>Ga0070730_10000466_pt1 | contig 47732 bp, 38 predicted proteins | sample Coa_R1_3_FD_66447 | JGI IMG/M metagenome (GOLD analysis project Ga0070730, IMG submission 66447) | Surface soil microbial communities from Centralia Pennsylvania, which are recovering from an underground coalmine fire - Coalmine... | ecosystem: Environmental > Terrestrial > Soil > Unclassified ...
GGCAGGGAATCTCATTTTAGCTCCTATGACTGGAGAAACGCTGAATCGACAGAATTCAACCGGAAGTTATATCATAATTAATTGCCACGCAAGATATCCGAATCTGAATTTATTGCGATTTGCACATGCCGGACTACAGAGTTGTGATCACCTATGGCCCGGTCAAAATTGGAGACGAACCTGTTCGATTTGCTCCGCTCACCGTTTTCACTGAGGGCCAAGATGGAAAGAGAATCCTTTGGTGTCGCGGAACGTTTTTCGATTATCACATGTTTGCGAGTCATTCGAGGCTCTTAGCAGCTGCACAAGATGAGCACCAGCAAGACCCGAAACAGCCGAAATAGCTTGCAGCAACTGGTCGCGGAAATCCGCGATGGTAACACTACTTATGCGATTCGATCTCGATATCTCGCAATGATAATCTGGTAGCACTCGATAGCGAGTATAGTCTCGCGCGCAAGAAGAGCCTCAGCCAGCGAGCATATAGGGGCAGCGGCTTTAGCAGCCAGTCTAAGAATCTGGTTGCGTAGTTCCTCGCTGACTTCGGCTAAGTCCGGTTTTGGGAATTTAATCAAATCAAATTCATCGGATATTCCAGACGCATTGGCGGCCCACTGTCCAAAGACATAGGACATTTCGTCTGGCGTCCAACTACCGCGCCCCAAAGCAATGAGTTCACCTTCTGTTCGTCCCGTTCTCGCCAGGGGAGCCACCGAAATGTATTGGAATTCGACGCCCAGGAGAGCAAGAGACACAGCTTCACCAGCGATCCGATATGCGGCCCGACGCAAAGTTCTTGGGTCGATGGTGCCGCTCATTTCTCTAGTTCGTCGCATAAATCAGATACGCAGCCAGGCCAGCGAGCGCAAGCAGGGTGGTGAAAATGGCGGGATTCACTGATCGGCCGTATGACCGATAGGCGAGAGGGGGCATTCGGTGGTCTCCTTCGGAGGTTTACGCGTGGAGAATGTAGGCCCCGGGCTTAGTTGATGTCAAGTAGTTTTCTGGTAATTCTCGGTTATAGGACTAGGTAACGCCTATCGCGGATACCGAAAAGGGCATCTTGACACTTTTGACGTACATAGTTAGTATGCGCCGCGTGGCATGTGAGAGCATCATTCCGATTGACCCTCCGATAGAAGAATTCGGATGCCATATGCCTACGTTCGGGCCAATGGACTTTCGTGGCTATTGGATATACCGGACCGATGGCAACTCGTTCCATTTGTACTTGGCGCGACTCCCTGAGTGGTGGCTGAGAGGTGGAAAATTCCATCGAGACGAGATTGCAGTTGCTAAGTTTAGCTATGAGCACGTGTCCCGGGGGACCACGGAGATTCACTATGTGGCTCTCACGCATCCACCTGAGTTTTTTACCGGATTGTATGTCTGTCTGACGGCCTGCGCAGACATTCTTGCGGAATGCCTGAGCCGCGAAGGCTATATTCAAGGAAACATCGAATTCGACTGCGATGAGCTACGAGGTGCCGCAGCGAGTCGGCGGACCTATGGGCGGATGAAACGAGATCGTTACACCAATGATTTATATGCGGGCTCAACTATATTTTATCTTGACAATAACTGCCTAGAGTAATAAATAGAGCATGTAGAAACACGCGGATAATTCTATCCCACATCGCAGTCGGGCCCTGTTTTTGCATTTCAGGAGAGTGTTATGTTCTTGGGAACTTTCCTTGTAAGCAAAACGTCCATTGCTGATTCTTTGCGATGTCTAGTCTCCCGAATATACAGTTCTAACTTCCTCCGAAGTGCTGGAATATTCGTCTTTCTTTTCGTCAGCTATGTTGTTTCGGGCAAATTCGGCCAACAAGTTGCCGGGCACGGCACGGACGTAACAGTGCTTTGGCCCCCGACGGGAATCTCTTTGGCCGCGCTCCTGATATTGGGCTACCGCTTCTGGCCAGCGATATTTCTGGGAGGCTTCGTTGTCAACGTAACAGCTACGTATGACACGTATGCTTCACTCGGCGTCGCCACTGGAAATACATTGGAAGCTCTGGTCGGCGCGTACCTGGTTCAGCGTTATGCGAACGGGGTCAAGGCTTTTTTCAAGCCTAGTAGTGCGGTTCGTTTCGTGCTTTTTGCTGGCATTTTGGCTCCCGCTCTGTGCGCCACAATTGGAGTGGGACTTCTAAGTTATTCCGAGCTTTCGAGCTGGCGAGACTTTCTCCCTGTTTGGCTGACGTGGTGGGAAGGCGATGCACTTGCCGGACTCGTCTTAACGCCATTTCTAGTGCTCTTGCTTGGAAATGAGCACCACCGGCTGGATCCGCGTGAATGGGGCGAACTTACAGTGTTGCTCATTTGCTTGACCGCGACAGCCGTGTGGCTATTTGGACGACCTTTATTCCATTCTCCAACTTCCGGCGCGTTGGTCGTCCTGTGCATCCCCTTCTTGATCTGGGCAGCCTACCGTTTCTGTCCATTGGAGGCTGCTGGAGCAAATCTCATTCTTTGCGGTGTTGTGACCTGGAGTTCTCTGGCTGGACAGGGGCTATTTGCATCCACGCAAGAACTGCCAATGTTTCTCGCGCTTTTTGTGGCTGCGATCACGTTTACAACTCTCGTCGTCTCGGCTTTTCAGTTTGAACGCAAGCTGCTGGAAGAGGACTTGATTGTCGCCGCTGGCGTATACAAGTCGGCGAACGACGAATTGACCGAAAATCTGACTGAAGTTGCCAAATCACTGGACGAGGAAATCGCAAGAAATGTGTATGTGCGACATACTTTAGAACGATATCGCCAAATGCTTGACGAGGCTGTTCAGAGTGCCCCTCGGATTATTTGGGTAATCGACAAGGTAAACAGAAAAGTTCACTACGTAGACCCATTCTATCGAAACAAATTGAGCAGGTTATGGGAACGGCTGTGCGATAAGCCAAATCAACGAATCGTACCGCTCGAACTGACAGGTCACGACGGCAGTAATGATTTGCTTGATTCACCGTGTCCATTCACTTGTGAAGAGTCTTTCCAAGAGCGAAATCAAATCATCCATCCAGATGGTGCAAGGACAAGAGTCCACAGAGTTGCCTTCCGCACTTCGACGCAATCAGACCAGGCACGAGAATTTCATGATGTCTCCATTGAAGCGGTGGATCGAATCGAACACATTGAGAAGCGGTGTGCGAACTTGGTCGAGATTCAGAAGCGTAATGAAGAGCCAGATAAACGCAATTCGATCATGTCGTTGTGTCGTTTGCCCCTTGGCTCGCAGGAAAAGAGTCCTATTCTGGATTGCAATTCGAGCGAACCGTCAGGTGACTAAATCCCAGGCTGTGGATCGAGTAGAGCAATGAGAAGGAGAATTTGCCAATGTTTAAGCGTCACGTTTGGCTTCGCGTCATTTTTCTTTTCTTCCTATTTGTCCCATCCGCCGCAGCGGAGCACAGATTTATTGTTAGAACCTCACTCGGGCAGTCGGGGTTGCAACAGACATGCTTACTTCATCTTTGCAATGTTGTCCGTAGCCTTGACGGTGGAGTCAATCAAGTTTTTCTTGTCACAACCTCCGATTTAGTCAATTCTGATCTTTTCCTCGGCACTCTCCGGCTGCTGCCAGGCATCGTAGATGCTGAAGTGGATCAGCTACTCGCCATCGGATCGGGTCAAGCGACGCTCCTGACGCCTCCGTCCGGCCTTTCTGACGCGACTCCCGTTGGATTTTACGGCTCAGTTGTCTGGCAGGGATATGCGCTCCAACCTGCTGCTCAGATTATTAGACTTTCGGACGCACAAAATAGTTTCGCGGTGACTGGAGTTGGACTCGTCGCGGATATCGACACCGGTGTCGATCCGACTCATCCGGCGCTCATCAACGTTCTATTGTCCGGATATGATTTCACCCGTAATCAGCCCGGCGGCTCGGAGTTAACGGACTGGCCGTACGCTTCTCCTCCTGCGTGTTCCGGTTGCCAGCCTGCAAACGTCAACCAATCGACCGCTGCTGTTCTGGACCAGTCGACCGCAGCCGTCCTTGACGGGGCACCCTACGCGGCATTCGGACACGGGACGATGGTGGCGGGCGTTATTCACCTAGCTGCCCCAACGGCATACATCTTGCCCCTCAAGACGTTTAATGCAAATGGAACAGGATACTTGTCCGACATCTTGCGAGCGACATATTTTGCTGTTCAGAATCAAGCCAACATCATCAACATGAGTTTCGACTTCACATCTCCTTCAGTTGAGATGGAAACAGCCATCAGTTATGCGAATCAAAACGGAGTTATTTGCGTCGCCTCGGTAGGAAACGACGGACAGCAAATGGTTACGTATCCGGCGTCGTATACAACCGTTATGGGAGTGGCGTCCACGTCCGATCTCGATGCCCGATCCACATTTTCGAACTACGGTTCCGAGGTTTGGGTCGCGGCTCCCGGAGAAAATATCGTTACGACTTTTCCTTTTGGCACGTACGCAGCCGGTTCCGGAACCTCTTTCAGTTCACCGTTTGTTGCGGGAGGTGTAGCGCTATTGCGCAATTTGAAAATCGGACTCGCGCCGGCCGATGCGGCGCAAGCTATCGCCCACGCGAAGCAGCTTACACCGCAGCTTGGCAATGGCCGTCTGGATTTGTATCTCGCGCTCGATTCACTGCGGCCGTGACATTCGAGTAAGAAGATCAGGAGCGGTAACCGGCCGAAGTGAGTTGTGCTATTACGAAGGCTCGGTGGCGTTGAATTTGACGTGAGCCCGTATGGAGCTACCTGAAGTTCGCCATTCTTTAGGCACCGGAGGTGTCCCATGATAATTGGAGATCGGTTGCGAGCGTTGCGAGAGCAGAAGAAGTTGTCACAAGGAGATATCGAGGAAAAAACGGGATTGCTGCGCTGTTACATATCTCGTGTTGAAAATGGCCACACGGTTCCAGCCATCGAGACGCTTGAAAAGCTGGCGAGGGCGTTAGAGATTCCTATGTACCAGCTCTTCTATGATGGCGACAAGCCAACCGTTCCGCCCATCCTGCGAGAACGCAAATCGGAAGACGTATTTTCGAGCGGAAAGGGCGCTCAATACTGGTCAAAATTGAGCAAGTTTCTTGCAAAGAGCAGTGAGAAAGACCGGAAGCTGGTTCTTCATTTAGCCACCAAAACTGTGGCAATGGATCGGAAAGCATAGCCCGGTCGTTTTTCGCTCAACGGGTCTATCCTGTCGCAGTCTGCTCCCCTCATCGCAATTTCCACGCTAGTGAGGGAAAACCGAAGGCGACGCTTGAGATGCCGAACCTCCACAGTTCGGTCGTAGTACGACTCTACGGGATTATCTTCGCTCGCGAAACCTGCAAATGCCCCGCGAGAACATCACATCCCTCCGCACTTCGTCGCGAATTCGCCGATCAAAGTCAGCATTCGGATCGTTCTGCCATGGTGCGGCTTCGCGCCCACAAAGTAGCGGCCTCATACGTGAATGGTTCGCTTCGTCTGCTCGAATGCACGACCCTTCGTTCAGCCCCTACCTGCCTCGGGACCGCAGTTTCTGCGGCACTCTAGACCCTCTGTGACGGCGAACATGTCGCGAGCGACATTGCCCACATGCCGCCCGCTTACTGCAATAGGGCCCTGACCTTAAGTTAGGCATTGCGCCTACATTCATTGTCCAGCACGGCGATTGCTTCCATCAACGCTCCGTTGTCATGCCGATGCATTGGCTGACAGCGTTGCGTGCTGCGTCGGTGCGTTAGAATCTCGCAGGCATGCCGCCCGATTACGCCGTAGGTTCTGCGCGCAGGTTCCACCGTACTCCTGCGGCGCTCAGGCTTAGAAGTTTCCCGCCGCGCCTCACTCAAACATTTACTTCTACAACGAGAATTCCACACGATTTGAATAGGAGCGATCTGACAGACCGACTTCCGGATTGTCGGCAAGTCGGAATCTATCCGCGCGAGGCCCGCAGGAACGAACGATCATCACGTTTTTGTGAGTTTTGAGACGTAAATTTTGGGGTCCAAACTGGGGTCCAACTTGCCTGTTTCCGGTGGCCAATTTCGGGGTTAAACGGTGCAGAATCAACGGGTCGTCTGAAAATTAACAGCCGAATGCTCTACCGTTGAGCTATCGGGGAATATGTCTATTCTGAGGCACGCAACCTACATTTTCAAGTTGGCACAAAACAAACCATGCAAAAACGGGCTTGTAAGAAGCAGCGCCCGGCGATTCAGTTTTTCGGTTCCACGATTTGCACCTGATGCTGCTCCAGCAAATCTCCCGTCGCGTGATCCAGTTGCGCCACCGCCAATTGATAATTAATTTGCGCCTGAATCAGGTTCAGTTCCGATTGCGCCACTTGCGTCTGCGCATCCAGCACGAAAAACACCGCTTCCGCGCCCAGCTCATACTTCCGTTCGTCCGCTCGCAGCGTGTCGCGCGCAAGGTCCACCGCAACTTTGGCGGCTTCCATCGTCAGCTTCGCCTCTTCAAGCGAATGCACCGCCTGCGTCACCTCCAGCGTGATGCTCTGATGCGTTTGCCGCTCTTGATACTGATCCCGTGTGCGGCTGACCAGCGCATCGGCAAGATTCGCTTCGCCGCTGTGGTTTCGAATCGGCAGCGTAAGCGAAAGCGACGCTCCATACGCCGGGTAAGTAAAATGAAAAACCTGGCCCAAACTGCCGTATATGCCGGTGTTGCCATTTGCCGGGCTGTTCCCCGCAACTCCGTTTCCCGCGTAAAATCCCGACAGTTCCACGTCCGGCTTCAAATTATTGTGCGCCAGTCGCACGCTCAGCTCGTCGCTCGCCAACTGTTCCTGCACCCGTTCAAGTTCCGGCCGGTTTGTCAGCGCACGCGCCAGCGCCGTCGGAATATCCGTGCCCCGTAGTTCGCCCGTCGGCTCCGGCCGGTCCGTCAAATCCAGATCGAGCACGCGAATCGCCGGGTCAAGGTCGGCTCCCACGCCGCGCCGAAACTGATCCTCCGCCTGCTTCAGCGAATATTCCGCTTGAATCACGCCCACTCGCCGCGTCGCCACTTGCGATTGCGACCGGTAAATATCGAGCGGGGGCAGAGCGCCGAGGCTCAGTGCTTTTTTGTCGCGGTCGTAACTTTTTTCCGCCTCTTCCAGCGATTTTTTCTGAACGACCAGGTTTTCTCGCGCCAGCACAACGTTCCAGTAGTTCCCCACAATCTGCAGCACAACGTCGTTCACTTCGCCCAGAAAATTCGCCCGCGCCTGTTTCAGATTCTTCTGCGCGATAAAAATCGGCGCGCGATTCGGAAACAAACCAAAATTCTTCAGCAGCGGCTGCGTCACGGTGAATTGCAGATTGCTTGCCAGCGAAGGATTCAGCAAACTCAGCGAATCGTTCGTCGACAATTTATTCGCCGAAAAAGATGTCTGAAAATTCGTTCCCGTCTGGAATAGTTGCGAATATCCGAATGTCGTCGATTGCGAGAGCGTATCCAGCACCGGCGCGCCTTGAATTTGCGTGATCGTCGGCGTTTTCGTGCGGTTGTCGGCAAAGCTCGATGTGGCCAAGGGGTCGAACGGTCCGCGCGCGCGCCGCAAATTGTCTTGCGCAAATTCAATTTGCGCGTGGTCCAGCCGGATGTCCGTATTGTTCGAAAGCGCAAGCCGAATGCTTTCGCCGAGCGTCAGCACCAGCTTTCCGTCCACCACGTGGTCGGCAAGCCCCTGTGGCGCGGGCAGGGGCGCCGCCGGTTTCTGTTTTCCGCTGACGCCGAAAAACCGCTCCATCGTCACGCTGCTCTGCGCCCGCGTCCCTGCGCCACACGCCGCCAAAAACACCGTCGCCGCAAAGGCCAGCCTGACCACTCTCATCGCCCACCCCCCCCCGGAACAATTCAAAAATCCTGCGTGTTATTCGTAACGAATCGCTTCCACCGGATCGAGCCGCGCCGCTTTCACCGCCGGATAAATCCCAAAGATCAATCCCACCGAAATCGAAACCAGAAACGCCAGCAAAATCGAACTGACCGTCACGATCGTCGACCAGCCCGCCAGCCACGCAATCAATTGCGAAATTGCAAATCCCGCTCCAACTCCCACCAGTCCGCCCGCAAACGAAATCAGCACCGCTTCAATCACGAATTGCCGGATGATGTCCCATCTGCGCGCCCCCACGGCGCGCCGCACGCCAATCTCTCGCGTCCGTTCCAAAATCGCCGCCAGCATGATGTTCATAATTCCGATTCCGCCCACCAGCAGCGAAATCGAAGCGATCGCCACCATCACCGTATTGAAGAGTTGTTCCGTCCGCCGCTGCTGCGCCAGCAGTTCCGCCGGAACAATCACGCTGAAGTCTCCCGCATTGTGATGCGCCGCGTTCAAAATCCCGCGCACCACTTCCGCGTCCGTCGCGCTCGTATCGGTCGATGCCAGGTGCAGATACAGCCCGTCCACTTCATCCTTCAGCCAGCTTTGCGAATCCTCCAGCCGGTACAACACGGAATTCAGCGGCGCGTAAATCAAATTGTTCATGTCCTCGGTTCGAACGCCGGATACGTCGCTCTGCGGCGCAAGCTGCGGCCCCGCGATCCCGATCACGTGGCACCACAATTCATTCAGCTTGATGTACTCTCCCACCGCCGGCGCCGCGCCAAACAGGCTGTCTTTCGCCGCTGCCCCCAGCACGCACACTGGCGCCGACGCGGTATTGTCGTTCGCGTCAAAGAAGCGCCCTTCGATCACGCGCAGGTGTCCAATCTCCAGGTAACTTGGTTCCACGCCATACACCGTCGGTACTTCGACTTGCGGCTTTGGCAGCACTTTCGTCGGCGTGAATCGCTTTCTCGGCGTGCCCATCTGAATGTTGGGCACGTTGGTGCGGATGATTTGGTAGTCGGCGAGGCTCAGCCCGTTTGAGATCTTCCGCACTTTTTGCAGGTCTTGTTCGTTCTGCGCTTCCTTTGCCTCCACAATCAGGTTGCGCACGCCGAGCTGTTCGATGAAGGCCATCACTTTTTGCTGCGCGCCGGCGCCGATCGAAAGCATCGCCACCACCGCCGCCACGCCAAAAATCATTCCCAGCATCGTCAGCAGCGACCGCAGTTTGTGCGTCGCCAGATTTTCCAGCCCGAACAAAACATCGGGCAGCCATTGCGCCAGGGATTTCGTCGTTGTCAATGTGTCGGGTTTCATTGCGCTAAGGTACGCTTCACTTCGAAACTCCGCCCATCGTCGGACTCCCGCTCGCGCCGGCCTTCGGATTCGTCCCCGCCTTCTTTTCCGGATTCACCAGCGCCACCACCGTTCCCGCCGGCACGCCTTCCAGAATGGCCCGTCCTTCGCTCAGCGCGCGCACTTTCACATCTTTCGGTTCGAAGCCGCCGCCTCGCTGGCAGTAAACAATCTTTTTTTCGTCGCGTTCGAACACCGCTTCCGCCGGAATGGACACCGCATGCGAAATCCGGTCGCCCTGTATGCTCAGCCGCGCCGCGAAGCCGGGTCGCAGCCGCTCGTCCAGCCGGTCCAGCGCCACCATCACATCGAACTTGTGTTTCGCGTTTTCGTCCCAGAACATCCGCGAGGTTGCTCCGCCGATCGTTCGCACCTTGCCCGTGAATTTTTCTCCCGGCAATGCATCGAGTGTGATTTCCACCGCCTGTCCCGTTTTCATATTCATGCGATCGATTTCCTCGACCTGCGCCGAAAGCTCCAGCTTCGATAAATCGATCACTTCCGCAATCGAACTTCCCGGATTCACTTGATCGCCCACGTGGTAGTCGGGCAGCGTCATTCCGCCAAAAAAAAATCCGCCCGTTGAATCGCGGTTTCCGTGTATCACCACAATTCCGTCGATCGGCGAAGTGATGCGCATGTTTTTGATGTTGAGCTCCGCCTGATCCATCGATAGTTGCGCTTTGTGCCGCTTTTCCTCGCTGATCTCGAGCGCCGCTTTGTTCGAAGCGCTGTGCGAACCGATGTCTTGTTCCAGTTGCGCCAGCGCGCGCTTCGCTTCATCCAGCCCAAGCAGATTTTTTTGCGCGTCGATCGGGCTCACAATCTCGTTCTTGCTCACCTCAAGTTCCGCCCGGCGCACGGCGTACTTCGCCTTCAAGAGCGCCGTCTTGTCTTCCGCGGACTGCACCGCCGCATCCGCTCTCGCTTTGGCAATTTCCTGTTCCGCCTGCTGCAAATCGCTTCGATTCTGCTCCAGGTTGTATTTCTGCTGGCTGGGGTCGAATTCCAGCACCACATCCCCCGCGTGTACCAGCGTGCCCGGCTTCGCCAGTTCTATGATTTGCAGCGTGCCGCCCGCGATCGGCGGCGCGCTCACTCCACGGGATTGTTCCGTCTTCAGCGCTCCGGTCGTTCGTACCACAAGCTGCAGATCCGTCTCTTTCACCATGGCGGTCGGAATTGCCGAATCCGTGGCCAGCACCGTCGCTTGCCGGCATCCCACGCCGCTTCCCATCGCGGCCATCGCGGCAAAAAGCGCAATCGCGTCGAAATGTTTCTTCCTCGGCATCTATCCCCTATTGCTCCAGCGTCGGATCTTTCAGGGCCAGCATCGCTCCCGGTTGTATCCCTTTGGCGACCAAAACTTCGTCGCCGCTTTTTCGGCTCACTTCCACATCGCGTTCTTCAAATTTCGAGCCGTGCTTTTCATACACAACGGTGCGGCCCGCCTTTCGAAACAGCGCCCGCGCCGGAATCACAATTCCGTCGGGCACTCGCGCCACCGCAACGCGAACCTGCGCGCCCATTCCCGGCGTCAGCCGCGGATCGAGCTCCGACAAGCTCAGCTCCACCGAAAAATTTCTCGGTATCGGCCATCCCGCCGTGAAATCCAGGCTCGCCGTCGGACTGATCGTTTTCACTTTCCCCTCAAAGCTTCGGTCCGGCAACGCATCAAACTGCAGCTTCGCCGTTTGTCCCACGTTCAATTGCCCTCGTTCTGCCTCTTCGATCCGCGCGGAAATTTTCAAAGCCGTCGCATCCGGCAATTCCATAAGTCCCGCGCCCGGCCACGCCCGGTCTCCCTGCTTGAAAGGCGTCGGTCCGCCCTGCGGCTCCCAGTGATTCTGCAGCGCCACCACTCCATCCAGCGGCGCGCGCAGCGTCAGCGACGCCAAACTCTTTTCGTCCAGTTGCACTTGATACGCCGCTTGATCGTACTTCTGTTTCCTGCTGGCCAGATCGGATCCCGCCGACGCCCGGTCCGCCTTCAATTTCGCATCCGCCTCTTTCCATTTCTGTTCCGCATCCGCCAGTTTCAATTTCGCTTGTTCGCCTTCAATCACCGACAGAATCTCCTGCTTGCTCGCGTCCATCTTCGCTTTTTCCGTGTCGAACTTCGCCTTCATCACGTCCGTCAGGTCCTGCTCTTCCTTCAATTTCGCCGCCGCCCGCGCCTGCTGAATCTCCGCATCCGCCGACGTCAACGCCGATTTATCCTGCGCCAGCTTCGATTTCACCGTCGTCGCGTCGAACTCCACCAGCGTGTCGCCCTTTTTCACCTTCGCCGAATTCGCCACGATCGTCAGTATCTGCAAATCCCCCGCGCTGTAGGGCGCCGTGATGATCACCGACCGCTCCGCCTTCACTTCCCCTTTTATTTCCAGATAATCAACAAACTCCTTCTTCTTCGCTTCGCCCGTCGGTATATTCGTCTTCGAACTCGCCAGCCGGAATCCGCCGATCACAACTACGCCGATCGCCGCCGCCGCCGCGATGCTCATCGTCCGTTTGTTCCATCGCGATTTCTTGCCTTCGGCCGTCACGGCTTTTCCACCACTCCATTCGCTTCATCGGGCCTGCGTCGCACCACATCCCCCTCCGCCAGCCCCGATAAAACCACCGCCTCCAGGTCGTTCGTCCGTCCAACTTTCACTTCTCGCTTGTCAAAAGTGCTTCCGCTCCTCACCCACGCAAAACATTTTTTCTCTTCGCACGTCACGCTCTGCCGCGGCACCACCAGTTCCTTATTCTCGCCTCCCAAATCCAGATCCAGCGCCGCCGACAAATCCGGCAAAAGCCGCGGGTCCTGCCCTTGCACCGCAAATTGCATCGCAAACGTCCGCACCAATGCGCTGAATTGTCCCTGATGTCCCAGCGGCGAAAGCTGCTCCAGCGTCGCCGGCAGCGCCAGCCCCGGATACGCGTCCAGATGCATCTTCGCCTTCTGCCCCAAATGGACGTTGCGCAAGTCCACTTGGTTCACTTCCACCCGCACTTCCATCAGCGAAGGATCCACAACTTGCAAAAACGGCACGCCCGGCCTCACTTGATCGCCTTCCTGCACCGTTCCCATTCGCCCGCCCAGCCAAATCGTGTTGTAGACCACCACGCCCTGCATCGGCGAGCGCACCACCATTTTCACCGCGTTCCCCTGCGCATACTCCATCGCCGCCTTCGCGCGGTCCCGCTGTATCTCCAGAATGTGCACCGCCGCCCCGCCCGCCACACGCTTCAAAGCGTACGTCTCCTTCAATTGCTTCAGCGTCGCGTCCGCTTCATCCACTGCCTCTTGATTTTTCTCCGCGTCAATCCGCGATACGATTTCGTTCTTCTGCACTTCCAGTTGCGCCCGCTTCAATTCGTCTTCCGCCTGCTTCAGCGCCGTGTCGTCTTTCGCCTTCGCAATCTCTTCGTCCGCCTGCTTTTGCGCCACCTGGCTCGTCAAGTTTTCGTAGGCGCTCTTCTTGTCCAGATAATCCTTCATCTGCGCTTGCGGATCGAATTCCACCAGCACATCGTCCTTTTTCACCTGCACGCCCACCGGCGCCAGCTTCGTAATTACCACCGACCCAACCTGCGCGCCCTCCAGCCTCGGCGCCAGCACCACAAACGACCGCGACGCCTGCGTCGTCCCATTCAGACGCAGCATTTGCCGGAACTCTCTCTTCTCCACCTTCGCTTCGAATTCCCCGCCCTTGCTCTCCGTCTTTCCGCCGCGAAAATGCAGGTACACCATCGGCACAATCGCAATCAGCAACAGCGGTGCCCACCGCAGTGCCCGCGTTCTCGATTTTCCCGCGTCTGGAAGAATTTGGCTCATAATCAGGTGATTGCCTTACGAGGATTCTCGCGTCCCCATCTCTCGGGCGGTTGGAATCCAGCCCCGGCAAAATGGTTGTGTGACGCACCGTCGCTGGGGCACCCGCGACAGTCCTCAGTCTACCTCACCGCCCATCCCGCAAGTGCGCCTCTGTTGGACGAACCAAAACGCCGTTTGTCATCGGACGCCGCGGCTCGCCGGAAAGTTCCCGCAAACGTCAAAGCGTCCCGGCCGCAGGGAACGGCTCGGGACGCTTTTTTTGGGTCGCGTGGGAAATTCTTTATTTCAAATTCTTCGCGTCACTTCACCAGGCTCATGTTGTGCACGCCCGCCGAAAACGAAACTCCCGCTCCTGCCGCCTGCGGCACCCACCACATCTTCCTCACCCACGGCCGCCGGTTCGTCATCATTTTATGTCCCACAAAATCCATCACCGCCGGGCTCACTTGCGTTGCCACGTACAGCGTGCTCGAATGAGAAAACGGCCGCAGAAACGGATTCGACTCCGTGCCGAATCCACCCGAAATTGCTCGCCGCGTCGAGTACGCATCAAACGCCGCCGCGCCATGTCCCACCGCCGACAATCCGATCCACGCCAGTTTCTCGCGCGGCGTTTCATACCGCACTCCACGAATCGCCGCCTTCGGTGGCGCCGCCGGTTGAATCCCCGCGCCCGGCAAAAACGGTTCCGCAATCACCGACGAAGATTCGCCCGTTGCCGCCGTCGCATCATCCGCCGCAACTTTCGGCATCGGCGCAGCCGGCAACGCGCTCGAAGTCGTCGCATCTTCTTTCTTAATTTCAGTTTTGTCGGCAAGAGCCGCGGAATCGGTATACGCGTTCGGCGCGCTTTGCGGATAGCTCAAAAGCAGCAGGGCTGCGGCAAGTAACATCGGGACCACCTCAGTTGCCGCAAGCTCGGCAAATGGCACCGCTCGCGACACACACAGTATGCTGTACCAAAGGACAGGTTGCACTGGCCCATTGGTCACATTCTCTTCCGTACGACCGTTTGACCGCTTCTCCTAGTACTTTCTCTCCTTTTCCCCAATTCCATTTTGGTACCCTCGCGCAGGTCGGCCCATTCCTTTCCCCACGCGCCTTGCAAGGAGACCTCCGCCCCTCCAAGCAGTCTTTCCGAGGAAAATTCTCCGCTTGCGGCACAATCAGGCAAACTTCAACCTGCCCCTGCCCACCGGCACCGCTCGCTGCTATAATCCCTCCTCGATGGCGCTCGACTCCTCCGCCAAACGCGCACCCATCCCCAAGCGGGGCCCCGAAGCTCCGCGCTTCATCGCCATCGAAGGTCCTCTCCGTGTCGGCAAATCCACTCTCGCCCGCATCCTCGCCGAACGCCTTCATGCCCGCCGCGTGTACGATTGCGAAGACAATCCTTTCCTCGCCGATTTTTACAACGAAAAATCCGGCTCCTCTTTCCGCGCGCAAATGTACTTTCTCCTCGAGCGCCAAAAGCGCCTGCGCGAAGCCCTCGCCGCCGATTCGCCCGCGCCGCTTCTCTCCGATTTCCTCATGGAAAAAGATCGCATCTTCGCCAATCTCAATCTCGACGACGAAGAGCTCAAACTTTACGAACGCTATTACGACCTTCTCGCCCGCGAAATTCCCCCACCCGACCTCGTCATCTATTTACAAGCCAAACCGGAAATCCTCCGCGCCCGCATCGCCAAAAAAGCCGCCCACGGCGAATCCCACATCTCGCCCGACTACGTCGAAGAAGTCGCCCGCGCCTATGAACACTTCTTCTTCCGCTACGAAGCTTCCGACTTACTCGTGATAAATACTTCCGACATCGACTTCGTCGAACGCAGCGAAGACCTCCAACAACTCCTCCGCCGCCTCCAGGAACCCGTCAAAGGCACCCAATATTTCCTGCCCCTCGGCGCCGCCGAATAATTCTCCGGTTTGCTTTCGTAGAGCCGTCCCTTTAGGGCGGCATCTTCCCTAGCCTTTGTAGGGCCGGCTTTCTGCCTGCCCACCGGTTTGTGTAGGTGAGGGGCTTCAGCCCCGTTGCGCTTGGCACGATTGCAGAACTCGTGGCACCACACCTCGTGCCCTCTTCGCTAGATAACGTTTGCCCGTCGCATCAATCGATCCCCTCGGCAAATACCCTCCGCGTCTCCCCGCAGATTCTCTCTTCGAAATCACTCTTCGCGCACTCGCATTGTCTTAACCCATCCACCGGTTTGTGTAGGTGAGGGGCTTCAGCCCCGTTGCGCTTGGCACGATTGCAGAACTCGTGGCACAACACCTCGCGCCACACTTCCTATTTCCGCCCTCGTCGTTCTTTCTTCTCTACACCCTCAGCGTCTTTGCGTTAAACTCTGTTCCTCCGCCCTTCTCCTCTCTGCGCTCTCTGTGTCTCCGCGTTTCTTTCCCTTCTTTTCTTTTCTCTCCGTCTTCTCTGTGATCTCTGCGCTCCGCCCTCTGTGTCCTCCGTGTTAAATCCTTGTTTTCTCTTCGCTCTCTCTCCGCACCCTCTGCCTCTCTGCGTTATCCTTATTTTCCCTATGCCTTCCACTCCCAACTGGGGCACTCCTCCCTGGAAAATCTCTTTCCGCTCCAAACTCACTCGCCTTCCTTCTCACGTCGATTTCGCCATCGTCGGCGCCGGCTTCACCGGCCTCGCCGCCGCCGCTTCGCTCAAACGTCTCGCCAAAAATAAATCCGTCCTTCTCCTCGAAGCAAAACGCCTCGGCAACGGCGCCAGCGGCCGCACCGGCGGCCTCGCCCTCGCGGAAACCGCCGCCGGAAATCTTCCCGCCCTCGGCGACGTCCTCAAAAACTACAAACAAATCCTCCGCACTCTTCGCGTCAACGCCGCCCTCGACCTCCGCGGCGTCTGGGAAATCGCCCACGGCAACCGTTCCATGGACGGCAAAAAAATCAAACCCCTGCCAAATTCCCCCATCGATTGGTCCGATTCCGGCCGCCTTCGCGCCGTCAAAAAAGTTCCCGGCGGCACCATCGACCCCGGCAAAGTCGTGGACGGCCTCGCCCGCGCCGCCGTTCGCGCCGGCGCCGCCATCGCCGAAAACGCGGAAGTCACGCGGATCGATCCCGGCAATCCAATCCGTCTTCACGTCACCTGGCGTCACCGCGGCCGCGCGATCCGCAAACTCATCACCGCCAATCGCGTCCTCGTCTCCACGAACGCCGCCAGCCTCCATCTCGCCGGAAATTTTCTCCGCTCCCGCTTTCACGCCCAGCCCAAACTCACTTTCGCCCTCGCCACCGCCCCTCTCACCAAAAAACAGATCGCCGCCCTCGGCATGGCCTCTCGCCGTCCGTTTTACACCGTCGATCTGCCCTATCTGTGGGGAAGATTATTTCGCGACAAAAGTAAGAACGGTTCCACAAGCGACCGCCTGATCTTCGGCAGCGGCCTCGTCCCCGCCTTCGAAGATTCCTTGCCCAAACGCAGCGCAAGAAAACTCTGGAGCGGCCTCGAATCGGAAAACGTCCGCCGCGGCCTCTCCTCGCAGCGATTAAAAACGCTCGAACACCGCGTCCGCGCCTTTCATCCCACACTGAAAAACATCCGCATCACTCATCGCTGGGGCGGCCCCATCCTTCTCACCGGCAACTTCACGCCCTTCTTCCGCGCCCACCCCAAAAACAAAAATATAATTCTCCTCGGCGGCTACTCCGGCCACGGCGTCGCCCTCTCCGTCCACCTCGCCCAACGCGCCGCCGAGTCCCTCGCCTCCAATCGCAAACTCCCCAATTGGACATAACAATTTACCTCGCGCACAGGTAGGTCCCCCGCTTGTGTAGCGGAGGGGCTTCAGCCCCGTTGCGCTTGGCACGCTCACTAAACTCGCCGCATGACGAATCCCGCCGCCCCTTCTTCTCCGCATCCTCTGCGTCTCCGCGTTACTTCATCCTTTTCTTCTTCTCTTTCTACTGCCTTCCCGCTCTGTGTAGGGCCTGAGCTTTAGCCCGGCCGCCGTTCGGTTCTTTGCGTAGAAGTCAGTCGATCGGCATGTCCTATCCGATCTCCCAAATACAGAATTTCCTAGTTCGAAAAAAGTGTGCCATCATTTGTACATGGGAAACAAAGACGCACGGAAACGCGAAACGAAAAAACCAAAAAAGCAGGCTCCAAAATTGCCCCCGCCCCGCCGCGACACCGGTCGCGCCGTGACCGAATCCATTAAGCCGCCCACAACCAGTTAAGCAGGGCCTCGCGCCCGCCCGTCTCAAACCTGAGATTTTTTACCTACTCAGTTACGTATTGATTTTTTCATTTCCGTGTGCTAGTCTTTTTCGTGGCTTGCACGACGCTGTTCCCCTGCCTCGCGGCGTCCCACCACCCTCTCGGCCCACCGCAAAAATCCCATAAGTCCTCTGTAATGAACACTTGCAGAAAACGCGCCTGCAACCCCTTTAGAATGAACACTTGTGGCGCAAAGGACTTAAAGTCCCTTTGTTTTCAACACTTACAAAAAATGGGGGGAGGGGGTGGGGTAGTTCTGTTAACCAGGGTCGCAACCCGCAGCGCCCCACTTTCCCTTTTCCAATTTCCTTTTTTCGGGCCATCTTCCGATTTGCCGCCCACTGGCCACCAGTCAAGAGTCACTGTATATTGGCCCCGCCAATTCCAAGGAGGCTCCCATGAGCTTGTGGTCGCGTCGTAAATTCTTTCTCACTTCCCTTGCCGGCGGTGCCGTCGCCGGCACGCCAAAGCTCTTCGGCGCCGATCCTTCTTCGTTCGGTGTCTCGCTTCCGGTTCCGGCGCAGGGCAAGCGCCCCATCCTCATCTCCAGCGCCAACGGCGTGAACGCGCTCCACAAGGGCATGGACATTTTGAAATCCGGCGGGGACACGCTCGACGCAGTCATCGCCGCCGTCACCGTCGTCGAAGACGATCCCAACGACGATTCCGTCGGCTACGGCGGCCTGCCCAACGAAGAAGGCGAAGTCGAGCTCGACGCCAGTTGCATGCACGGACCCACGCATCGCGCCGGCTCCGTCGCAGGCGTTCGCCGCATCAAGAACGTCGCGAAGCTCGCGCAAACCGTTCTCGAGCGCACCAATCACGTCATGCTCGTCGGCGATGGCGCGCGCCGCTTCGCCGTCGCGGAAGGTTTTGAAGAACAAAATCTTCTCACCGAACACTCCCGCAAGATCTGGCTCGCCTGGAAAGCCTCGTCCTCTTTGAACTGGCGCCCCGGCATCGATAGTCCCGAATGGAAACCGTCCGTCGCGCTTCGCGAACACATCGCGCCCATGTTCGGCGATTCGCCCGCCGAACAAGCCCTTCTCGCCCGCGCCGTCGCCGTCATTCTCGATCCGCCCACCGGCACCATTCCTTGCATGGCCGTCGACGCCAAGGGCGACGTCTCCGCCGTCACCACCACCTCGGGCTTGTCCTGGAAAATTCCCGGCCGCGTCGGCGATTCGCCGATCATCGGCGCCGGATGCTGCGTGGACAACGAAGTCGGCGCGGCCGGCTCCACCGGCAAGGGCGAGGAAAATATCAAAATCTCCGGCGGCCACACGATTATTGAAATGATGCGCCAGGGAAAATCGCCGAAAGATGCGTGCCTTGAAGCCTGCGCCCGCATCGCGCGCCATTACAAAAACGACAAGAAAAAACTCGGCACCTTCCACATCTATTTTTACGCGCTCAACAAAGACGGCGTGCACGGCGCCGCTTCCCTCTGGCGCAACGGCTACGAACCAAAAAAACAGGCCATGTACGCCGTCCACGACGGCACCGAATCTAAACTCACCGAATGCGCCTCGTACTTCGACGAAATCGGCGGCGACCAATAATGCAATACGGCTGTCATTCCGAGCAACGCGAGGAATCTGCTTTTGACTTTTTGAACGAAGGAGGAACTACTCCACAACCAGCCGCACGAACTTCTTCTTCCCGGCGCGAATCAAAAACTCCGCGGGCTGAGAAAGATCAAGTTCCTTGCGAAAATCGTCGACCGGCGCTTCATTGATTTCCACGCCCTTCTGCTTGATGAGCCGCTCCGCTTCGCTCTTTGACGGCGCGAGCTCGAGCTCAACCAGCAGCGCGATCAGCTTCTTCGCCGGGCCGCGCGGAATCTTCCGCACCGGAACTTCCGTCGGCGCTTCGCGGTCGCGGAACACGCGTTGGAAATTCCCCGCCGCTTTTTTGCCGGCCTCCGCGCCGTGGAAACCGGAGACGACTTCCTGTCCAAGCCGCATCTTCGCATCCATCGGATGCAGCTTGCCGGAAGCGACTTCGTTCTTCAGCGCGGCGATCTCTTCCGGCGTGCGGTCGGTCACGAGCTCGTAGTAGCTCCACATCAGGTCGTCGGGGATGGACATCATCTTCCCGAAAATCTCCGCCGGAGTTTCCGTGATGCCCACGTAGTTGCCAAGGGTCTTCGACATTTTCTTGGAGCCGTCGAGCCCGACCAGAATCGGCATCGTGACGCAGACCTGGCCTTCAAGGCCGTATTCGCGCTGAATGTCGCGGTGCACGAGCAGATTGAATTTTTGCTCCGTCGCGCCCAGCTCCACGTCGGACTTGAGCGAAACGGCGTCGTAAGCCGTGAGCAGCGGGTAAAGCAGTTCGTGCACGGAAATCGGCTGATTGTGTTCGAGCCGCGAACGGAAATCTTCCCGCTCGAGCATCCGCGCCAGGCGGTAATGCGCGCAAAGTTTTACGACTTCGCTGCTCGAAAGTTTGTCGAGCCACTCGCTGTTGTAGCGGACTTCGGTTCGGTCTTTGTCCAGGATTTTGAAAACCTGGTCGAGATACGTTTTCGCGTTGGCGTTCACTTCCTCGCGGGAAAGCGGCGGACGCGTTTCCGAGCGGCCCGTCGGGTCGCCGATCATCGCGGAAAAATCGCCGATCAGAAACACGGCGGTGTGGCCCATGTCTTGAAAATGTTTCAGCTTGCGCAGCACCACAGTGTGGCCAAGATGAATGTCCGGCGCGGTCGGATCGACGCCGAGATAGACGCGGAGGGGCACGCCGGTCTTGAAGGATTTTTCAAGCCGCGCGCGCAATTCGTCTTCGCGGATAATTTCCGCGACGCCTTTTTTCAGGTAGGCGAGCTGTTCGGCAACCGGTTTGAAGTTTGCAGTCATGTTTTTTACGTTTACGACGACGCGCGTACAACGCGCCGTCCGGCTATTTTATATTTTCCGCCGAGCACAAGCTTCACCGCTTCGGAATAAATCCTGTGCTCTTCTTTCAAAATGCGCGCGGACAAAGTTTCTTCCGTGTCGTCGTCTTCCACCGGAACGACGGACTGCAGCACGATCGGTCCCGCGTCGAGATTTTCGTCCACAAAATGCACGGTGCATCCGGCGAATTTTACGCCGTAATCGAGCGCCTGTTTTTGCGCTTCGAGCCCGGGGAAAGAAGGCAGCAACGACGGATGAATGTTCAGAATCCTTTGCGGGAACGCGGCAACGAAATGGGGCGACAGCAAACGCATGTAGCCCGCGAGACAAACCAGATCCACTTTCGCTTCGTTCAGCGCGGCAACGACGAGGCGATCGTACGCTTCGCGTTCGAGGCCTTTGGACGGAATAAATCGCGTGGCGAGGCCGCGCGATTTCGCGCGATCGATTCCGGCGGCGGCTTCGCGATTGCTCAAGACGAGCGCGATTTCCGCGTTCGGAATATTTCCCGATGCGACGGAATCGGCGAGCGCCTCAAAGTTCGAGCCGCGGCCGCTCAAGAGCACGGCAATGCGCTTCGTCATAATCAAAAAACGTTAGCACAAATAAAGGAGACGCCAAAACCTGTGCGAGGCGGAAAAATCGAAGAACGCAGGCTGAAGCCTACGCTACCCGGAAAACGCCCGCACCGAATCGAGGCATCATTCGTCGGCTGGAAGCCATCGCTGCAAATTGAAAACCCTGTGGCTAGGCCCAGGAATAGCCGTGTTTCGAAAGGGGCAGTGAGCGGACGCGATCGCCGGTGGCGGCGAAGATGGCGTTGGTGACGGCGGCGAGCGTCGGCGGAAGGGCGGGTTCGCCGAGGCCCGTGGGTGAATTGTCGGTCTTGAGGTAGTGCACTTCGATGGCGGAGGGCGCGTGGTTTATGCGCACCGGTTCGTACTCGTTGAAGTTGCTTTGTTTCGCGCGGCCGCCATCGATGGTGATTTCGCAAGCCATGAGATAGCTGAGCGCTTCGGTGACGGCGCCTTGCGTCTGATTTTCGGCGTTGAGCGGATTGATGATCTGGCTGCCGATGTCGCCGACGCTCCAGATTTTTTCGACTTTCACTTTCTTTGCGGAATCCACGTGCACGAGCGCGACGGCGGCGAAATGGCCGCGATGGGAGAAATGAAAGGCGACGCCCATGCCCGCGCCTTTCGGCAAGGTGCGTTTGCCCCAATCGGATTTTTCGGCGGCGAGTTTTAAAACGCCGGCCATGCGAGCCGGCTCGAGTTCGGGCGTGCCGGCGGGAGCGGCGGTGCTTGCGTTTGCCACGCGCGGCGCGCCAAGCAATTGCAGGCGGAATTGCAATGGATCGATACCAGCCGCGTGCGCGAGTTCATCGAGAAACGACTGAAAGACCCAGGCGTAGCCGTTGCTGCCGGGAGCGCGAAGCGCATACGTGGGAATCCCGCACGGCATGAGCGAAGAGCCGAGCGAATAGGCGGGAACGTAACTCGCGGGAAATTCGTTTGGACCGATGCTGGCGACCGGCGCGAAATTTTTTCCTTCGCCAAGGCTGACAAAGTGATTCTTCCAGGCGACGAGCTTGCCGGAAGAATCGACGCCGCCTTTCAGATAGTGATAGCCGAGGGCGCGATAGTGGTCGTGATGAAAATCGTCTTCGCGGGTCCAGAGAAGTTTGACGGGAACGCCGACTTCCTTGGCGATGGCGGCGGCTTCGAGCATGTAATCGTTGGTGAGGCGGCGGCCGAAACCACCGCCGGCGCGGCGAAGATGCACGGTGATATTGGCTTCGGGAATTTTGAGGACGTCGGCGATCATCTGGCGGCCGCGAGCGGGAGTCTGGCTGGGCGTCCAGATTTCGAGATTGCCGTCTTTGTAATGCGCGAGGCAATTTTGCGGCTCCATCGGAGCGTGCGCGAGGAAGGGATAAAAATACGCCGCTTCAACGGTTTTGTTCGCGGATTTTAGGCCGGCATCCGCATCGCCGTCGGCGCGGAGAGAAAAGAACGGATCTTTTTTGGAAAGCTCGGCGGCCTGTTTCGCGAAGTTCTGGCTGCTTTGTTGCGCGGTGGGACTGTCCGTCCAGGTGACGCGGAGTTTCTTGCGGGCTTGATTTGCCTGCCACCAGGAATCGCCAACGATCGCGATCCCGCAGTGAAGGCCGAGAAGGTCTTGCGTGCCGTCGATAAGGAAAGCGTGACGGATGCCGGGGAGAGCGCGAATTTCGTCGATATTGGCGGTGGAGATTTTTCCGGCGAAGACGGGGCATTTTTCGAAGACGGCATAGAGCATGCCGGGGACTTTGAAGTCGATGGAATACGGAAATTTTCCGGTGACGATGTACGGGTTGTCGACGCTGCGCGTGGGCTTGCCGATGATTTTGTAATCTTTGGGGTCTTTCGGTTTGACGGTTTGCAGATCGGGCGGAGCGAGCGTTGCGACTTTGGCGGCGAGTTCGCCGTAGCCGAGCGAACGATTGGATGATGCGTGGAGGACGCGGCCGGAAGAAGTGGAACATTCGGATTCGGGTACGGACCACGTTTGCGCGGCGGCGGCAATGAACATTTGGCGGACGGCGGCGCCGACGCGACGAAGCGGGTCCCAATTGATGGGAGTGGCGGTGCTGCCGCCGGCGCGTTGCGGACCGAACTTGGTTTCCTCGAGGTCGGCTTGCTCGATGCGGACATTTTTCCAATCCACGTCGAGCTCGTCGGCGAGGATCATCGGAAGATGCGTTTTCACGCCCTGGCCGATTTCCGGATTTTTGGAAAGGATGGTGACGATGCCATCGGGCGCGATTTTGAAAAAAGCGAGCGCGGAAAAGGCGGGCTGAGGCGCGGCAGCCGCGCCTTGCGCAAGGGCTGCAGCGAGGGGTTTGGCGCAAACGGAAATGAGGACGCCGCCGCCGGCGATGGAGGTGAGTTTTAGAAAGGAGCGTCGATCGAGAAGCGTGCTTTGCATGGGACACCTCGCCTGAAGCAGAAGCAACTATTTTAGCGCCGCGCGGCGTGAGGTTGGCAAGCGGGAATGTGGACGGAAATGTGCGGAAAATCGTGTCGCGCCTAACGGCGCTTCGGGTTTCGTTGCTTTGGCTACCCCGCCCTGCCGGGCGGGGCTAAATTGTGACGCACCTTCGGTGCTGAATCTTGCGGAAACTCTGAATGAGTCACAGGCGTCCAACGATGGCTGGGTTATGGCGTTGAGTGGAGAAGACCAAAGAGGACCGGCGGGAGTGCCGGGGCTGCCGGTAGTTTGTTAGAATTTGCGGCGCGGCAAATGGAAGCACTGGGAGAAAACGATGAAGTTCAGGAATGGGAAGCGGATGTTGCGAGTTGCGACGGGATTGCTGGCAGTGCTGTCCGGGATGAGTGCGGCGGTGGCGCAAGAGAAGGCGGTGCGCGATCCGGCGGAGCCGACGACGAACGCGCCAAAGCCGAAACTGCCGCCGAAGCCGGAGGGAGCGATTGAACGAAGCGCGATTGATGAAAAGGCGATGGTCGCGCTGATTCACAACCTGGTGAGCTGCGGGACGCGGCTGACGCTTTCGTCGTGGACGGATGCGAAGCGCGGGGTGGGATGCGGGCGGGATTTCGCGGTGGCGCGGCTTGAAGAAATTGCGAAGGCGACCGGCGGCAAGCTGCAGATTGTGGTGGACAAATTTGAAATGAAATCCGAGCGGACGGGACCGAACGCGGTGCATCTGGAAAATGTGTACGCGATTTTGCCGGGGAACGACGCCAAGCTGGCGAAGACGGCGTTCATTGTGGTGGGCGACGTGGACTCGCGTCCATCGGACGTGATGGATCCGAACGCGGATGCGCCGGGAGCGGATGACGACGGGTCCGGCGTGGCGGTGGCGGTGGAGTGCGCGCGGCTGGTGAGCAAAGCTGCGAAGAACCGCGCGACGGTGATTTTTGGGGTGCTCTCCGGGGAAGAGCAGGGCTTGCTGGGATCGTACCGGATGCTCGATTGGGTGAAAGAGCAGGGGTACGCCGTGGGCGCGATGATGGACAACGACATTGTGGGCGCCGATTCGGCGCCTGGCGGCGGGCCGCATCGCGTGCGCGTTTTTTCCGGGAACGGCGAGATCGAAGACGCGGATTCGCCGTCGCGCGAATTGGCGCGCGCGATTGAAGAGATTGCCGGACGCGACGCGATTCGCATGATTTTCCGCGTGGATCGCTATGGACGGGGCGGGGATCACTACGTGTTTTACAAAGCGGGAATGCCGGCGGTGCGGTTTACGGAGCCGCTGGAGGATTACAACCACCAGCATCAGACGCCGCGAACGGAAAATGGCGTGGAGTACGGCGACCTCGAGAAATATCTGGATTTCAAGTTCATGGGAAATGTGGCGCGGGCGAATGCGGAAGTGCTGCGCGTGCTTTCGATGGCGCCGGCGCCGCCGGCCGATGTGCGTTTGGACGGCGCGGTGACGCCCGATGCCAAGCTTTCGTGGAATGCGGAAGAGGATAGCGAGCGCGCGGGGTTCGAAATCTTGTGGCGCGAGACGACGGAGGCGCGCTGGACGGTTTATGACTTTGTGCCTGGCGCGGGCGAACATGTATTCAAGGATGTTTCGACGGACAATCACTTTTTTGCGGTGAGGTCGGTGGGAAAAAATGGAGCGCGGTCGGTGGCGACGCCGAGCCAGCCGCAAGTGCGGCCGGCGCCGGGGACGAATAAGAAGTAGAGAGAGTGGAAAGACGGCGGTGTTAACGAGAGTGGCGGTTCGATAACGATCGCGGTGGTTCATTGTGGATTGGTCGCCGGAGCGCAGGCCCTTACAGGGTAAACAGGAGTGCCTGCGCTACTGGCGGCCTGCCATGAGCGTCGAGAGATAAATCCAAAACGGCCGGCTTCCCGCCACGGCGGGCAGGCAGAAAGCCGGCCCTACAAATTCACTCAGGCGGATTGGCCGGTGGCGGCGGACATTTGGGCGAAGGTGAGGAAGTGGCCGGCGGAATCTTTTACGCCGATTTCACGGGCGCCGTAGAAGGTGGTGCGCTCGGGAAGGTATACATCGGCTGCGTTGAGCGCCGGCTTCAGCGCGTCGAGATTTTCCACTTCGATGTAGAGGAAGGTGGGACCTTTGCGGACATCGGGCACAATGGCCGGCATGTCTTTTTCGACGCTGGCGTAAGTCTGGTACATCACTTCGGCGGTTCCCTGCTGCAGGATGACGAAGGCGAGGCGATCGCCATCGGGGACTTCGACGGTTTTGGTGAAGCCGAGTTGTTCGGTCCAGAACGGCAGGACGGGTTCGATTTTTTCGACGAAGAGGACGGGGGTAAGTTTTTTGATCATGAGAATCTCCTTGCGGGCGATACTAGTCTAACTTAGACTAGTTAAGGATAGCGGAGGGGATGAGGAGTGTCAAGGAGGATTTTATGAAGGGGAAAGAGCGGGAATTGAAGGATTTGATTTCGATTGGACCGGCGATGCTGCGGGATTTTGAGCTGCTGGGAATTCGAAGCGTGGCGCAGCTGGCGAAGCAAGACGCGAAGAAGATGTACGCGAGGCTGGGACGAATTGCGAAGCAGCATCAGGACATTTGCGTGCTGGATACGTTTGAGGCGGCGGTGGCGCAGGCGAGGAATCCGCGGTTGGCGGTGGAGAAGTGCCAGTGGTGGTGGTGGAGCGAGAAGAGGAAGAAAGAACAAAGCCTAACGCAGAGACACAGAGGACGCAGAGGGTGAAGAAAAAGAAAGAAGCGGCGAGGCTGACGACGGCGGATCTGGTGCTGCTGAGTTTGCTGGCGGAGCGGCCGATGCATGGGTATCAAGCGAATGCGGAGCTGGTGCGGAGAGAGGTGCAGGATTGGGCGGGAATTTCGCGGCCGCAAGTTTATTACTCGCTGGAGAAATTGGCGCGGCTGGGGATGCTGCGGACGGCGGCGGACAAGAACGAGGCGGAGGGGCCGGAGCGGCAAGTGTATGCGGCGACGGCGCGAGGAACGGAGGCTTTGGCGAATGCGCTGGAGCGGGAAGATTGGACGACGGGGCGCGAGCGGCCGGCGTTTTTGACGTGGATGGCGCTATCGTGGCAGGCGCGGCGGGGAGTGTTTGCGCGGCAGTTGCGGCGGCGGCGGGAATTTTTGTTGCGTGAATTGGCGCGGGAGAAAGAGACGCTGGCGAGCGTGTTGCAGGAAGTGGGGCATGCGCATCATGAAGCGGTGTGGATGATTACGCTGATGATTGCGGGGTTTGAAACGGAGTTGAAGTGGATTGCGAAAGTGGAGAAAGAGATGAAGTTGCGCGGGAAGGCGAAACATCCGGAGTATGCGAGCGCGTGATCATCAGACAATTGTTCTCGAGCTTGAGCCGTGTGTCGCGCCTACGGCGCTTGCTAGGTCGTTGGACGGCGACCCAGCCCTCACGGGCTGGGCTAGACTGTGGCGCACCTCCAGTGCTCTGGACGGCAAAACGCGCGGCCAGAGTCCAAAGGAGAGGAGCCGAGCGAGAGAGAGTTTCGCGGACGAAAAAATGGTGGCCGGAAAAAGCAGATTCCGAACCCACGAAAAAACCGTGGGTTCGGAATGACAACTTTAGATCTGGTCGCCAAGAGAGAATGCGGATCGACCTGGCGAATCGCTGATTAGGATTTAGAAGGTGGCTCCTTTTGCTTTGGCGTGATTTTGGCCAGGGCTGCTTCCATGTCGGGAGGCAGAGCGGTGACGGGCGCTTTGGTTGTGGCGCCGGCGCCGCCGTTGCTGGGACCGCCGAAGAAGCGCATGGCGGTGGCGGCAAGGCCGTCAAGCGCGCCGCCGCCGTTGCCGCCGCCGGTGACAAGCACGTCGGGCACGAACTTGGCTTTGCCTTCGGCGAGGGCGGAGACGACGTTGACGATGGCGGTGGCGTTCGAACCGAGCGCTTCGACCTGCGCGCGATAACCGCGAGCACGCGCGAGACCGACGGCTTCGACTTCGGCGCCTTTGGCGGTACCGGTCTGGCGAATGTATTCGGCTTCGCCGGTGGCTTCGGCAACGCGAGCGTCCGCGTTGTTCTTTTTGATGTCCACGCCGACTTTGGAGCGCGCGAGATCGGCTTGCATGTCCGCGGTGCCTTTGGCTTGCTCCATTTCGATGCGCTGATCCTGCGCGGCGCGCTGCTTTTTGAAGGTTTCGATTTCCTGGTTGGCGATTTCGCGATGCGTGAGCACGGTGACCATGTCGTCCGGGAAAACGACGTCCTGGATGTAAACGCCTTTGGTTTCGACCTGATACTGCTCGAGCTGCTGGCGGATGTGATCGAACGCTTCGACTTGGACTTGCTGGCGCGTTTCGATGAAGCTGATCGCGGGCATATTCTGCAGCGAATTGCGGAAGTGGTTGCCGACGGCGGCCTGAAGAACTTCGGTGACCAGGTTTTTCATGGTGCCGACCATGGAGATGACGCGCGGGGCTTTGGTGTCCGGCACGTGAATCTGGACTTGCAGATCGATTTTGAAGATGAAGCCTTCTTTTGACTTCGCGACGATCTGCTGAAGCTGCGAATCGAGATTGTGGGCTTCGCTGTTGGCGTCGGCCCAGTTCAGGTTGAGGATGGCGGTCGGCACGATTTCCGGTTCGTAGCAACGCGGGTTGAGCGGATATTTGCCGGTGCGGAGCGGCTCTTGCCAAACGCCGCGATGGCCGGGGTGAACGAGCGAACCGTACTTGAAGTCGTCGCCGCTGGTATCTTGTGTGGCGAGGCCGACGTAGGCTTTGATGACGCCGACCTGGCCCTGCTTGATGATGAGCATCGGCACCATTTCCACGCTGACGAGAAATGGATTGAGCGCGTAGGCGCCGTAGAGAAGCGGATCGTGCTGCAGGCCGATGTGGCCGCCGTGTTCGAGGAAGGCCTGAAAATCCTGATAGTTGTTGTGCAGATTATTTTTGCTGCCGAGCAGCGCTTCGATAATCTGCGCGTCGTTGGCTTTGTCGGCTTCCATTTTTGCGACGTCGACGAATCCGCCGAGGCGGCTAGCGATATCGCCGGAAGGAAGCGGGTCGCCTTCGTAGGTGGTGACGATGCCGACGACGTCGAGCGTGGAACCGTCTTTGCCGCGCGGCTGCGGCTCGATGCGAACGAGTTCGAGCTGTTCGGATTTGAGGCCGAGCGATGCGGGCATGAGTTCGCCGCCGCGGCCCATTTTTGCGCAAAGCTCGGGCGAGATGGGTTCGCCGTAAACGCGGCTGCGCGTGACGATCAAAAAGCCGACCGGATGCACCGGAACGAGCGAGCCTGGCGGCAATACAGGGCGCTGAACACCCTTTTGGCCGCCGAGCTGGATGAAGTTGCGGAGATCGGAAAAATTGGCGAACTCTTTTTTGTAAACGGCGGATTTTGCGCCGATGGGCAAGGGGCTGCCGACTTGCGCGATGACCACGCCGATTTCTCCGGCAGGAACCTGCACCCACGGATATTTATCCACGGAATAGACGAGGACGGTCTTCCAGCGCAAGCCGGGCATAAGCAAATCGGCTTGGTAGCCGGCCTCGCCATTGAAGGCCACGGGATTGTCTTTGGTCAGCTTCTTAAAAGAGAAGCGCTTGGTGACGAGACCGACTTCGGTCGGGCCGATTTTATGGAGCGACGTGACGACAACGATTGCTGCCAGCACGACGAGCAGAGCGAGCAGCGGATACTGATAAAAGAGTGAAAGAATGAAATTGAGCACAACCATACACACACCTCCGAGGCGCTGGGCGCCGTTTTGTGTTGCCTTGTCCAGGGGAGTTACATGTTCAGACAGGCGCGAGATTGCGCGTGTGTTTTGGGGAAGTCAAGTAGAGCACTAGTACGCAACTTAAAGTGGCTTGTTTTCAATGATTTGCGGAATTGGCCGGGGAAACAGCGGCAAAATGCATCGTAAGCGTTTCCGGCATCCGGGGATACACTAGACGAGCCTGCCCAGGGCGCTCCAACTTCAGATGGAATTCAGGAGGACAAACATGAGGATTCGACTTGCCAGCGCGATGTTTGCGGGCCTTTTGGCGTGCAGTTTAGGAAGCGGTATGGCGATGGCGCAAGGAAACAGCCATGGAAATGGGAAAGGCAAAGGCCATAACAAACAACAGGACGATCAAGGAGAGCAAGGTCCGCAATATGGGTTTGGGCCGCACGACCGCGAAGTGATCCAAACTTACTACACCGGCCACAAATCGGGGCTGCCGCCGGGCCTGGCGAAGCGGGGTGGAAATCTGCCGCCGGGATTGGAAAAACAACTGGAACGAAATGGCACGCTGCCGCCGGGATTGCAGAAAAAGCTGGAGCCTTGCCCGCCGGAATTGGAACGGCAACTGCCGCCGTTGCCAGCGGACTATCGCCGGGTGGTGATTGACGCGCACATCGCGGTGATCAACCGGCACACGAATGTGATCGTGGATATTTTCAAGGATGTGGTGCGGTAGAGAGCAAATAAGAAAAAGACTGAAAAACGGAAGGGGCGCTTGAGATAGCGCCCCTCTTCATTTTGCAGCAACTCTCGAAACGGCCCGCTTCAGAAAGCGGGCCCTACAACCGCGTGGCTAAAGATTCAGGGCGCCGGAATAGGCGACGCGGGCTTTGGCTGTGTCGCCGCGTTCGATGCGGCCGATGTTGAAGAATTTTTCGCGGCGGCGTTTGAGGTCGGCTTCGACTTTGGCGATGTGGGCGGGCGGAACGACGAGAATCATGCCGACGCCAAGATTGAAGGATTCAAGTAGGCCGTCGGTATCCATCTTGCCGACCTTGGCGAGATATTTGTAAATGGGGAGAACGGGCCAGGAGGCGAGATCGACGACGGCTTTGACGCCGGCGGGAAGAACGCGCGGAAGATTGCCGGGAATGCCGCCACCGGTAATGTGGGCGAGGGCGGAGACCCAGCCCTCGGCGAGGATATTTTTTAAGGCCGGCGCGTAACAGAGATGCGGCTTCAAAAGTTCGGGGCCGATTTTGTTGCCGACTTCGGCGACGTAGGTTTCCGGTTTGAGTTTGGCGACTTCGAAGACGAGTTTGCGCGCGAGGGAATAACCGTTGGTGTGAAGACCGGCGGAAGGAAGGGCGAGAAGCGTGTCGCCGGGCTTGACGGATTTTCCGGTGAGAAGTTTTTTGCGTTCGACGGCGCCGACGATGAAGCCGGCGAGATCGTATTCGCCGGGCGGATAGAAGCCGGGCATTTCGGCGGTCTCGCCGCCGATGAGGGCGCAGCCGGCTTTGCGGCAGGCGCGGCTCATGCCGTCGACGAGCTGTTCGACGATGTGGGGATCCATTTTTCCGAGGGCGAGATAATCGAGAAAAAAGAGCGGCTCGGCGCCCTGCACCAGAATGTCGTTCACGCAATGATTGACGAGGTCGCCGCCGACGGTGGAATGAACGTCCATGGCCATGGCGATTTTGAGTTTGGTGCCGACGCCATCGGCGCTCGAGACGAGAATCGGTTCCTTGAACTTTTTTGTATCGAGCGCGAAGAGCGCGCCGAAGCTGCCGATGCCGCCGAGCACTCCGCTCGTGAACGTGCGCGTGGCGAGATGGCGGATGCGCTGCTTGGCTTCATCCGCTACGGCGATGTTGACTCCAGCGTCGGCGTATTTCATGGCATGTGGCCCATTTCCCGGGAGATGAATTTTGACACAGCAAGCACCGGCCGGGCGAGTGGGGGCGGCCGCACTAACGAAAACTCAAAAAATATGGAACAAGCGCCTCCAGCGAACGGTGCCGGGATGGAGGATGCCGTTGGCATAAGCGGTGAAGCGCGCGCCGAGATTGCCGGGCTGCCAGGCGCTTTCCGGCGCGTCGAGGGACATGTAGATGATGACGGGCGTGCCGATGATGTTCCGGCGCGGCACGCAACCCCAGTAGCGAGAATCGGCGGAATTTTGCCGGTTGTCGCCCATGGCGAAATAGCAATCGGGCGGAACTTTGTACGGAAACACGTTTCCTTTATCGGTGAATTCGCCGTAATACGAGGAAGGAGACGCCGGGCGCGAAACGCCTTGCGTGTACGGCTCTTCGAGGCGCTTGCCGTTGATCCAGACGGCGCCCTCGCGGACGTCGACGATGTCTCCGGGGAGGCCGATGACGCGCTTCACGTAGTCCGGCTGATTGGGATCGAAGGGCGGCTTGAAAATAATGATTTGCCCGCGCTTTGGATTGCGCCACAAAGTAACGTGAAGGTCGGTGAAGGGGATACCGGCGTCGTAGCCGATGCGGCTCATGATGAGGTGATCGCCGATGAGAAGCGTCTTCTCCATGGAACTGGACGGGATGACGCGGGCCTGGCCGATGGCGCCGTTGATGAGCAGAAAAACGAGGCCGACCCAAAACCAGGCGATGATTTCGCGCCGGATTTTTTGTTCGGTGGAGAGTTTTTCCTGCGGCTTTTGGGGAGTCGTTTCGTTCACAGATCACCGAATCGGAAGATCATTTTTAGAATAGATGAAACAAGCGGCGCCAGCGAATTTCGCTGGGATGAATGACGGCGTTGGCATAAGCGGAAACGCGATCGAGAATCGCGCCGGAGGCCCACGGCTCGCTCGGGGTTTCGATGGACATATAAATGATGACCGGCGTGCCGATAATGTGCTCGCGCGGGATGCAGCCGGTGTAGCGGCTGTCGAGCGAATTGCCGCGATTATCGCCCATGACGAAGTAGCAGCCGGCGGGAACGGTGTACGGAAAAATATTTTTTTGTCCGGCAAGGGGGCCGAGATAGTTGTTCGGGTCGGCGGGTTCGCTGCGGCCAACGGTGTACTCTTCGTGGAGGCGGACGCCGTTGATCCACACGGCGCCGTCGCGGATGTCCACGGTTTCGCCGGGCAAACCGATGACGCGCTTGATGATGTCGGACGATTCGCCGGAAAGTACGGGACGGAAGATGACGATCTGCCGGCGCTTGGGCGTGCGCCACAACTGGTGATGAATATCGGTGAAGGGGATGCCGATATCGTAGCCGAGGCGGCTCATGATGAGGTGATCGCCGATGAGCAGCGTATTTTCCATGGAGCCGGAAGGAATGACGCGCGCCTGGCCGACGGTGGCGTTGATGAGAAGGAAAATCAAAATGAGCCAAGTCCACGCGATGACTTCGCGGCGGACTTTCTGCTGCGGCGTGAGATTTTCTTCGGGTTTGGTTTGTTTTGCTGGTTTAGATTTCATGCGTCACCGTGACTGGACCGTCGGATTGCACGGACGTCGAATCCTCCACGCCGGGATCTTTTAAAAGCTGGCCGTTTGAGCCGCCTTCGCGAACTTCGAGCTGCACGAGATCGGTGGGATAAACGCCCGTATAACAAGACGTGCAGAAGTCGCCCTGAGTGTCGCCGACGGCTTGTTTCAGACCGTTGAGGGAGATGTAGCCGAGCGAATCGGCGCCGAGGAATTTGCAGATTTCTTCGGGTGAATTCGAAGACGCGATGAGCTCTTCGCGCGTGGGCGTGTCCACGCCGTAATAGCACGGAGAGATGGTGGGCGGGCAAGAGATGCGGACGTGCACTTCGGTGGCGCCGGCTTCTCGCACCATGCGCACGATTTTGCGCGAAGTGGTGCCGCGAACGATGGAATCGTCCACGAGGATGACGCGCTTGCCTTCGATGAGGCCGCGAATCGGATTGAGTTTTAATTTGACGCCGAAATTGCGGATGGCCTGCGACGGCTCGATGAACGTGCGGCCGATGTAATGATTGCGAATGAGGCCCATCCGAAACGGAATCCCGGATTCCATGGCGTAGCCGACGGCGGCGGGAACGCCGGAATCGGGAACGGGGACGACGAGATCGGCGGAGACGGGATGTTCTTTGGCGAGAAGGCGGCCAAGCATTTCGCGGCTGGAATTGACGCTGCGGCCGAAGATGGTGCTGTCGGGCCGGGCGAAATAGACGTGTTCGAAGATGCATTGCTGATGGGGCTTCGGCGGCGCGAAGTGAATGGACTCGATGCCGGATTTGGAGATGCGCACCATTTCGCCGGGTTCGATTTCGCGGACGTATTTTGCGTCGAGCAGATCGAACGCGCAGGTTTCGCTGGCGACGATCCAGGTTTCTTCGCCTTGCGGCGTGACGAGCTTGCCGAGATTGAGCGGACGAAAGCCGCGCGGATCGCGAACGGCGTAAAGTTCTTCGGGCGTGAGGACGACGAGCGAGTACGCGCCTTCGACTTGATTGAGGGCGTCGCCGAGCGCGCCGGAAAGATTGCGCGCTTGCGATTTCGCGACGAGATGGACGACGACTTCGGTGTCGCTGTTCGTCTGGAAAATCGAGCCGCGGTGTTCGAGGCGGCGGCGCCATTCGGCGGCGTTGGTGAGGTTGCCGTTGTGGCCGAGCGCGATTTTGCCTTTGTTGCAATCGATCATGATCGGCTGGGCATTGAGAAGGGCTTTGTCGCCGGCGGTGGAATAGCGCGTATGGCCGATGGAAGCGGTGCCGGGAAGTTTGTTGAGAACATCGGGCGTAAAAATTTCTTCGACTTCGCCCATGGCGCGATGGGCGTGAAGTTCGTGGCCATCGCTGGAAACGATGCCGGCGGATTCCTGGCCGCGATGCTGAAGGGCGTAAAGGCCGAGATAGACGAGCTTCGCCGCTTCGGCGTGGCCGAAGACGCCGACGACGCCGCAGTGGTCGTGGAAGTGGTCGTCGAGAAAAATGTCCTGTCGATTCATTTTTCTTCGCTGCCTCCGCTTTGAAAACAACTTCTTACGGCAGGCACACACAACCACCAAATCACAAATGCAGAGATAGCCATGCGAATGAGACTCTCAAAGGTCACCTGCTGGCGGAGAATGCTTACAAACACCGCGATTACGTTAAGGGAATGCCACGCGAGAGCCAGCGGGCGACTCCAGTTCTGCCAACGAAGGATTCCCAAACCGATCGCGAATGAGAAAATCATTGAGGCGAGAATTGCAGCCACCAGAAGGGCCATGTTCGGCCTATCGAGTCCAGAAGGAATATGCGGGCCTAACAGTGCCAACAAACTCGCAATAAAAATTATGGCTAGTACAAAATGCACGCCGGCGACCATACCTCGCGTAACGTGTGACACGTTGGTGATGCGACTAACGGTCGATTGATAAGCCCGGTCCATGTGTTAGCGAATGCCCTTCACTGCTCTCTCGAGAGAATTGGCCCAGACATCGCGCAGGTCATCGAGAGGGGAATCGATGGCTGCGTGCCCCTGCAATTCGATGCGGAGCGCGGCGTTACCGGTGACTTTGCCGAGCTCTTTTGCACCGACATTATATTGTCTCGCAGTTGCGAGAACGGCGGCAAGGTTTGTGGGGGAGACGGAAACGACACAGCGGGCGCCGCGCTCGCCGAAGAGGGCGTGTTCGGCGGGGGCGTTTTCGCTGAGCGAAATTTGCGCGCCGAAGAAAGAAAAAGCAGATTCCTCGCTTCGCTCGGAATGACAATCGTTTGGTTGGTTGCTAGTTGAGGCGAAACACGATTCTGCAATCGTGACGGCGAGGCCGCCGTCGGAAATGTCGTGGGCGGATTGGACGGTGCCGGCGGCGGCGAGGTCGACGAGGCAATCGAGGAGGCGTTTTTCGGCGGCGAGGTCGATGGCGGGAGGTTCGCCGGCGACGATGGCGGCGATGGTCTTGGAATATTCGCTGGAGGAAAATTCGCGCTGCGCTTCATGTAGGGGCACGATATATCGTGCCCTTACGGTTGCAGATTCATTTGTGCTCGATCCATCCAGCAACAAAATTATGTCGCCGGGATTGCGGAAGGCGATTTTTACGGCTTTGGTGGAATCGTCGAGAATGCCGAGAATGCCGATGACGGGCGTGGGAAAAATGGATTTGCCGAGCGTTTCGTTGTAGAAGCTGACGTTGCCGCCGGTGATGGGCGTGCCGAGCGCGGTGCAGGCTTCGCCGATGCCGTCAATGGCTTGGGAAAATTGCCACATCACTTCGGGCTTTTCCGGGCTGCCGAAATTGAGGCAATTGGTTGCGGCGATGGGGCGCGCGCCGGACGTGGCGACGTTGCGCGCGGCTTCGGCGACGGCGTGCATGGCGCCGACGCGCGGATTGAGCTGGCACCAGCGGCCGTTGCCGTCGGTCGAGAGCGCGAGGGCGCGCATCGTTTTCTTTCCGTCGGGGCCGTTTTTCTCGGATTCCTTGATGCGGACGATGGCCGCGTCGCTGGCGCCGGGGCCGGCGAGCGTGTTGGTGCGGACGCTGGTGTCGTATTGCTCGGTGATCCAGCGTTTTGAAGCGATTACAGGCGAGGCGAGAAGTTTTTTGAAATTTTCGGTGAGATTTGTTTTTTCTGGTGCGAAGCGGAACCAATCTTTTTCGGATTCGACACGGGGCGCGGGAGCGGCGAGCGGGCGATTGTAAACGGGGCCTTCTTCGGCGAGCGGGTGGGCGGGGATTTGCGCGGCGACGGCGCCGTGATTTTTGATGACGGCGAGGCCGCCTTCGGTGACGGTGCCGACGACGACGGCGTCGAGCCCCCACTTTCCAAAAACGTCGAGCACTTCGCGCTCGCGGCCTTTTTCGGCGACGAGGAGCATGCGCTCCTGCGATTCGCTGAGCATGATTTCGTACGGCGTCATGCCGGTTTCGCGCTGCGGAACTTTGGCGAGATCGATTTCGATGCCGGTGCCGCCGCGCGAAGCCATTTCCATGGTGGAGCAAGTGAGGCCGGCGGCGCCCATATCCTGAATGGCGACGACGGCGCCGGTGCGCATCGCTTCGAGGCAGGCTTCGAGCAAAAGTTTTTCGACGAAGGGATCGCCGACTTGCACGTTGGGTCGTTTTTGCTGCGATTCTTCGGTGAATTCGGCGGAAGCGAGGAGCGATGCGCCGTGAATGCCGTCGCGGCCGGTTTTTGCGCCGACGTAAATCACCGGATTGCCGATGCCTTTTGCTTTGGCGAGAAAAATTTCTTCCTTGCGCGCAATGCCAAGGGCGAGCGCGTTGACGAGCGGATTTTGCGAATAGCACGGCTCGAAGCTGACTTCGCCGCCGATGGTGGGCACGCCGAAACAGTTGCCGTAGTGGCCCACGCCGCGAATGACGCCATCGAGAATGCGGCGATTTTTGGCGGCGTCTTCGGGCGAAGTGTTTTTATTCGGCGCGATTTCGCCGAAGCGGAGCGAATCGAGCACGGCGATGGGGCGCGCGCCCATTGTAAAAATATCGCGCAAAATTCCGCCGACGCCGGTCGTCGCGCCCTGGAACGGTTCGACGTAGCTCGGATGATTGTGCGATTCGATTTTGAAGGCGGCGACGAGGCCGTCGCCGATGTCCACGACGCCGGCGTTTTCGCCCGGGCCTTGCACGACGAGTTTGCCGCGCGTGGGCAGGCGCTTGAGGTGGACTTTGCTGGATTTATAGGAGCAGTGTTCGCTCCACATCACGGAAAAAATGCCGAGTTCGGTGATGTTGGGATCGCGGCCGAGAATTTTCTGGATGCGCGCGTACTCTTCGGCGGTGACGCCGTGCTCGGCGGCAATTTCGGGAGTGACTTTGATTTCGGTGAGTGCGGTGGCCATATCTTAGTTTTTTCTCGAAGTCTTACACCGTAGGGGCACGATATATCGTGCTCCTACACAAGAATGTTCTGAGCGGCGGTAAATCACGCAGTCGCTTTCGCCGCGCCGACGAGGGCTTCGATCATGGATTGGAAGACGACGAGGCCGTCGGAGGAATCGAGGGCGGATTCCATGGCGCGTTCGGGGTGCGGCATGAGGCCGGCGACGTTGCGTTCGCGATTGCAGATGCCGGCGATGTTGTGCATGGAGCCGTTGGGATTTCCGGCGTTGTCATCTGACCCATCGGGCGTGGTGTAACGGAAAAGAATTTGGCGATTCTTTTCGAGTTCGGCGATGTCGGATTCGTCGGCGGTGTAGCAGCCGTCGGAATGCGCGATGGGAACTTTGAGGATTTGGCCCTTGCGCGCGGCGTTGGTGAACGGCGTGTCGGTTTGTTCGACGCGAATGTGGACGTGGCGGCAGATGAAACGCAGGCCGGAGTTGCGCAACATGGCGCCGGGAAGAAGGCCCGCTTCGCAGAGCGTTTGAAAACCGTTGCAGATGCCGAGCACCATGCCGCCGGAATTGGCGAATTTTTCGACGGACTTCATGACGGGAGAAAAGCGCGCGATCGCGCCGGTGCGGAGATAATCGCCGTAAGAGAAGCCGCCGGGCAGGATGATGGCGTCGCAATGGGCGAGGTCTTGCGACTGGTGCCAGATGAACTCGACGGGCTTGTGCAAAACGTTGCCGACGGCGTAAAACGCGTCGTGGTCGCAATTCGAGCCGGGAAAGACTACGACTCCGAATTTCATCGTGTTGGATCTCCCTGGAGCATTCGGGGAAAGATTATTTTAACACACGATGGCGGGGTTTGGAGTTGGCTCCTATCGACGGACTTCAATGATTCAGACGCGCGACGGGTAAGTCAGCGCTTGCGGCGCGGGCGAGATTTTTTCCGGCCCGAACGCTTCTTGAGCGATTTATTGCCTTGATCCGACGCGGCCATCTCGCGGCGCTTCCTGGCGGCCCAGCCGGGTTTGACGGCCTGGCGGCTGCGACCGAGCGCGAGCGCATTGGGCGGAACATTTTCCGTGATGGCGGAGCCGGCGGCCACGTAAGCGCCATCGCCGATTTTTACCGGTGCGACGAGGACGGAATCGCTGCCGATGAAGACGCGATTGCCGATCGTCGTGGGATGTTTGTGCACGCCGTCGTAGTTGCAAGTGATCGTGCCCGCGCCGATATTCGTGTGGGAACCGAGCCTCGCGTCGCCGATGTAGCTCAAGTGCGGCACTTTGCTGCCTTCGCCGATGACGGCTTTTTTCGTTTCGACGAAGTTTCCGACGCGCGCGCCTTTTTTCAGATGCGATCCCGGACGAATGCGCGCGAACGGACCGACGGTGTTGCCGCCATCGAGATGGCTTTCGGAAATCATCGTGTGCGGCTCGACGGTGACGGCGTCGCCGAGAACGGCATCGTGCAAAATGCTGCCGGTTCGCACGATGCAGTTGGCGCCGAGCTTCGTTTTGCCGAGCAATTGCACGCACGGCTCGATGACGGTGTCTTCGCCCGACGTCACGTCCGGACCGATCAGCACGGTTTCCGGCAATTGAATGGTGACGCCCGAAGCCATCAATTCGTTGCGTTTGCGCTCGCGGAAGATCGCGTCCACTTCGGCCAGGTCCGCGCGCGTGTTGCAGCCGAGCACTTCGCGCGGGTCCGGCGCGATTTGCGCGAGCACTGGTTCGCCCTTCGAAGCCAAAATTGCAATCGCGTCGGTCAGGTAAATCTCGCGATGCTTGTTTTCCGGTTTTACTTGCGCGAGGGCGGGCCAAAGCTTGTCCACGGAAAAACAGTAGATGCTGGAATTAATTTCGTTCAGTTCGCGCTGTTCCGGCGTCAGCTGCGAATCTTCCACGATTGCCGCGACGCTTGTCTCCGATTTGCGCAAAATGCGGCCGTAACCGGAAGGATCGGCGACGACGGCGGAGAGAATCGTGGCGGCGGCATTTCCATTGCGATGCGTGGCGACGAGCGCTTTCAGCGTTTCGGTGCGGATGAGCGGCGCGTCGCCGGGAAGGACAACCACAATTTTCGCGTGGCCAATGGCGCGCCTGGCGACGAGCATCGCGTGGCCCGTGCCGTTTTGCGGCTGTTGCACGACCGATTCGACGTCTAACGATGCGACCTCCGCCGTCACCTGCTCGGCCTGATGGCCAACAATGGCGAGAATCTTTTTCGGCGACAACGGCAGGCAAGCGCGCACAACGCTTTCCACGAGCGAACGCCCGCCGGCGGGATGAAGCACTTTGGCGAGCGAGGATTTGAGGCGCGTGCCTTTTCCCGCGGCGAGGATGACGATGACGACGTCTTTATTCGGCATGGCCCGAGTATTCTCACCCCTCCCCGCCCGTTTGACAAATGCGCGAAACGCTCTCGGGGCGGACATTGTGTCCTAGACGGCATGGGGTTTTTGCCGTAGAGTCCAGGAAACTAAGCGACCGTTCGACGCTTGTTTACGTGCCTCGAAGGGAGCACCCCAATGAAGAAGTGTCCATATTGCGCGGAAGCGATTCAGGACGACGTGCAAACCTGTCCGCTGTGTCACATGAATCTGACGGCAGACGTCTATGCCACGCAGCGTGCGGCGGCGCCGCCAGCGATGGCGGGCGACGCGTACGCGACCGCAGCGGCACAGACAAGCGGCAAAGCGACGGCAAGCTTGATTTCGGGAATCGCGGCGTATGTGATTTTGCCGTTCATTGGCGCGATTGCGGCCATCGTGCTCGGCCATCTCGGCCTGAGCGAAATCAAGAAAAGTGCGGGCCGGCTGAAAGGCGACGGCATGGCCATTGCCGGACTGGTATTGGGTTACGTTCAGGTGGCGGGGCTGCCGCTGATTTTGATTATCGCGGCGATTGCGATTCCGAATTTGATCCGATCGAGAATGGCCGCGAATGAGGCGTCCGCGGTCGGCTCCCTGCGAGTACTCACGACTGGTGAAATTGCCTATGCTTCGATCTGTCCCAAGATCGGATTCGCCAGTTCGCTCGCTGAAATGGGTCCGAATGGCTCCGCTTGCCCGGAAGGGAAAGGCCAAATCGACGGCACACTGGCGCTTGGATTCAGAAACGGATACCGATTTACACCGAGCACTGCGAATTTTTCCGGCCAGGCGCCGGAGACCACATTTGGCTGGAACGCCGATCCCGTTTCCACTTCGGCCGGTACGCGGCATTTCTTCGTGGACCAGACGGGCGTGATCCGGTACACCATGTCTGGCACGGCGAACGCGGAAAGCTCGATACTGCAATGAAAACGCGGTAGGCCACGGCAGAGACGACATGAAGAACTGTCCTTATTGCGCGCAGCAACTGCAGGATGAGGCGATTCGCTGCCGTTATTGCCAGCTGTGGCTTGTGCCGCCGCCACCCGCGTACGCGCAGAGTCCGATGATCGCGCAACCGCGCGCGCGCAAAACGAATGGAATGGCGATTGCGAGCCTGGTGCTCGGCATTCTCTGGATCTATTGGCTCGGTTCGCTTCTGGCGTTGGTGTTCGGCTACATTGCCAAGCGAGAGATTCGCGAATCGAATGAACCGATGGAGGGAAGTGGACTGGCGACGGCGGGCATCGTGCTGGGCTGGGTCGGTGTCGGAACGCTGACGATTATCATCGGAGTTATCGCCCTCGCCGCGATGTTTGAAAAGGCGGAACGGAAACCATCGTCCAGTTCCACGTCGCTGGTGACGGCGCTTAGTCCGCGGCGGGAACCGGCTCGGGAACGGCAATGGGCGCGGTGTTTTCTGCCGGACTTTCTTCCTCGGTCGTAATCGTCCAAAGAGTTGGGTCGGCAAGGAGGTTGCTGACGAGCTGCGTGTGCAGCGCGTGGCCAGCTTTGTGCGCTTCCACGCGCGCAAGCAGCGGCAAGCCCACCAGCGCGAGATCGCCGATCAAGTCCAGCGCTTTGTGGCGGCCAAATTCGTCGTCGAAACGAAGCGGACCGTTCATAACGCCGTCGCTCGTGAGGACGATGGCGTTTTCGAGCGAACCACCGCGAATCAAGCCCATGGCGCGAAGCGGCTCGATTTCGCGTTCGAAACAGAATGTGCGCGCGCGCGCGAGCAGACGGCGAAAACTTTCCTGGCTGACGTGCATTTCGAATTGCTGCTGGCCGACGAGCGGGTGCGGAAAATCGACAAAGCACTTCACGTGAAAATCGCCGGCGGGGTAAATGCCGATGCGGCGGCCGTTTTCGACGACTTCGAGCGGCTTCAATACCTTCAAATAGCGGCGCCGTTTGCGAAGGCGACGCGTGCCGGCCTGTTCGAGCATCTGCATGAAAGGTTCGGCGGAACCGTCGAGAATCGGAATTTCGATGGAATCGATGTTGACGAAAACGTTGTCGATTTCGCAGGAGTAGATCGCCGCGAGCAGGTGCTCGGTCGTGGAGAGCAGGACGCCCTGCTTCATCAAGCTGGTGGCGTAGCTGACGCGGGCGACATTTTCTCCGCGCGCCTCGATGATGAAGTTGTCGAGATCGGTGCGCCGAAAAACGATGCCGGTATCGGCCGGAGCGGGAACCAGGCGAACATGGCCGAAAACACCGGTATGAAGGCCGATGCCTTCGGTGCTCACTTCGCGCTGAATGGTGGTCTGGAACATGCGACTCTATTGTAGCAAATGCATGGCCAGGCAAAGGAGAGCTTCTGCTTTGTTTTCATTGTCTTACAGAGCACAAATGGCGGTTGATTCGCGGAGCTGTGGTAATTACGCAACAAATTACCGCATGGGCGTGGTTTTTGTGGGCGCGTTCCTTTGTCAGCTTCGATGTCGGGTTAATCGTCAGGCTTCCTTTACCCCACCCGATGCGTCCCATACATGGGTAGTGCTATAATCAGGTTTTGTCGGCGAAAGACGGGGGGCTCATGAATCGAGCGGCTCGTATCGGCATCATTGCCATCTCAATCGTCATATTCTGCTACGCGGGATTGGGCCACGTGCTCGGCCAATCGCACGACGAGAAGGCGTACAAATCGCTGACGGTTTACAGCGAAGTGCTGCAAAAAATTCAGAACGACTACGTTGACGATCCGAACATTCCGCTTGTGACCGCCGGCTCGCTGCACGGCCTGCTGGAATCGCTCGATCCGCAGTCCAGTTACCTGACGCCGCGCGAATACGCCGAATACAAGCAAAAACTGGCCGCGAACGCCGCCGGCGAAACCGGCCTGACGATGAGCAAGCGCTCGGGATACATCATCGCGGTTTCCGTTGTGCCGGAAAGCCCGGCGGAAAAAGCCGGCATTCATAGCGGCGACTTCCTGGAATCGGTGGCGGGATTTACCACGCGCGAGATGTCGGTGGGGCAAGCGCTGAATTTGCTTCGCGGCCTGCCGGGAACGAGCGTGAAAGTTGGCGTGATTCGCAGCGGCAAACCGGAGCCGGAAGAAGTGGACATTGTGCGCGAAAAAGTGGCGCCGCCAAAAATGCAGCTGACGAAAGTGGATTCGGACGTGTTCGCGGTGCGCTTGCAATCGCTGGACGCGGGCCGCGCGGAGGAATTGCGCGCGCGCATTGGCGACGCGGAAAAACAGGGCGCGCACAAAATTATTCTGGACTTGCGCAATTGCGGCCGCGGTCCGGCATCGGAAGGAATCGCGGCGGCGCGGCTGTTTTTGACGAGCGGGACGATTGCCACGCTTCGCGGTCAAACGGTTTCCGTTCAGGTATTTTCCGCCGAGCCGAACAAAGTGGCTTGGAAGGGCCCGGTGTCGATTTTGATGGACGGCACCACGTCCGGCGCCGCGGAAATTCTCGCGTCGGCCCTCGAAATGAATCACCGCGGCGATCTCGTCGGCGAGCGGACGTTTGGCCTGGCTTCCGAACAAAAATTGATTACGCTCGATGACGGCTCGGCGCTCATCCTCACCGTCGCCAACTATTTCAACGGCAGCGGAAAATCCATTCTCGATGAAGGCGTCGTGCCGACGGAAGTTGTGCGTCCGACGGTGGCCGACAATTCCGACGGCGGCGACGATGAGGGATCCGCGGCGAATGCCAATGCGGGCGCGCCGCAAACGCCGCCGTCCATCAAGCCGCTCTCTCCCGAAGACCCGATTCTGAAGAAAGCCCTGGAACTCTTCAAGACTCCGGCGAAAAAAGCGGCCTGATTTCGGTTAGCGCCGGCACAAGATTTCGCAATCGGCGCGACTGTCTTTTACAATCTTTTTTGTGAATTGCCGAAAGCTTGCTTCGCTCGGTTGTGTCTTTTTTTTCTTTTCTCTTATTTTCGGCGCGTGTCGCCAGCCCTCCGGCGAATCGCGTTCCAGCCCCGCGGCAATTCACCAGATGACGCGAGAATTCGCGGCGGCAGCGCAAAAAGCCGCGCCGGCCGGCACCGTGATTCGCATGAAACTGCAAGCGTCGCCAACAACGCAAACAAAAGGACCGGCGATGCCGGACTGGCTCGAGATCACTCTCTTCTCCGCGGCAACCGACGCAGAGCGCAACGCGCAGATTGCTCAACTTTTGCAGGCGCTTAACGCCGTTGCGGCGCGGCACAAACTTGCGCCCGGCACTCGCGGTGAGCAGCGGAACGGCACCTCCCTCTCGTTTCGCTCCGGCACTCGCATCACGCACTCCATCGAAATCGGGTTCGCGCGCCGCGCGGCTCCGGCACAACGAGAAGTTGCCGATTCTCCACGGCTTGCCATCATTCTGGACGATTTGGGGAGCGACCGGGCGGCGGCCGAATCCATCTTTGCGCTGCCGTATCCAGTGACGATTTCCGTTTTGCCGAACCACGAACATTCGAAAGAGATTGCCGACGAAGCGCTGCAACGCGGCTTTCAAGTGATGCTGCATTTGCCGATGCAATCCATCGCCAACGAGGCCCCGGAAAAAGAAGAGTTGCGCCCCGGCATGTCCGCGGCACAAGTGCAATCGCTGCTTGGGGAAATGATCGAATCGGTGCCGAACGCCGTGGGAGTCAACAATCACCAAGGCTCGCAGGCAACGTCCGATCCCGCGTTGATGAAGGAATTGATGCCCGCTCTGCGCGGCTTGAACCTTTTTTACGTGGACAGCCGCACGACGGCGGCGACGGTCGCCTTCGATATCGCGCAGCAGGATGGCGTTCCCGCCGCATTTCGAAATGTTCCGTTTCTTGACGACGTGCAAGATGCGGCTGCGATTCGAAAACAACTGCAGCTTGCATTGCGCGGCGCAAAAGAAAAGAAAGCGGCGATTGCGATTGGCCATCCTCATCCAGCGACGCTCGGGGCATTGCGCGAATTTTTGCCGACGGTGCGGGAGAACGGCGTGCGGCTGGTGTTCGCGTCCGACCTGGTGCACTAAAAGCTCAGCCTATATCACGTGTCCGATTGCGGCTTTTGCGCGGCGGGAAAAAGAAAATGAATCAAAATCGCGCCGAGCAGCAGCGTTAAAAACGCGAGCACGCCGCCTTCGGGACCGACCTCGCCGCCCGTCAGCCAGGTACGCCCCGGAGCAATGGTCGCGTTCGAAAGGTGGCCTTCGAAAATGCCGCCGCTATCCGGCACGGAATAGAGAAAACTTTCGCCGAAATCGAATGCGGCGTGCCAGCCGACGGCCAGCCAGAGCGAGCCGGTGCGCCGCAGCGTGAACGCCCAAAGCAATCCGGTGACGAAAATATTCGCCACTCCGAACCAGTTTTCGCCGGGATTCGTCTTGTGGACCAACGCAAAAAACAGCGACATGGCAAACGCCGCCGGCCAGAAACCGACTCCGTCCGCCAGCGTGTATTGCAGGTACCCTCGAAATAGAAATTCCTCCGGCAGCGCGATCAAAACCGCCGCGACGAACCAAAGCGCGCCCCATTCCAAAATCCTTGCGCCATGAAAAGCAAGCGGGCCAAACGAGTAAGCGTGAAAGGCGGCCATGCATCCGACGATCAAACTGATTTCGCAAAGCCCGATCAGTATTCCCTGCCAAAAACGCTTGCCGAAAGCGTTTTGCACCGGCAAGCCGTATACGGCGCTCGGCTGGCCCTCAATCCGGGCCATGAGCAAGGCGGCGCCGTACGCCGCCAGAAAAACCATCGCTTCGCCCAAGATGATCGTGGAGACGCTGAATGCATCTTGCGCGCGCAGGAAAAATGCCGCAGGAACCAATTCAATGCCATAGAGGAGTAGCGCCAGGCAAACGTAGACGACGATGCGCCAACCGGAACGCATTCCCTTGTCATGGAAGAAAACGGGATTCGGTGTGTTTGTCGCCGGCTGGCCCCACCCCCGCGATTCGTTTTTGGGCGGTTCGCCTTGCGGCGCCTGCGGCGCTGTTGTGGAATCCATTGCGCTCCCCCGCCGGCAGGCGCTCAGAGTTCGGCGGGCTGCGCTCGTTCCGGCTACGGCGTAACGCGCGCGCTGGCCGCTCCCAAAATATGCCGCGTCTTCGCATCTTGCACAAACGCGACCACGCGCAGATTTTCCCGCTTCCACGCGGAATCCAGCGGCACGTCTTGCTCGCCGGAGTAAGCCGCTTCCTGGTTCAACGCGGCGTCGCCGACCTTGCGCAGACTACGCACAACCGCGGCGTGATGCAAGTCTTCGCCGGCATTTTCTCCGCGCGAAACGTTCGAATGCAAACCGCTTTCCGTAACCGCCAGCCACACCTGCGTTTTCTGCGCTCCCGCCGTCGGCAGCATTTTCACGGCGATGGAAACTTGCGCCTTCCCCGTGGATCCGGCGCGGCTCGCCAACGTAATCTCCGCTTTCGGTTCGCGAACGGCCGCGGCAATGGCGCTGCGCGCTTCGCCCCCGGAACTTCCGACAAATTCCGCGCGCCCATCCACCACCATTTGCGGTGTGTACACGCTGTCGTTGCGAAATGTCGCCGCGTAATCCTGTTGCCGCTCCGTCCATTGCGCGGACGAGAAAGGATCGCGCCAGCCGAGGTGGTCCCAATAGTCCACGTGTTCTTCGAGCGCGATGATCTCGGCATTTCCCACGCGTTGCTCGCGGTCCAGTTTCGCAAGCAAGGCGTCGGCCGGCGGGCAGCTCGAGCATCCTTCGGAAGTAAAAAGTTCCACCACGACGGGCCGAACGGGAAGGCTCGCATTCACCGGCTCATTTTGCGAATCGGCGCGGCGCAGCACGATAAACAGGCTGACCGCGATGGAAAGAACGAGAACAATGCCACCACTTAATAACTTCACGGGACACCTCGAAAGCTACTTTTGACTGCCAACCATTGAGATGCGCGAGAGGCGGGAAGGAAACGTCGCTCGGCGGGAGGAATGAATAATGGTTGCTTCCTACTAACCTTTTTATTATCTTTAACCGGTTACTTTGACAGAAGAGGTACTGAATCGTATGCAAGATTCGGATTCCGACTCGCTCGCCGTCGGTGGGCGCCTCTCTCTGAATTTTGCCAATTTCCCATCCCTTCCCGCGTCGCCGCCGGCCGAGGCGCTGAGTTGGGAAGAGCTGATCAGGTTCCTCCGCGCTTCCCGCATTGTCTCCCCGGAACGGGCCGAGGAACTGATGGGCCTTACGGAAACGGATCCGCAAGCCGCTTTCGAACTATTGAACCGAGCCGCGCGACTTCGCGACGGCCTGCGGCTGGCGTTTCGCCACCTCGCGCATCGTCAACGCATTCCAAAAGAGTACGTGCAACCAATAAATGCCGTGCTGCAAGTAACCGAAGGCCACGACGAACTGGTTGAAGCGGCAAAGTCCTGGCGTATCGAGTACGTCGCAAGAGAGGGCGGTCTCGACTGGCTGCTCGCCGCAGTTGCGCGATCCGCGGCGGAGATTATTTCGGAAGGCGAGGCCACGCGGGTTCGGCTGTGTGCAAATCCCTCTTGCAGCCTGATTTTTTACGACGCTTCGAGGACGCATCGCCGCCGTTGGTGTTCGATGTCGCTTTGCGGCAACCGCCACAAAGTCGCCGCATTCGCGCGGCGCAAGAAAACGAATAAACGGGGCGCGTAAACTATTCCTGCTTGATGTAGCGAGGCTCCTGCCGTTTTGACCACGGATCGTACGAGTGTGCAAAAACGAGACGCTCGGCCAGCGGCGGATGGCCATAAAGCCAAAACGTGATGAACGGCGGCGGATTCGGATCCGACAGATCTTCCTGCCCCAGCACCTGAAAAGCGTGCGCGGCCACTTCGCCTGAATTGGGAACGATTCCATGGATCACTTCGAGCCCGAAAACATCGGCATTGTGTTCTTCGGACCGAGAGAACGCGGATCCGATTGGCGTGCCGATAAACGACAAGATCTTGAACATCAAAAGCAATACCGCCAGACAAGCGAGATCCTGCGGCCCGTAAATTTTCCAGGTTGCCGCCCACTTTTCGAGCGCGAATTGTGTTCCGCGGTAGCAGACGTACATCGCAACAAAAAAGGCGATCGCGAAAAACAGGATGCCCTTGCGCACGTGGCCAAGCACGTAGTGCCCCGCCTCGTGGCCAAAGATGAAAAGCGTCTCCGCTTGCGTGGTTTTGCGGATCGTGTTGTCCCACACAACGACGCGCTTCGATGCGCCAAAGCCCGTCACGTACGCGTTGATTTGATTTGTTTTGGCGCTCGCACGCATGAGAAACATGTGGTCGCGCGGAATCGAAAGTCCCGCCCGTTGCGTCACCTTCTCAATCGCGGAGACCAGCTCCGGGTTCGTCTTATCGAGCGGCTCGTATTTATTGAAAATCGGGTCGATGATCCACGGGCTGATGAAGACCACGAATACGACGATCGGGAACGCGCAAAGCCAAAAAAGTGCCCACCAGCGGCGCGGACTGCGGCGAATCAGCCACAAGAGAATCGAACCGAACAGCAATGCCGCCCCGATGAAGAGCGACACCTCCTTGGTCCAATCCAGCAGCCAGGAACCCCACCGCTGAACGGATTGCTCATACCGCAACGACAGAGAATGGCCATAAAGCAGTGCGGGCAGTTCACACACTTCCACGCCAAACACGAGAATGGGAATAAAAATTAAAACCTGGAGCGGGCGATACTCGGTGGACCGCTCCGCGAAATCGCGGATCTTTGCCGCGATTCGCAGCCGCAGAAACAGCCAGGCCACGGCAAGCCCAAGGCCAATCCAGATGAAATACAACACATACCCCGCGCGTGAATACGCCACGGCTTTTTCATATCGTTCGTGCGAGAGCG
>Ga0070730_10000467_pt1 | contig 47712 bp, 71 predicted proteins | sample Coa_R1_3_FD_66447 | JGI IMG/M metagenome (GOLD analysis project Ga0070730, IMG submission 66447) | Surface soil microbial communities from Centralia Pennsylvania, which are recovering from an underground coalmine fire - Coalmine... | ecosystem: Environmental > Terrestrial > Soil > Unclassified ...
GCAATTGCCAATCTGCGTGTTCAAGGACAGGTACGTATGGCCGCGTATGTGACCGGTGGTTTGCGGGCTGCCTTGGAGGATTACCTCGAAGAGGAGAGGCGGAAAGCGAGCGAGCCATGGGGGGATTGAGAACTTTGAGCGAGTTCCCTACCTGGCGAACGATGCGAGAGGTTCTCCGCGAACGGGTCAGGATGAAGCAGGCATCGGGCGAAGAAGACTATCGCGACGGAACATCCGCGTGGCTCCTGACCGTTGCTCAACAGGCAAAGCTTGAAATGGAGATCGCCTTTGAAAGGCGTCAGTGCACGTGGCAGCTCATTCTAGGCGCGCACTACGCAAAGGCCATGTCTGAAACAGACCCAGAACTGCTTCGTGAGGCGCTAGGGAAGGTGGCGGCTACTGCCATGGCATGGATGGAGGCCGTTGTGAAACGCACCAAGAAGCCCGAGCGGGTGCGACCATGAACGAAGAAGAGGAGGCGAGAAAAGTGGCCTTGTCATTTGCGCGAGCCTATTTGCGACTCCATGGCGAAGGTCAGTCGGTAACCGTCATCGAGGTGGAACTCTATCAGGCGATTCGTTCCATCCTGCGAATAAAGGGCGAGCTCTTGAGAGATCCGGACGAGGTCCGCAGAGAGTATCCGAATATGGGCGGCAAAATAGGGTGGGGGAGAGGCGAATGAGCGGGCGACCTCCGAACGAGCTTACCTTTCTCCCTAAAACGGACGAGGGAAAACCCTATTGCTGCGAGAGCTGCGGAGAAGTGAAGCCAATCGTCGATACGAGCATGCGCGAGCTCGGCGATTGGCTTTGCAAAGACTGTTATCTCGAATGTTTCAAAGACCCAGAGGAAAAAGGAAACCTATGATCCGTGAAGCGATATTGGTCGAAGGAACGAGCACCGTCACGATGGCCGCATATTCGCTTGGAAGGGCAGGGCACGTGAATGAGGCCAAGGAGCTTTGCCGGCTTCTTTCTTTGCTCAAAGAGCCTCTGGCGCGTATCGGATTTGAGCTCGAGGGGGAATTTGGCATCTCTTTCACCTCAGCCCTGGATGACCGGGAGAAACGCCGCGAGGCATTCGACCAGGCTTTAAAGGCTTTGACGCATGCCATCCTGGACTTGCCTTTGGCTATTCGGGCGGCCGACGTTTTGGAAGGAAAGAAGGATGCCTACGAGCGATATTTCGCCGTCTGCAATGAGCTTTCGTCATTTCTGATTGAGATCCGACGGCTGGACGGTTAGCCCAAATTGCGCACACCGTCGTGTGAGTTAGGCTGCACAATTATTTGCACATTTCTGTGTTGGGTCTAATGTGCGGATCATGATCATTGTCGTGCTCAGCGAAAAGGGCGGGGTAGGGAAGACGATGGTGGCCATTCAGGTGGCCGTTGAACTCGCACGCAGGAAACTGTCAGTCCTGGTTCTCGATACCGATCGCGGCCTAACCTTGTCTGACTGGTACGAGAAATCAGATGACCAAAGGCCCGCTGGCTTGAAGGTCTTGAAGATGGGCGGCACAGGACTGCGCTACCGGCTTGAGAATTTCATCAAGCGCTACGACGTCATCATCATCGATACCCCAAATCACGTTGGTCCACTTCAGCAGCAGGCGATGGCCATTGCCGATCTTGCAATTGTGCCTTGCAGTCCCAGCGGCTCAGATGTCGACCGATTGAAGAGGACCTTGCCGCTCCTTGAGAAAGGGCAACGAATGAATCCGCGGCTCAAAATCGGGATCCTTGTCAATCTCAAGAAGGACCGCCGCTTCTCGGGACAGAACGCGAGACGCGTTCTTACCGATAGCGGCTTCTTTGTTTTCGAGACTGAATTGAGCGATTTGGCAGAATATGACTATTCGTACAATACCGGCAAAGGCGTGACGACCTATGCCTCTTGGAGCAATGCTGCACTTGAAATCAGAACGCTCGTGACCGAAATAGACAACTTTTTGAAGGAGACCTCCAGTGCCAGAAGCAGCCTTGACGAGACCCGCCCCATCGCTCGTCGCCTCGCCAAAGAAAAAACCGCCCAAGCCAGCGCTCGCTAAGGCTTCGAAAGCTCATCGGGACATGCAGAAGTATGCTGCCGAAGAGCAGGCGCATACCGAGCAAGGGAACGAAACAGGTGTTTATCTGGGAAGAAATGGCGAAGTAAAACGACGCCACCACATGATGCTACCGCTTGAACTCTCGGCGCGTCTCATGGCCTACAGCAGTCAGATGAATTACACCGTTTCCAAAACCATTGAAAAGGCCATCGAGCTCTATCTCAAGGGAAAGGCGTGAGGAACTCGGCGATGATTAAAACGACGACGTCTTAGTGGCATGACCGACGTACTCGCCCAAAACCATAATATACAAGCGCACTTGTGAAGAACCGGCGAAGGCCTATTGACCACTGCAGGTAGATAGAATAAGTACCACGTAACTGAGGCGGCATGGATGCCAGGTGCTTGTGGCTGCCTCGGATGTGGACTCTAATAGGACTTTGGAGGTGGTGTTATGCGAGCACTTGTGCTTTGGGGAGCATTCCTCGTTGCTTGTGGTTCTGCCTCGACTCCAAATACTCAGGCTACGAATACGCAGCCGACTGGTCCATCTACCCCCGAGAAACCCCGTCAACTTAACGAATCATGCGGCTCAGTGGCTTGTGATTCTGGGCTCGAGTGCGTGGCCAATTCGTTCGAACCCCACCTCGGGGGAACTTGTTTATCTGAAGTGAGCACACGTGTCCCCTGTGGGATCAACACCACCATCCCAATGGTATGCCCGGGAGGGCTCACTTGCGTGCTTCTTAATGGGCAGCCAAGTCAGTCAGGTGGGTGTCATTTCGTTTCCCAGGCCGGAGAAGCGTGCGATGGCAATGCAGATTTCTACGCCGTCTGCGCACCCGGTCTAACGTGCCGCGGGCCATCCGTTCCTGTCTCGGCCGATTACGGGGGCAACTGTCAGTAGGTAGTTTTCCAAACCCAATCCAACAAAAAGGGAAGTCCAATGACATCAATTTCGATGTTTATTAGAATCGCTTTGCTCGCGGCCGATTTTCAGAGGCCAATTCCGCCACAACCAGCGCCTCCGCCTGGGAAGATCTTCTCTCCAGAGGAGCTCGCCAATATCAACGCAGAGCAGGCAGCGACTGGCGCGACTTGGATAACGAATAATCTGCAAACGCCTGAGGAATTCACAAATACCGCGGCCGTGAAAGCGTCGCAGCTTCCCAGCGTCTATGTCCACGAGCCCAGCTATCTGCGGCCCAAAGGTTATACGGATAGCGATTTCAAGGCATCTAGAGCGGTGACTCCAGATGCGTTGATGAAACGTATGATGCCATCGATCTCCGCGATCATGCAGCCCGGTTACTTTGCTTACGAAGGCTACACCTACTCGAACATCGACTGGAACGGTGGCCGTGTCATGCATGGCACTGTATCCGTGTACGCCATCTATTATGGTCGCTGGGGACCCGACGCTGATGTAGATACCTTATCGAGGTTTTTCGAAGGCAACCTGGGGGATCACAATGACGAATCGACCGCGACTGAAAACCTTCATGCAACGCTGATCAACGAACTGGCATGGTCGAATCACTTTGCAATCAATTCGACCTATTTCGATTCTCAGGGTCCCGTCGCCAATCACATTCGATTTGGCGGATCGGTATACATACGGACGGCAGTGGATGATCTAAATGTCAATATTGTCAGCCTCTTAAATATCGGCCAGATAGTGCAGCAAACCATTGGGGCAGGGCAATTGCCCTTTGACCCCAATGGCATTTACATCGTTTTCCCTTCGAACCTCGTGCAGGTGCCGGGTGCATGCTACGGATTTTGTGGACTACACACGTTTGCCGCTATCAACGGTCACAACATCGCGATTGCGCTGATCCCCAACCTCTCTAACTGCGGTGACGTGAACCTGACAGTATCGTACTGTGGGATCTATCCGCCGAATTCTAATTCGTACTCAGGATGGGGCACGCCCAACAATCTACTCAATGGCGACTTACAGGTAAAAGTGATCACTCACGAAGTATCGGAGGCAGTGACCGATCCGGATCTGAATGCCTGGTATCAAGGGCCGGCAGTTTATGGCGGGGAAGAAGAAAATGAAGACATCTGCAATGTGAGGTCACTGATCACTGAAATCAAACCCGCTGGGATTCACACGTTTGGGCTGCAGCCTAACTGGCTCGATGAGCACGGCGGGTATTGCACGATGGGCGTGCCAGTCTCTGACTGGGGTGGCTGGCAAATGCAAACGGCCACATCGAACAGTGCGATCTGGGCGCCTGCCAGCGCCACCGATTTCAATTTTAATACCTCGTACAGCTCAGCCCAATTCCCAAGCGACAACCCTGGCTGGCTTTACTTGGCGGCCTATATGCGAAACGGTCCGCGCCCGGTCAACGCCATCTCTCTTCACGCGCGAATGGCCAACGGCGTTCCGCTGGGGTTCCCGCAGGTCTATTGGGTCTACGTGACTGATCCGACCAACAGCAGTTGGATTCCAATTGGGACCTATACGGCTCAGCCAGATCAGACTGGCACGGTGCTCATCCACTTGCCAAGCGAACGCCTAACGGTCGGCGTAATGGTGGTAGCCTATCGACTGGGAGTTGATGACCACAACAATCACTATTTTCAGATGGCTGAGGTAAAAATGTATCCCTGAGGTTAGCTAATGGATAAAGAGAAAACATTCCCGCACATCAAATCCCTGACGGATACGATCACGAATAGTGAAACGGACTGTCAGTTAAATCCATATGAAGTGGAAGGCTGGCTCGTTGCTCACGTTGGCGACACTTCTCCATTGACGGAATTCACCAGGCGAACCTTGAGGACTGCCATTTATCTCAGGGCGATGGTGGAAGTGCATCGTGATTGGAGGAACGGAGTTGTGAGTGTGGTCAGAGCTCTACAGGGGTATGTCGATGGTTCGATTGATGTTACCGTGGATTACCAAGCAAAGAAGATCGGAAATGCCTGAGAAGAAACCCGTCTACGAATTTCCGCCGTGCGCGCAATGCGGCCCTGTCGTCGATGTGCTGTTTAAAGCGGTAAAGCGGGCAACGGTTTGGTGTGGTTGCGGTGATCAAATAATCAACAACGGTCTTGCTCTCTGTGGCGAATGCGTCGAGCAAGCCGTGCTCAAGGCCAAGTATCAGGCACGTGAGGAAATGGACAAAGTGCGTTTCGCCAAGGAAGCGCAGCTTGCTTATGAAATCAGTGGCGATTCGGCCACGAGAGAACGCGAGCGCTGCCTAGACTGCGTGGCCGCTGAGGCCCAGGTCTGCGGCTGTTCTGACAGGATAGCCAAGCGCATTCGGGAGTTGAAGTGACATTTCTGGAATCCGCGCTGAAAATTATTGTCGCTGGCCGAAGCGACCAAAGCGTTCTGAACATGTACGTTGTCTATGAAAATCCGAGGGACTTCCCTGGCGAATATATTGTCAGGCGCCACATCGTCACCATGAACGGCGACTTACCAACGGAGCAAGGATGGCGTACCCAATCACTTGAGTCTGCACGACTTCCTCTGCAAAAGGCTGGATTGATGATGTTTACGCGCCACGAAAACGATGACCCGGTTATCAAGGAAGTTTGGTTATAAAATGAAGCTCAGCTGCTGAGGAAAATGAAATGTCCAATCCTGAAACTGAAATGAGTGACGCCAGGCCACTAAGCGAAGGGGACCTTTCAGCCGTGTGGTTAACCTATAGCGGGGCCGATAAGGAACTTCACTCATGGCCGTGGAACCATGAACAGTTGGTTTTGCGACTCATCGCCACCATCCGCGCCCGAGATGCCGAGATCGAACGGTGGAAATTGGAACTAAGCCGAGTGGCAAACGAATCATTCAAAATGGCATTGGAGAAAGAGAAAGCCCGAAAGGGATAGTAGGAGCCGGCACGGTGACCGGCTACGTATGGTGATAGGGATACGGGCAGGGATGGCGACTAGGAGTAATCCGAGCCAGGCGCACGGCCATCCGGAAGAGGAAAAAGGGCCTCGTAGTTTCCGTCGAGAGCTCCGCACCAGGATGCAGCGCCCCGGTTGCAAGCTGCATTGGCATTCCCAAACCCGGTTCGACTCCGGGCTACTATCTAGTAGGAAAGGGAATAGTAACTTACGTCAGTCGGAGCCGGCACGGTGACCAGTAGGGCCAAAGCCAGACCAGCAAAATCTACTCGCGCGAGTAGAAAGGCCCGGAAGCGGAAATACGAGGACGAAATACGCTCATACCGGGTTCGACTCCCGGTGACTGACCTGAAATGAACGCAGCCCAAGAACAGAAGCAGAAGCATGTGTCCAAGGAGCGGCCGATTCTCTTCAGCGGTGAGATGGTTCGCGCTATCCTCGACGGTCGGAAGACGCAGACACGGAGGGTGCTAAAGCCGCAGCCGCACACTCCAACGCCCGGGACTTATGCGGATCGATATGACAAGACGGACTGCTGGGCATTCTGGCTTCCCGATTTGCGGATGACCGAACCGAAGACATGGGCTTGTCCCTATGGCCGGCCTGGTGATCAACTCTGGGTGAAAGAGACGTTCGCGTTGGAGACCGACTTCAATGTTGGCATGCTAGGCTACGAACCGCCCCACAAAGATGGGCGACCCGTGAATAGGATCGACGATTCAACCTTTGGTTTGTACTGGGAGCAGGCGCATTACAGGGCCACGGATCCAGAGCCAGAGCTTTGCTATGAGGACTGGGAAGACCCGGAGGTGAAATGGCGTCCTTCCATCTATATGCCGCGCTGGGCTTCGCGTATCATGCTGGAGCTCACCGAGGTGCGGGTGGAGCGACTGCGGGAGATCAGCGAGGATGATGCAACTGCGGAAGCTCCTCCACGACTCATTACTTATCGGACAGCGATAGATGCTTTCAGCAACCTCTGGGACTCCATCAACGCCAAACGTGGTTGGGGATGGAACCAAAATCCTTGGGTCTGGGTAATCGAATTTCGGAGAGTTTAAAATTGGCCTTCCTGAAAGACTGGATGCGACTGTCTTAAGACCGGAAAAAAGGGGGTTCAAAAACTTATGGGTCATCGCCGCGAACCAATAGGAGACAGACCCGAGCTAGAAGTCCCTAGCTGGCTCAAAGACGTTGTCCCACGCGCAAAAGACATCAGTCGCACACTCGTTTCTGGATGCGACCACGAGTACGTGATGCTCGAGGGCGCTGAGTCTTCCTCAAAGCAGTGTCGAAAGTGCCGCCACCTTATTCGGGTCGGTGATAATTTGATGATGTCGTACAAATAATACCCAATAAACACGGCATATTATGGCCGTTGACACGTGTTTCTTATATGGTAATATGGAGTTGTGGTTGTTCGGTTGGTCCCGGGCACCACAAACGAAAGAGAGATGACAATGAAAACCTCAGCCGAAATCGCAGCCATCATAGAAAAGAACAGAATCGTTCGTAAGCAAGCCCTCGAAAATATCAAGAAGACCTTTGAAAACCTGGTCGCTACGGACGCCATCCTCGCAGGGATGAAAAAGGCGGTGCGATCATGAGCCCCAAGTATGAGAGAACGGTTTTAGAAGCATTCAAGGCCAGCGCGCAGTTTGAGGCCTCCATCATGGAAGCGGAGCAACGACAGGGGGCATTGAGAGAGGATTCTCATTTGAACCCGGGAGAATTGGTCATCAGTGAATTCAAGGGTAAGGGCCTGCTCTTGTCGGTTGTTGTATCGTTTGGGGTCTCAATCGGATTGGTGTTGAGCGTCTTTTTCTTTATGGGTGGAAAATGAGCGATTTCAAACCAACTCACAAGATCATCTGGAACGGCCAAACTGAGAAGGTCATGTATTCCGAGGGTGACCACGACGACTGTGACGCGCACGGCAGCGACGCGCTGTGTGGCTCTTTCTTTACAAAGGCCGAATGGGAAAGCGAGACGGGTGCCGATTGGACTATCACGCCCGAGACAGGCCTAGTTTTTCAGGGGCAAGTTCCGATCGGCGAATTCTCATTCCATAAATTAAAGGGTGGTTAAATGAATTTTCCGCAGTCCAACACGGCTAGGTCATCTCGCCCTCTGTTGGTCGACCACCTTTGCCGGCCGGGGGCGGTAGAACGCTACCCAGATAATGGGCAGTTTAGACCGGCATCTTTTATTCTTTTGCTGGTTCTCGGCTGCTCATCTCCCTCCACTCGTGGTGAGCAAGGTCCTGCAGGTCCGACTGGGCCCCAAGGTCCACAAGGCATTCAGGGGCCTGCTGGAACGGCCAACACTGGGATATCGTGCACTGCCAATGCGAATTTCTGCGATGGTTCAACCCTTTATCGATGCACCAAAAGCGGCGCGGATGCGACGCTCATTCAGGATTGCACCGGCGGTTCGGCAAACAACCCGATGAGTTGCACAGTGGCAGGTTGCGTGTTGGCAAAACCCACTTGCAGCTATGCCTTGAGTGCTCCAAGCCTGAGCGGGTCAGGCCCCGAGTGCTTTCCGCCTCTCGATTGCACTGACTCGGATTTGATCGCTGAACTTGTCCTGAATTCCACTGTCTGCCCTGGGGTTAATTCACAGGTAACTATTACCTTGCACCGTGCGTCCATATCACCGGGCCAAACCGTTACGCTTCCCAGCGCTGGCGCCTCCCTCCAGTTCTATCAATCGAGCAACGGTACGACGACCACCTGTTTCAGTTGGACGGGTTCCGTAACCTGGGATCGCGATGTACCGAGTTGGAAAACGACAATCAATGCCACCTGCTCAGAACCCGGGAAGGGGAGCGTGAAAGTGATCGGATATTTTCAAGGGGATATGTAAAGAGTGCGTCCTGCGTTTAAGACTTCTTCCCATATTTCTTTTCCCAAGCGATCCGCCATTGTACATCCTCGTTTTTGAGGACCTCCTGGTCGAAGGCAGCCAAAGCCAAACGTAGAGCGCTTTCTACGCCTGTTTGTTCCGTGGCATCGATAGCGTAGAGAAGCAGCATTCTAATCTCAGCGATTATCTTCTCTGTAAAGAGGTCCATTAAACCATTTGTCCAGGCATCTCTGGCATCCGCCATGTCGGAACTCATAGTCCTATCCCGTCTGAAGCGTTGTCCTCAAATATCTGCCCGTCATCAATATAGCCTTCGAGCACAGAGGAGCCTTCCTTCCATCCTCCCTGCTTTCGTATAGACCGCCGGCTTTTTCCTTTGCGCGCCGCTTCAGTAGCAAAACCACGACGCAGCGAGTGACCTCCATAGGAATGCGGATCTAGGCCAATTCGCAACGCATGGCGCTTCACTATTCGAGCTACCGAACGATCAGAGAGTTCAAAGAGGCGTCCCGAGCGAATACCTGATACGTCCATCCATGCTTTGAGTGCGCGAACAGGGCATGTCTCTGAACGGCCACCGTACTTGATGCCCTTCAATAGACCCGCCCTTTCCTGATCTGTTTTAGAGCTCCTCAAAAGTACAGTCATGCCATCCGTGTTGAACTCAACATCTTCGGCCATGAGCGAAACGATTTCCGAGCGTCTAAAGCAGCCAGCGAATCCGAGAAGCAGGAGCGCTCGATCGCGGAGCCCGCTGCGCGTCCTTGGTATGCCTTTTACCATCAGCCACAGTATATCCACGGTCATTGCCGTTTTCTTATTGGGCCGTACCCCAAGTTGATTCCGTATTCCCTTGAGCACTTCTTTGACAGCATGCGACTTGGTTGGAGGTTCCTGAATCCCTTGAGCCTTATGGCCCTGAGATATGCTGACGACATAGCGGCGCAGCGTGGAGACCTTGCGGCCTTTTTTGGCCATGTCGGTCAGGAACAGTGCGACGGTTTCGGGCGATGCTGGATAACAGGAGAGCTTCTTTGATTCGCACCAGACTTCGAAGATGGCCCAATCGGTGCGATAGGCGGTTCGAGTTCGATCGCTTTTGGAGTCGCGCGCGAAACTTTGAGCCGACTTAATTAATTCGGGATCGAGATGAGCTAGCGGATGCTCAGTGCGGCGGGTGAGGCCCGTCATTGGGCTCTCGAAAGAAACAGAGCCTCCGCTGCCCTCAACTGTCCGTTATCGTCATCGACTAGACCGAGGCGCTTTAACCTAGGCAGGTATGTTCGAAACGTGCCGCCCGCGGCCTCATATCCCGATTTCTGCCCGAGTTCCTCTTTGGAGAGTCCATTTGGATAGGACTCCAAGAGAACATCCAGGAGGCGTCGCTCTCCAGCCCCCAGTGCCTGGCGCCACTGATCCTGTGTTTCCCTTATGCTGACTGTAGGTCGTACATCCCCGGCCTCTTTCCTTCCTTCTTGGGTGAGAGTGATTCGACCGTCTCGGGTTTCTTCTACCCAGCCCAATCGTTTTAGACGTGGCAAGTAGGTACGAAAGGTACCGCCGGAAGCGGCATAACCCGCCAAAACGCCCAATTGTGGTTTCGTAAGAGGCTCGGGCCGCGAAGCCAAGGCGGCCAGCATCTTGCGCTCACCCGCGCCGGCCCGCTCGTCACTAATTGTGCGAGCACCGTTCTGGGGGGCTCTCCACACCGGATCAGTCGACTCGGAAGCCGCAGAGATGCCGTTGCGAACATGAATAATAGTGGGCTTCGGCGTCAGCCTCTCGGTCAGATCCTGAATAGCCTTCGAGAGACGGGGGAGTTGCGATTCGAGATAGGCCTTCTGTGAAGCGGTCAACGCGGGAACTTCTTTGACGACTTCCTTTACTTCGTGAATAGGCGGGGCCTTATTTCGGATCTCCATCTCGAGTTCAGCGATTCGCCGTCGCAACGCCTTCGGGTCATCGGCCTGTGCTTTCTTAACTACCTCGCTCATCTGTTCGCGGATGGCCTCGAGTTCGTGAGGTTCGAGCGGTTTCGGCGCTGCATCCCGTTCAGCCGAACCTGTCGGAGTAGCGCTCGCGTTAAAGGTGACCCGCTTACTCACCTTGATTTTCTCGAGCTTACCGAGCCACTGGGGTGACCAGAGCCACGCGGTACCGACTGGCAACGACGGCAAGTCGCGGACTAGGTCCTTCGAGTCGAGGCCCTGGTCGACGATCCATTGCTCGATGGCTTTGCGTTCCTGAGAGCCATTCGTCTGGAGCACCACCAGGCATTCGGTTTGGTTGAGGGCGTCTTTGTTGACCGCCTGCGGTCGCTGGCTGATGAGGGTAATGCCAATGCCGAAGTTCCTTCCCAGCTTTACCAGGTCTTCAAACGCCCCTAGCATTCTGGCTTCATCGCCCATGACGCGCTGGGGAACGAAGACCTGTGCCTCTTCGAGGAAGATGTGGATTGGGGAGCGCTTCGACTTCTTCAGGTGGAAGAGGGTCTCAGCGAAGGCGGTGACGAAGGTCTTGCGGTCGCCCTTGCGAAACATGGAGACATCGAGGACTGCACTGGTGCCGCGCTCCACCACCACGTGTGCCATGAGCTCGCCGGCGCCGGGTTCAAGCGGGAGGTCCCCGTGGAGTCCACCGAAGACTGGAATGGCGAATCCCGAATCTTTCGCGTTGGGGGCTAGGCGTAGTCCCCACCAGACGCCCACCGGATCGATAGCGACGATTTGGTCTCCGCGCTCGAGCATGGTCTCGGCCAGTCGAGAGGCCGCGTAAGTTTTGCCGGCGCCGCGACGAGCGACGAAGGCGAAAGTTTGGGTAACTGCATTCCTTGGGAGGTCCGAGAGGTCGAGGCTCATGGCTTCACCTCGTCGACCAATTCGCGAGTGCCAGAGAAACGATATAGGCGAAGGGACTTGCCGTGCTGCTTGGCAAGCCGGGCGGCAATCTCCCGCAGGGACCTGAGCCGATCTTCATCGGCACCAATTAAAGGGAGCATTACCCCTTGGACGGAGACTGCCGGGATACCCTCATCGTCAGGAGAGGCGTCCTCTGCAACCCAACACCACAGCTCGGTGATCTTTGGCATCCGAGGTCTATACCACACGTGTCCGATAACTGTCGATTATCGGACATAGATATCGGAGCGCACGGCTCCTACATGTTTGAGTTTTGGAATTCGGAAACCAATCGTTCCAATGCAGCCCTAGTGCCCTTCGGATCCCGAGAATATTCGTCGGTGTGCAACTCAAGCCGAACGCCAATGTCGCGGCCATCTAGAAGCGGTTGGCACCCGTGATAATCGACAACTTCCACATCAACGGTGAGCATGTCACCGAAGGTTCGATAGAGATAGGCGGCAAGCGAGTGGCCTAAGACCATCATGTTGCGAACGCTAGACGTCCCAATGACCACCTCGAGATCCTTGATCGTCACACCGTGCTGGTTTGTTTTTTGCCACTCTTGAACTCCAAGTATTTTAGCGGAAGGGTTTTTCATTTTGTCTTCTCTCTTTCTTCGGTTCTCGGGGACCAACCCAATCACCATAATTTAGATTGTACCAACCTAATAGGACATGTGTCAACTCGGTTGACAACATCCCGGTTGACAGGTGACAAGCAAAACGGCAATAGTAAGAAATGAGAGCGCGCGAGCTAATCCGAATCTTGCGAACCCTTGGTTGCGGAGAGATCCGTAAGGGCGCGGGTTCTCACGTGATTTGGCAATGTAAAACGTGCCAAACGACCATTCCTGTGCACAAGGGACAGGATGTGGGCAAAGGACTACTTCGGTCCATAGAAAGACAACTGGAGCCATGTCTGGGTCCTGGCTGGTTAAAAGAAAAGAGGTAGGAAACATGGAATACACGGTTAAATTCGAACAAGACGAGGATGGCTGGTGGGTAGCTCAGGTAAAGGAATATCCAGCAGCGCTAACCCAGGGCCGTACACTCGGAGAGGCTCGGCAACGTATAAGAGAAGCTTTGGCTTTGGTGTTGAATGTGGCGGTCTCGTCAATACCGGTCAGTGCTTTGCGGGACGAGGTGGTATTCCCAAAGCCAATTCAAGGCCTCATTAATCGAACAGTGGAGGCTCGCCGAGCCAAAGAAAAAGCCGAACGGGAAACCAAGGAGTCGATGGAAGCGCTTTACCCAAAACTCAGAAAGTACCGATTGAGCAACCGGGATATTGGCAGTCTCCTAGGGACATCTGGACAAAATGTTCACAAGCAATTCCGACCGCATGCAGTGTCTGCCCGAAAACGGCGTTCATAAATCAACGAGGCCGCATGGCATTATCCTGGTACCGTCCCACGTTCTATTTCGACGCAAATCTTTTGCGCTGCGCTGGTAAATTCCGGCCGATCGCCAAACTTCCGACCGAATATTGTGCAGAGCGTTTTACAGCGTTTGCGTTCTCTAGCTTCCGAGACGCGAGCACCTAAGTGGTAAGTGGAAATTGCCGCCGCAATCCATGCGATGTGTAACCAGATCATTCTCTCTAACCTCTAGGAACGAGTTACCGTCCAGCTACGAATTGGGAAGTCCGGCCATTCTCGCTGCTGTTCCCATTCATCAAGACAGCGCTGGCACGTAAGCCTTACCGCGCCTGATTTTACATCCTCATCGCGTGCCCATTTATGCCCGCCGGGCCAATTGCCTGGTAGCCCAGGCATGAAAAGGCAGAGCGGAACGCCATTTCATAGAAGATGAATGGTCTCCCCGTCGGAAGAGCCGAGTCCTTGGCGTGTAGTCATTGCCCATCTCCTTCTCTAACCTCGCTCATCGCTGTCGATTCCGCTTTCCGGGCGTTTGTCCTTGTCCTCGTCCTCATCGTCGTACGGCAAAAATAGAGCCCCTTCTTCAGGGTATTCTTCTTCGTGGTCGTACCAACCAGAGCCAGAATGTGCGGCCCCGAAGCTGAAGGTGGCCCGAGCGTACAAGTCCGCCAGCATCCTCAGCTGCCGGCTGGTCAGTACGAGGTGTGTAGTCATTGCCCGACGATCTCCTTATAGGCAGCGAACCAATCGGTGCGGATCTTAGCCTGAGCTTCCTCGAGCGTCAGCTCTCCCTTGCAGACCCGCCGATGGAGCGTCGTCTCTACCACGTCCTTTTGCCGCGCACCCGGCTTTGGTTCCCAAGGCTCAGGCCAAAGGTTTTCAACCACGTTGTCGCCCCCCAGCTCGAGCGAGATCAGGTGGTCCACTTCATAGAGCTTCCGATTCTCCTTGGTCCACTCGATTCCGTAACGCTGAAACACCAAGCGTTTGGTCGCAGTCGTCACATGACGAGCGTCTTGGGTATAGCCCACCTTGCAAACGATCTCTTTGGTGACCCCGGCTTTAACGACGCCCGGTGTCAGCTTAGGATCGGGCATTGCAACGGCAAGCAAGATGGCTAGGACAAGGTCGAGCATTCGTCGTCAGAAGACTCTGCTTCCTTGGATTCATTGTGCCCGTTCGAGCGCTTCAATTCATCCCAATCTGTAGGGTGAATGACTCCACGGCATGTTGGGCAAAATCGGAAATCAGAAATACCGATCCAGATGCTTCTACAACTGTCGCAGCGCATTGGCATTGAATACTTTGAACTTTCATTCATCCGGGCTGGGGTGAGTGGGAGTTACTTCCATATCAGTTACTTCGGGCTCGGGTTCTGGCTGGAGAAATAGGACATAGCGGTAAATCTTCCGTTCGAGTCGGACAGGTTTGAGAGTGAAGCTCTTCCCGCCGAAATAGATCTGCCTGAAAATGTCATGCCCCGGCTTACCGACATCACGCAGGTCAAAGAGCCCAGTCTCCCTGGAAATGTCAGCTCTCTTAGGGGCCACACCTACATGCAGTTCAGAACAAAGCGGCAAAAGCTACTTCGGCTTGGATCCCGGAGGGGGGTCGAGCGGATCTCGGATTAGAGTAGGCGGCTCAATGTCATCCTTCATTCTCGTCTTTGGATCGGGAAGTTTCCATTCATCGCTTCCAAGCTTCTTTGTCTCGTCGAGCACTCGTTCTGCTGTGGCCTCGAGCTTTTTTGTTCGCTTTTGCAGCACCACATCGGCCTGAGCCGAAGCCTTCGCCTGAGCTCTGCTCTCTTCTTCATAGAGCTTGCGGAGTTGGTTTTTGTCCGGCTTCTCACCGCGGTGTTCAAGCATCTTGATTCGTGTGTGCGTTGTTTGGAAGGCATCCATCCATTCGTAGGGTTTCGAAAGGGCCAAGTCGCTGTCACGCTTGCCTGTCCGCTCCGATGCGTCTCGAAGGATCTCCGCTTTTTCATCGTCTAAGTATCCTAGGTCCTTAGCGGTCTCCAGAAAGGACCAATCCTTTTTGCGTCGAGTACCTGCCCACCACCAAATCATTGCAGCGATTACCATCAATATGAACAACACCAGCTCAGTGGACAGGATCACTGGCCCGTTCCCCGACGGCGCGAGCTGATGGAGGTCTCCAGGCGTTCCAGTCTCGACACGATAGCCTGAAGCAGTGTCGTCATTCCCTCTCGTTGCCGGACCATCTCGTCCACCGATGCCTGGAGTTTGTCGATAGTCCTCGTGATGGCTGTGATCTGTTCCACTTTCTCGCGGACGTCGCCACGGAGGAGGTTGGCCTGATCCTCGAGCAATTTGTTTAGTTTGGTTTCCTTGCCATTGCCCCACATCCATAAAAGCCCCAGTCCGGTCATCATCACCCCGAGCGCGCCCACCAATGCTCCGATGAACCACTTGAGTGCTGAGATGAGGTCATTGATCTGGGAGGCATCTGGAATTGGCATTCAAAACCTTCCGCTGATTCCACCAAGCACCCCCACGTTCCAAAGCCCAGATGTATGAGCCCCATAGCCTTCGACACCGAGCGCAATATTTTGGGTAAGACCGTACGAAGTCCGAGCGCGCAACTCCTCCCCAGTCGCAGAATTGAGACCTACCGCGGCATCCCACCTAAATGTGTGAGCGGGAGTGTGAGCACTAAAGTCGGAGAGATCATCCCAGCGAGATAGAGGGCCGGCAGCGGTTATTTCGGTCCCGTTGCCGGCACGATAGGGACCGCGGGCACCACCGTGGTAGCGGCAGCAGTAACCGCAGCCAGGGCAGCTGCCTCAGCTGCTTTGGCGATGTCGCCCGCGGTCTTCGGTGGATCGACGGTCGCACTCAATACCTTCAATCGAGAGTCGAGAAAGTTTTTGACTCCTTGCTCTGCCTGATTAACGAGCATTGGAGCGATGTGTTGGGCCTGGTCCTTTGCAGCTTGCCAAGCATCCTGGAGGACTTTTTTTCTGACATCTACGCCGAGCATTTTGCTCGTGGCCGTGTCTGCCAAAAACAAGGGCTTATAGATGGTCCACCATCCATCGATGTACTGGGCACCCAGGTTGCAACACGTTTGAAGGATTTGGAGACGCGTGCCCACCGCTTTGGATTGTGCCACCCACCGCAGTGTCCAAACGGCAGCTCCCACTAAGATGATGAGACCAGCAAAGATAATCGACCAAATGATGTCAGGTGCCATCGCTATTCTCCCTTGGTTTGGCTTTCCAAAAGTCCGCTCCCCAGGTCTCAATTCCGAAGGCGACAGCGCTTTCGGCATAAGCCTTGGCGGCTACGCCCCCGCCGTTGTATCGACGAATGGCATCGACGAAATCTCCGCGAGCCTCGCGCCATTTGTGTAAAAAGATGTTCACGCCAAATGACAGACAGAGGTGCTCGTCATTAGCGAGTTTTAGGTACGCAGTGCGTTCATCCTCGTGTGATCCAATCGATAAATTAGGCCTCCAAACGCCATAGTCGATGGCGCTCTTTCGATAGACTTGCATTGGACCGATGCTCGGGCCACCCGGGAAACGAGTTGAGTCCATATCGCCTACGTAAGGCGCCGGATGATCTACGCCTGCGTTTTCCTTCCAGATGATCGCCATGCAGCATCTCAGGACCGGCATGATTTCAGCGATGCCGTGCGCGCTGATTGTCCAGCCAACAAACGAAATGTGGCGATCGAAACCGGCGTTTCCGGTCTTCCCAGGATTGAAGACATCAGGGATCTCAATCATCGCGGTAACCCTGGGCCAGCCATTCTGTATCCAATCCGGGCCGCCTGAAAGTAGAGCGTGTTTCCTGAGGCAACTGCGGGGAACTCGAACCTGAAAACGGTATAGCTGTCGGTGGGCATCACTAGAGAGTTAGCCAGGTGAGCCGTCATAACCCCTATGCTGTTATTGGGCGCGCCAGACGGCTGTTCCACTGTCCATTCGGTCGGTGTGTAAGTATTCGTTCCCGTCTTTTGATAATTGGTAACAAGACACGCTGGCGCATAGGGACCCGAACCACTTGAGACTGCATTGATCAACACCGCGTAGTCACTATCTATCGACACGCCCACTGGGAACGGGAAGTTCCCCTCGACTGTCATGACTTGCGTATGGTCGATGTGAGTAAAACCGTGGCCTGGGAGGTAGCCCGCATTGAATGCGTTGACAAAGCCACATGCGGGAATCGTGATGATACTCAATAGTGGAACCGGCCACAGAAACGAATCGGCAGTGACTGTGTCGTCCATGACCACAGTCCCGTGCATGGTAGTCACAGCGCCTGTATGACCAATGCCATGATCGCTAGCGAAGTCGAGACCGTCTGATTTCAGCAGATAGATGAGCATCCAGCTGGAATCATTCCAAGCTGAAGAGCTTGAGGCCTTTGAATACATCGCATTCAGGCTGCCGATGGATTGCCTGTAAGCCGGCTGACTTGCATCGAGTAGGCTCCAGAGTCCAGTGCCAGAGTTCCAAGTGCAGTTCGTGCACAGTTCAAACGTGAGAACACCACTCGAGAGAAAAATGTAGAGCCGATTATCGCTATGCGCTGAGTTACCGTCATCGCCTTGCCAGATGAGGGTTCTGCCGCCGGTTGCGCCTAGGAAATTCCGAATCGATCGAATGATCGGATTCGTGGCAACTCCATCACCATTGAGCTGCACAAGGCCATTGAAGATCTGCTGAACGGTCCAGGAGAGCGCCTGGTTTGGAAGGTCATTCAGATACTGCATCCACTGATACACATTGTTTTGCAGCCAGTTCATGATCTGGGCTGGTGGTTTTTCATTGACCAGCCAGCCCACATCCTGTTTCCCGCTCATCGGTGTGGTAAGGGCACCGCCGGCGTCAGCCCAACGAGGAAGCGTAGAGGGTTTGGTTATTGGCATCCTAGAGAGCTCCCGAGAGTGCGCCGCCTACCGAAGCATCCGAAGAATCGCCCCAGCCAAGGCCATCCGGACAATCAGCGAATGAGAAAGTCAGTTCTGGAGTCGTGGGTGACCACTCAAATATGGTGCGAACGCCTGCAGACTTGGCCTCGTTTAAGATGTCTGCCAAATCATCGACGATCGGGATAGCGACCCCTGTCACGAGGAGAATGAATCCGGCAGGTGGGTATTCGTTGAGTACTACCTGGGCGTCAGGAATGAGAAGCGAGTAGATGGATAGGAGGTCTTCTGTCCTGCCCGCGCTGGTATTGATTCGAACCCGTGCCTTGATGCGAACGCGATAGGCATCATCCGTGCGGCCCTGCCTAGCCTCTCCAACGATGTCGCCAATGCCATCGAGCTGAACCCCCGTTGCCGAGTCGAGTACCATGCTTGAGATGATGTCGAAGGAGACCTGCTCGACATCTTGAAACTGGGCAGCGCACTTACCAATGAACTGAGTAAATTTTTCCTTGTCCTTGTACTGTTCAACCAGGCGCGCAATTGCCAGCGACTCATGATCAAACAGTGTCGTTGGAATATAACCGTCAGTAGATTGAGCGAACCCGGTAAGCGGAGAACGCGGGGGTAGAGCAGGCGGAGCCGGTGGCGTTATGGTGATGCTGACAACGCCAGCGGACATGTCAATTCCGCGGCTTCGTGTTCGGCCGTAACCATCTGGTTTGCCATCATCGAGGATCCAAGCGTTTGTCGACATCGTCTAATCCATCGGGTAGGCAAACCATTTCGGTTGAAAAAGAAGCGGAGACCCAGCTACCGGAGGGCCGGATGTGTTGTACCGGACAGTGAATGCGAATCCACCGGATGCCTGCCCTGGCGTGCCATAGCCGACAAAGCTGACGTCATCGTTGTCCTGGCCAGTATTGGTCACAGGGCTCGGCGCCGTTGCGTAGAGAAGAATGTGGTTTACCGTGGTAATGCCATCGGCACTCAGCACAGCCAGCCGATCAAAATTCGAACCAGGCTGACTGAATAGCGTTTTTAGATTTCGCACTTTGCCGCGGCGCACTTCACCCGCTGACCCGTTCGAATTGCCGGGCTCTGAGCCGTGAATGAGCTCATGATCGATGGTGACTACCCTACCCAGCGAATCCTGCTGGCCTCGGTCGGCATCCATGTAATAGGGCAGCCCCTTCGGAGCGACAATGTATTGCGTTGCCCAAACCTGGCCGCTCTTTGAGCGTAGAAGTGCGGCACCTCCCAGGTTGAGCGGGAGACTCGATTGAGAAGACCCCGTCTTGACCAGCCTGCCTGAGCCAAACGTGCAGCTAGGCACGTGCAGCACGCAATCGGTGTCTGTATCGTCATCAGGGTCCAGCGTTTGGGCAAGGTAGAGGTCAGAATAATTAGGCCCCACTGCGCTATAGGAACCCTGGCTTGGATCTCCACCCGTCCAGAGCATGAGAGCCTCATCTTTTAGGCTCAGGATGTATTGGCATTGGATCGTCATCGGATCCACGTTGAAAGCAGGGTTGGTGGCTTTGAAGTTGGTATTGAGCCGGCTTCTCATCCAGTCGACTGGTGATTGATTGGTGCCGGCGTGAGCAGTCGAGTCCCAGGTCTCAAAGATGGAGACTTGAAGTGGTACCTGACTATTTCCGTACTCCTCGAGGAGAACGTAAAAAGGTTTTATTGCAGAGGTGCACTTGAGGACAATGGCTCTAGCCTGGCGATACATGTGGCCGCCGCTGATGACTTCGCCTGGCCCGATTGTGTCAGCGATCGAGACATTGCCGCTTGAGCTGGATGGATTTCCTGAAACGGTATGCCAAGGCCCGCTTGCACTTGTGGCAACGAGTGTATTCGGTGCAACATCCCAGAAGAAGTTGGAGCTTCCGGCATCGGAGAAATGAACATCACCACTGCCGGCGTTCTGAGTGCCATAGGCGAACTTGATGGCTCTCTGATTTGTCGTCCTCAGGTCATCGTAGAGACTCCACTGTCCAACGCCAGAACCGACATCCGTTACGATCGCATCGAGGATCCCGATATGTGAACTGTTGTCTCCCGAGGCTTTGGCTGCGGCCAATTCACCGGAGAGCCCAGTATGCAGAAACATTGTCATGAGCTGACCACCACGATTCGCGACGTATCGAGTATGGGAATGTCCCGGATGTCCATGGGGAGATTTGCACTAAATGTTGGGCTGCTCGTGAGACCTACGTAAATGAGCGGGACGTCTATGACGCCTTGAACGCCAAGCACCGGGGCAAAAAGCGCATGTGTGATGACATCGTCAGCGATTCCATAATTTGCTTGGCCATAGGCAACGAGTGCAGCCTTGACCTGGTCATCGCCATCGACTGGGTATTGCGGTTTGGCTGGATCCGTTTGCTTGGTAACGTCGACTATCACATACACATTCTTTTCAGTCGGGCGATTGAATCGAATGGTATGTGTCGTCAGTTGCGAGTCAGTGACAGTCCCCACCGTCGTGCCAACCGTGTCTATCCCAGCTGCCTTTGACCCGAAGATGGCGCTTCGAACAGCATCGTCATCCCCGCCGCGCACAACGGCTTCAATGGTGTGGGGTGGCCTTCCATAGCCATCGGTTGAATCGGTGTCATTTTCGTAGACGAAAGCCTCTAAGACGCCGTCGACCTCCAAAATATCAGTGCGTGTGGCTTCGAAAGTGGAGCTCCCAGCTGCTCCATTTTCATTCGACTGCCGGATCCTGTAGGCAGGATCCGTTTCTATGAGTCTACCCAGCTGAGCATCGAGCGTGTTTGTGACCGACGTGAGTCCAGATACGGGCGTCTCGATGGTGGTCAAGGTCCCTGCTGGAGCTGGGATAGGGCCTTCATCTACTGACTGGCAAAGGATATTGGCCGAGCCAGAGCCGTCTAGGGTTGCATCGGCAATTGTGGTGAACTTGGCACCGGTACCAGTGACTGAAAAGATGCGCCCAGCGGACAACACGGTACCCGGGATGCCAATGGCAGTAACATAGACGATCGATGTAGCGGGCCCAATCCTTTTGACGCCCGTTAGGTCGCCGACATTGTCGAGCGATACGCCCGAAGCGCTCGAGCGAAATCGGGAATTATAAGAGGCCTGCGAAAGCTCCCAGATGTCGCTGACTCTTTCTGAGATAACCCCCACGAATTGACCGAAAACAGTCTCAGCACCGAGGTCTATCTGGTTACCGAAAACAGATTTCAAATCGTTCTGCAGTTCATCGACGATGACCGTCATTGGCTTCAGAACAAAACCTTGCGGAGTCACCCCATAATCGGTCATGTCCCACCGAGAGCAATGGTGTCAGCTAGGAGGCCGACATCCGTTTCAGCCTGATACGCAGCCGTTAGTTTTCTCGTTTGACCTACGTAAGAAAGGATCATCGAGACGACGTCTTTGACGCCGGCGACGCTCAGAATGCGATTGCGAATCACCGAACGAATGATGTCTGGATTGGGGTTTTTAACGAGAACGTCTTGAAACCAGGGGGTGCCCTGAGTCGTGTCCAAATACCATTCGCCTAAGAAGAGTTTGAGGGCCTGCGGGATCCTCTGAATGATGGCCTGAGCGTCTTCCACGAGGCCAAGATCACCCGTGGAAATGTCTAGGTCGCCGTTCTCATCGAGCCGGATATCGCGTGCGATTCCCACATGCTCTAGTGGGATAACAAGATTAGTGAAATCGCAACTAGGTCTTGACTTTGACGGTAGCGCTTTTCAGTGTGCCTGGGCTCGTCTGCGGTGCAACTGGAGTGCTCGTGGGACTTCCAGGGGCTGCCGACGCGTGCGTATGGGAATTGAAAACTGAAACGAAGCCACTCAAAAATGTCTGAATCGCCTGCCCCAAAGCAACGTATTCCCCGGGTGAATCACCGAGCTCGATCGAGCCATCCTTGACCGCGATCTGAGTGCCTCCGTCCTTGCCCAGAGTAATGCCTTCGGAAGACGCGCCCGTGGCTGCCTTACTCTTCGGATTAATCCCAAAGAAAGCGATGGCATCGGTTAGGTCATGCACGCGTGGATCGATTGGAGTCACAACCCCGCCATTCTCCAGCCATTCATCCAGCGAACGCTCACAGAACCAGAGAACGCAGGTGTCTCCTTTTACGATCGGAAAGGTAATGCGAAAGCCGCCAGCAGACGGCCAAGCAACCGGCACATTGGGTATGACGGGAAAGCTCTCTTCAACTTCGTTCCCATCTGAATCGAATAAGGTCTGTCTGAGCTGCGGGGAGACATCGACCATCTGCTTGTCTGGATAGTAAGCCTCGACCGATCCGACAAGGCAGGTATGGACCTCTAACTGCCGCTTATCGATTGCGGCCTTGACCACGTCCATCATCGAGGGGGTTCTAGGAATATCCATAAATATCAATCCTATACAGGCGAGCACTCCATCTCGGTGTAATAGTCCTGACCGGCTGTATCTCCTTTGTGCTCGACGCGGGAGAGCCGGAAGTCGCCTTTGGTTCCTTCGCATTCGATGTGCACCTTACCGCCTGGGTAGAGCCTGGGTTCCACGAGGCACTTCACCTTGAGAACGCTCTTGCCTCCTTCAACGCCGGTGACCTTGTCCTTGTGAGGTGTCCCGTGTTCAGGAGAGCCAATGAGGCCATGCTGAGGATCAAGTGAGACAATGTCGCTCGTGGCGACATCGTCATCCCCGAGGATTTGAAGTTTACCGCTTTGAATGGACCACTGAAGGCCTGCGGCATCGAGTGCCTTCTCGAGTTCTGCGATGGCGAGTCCGTGAGCCACATAGCCATTCACGAACTGGTCAGCGCCCTTGCGGAATCCGCCCTGAGAAACCCGTTTCTCTAAATTGCCTAGGTCGAGCGAATCTGTCAGCCCTTTTGCAATGTCTCGGATAACCGCAGCAAGCTTCGTGCCTGCCTTATAGCTTTTTGAGATCCTGACATCCCGAAATGCTTTATCGCCATCGGCTGCTTGCACCTTGGTGATCCAATCGGGGCCATCACGAACATGGTCGACTGTCCTTACCGTCCCAGAGAAGATGATCCCCAGGCTGTGATCGACATAGCCGGCTTCAACTACCACCGGAACCCCTCGTTTTTGCATTCCGGATCGGGTTGTCTTCGAAAGGTTGTAGATATCGATTTTGAGCAAATTGGGTTCAGGCGTGAGCGTCTTTTTGACCTCGAATTTCATCCGGAGGTCTTCGACTTGGAGGGTGTTGACCGTTGCGCGAACCCGCCGCCCATAGAGCTGGCTCATTGGCCCCTCAGTACATCCCTGAGCTTGATGCCCTCATAGTAGTGGAGCTCAACCCTGGTACCAAAGTCTGTAAGTGTCGGCGGTTCGTCTGTTCCAGACGTATCGAATGCGAGAAAGTCACCAGCGGGTAGTGCCGGGTCGGAATATTGAGAAATGAGGGGGAATCCGAGAACGATCTTTATGCCACCCAGCAAAAGGACGTCGCCAGAATCGTAGATGTTGAGAGCCCAGGCGCTGTCACGATCGTTCCATCGGAACTCAAGGCGAAAGGTCACGCCATCGAGGGAGATCTGATAGTCGAACCAGGCGACGCCGGTTTCGATTGGGAGTTCTTGGACTGCCATCTACTTCCCCGTAAATGCCGTGATGAGATCACTGATGCCATTTGCCGCCGATTTGCTTGAGCCAACCAACGTTTTCAGAAGCGACTGCCTAACCTTGGGTGGATCTGCAGGCTTGTTCGGCTGAGTATTGCCTTTCGAACTCTTCGGATTAGCCGCCGGCTTTTTAGACGTCTGCTGTGCCGCCTTCACGGTTTTGTTTTGCACTATCTTGATTTCCTTCAAGGTAATAGAAAACCTCAAAAGGTCGCCATTTGCCGGCTCTCTAGGGAACGACAAACTCTTAATCACCATGTTGTTGTATTGCTGGAACCGCGAATTGACCGAGATCAGCTTGCCTGTGTCACGTATGTTTTTCAGCTGCTCGAAAGCAATTCGGACGATGCTTCCGGCATCCACTGTTGGATCTTGGGTGACAGCTGCGCCTCCACTTCTTATTGCCTGAATTCCCTGTTGATTGGCTGCATCTCGGCCGACGGTGTCTTTCGTGACGATCGACGTATTGGAAATGATGCATTCGAGGGTGAGTACGGTTGGCTGAGGACGAACATGGTCTGTGATGTTGAATCCCACTTCGACCGGATGGTCCGTCGTCTCGGACTCATATTGCGGTGTTTCCGAAAGGGTGGCATCGACCGTTATACTGTCGAGGGTCGTGGGTGTCTTCTGATAGACGAGAACGATCGACGACATTTAACGTCTTCCCCCGCCTTGGACGTTTTCGAATGCCTCTCTCATGAGCTCGTTATGGTGTTCCTGAACGGCATCCCGAGTCGCCTGACCTATTTCCTTTGGATCTGCTCCACTCTTCACATTGACGGTGATGTTGTTGGTTTGGGGCGCGTTGATTTGTGGGCCTACAGGTCCTGAGACGTTTGTGCCGTTTGCGGGGACAGCGGCAGCAGCCGTCGCGTTCGGAGAGCCACCAATGCCGAATGCCGACTCTGAAAGCTGCACCTGGTAAAACTTGGGGTTCTTTTTCATCTCCTCGATAGACACACGCATGGTGTGGTCGTTCAGCCATTTTCTAATGGATGACTGCTCCCACCAATTGCCGATGTCGATGAACAGTTTTTGGATATCGAACAGGTATTTAAGAACCGTACCAAAGGACTCGGATACTCCCGAGACCCATTTCACGATGTTATCGTACCAATGAAGGATCGATCCTGAGAAATCAGTGAGATAGCTGTCACCGTCCGTTGCAAACGTATACATCTCATCCAATAACAGAACGATCGCTGCTACTGTCAGTGCAATCACGAGCGGGATGGCAATCATCTCGAGCCCAAAATATTTTATGACATTTACAAGTTGCTGAAACGAGGACACTAGATCCCCCCCAACGGCCTTGGCGGTATCAAATAGGCGAGGTAACAAGAGCGCAAACATCCCAGCCAATACAAAACCGTTGGTCGCCAACCCCGTCACGAGTGAAACAACAGCCGTCAGGATCTTCCAGAGACCAAGCAAAGCTCTGCTAAATCGAGTGATAAACTCATCTATTTTCTGAGTAATGACTTTACGATTGGCTAAAACCCAAGCTTCCATTGCTTTTATCGCGATGGTCACTGGTTTGATGAATGGCGCGGAAATGGCGCGGACCAGGCCCAGTAGAGAGAGTTTGAGCGTATTGAGGCTCTCCTGTAGTTCTAATCCTTCCTTCACCATTTCATCGCCCATGACAAATCCCGCTTCATGAGCGCGCTTCTTGAGTTCTTCAAGGCCTTCGGCTCCTTTGGCCAGGATAGGCAGCAGCTCTGTACCTCCTCGGCCCATGAGCTTCATCGCTACGGCCGTTCGCTGTGCTGGATTGGGAATCTTTTCAAGAGCCGTGGCCACTGTCGTCAACATCTCGTCTGGGCTCTCTGCAACTAACCTATGTGCGCTAAGCCCCGCCTGTTGAAATGCGATCGAGAGTTCGGCTGATCCGTGGGTTGCCTCATAGGCATTTCGCGCTAGAAAGCGCATGCCATGTTCCACTGCCTCTAGTGAAATGCCGCTCGCTCGAGCGGCATAATCGAGCTCCTGAACCTTTTCGGTGGTGATGCCCATCCGGACCGCGGCCTTGGATGTCTCCTCCGATGCCCTAGCGGTGCTACCGATCATGGCTGCAAGGCCGACCGCAGCCGCGCCAGCAGCCACACCAAGCCCAATGGCGCCGGCTTTCAGGAAGCCTAGGATGGATAGGCCGCCCTCTTCCTTGCCTAGTTCTGCCAGCTTTTCTTTGACTCTGCCGACGACCTCAGACGCGCCATTCCAAGCGGATCGGTCGAACTCAATATCCAGTTTGCTGAGAAGTTCTTCGACTACCATGGCTTGCCCGCCTTCGCCTTTCTCATTGCCTCCTGCTCAACCCGTTCCTTCATTTCGTGGATGACGTCTAAGGCCTCATTCGCTAGAGCGACATCATCGATTGACCAGCAGCGTTCGATTTCCTCCAGCGTTGCGCATTTTTCGATCAGAACGAGGCGCCAGATAGGCCACTCGATCATCAGTTCCTGACTTAACTTGTCGCCTGATTCAGATACTGAGCGAACAGGCCTTGGCCTCCGGTTTTGATAAACTCTTTGATAAAATTTCCGAAATTCAGCTCCCCAGCTGCGAACAACAGCTTATAGATGTCGAGCACGGTGCTATCGCCCATCACCTGGTCGAAGACACCAAGCAGTGGCGTCTTACCGGATGGCCCAATGACTTCGGCGTTCTCCAATAATCGATCGATGAGCTTCTGAAACTCTGTCTCAGGGAGCAGGGCAAATAGCTTTTCAGCCATTCGCCCTGCGTCAGCGAGCGTGATGTCAGCCTTGAGAAGGCGCCCGTCGAGCGGCACTCCTAAATGGCCGAGAGCAGGGACAACGATTGACAGCAAATAGTGCCAAAGGCCAATGGCCTTACGCGGGGGAAGCTGGTGCAGGACGATCTTGTTGGCTCCTACCGTGATTTCCTTCGTTGCTCGTGGCATCTATCCTCGCTAGGCCGCTGCTATTGCATTCGACCCGCCTATGAACACATCGGCGTCGTTGGTCATGAGGTTCCACTCCATTGGAGTCGATTCCTTGCCGTATTTGATATCCGGAACACGGCTTATCCAGGTATTCGGAGCTGTCACGAGCGTTCGTCCGGTCAGATCTTCAAGCGAGAATGGACCGATCCCGAGTCCAGTCCGCAAAAGCGCAAGAGCAGCGGAGAAGTCGTCATTGGATGGACTGCTCGCCAGAAGAGTCAGTTTGATGGTCATTCCCCTGTTAGGGGAAATGCTGATTACTGCATCCCCGCCGTTTCCAATCATCATCGTGGTTGTGTCTTCGATCGGAGCGATCTCAATCATCGAACCATCGGCGAATTGGAGCACGGGGGATCCTAGGTAGGTCACGATAACCAGCTTGGGATCAAAGATTGCGAGTGCCATTTATGGTTCTCCTTAGATGATGATTTGACCTTGGATCTGAACTTTGTGGATGGCGCCTGCATAGGTGCCAGTAAATGAAACGTTGGGAAGAATTCGATTGGCTTTGTCGTTTGAATCTACGTCTGCCACCTTCGGCGCCGTAACAGTCGGCTTGGGATCAGGTGAAAGCCCACCGATGTCCACCGCGGCCTTCAGTTTGTTGCGGATGACCCCGGTCACAATCGCCACTCCCGCATCTGTGTAGGGAATCTTTTTGGCCGGCTTGATGACACCAAAGATGCCTTCTTGAATGCGTGCCTTCAGCCAATCCCGGAAGCGAACGATGTCGATGTATTCATCTGAACTGACGATTCCTTCCGTCGTCATGTTATTGCCGCCAATGGTCTCGTAGTAATCGACGTACTTAGCGATGAGAAAGTTCTCCTCAGTCGCGGTGAGGGTATAGACGGCAACGCCGGCGATCGTTTTGAACTTCCAGGTCTCAGAACCCGGGTCGAGCGGTAGGCAAGCTCCAAGCCAGCCTGCATCCAAAAAGGCACCGTTATTGGGATGAAAGACAACCGCTGTCCGATCGAAGGCCGATGCCTTGGTCAAGGATCCGATGTCCGAGGTGGAGCTTGTCACCATGTCGGTATCCTGTGACTCGGCTAAATAGATCTTCTCATTGGCTTCGACCCAAGCTGCTGCGGCCATGATTTCGGCTGAGGAATTGAAGAGGGTTACGAGGCCATACCAATCATTGTCATAGATGGCGACTGCTGCGAGGTCTGTAGCGATTCCACCATCTGCATGATCCTGGATAAGGCCGAGTAGAGCACGGTTTGCAATCGTGAGCGTATGGAAGTCGCCCGGGTTATTCGCCACGATTCTCAGAAAGGTATTGCTCCCTTGGCTAGAAGTGGTGACGGACAACGTCAGAGCATCGATGGCAGTTTTCAATCCGGTGATGATCTCCGTCAGAGTCGCGCTTGAATCACTGGTGTAGCTGACGAGATGGCCGTCGATGGTGAGCGAATATGTGGTGTTGTTTACGGCAACCGGAGTGACCGCCCAGCGCTGAGTCGGTAAATGCGTCCTTACGCCAACCTTCACTTGATCGGGGGAAGGATTCTGAGAAAAGATTGTTTGAACGGCCAAATATTCTGGGTCGGAGGTGGCAAATCCGTCCGAGACCATATCGTCCGCGGACGTGTAGCTTCTGACCAGTTCGCCTGCTCCGAAATGCGCGCCACCCTTGCACCCCAGCACAAGCGGCGTACCAAAGCCTTGCTGGGTGACACGCGCAGAGAGCGTGGTGATTTGGATGTTCACGATTTCTGAAAGATTCGCCATTGGTTACCCCTGGGTGATGGTGCCGGTCGTGTGAACTTCGTCGATGTATCCGCTGTATTCGGACACGGACTCCGCAACGTAAAAGTGAATGTCCAGCTGTGCTCGGCTCTCCCAAAGCGCATTGTCGATAGCTGACAGATCTCGGATTTGGCTGAAGTCAAAGATGCTCAGCCCAGCGTCACCTAGATTTGCTATTTGAGACGGCAGCGCAGCACTCGTCTTGAGCTTCGACATGAGGGCAAATGCTGAGCCATTGCCAATGGCCTCTTGAGCCGTATAGGCATTGACCGAGAGCATGAATTGGCGATTGCCCTGCACCCTTTGCTCCACTTCCTGACCCGCCGGCCTCGTGAGATCGGTAAAAGAGCTGACGAAATCGATTCCGTCGGTATCGAGGTTGGCTCGATACATTGAGACAAATGGCTGGCTCGGCTGTTCACCTTCCTGACGAGACCAGATGACTTTGGCGTCATCGAGACCGGTGCCGGCCTTGACCCACGCTTGAATCGCATCCTCTATCGTTGGCCAGTCCATTAGAGCTGTATCCTTTGCGCAATGGACTTCCAGAAGTTCCCTGATTCCCAGTGCTCGACATTTTCAATCTGGTATTGTTGACCCTGATAGTTGAGTTGGTCGGCATCTTGAGCGGTATCGGAGCTGGCCGTTTTGAGTTCGACGGTCGTATATATGGCAATCGTCTGTTGACTCTGAAACCCTTCGGGCAAGCGCTGCAGATCCATACCAGAGAGAGGGACAACCACCGCGGGGATGCTGAATGTGCTCGTACTGCCCGCTTGTCGCCTTCCCGCAACGTATGTGGAGGATCCCGCCGAGATCCTACTGACGGTATAGGTCCCTGTCGCGTAGGACGAAATGAGGTCCGAGAAGTCGCTCATGGCGTACTCTTCCCTTGGATGGCATTTATGAGCTGACCCGTATCGATGAGCGGCCGGCTCGAGCCTTTGCGCTCAATGGTTTTCGCGGCAAGCGGAGTGAGCGTATTGCCGAGGATGATTCGCTTTTGATCTTCAGCCATCTCCAATGCGATGAGATCCATCGCCTGCTTTGGCTTCATGTCGCCACGTGCAACTCGCTTTGAGAAGAGAGCGGCCATGCGAATGTATTTCTTTTTGTTCTTCCGAAAAGCCGACCGCATAAACGATCGCTCCGGAATAGTGGCTGTCCCGAATTCGTGGATGGAAGCTAACTCAGCATTGGTGATGTCGCCCTTCGACCGTGGAGACGTATCGTGAAAGACGCCTGCCTTGGCTTCTGATTTAGGGCCGAATTGGGAAAGACGCGCCGCAATTGCCGAGAAGCCCGGGCCCTTGCTCGAGGTCGTGAATTTGCCAAACACTAGAGCACGCTCACAGTCGGGCCAACGGCACTGCGACATAGGCTTAAGAAAAGCCGGCCATAGGAAGACGAACCGTACCCTGCCTCTGTCGGATTCGAAGGTTTGGCGCCGTAAGCCTTGGACAACGGCCCTACGCGTTCTTCGGTCACGGTTCGATTGACGTACTGTGGGTATGTCATGCTCAGCCTGTGCGCGGTCACATAGAAGATGGCGAGGTCTTCTATCGAACCGTTCGAAAAGCTCGTTTGACCGGGAACAATGATGAGCTCAGTGTCATCGATGGCGGCTTGAACAGCTGCGTCAGAGACGGGAGCGAATTCGGGGGCCCTGAGCCGCACATAGGCAAGATCGACGCTCACGGCACCACCTTCGTGAAATCGATGGCAGCCGAGCTCATCATGGCGGCATGGCCCGCAGTCGTGGGATGGGTTCCGTCCTGGGTGAACGCGTGAAACCAATAGCCGCCATCCATGGTCAAGACACCCGAGGAATTGGCTTCAACCGCCTTGGCGGTGTCCCAGACAAGGACAACCGGACTGGGCTTCGTTCGAATCCAGTCGTTATAGGCAACGCGAATGGCCTCTATGCCACTATCTACCGGAGGGGAGCCGTCGGTCGCTGCAGCGGTCCTTGGCGTTAGCGTCATGGCTATAATTTTGAGGCCGCGCATCGTACAGCCGGACCAAAGGTCCTGAATGTCGCTCTTCAGCTGGCTCAGGGTTCGGCCATTCGCATAGAGATCGTTGGTTCCGTATTCGACGGCGCAATGAGTAAAGCCGCCCGCTACCTGCATTCGAAATTGCCGAGCCTTGAATCCAACAGCGCCTTGAGCCGTATCGCCTGAACGGCCCATGTTGATAGACGGGATATAGGCACCGTTGAGCCCTCGCGTACCGAAGCCCCAGTCCGGATACGCGGGTGCCTCGTAATAGCCTTCGATTATTGAATCGCCGAGCAGCATGACAGACGGAATGGGCGATGCCGTATGGCCAAGGATGGCAAGTGGGGAATAGACCTGCATCGCCTGAACGGTTACTGAGCCTGGATTAAGCGTTTTGTCGACTGGGCTCGTCGACTCATCGCCACCCTCCCCTATGTTGACGAATGCCGTGACGCCTAGCGGAAATTGTCCAGCGCTCGGGACAGTGACGTATGTGGCACTGTAAATAAAATCGCCCTTTTTGACCTCGAGCGGGACAGGGTCTGACACGACCAATGCGCCTGGATCGATGGTCACAGAACGCTTGCCACCGAACATCACAGGGTAGACAGCTGGCGTTCCTCCGTTGGTCGGGTATTGAACGGAAGCCTTTACGGTTAGACTGCTCGGCCCCGCTGTCTCACCGCTGATTCCCCATGTCCAATTTCCATAGACCAGGCGAATATCTTGGGTGTCTGCAAGCGCCTGGTGCTGCACCTTGAATGTCCCACCGGTGACAGTTCCATCCGATAGGGCGTAATAGCCAACGGCTCGACTGAAGGCAGGTGAGCCGGTCACGGCCGCCGTGGTCTTAGTGGTGGCCGTGCTGGTTGGCGTGGGAATTGGGTAGAGTATAGGGGCCCAAGTCAGCGCAAGCACTGACGACAACAAGGCCAGGGGAAGCATTCCGGCGTTTGCCATTGCGTTCCCTTCACTTCTTGGACGCGTCCTTTGGCTCGACTTTGACCTTGTCGAGTTGCGCCTGGATGGCATTCGTAACCGTCGACCGCTTATCCGTCTTCAGCCACTGATTGAGAACGTTGCGATCAAATGTCTCAGCGACGAGCTTCACCGCCTCACTAACCGAGAATGCAGACAAATCGTCGTTGTTCCCCGTTGCATCGACTACCTCGAGGTCTTTGGTTTGTAGGTAATGCTGAATGAGTGGGATTTTTTTGGCTTTCTCCCAATCACTGGTCTTCACCTCGATGTTGACGCCAGGCTGAAGCAAAAACAGGCCACCGATGTTGTGAATGTTGGGCTGGTTCCATTTCAAAATCATTTCTATCTCCTAGATCCCGTCCGCATAGATGATCGCCATCGGCCGGAAGACAATCACGCCTGCGCAGCGTCCATGGCAATCGGTGACGTATTCAAGGTTTCGCTTCTCTGCGGGCAGCTGCTCAAACTCCTGCGGAATGCGCAGGGTCAACACGTTTGGATCTCGGCGAAATCCGACCATGCGATCGGTGGCTGACGCGCCCGCCCCTTTGAGCTTCTGCCAAGGGGTGACAGTTACTCCTTCGTTGTTTTTGAGGAAGAACTCCAAAATGGTTGTGTCCGAATTAGGCGAGCGCGCGATCGTTGAAATGATCGTGTACTGCTCGCGTGGCATCGCAATCGCATTGATGTCTTCAATGTCATTCGTGGTGTTAGGGACCTGGCCTCGGAAATTATTGAGGTCGAGTAAGATTTCATCAGGCGATTTATTTGACCAGAAAGTAGTTCCCGAAGTGACTCCGTTCGGCACCGTAAACGTTTGCGCATTGGGCTGGTTCAGCAAACCGAGCAAGCCATAATCCGCATTTCCGGTTGACCCGATGGTATCGACCAAGACTTCGAATGCATCGCGTGCAATTGCGGCGCGTCTGCTTTCGAGGTCGACCCCCAGCTTCGAGGCCAAGCGAATTTCTTGGATGTTATATCCGTAGGCGACGCCTAGAGACTTCACCCTTGCCTGGGTCGGCGTAGCCTTTATGTCCACTCTGGGCAAATCATCCGCGTAGGACGAGATGATCTTGGCGGCGCCTACCTTATCGTAGGTCATGTAGGTGATGACATCGCTCGGATCCGGCGTGGTATCGACTGGGATGAGCTGACGGGCCTTCAGCTGCGGGTAGAGGATGTCGTAGGTCTTGGCCTGAACATTTTGGATCTGAACAGCGGCGAACAGTTGTTCCACCGAGTCGAGAATCATTCGTGGTTGCATTTTAGTGTCGCCTTTCAGTTCGGTTAGAAGGTGGTGAGGTGGGCCGATACATCCACCTCAAGGAGTGCGAAGCCGTTGGCACTCGCAGTAGTGAGGTAGACAAAGCCTTTGGCCTGGACGGCTGTGCTGGTATCGGCGCTCTTTCGAAAGGCGCCTTTTTGAGTGCCCGTGCCCGAGGCGTAGCGAATAAATGCGTTATCGCCCTTATTCACCGCCTCTTCGACCTGAACCCAGATACGGCCCTTGCGCATGACTGGCATCGCATCTGCGACGGCATATCCACCGTTCACGAGATCGGTCATTCCGGCCGCGCTGTAGACCGTTACACCTAGGAAGTGGTCGCCGGATGTACCCGGAAGCTTAGCCTTTGCATCCGAGGTTCCCTTGATGACGGCTACTCCGGGAGGGATGGTCACGGTATCGCCATTGGCGAGTGAGTCGCACGTATCGTCAGAGGCATCGGCTTTCATGCCGGCCATCGCTACGTTTGGGGTTTGATTGTAAGTAAGCTGCATTGTCTTCTCCGTGGAGTTGGTGGATTAGGGCTTGAGCGACTGCTTCCACGCTTCTTGGTGGCGCTGAATCATCTTTTCGCGTGCGCTATAAGCGTCGACATGAGTCGTTTGAGCGGCATGAGCAGCTTCTCTGAACACTCCCAGCGCTGATCGGCTCTCGTACTTGAGAGCTGTCTCAAACATTCCGTTTAGGTAGGCGTCATCGATCCCGTCCTCCTTGAAAGTCGGGTCGAGCTTTTTCAGGACTTCGATCTTGATCCTGCGTTCGTCGTAAGCATCAAGTCGGACATCGCTGCCCAGGACCTGGCGCGCTTTGGTCTCAAGATCCACCCTGGACTTGACGAGGGCTGATAGCTGCTCGGGTGATAGGTCGGCCTTGGCCAGCTGCTTTTCAGTGGCATCCAGTTTGCCCTTGGTAGTGGCAAGCTCATCTTGCAGGGATTTGAGCGCGTCCTTCGCGTCCGTAACTAGTTTTTCTTGAGCGCTGATGTGTTTTTCAAACGCCTGAAGAAATGATTCGCTCCCGGGATCGTAGTCGACCCCGTCCAGTTTTACTTTGGGCATGGTGCTTCCTCCGGATGTGCTGCTGGTTGCAGATGTGGATGTGCCTGTGCGGAAACTCGATGAGGTCAGTTCAGCCTGAGCAGCGTCTCCTGAATCGAGGCGAACTCGGATGTCGGGGCCCGCTCTGCCGGTATCCACGATCGCGACATGATTGCCGCGGATCTTTCGCTGGACACAGTCGTATGGCTGACCGTTATAGGTCCCTGCTTTGTCCTCGTGATCGCAGGTGTAACCGCAAGAGACCTGATACTTTTCTTTCCGTAGAAGCTTTCCGATGAGGTCCTCATCGGTGATGATCATCGGGCCTCGGACCTTCTCATCATCCTGACGGATTGACTCCCCCAGATGGCCCTTGGCCCTAACTCTCCAATTCTTAACGGTGACCTTCGACTCGGGCGGGTGCTCATCCGTGACCGGTACATGCTGAAAACTTTTGAGGCTCTCGGGAGCAAAGACTTCTTCCGGTAAGCGCAGTTCGCGACGCACAGAGCCATCTGGCTCCAAATAGGTGAATACGCCTGTGCGAGTGAGAAATGCGTCTACCTGGAGAAAACCACTGTCCAGCCGCACTGGGGCGTTGAGTTCTGAGCTGTCGTACCTAAATGCCAATCAGGACTTCTCCCTGGAGTCCCGATCAATGGCGATGATCGAATCTTGGGAATGTCAAGAGGCCTTGCTAATTACGATCGTCGGCAGCACGCCGAGCGCGAGAACTTTTTCGCGACTACACCGCCAAGCGGCCTCTATGATCCAGCTCAGAGGACGATCTTGCCGCGCTCCGGCTGCTTTGAGATCTGCGAGCAACGATTCCCTAAGGCTTAGCGAAACGCGCGCGGTACGTTCCTTTTTGGAAAGCGGCCTCATTCTTCCTCAATCAAAGGCGATAAATCTGGCTCTGCGTGGCATCGGCACTGGATCGGTGCACCTGGATGACCATCCTCTGGTGGGTCGTTCCACGAGAAACTCTCCCCTTCCCTATCCCAATGACTCGGGTCTGCTTTGGGATAGAGCCCGGAAGGGTTTCCTCGAACACGTTCATCAAGCGATGTTCGCCAGACATAGCTCGTTATTCCTAGTCCCTCTTGCTTCAACTGATTCAGGTTCCCGTTTAACTTTCCTATCTGGTCCCTCGCAATCAACATCGCTCGACTCGTAGCGACTTCATGACGCCGTTCAATGTCCTCCGCTAATTTGTCAGCCCTGACACCGCTCCTAAAGGAGCGATAGACTAGATGCTCCACTTGGCTTAACTCCTGGTCTGGTATCGACTCGATGAGAGCCACATTCTCCTTGATGAAGCCCTTTAAGATTCGCTGCTCCTTGGTCAACTTGGCATCGCGCTTAAACGCCTTCGGGTCGGGTAGAAATCCGAGTCCCGCAACGAGCTGCTTGTTGAGTTCGTGGATCTGGAATATTTCGACTCTTCGAGCATACTCGGTGACCATTCGTTTTATATGAGCGCGAATCAGCTCATGCGATGTCTGACTTCGAATGCGTCGAATGGCTTCCGAGATAGTCGCCTCTGTGAGCGAGTCCAGTCTGGCAGTCACCTCATGGTAGATGAGGTTTTTAACTCGGAGTAGGAGTGCAGAGATCTCGGAAAAGTAGCCCAATTCGAGGGCTCTAGGTTCCAGCTGGCGAGGAAGTGGCGGCCTTTTTTTATAGAAATGATATCCACGGAGCGCAGCCGCTCTCGCTCTTATATGCTTGACCAACTTGGAAGCCATTTATGCGGCTTCCGGCGCAGCCGTTCCTGATTCAGGTTCATTCGTTTCAGGCTCGATCGGCTCGGGAGGAGCAGCAAGTATTTGCTTTCTGGTATCAACATCGATGTGAGTATCGGTGGAATACTCATCACCACCGAATCGGCTAATGGCGACTTCTTCTGGCCTGAGCACTTGTGTATTGACGTAGATCTGATCTGCTTGCGCTTGAGTAAACCGCAGCTGACCCTTTTCCAGTTCAGTCAATTGCCAAAGGGGATTGAATCGGATCGACCAGTTCTCTGGCTCTTTGCCACTCGTTGGCCCTGAACGGGAGAGGAATACGAGCTTCGCGATGCGATTCAGAATTGGCAACAGCTTGGTCCGTTGCCAGGCGGCCACTTTGTCGTAAAACCAGCGAATGTCTGAATCACCCGTGGCATTCAGGCCCGCCGGCGCTTGGCCCATGAGGAGGGTGACCGGAATGTTCACCGCAGCCGCGAGCCTCTCCATAAATTTATCCAGCATCTCAGGGAACCCAGCGAGTGAAGTCGTTTTGCGTTCGTATTCTTCGCCGTCTGCGTCCATCACTGTCGCTCGAATCATTGAACGAGCCTGTTCAATGAGAGAGAGGCGATCTAAAACGGCACTCGCATTGTTGGTGACGATGAGGTCAGCGAAGCCTTTGATCTTGTAAATCGCATACATGAAATCTTGCAGTAGGATCGCTGCAGAGTTGTAGCCCATTTGAAACTGCTCGATGACGCGCAGCACGCGATTGAGGATTGAGTCGCCCCAGCCGAAATTGCGTTGCTTGTCATAGTTCGACGTCCTAACACCTTCGAACCGAATTACCCGAGATTCGTGGATGATAAGACTGCTTAGGTTTGCAGCCATGAGTGGCTGCCCGTTAACACCGAGCAGAGTCCCCTGTGGAATGGTCGTTGCCTGGATTCGGTAGTATTCCACGTCACCATATTTGGCCTTGGTAGGATCCGCATAGTAGCTCTGCGCCACGAGTTCTCTTGGCGTGAGAGGATTTACCCAGTCAAATGAGCGGATCGCTTTTTCGTTGAGCGGGATCGACAGATCTCGGGTTCCATCATCAACACCCAAGATCCAGCCCGCTCCTCCGAAGGAATTTGCATCGATAAGGCTGCCATTGGTCTTTTGCTGGAGATTCATATCGTCCAGTTTTGCCATGATCGCTTCTTCGGCTTCGCGATCACCCTGTATCCTCACGTTCATCCACTCGCGAGTCATTTCATCTGGGATGACTTCTACACAGCGAGCGGCCATGTCATCGCCACGAACAAGCTCTTCAAAGAACGGCTGCCTTTGGTTATGGCCTGCAGGAATGAATTGGTTGCGAGTGGTCTTGTCGTATCCAGTCCCGACATGGGTAATGAAGTTTTGCCAACCATCTAAGCGTGTCAGGGATTTGGTCTCTGTCATCGAGTTGCCATTTGGAGAAATCGTGCCACGTCCGAAGTAGGCGCAAGTGCATCATAGGCAGCTGCGGATGCGTCCACTTGATCGTCATGGTCATCATTGATGCCCGTGAAACTCAATACCTCCGAGAGATAGAGATCAAGCCAAGGGGCCGCTTCAGGGACATGGACATGAGCGCTATTCCAGGCCGCGGCGAATGGTTGAGCACGAATGAATTTGTCGGCGATTGCTGGGTAGGCCTCTATTTGAACTCCATTCGGCAACATCCCCATCAGATCTACGGTGCCTTTTTCTGTCCCGGCTATTTTGGTAACGAACTTTGCGCGCGGCTTCCGCAGCCTAATGGTTTGTAAGACGCCTTTCCATTCATCGGTGCGCACCTGCTGCCTAGTGACATTGGTGATGAAAATGTCCTGAATCTTCGGGTCTGCCAGGCTTGGAGCTGCAGTCATCTCAACTGCTACAGACCAGTCCGAGCTGGTCTTCTTTGTATAGGCCCAGTCGATCCCAACGGCTTCTCTCATGCCGGATAAGGGAAGTTCCCGATAGGTTCGTACGTCTTTGAATACCGCCCCGCCTCGAGTCCTTGGGCGTCCCTGATAAAGGCTTATCCAGGTGTATTCGCCATTGGCTTTGATCTTTCCCAGTTCTTCGACGGAGTGCCTCTCTGGCCAGAGGGCTTTACCGTCTTCGTCGATCGCAGGGAGGCAGATGTATGGCCATCCCCTTTCTTTGATGAGCCGACCTGCAAGATCGTCCGGGTGCCACCGCGCCATGATGATGAGCGTCGATGCCCCTCGCTCTCTGCGGGTATAAGCAACGTCAGTAAACCAGTTCCATCTCTGTTCACGAATGACCGCGCTTTCGGCTTCCACTCGGTCCTTGAACGGGTCATCGATAATGAGAAGGCCATCAACTCCGAACCCGGTGAGTGTGCCACCAACACCAGTCGCTAGAAGGCCGCCTCCCTTGGTCGTCCTCCAGTAACTCTTGGCTGTCGTGTCTTGTCTGAGCTCGACACCGGCATAGCGTGCATAGTCTCTGACGATCGCACTCTTACGATCTGCGATGTCGGCGTTGTATGAGCAGTAGATGTGTTTTTTTTCTGGGTCTTCAGTAAGCCAATGGGCAATCGCCATCAGGCAGGTTTCAGTTTTAGCGTGACGCGGTGGGGCGTGGATGACGGCTTCAACCGGTTCGTGCTTCGCGCGATCCAAGAGTTCAAGAAGCTTTACGAGATGGTGTGGTGTTTCGTAGCGAGGTTCAACCTTCGGAATCCACTGGCCCAATGGTAATCGTTCGGCCGGGTGCTGGGAGTGCAGCATACGCGCGTGGGCCATGGCCGGCGAACTCCAAGGCGACGCCAACGACCTTTTCATATTCGTCCTGGGTTAATCGGGCTTTGCAAAGATGCAGAAACGAATCGATCTCAAGCTGGACGGTATGCTGAACCCGCTGAGCGAAAATCCTTGGATTGCGTCGCTCCAGTCTCCATGCAGCCGCTTGCCATTCAACGAATGCGCGAGACTGGATTTTGTCGAGGTCATCAATATCCGCTTCGGCCATCGCTTTTTCTACTGCGTTGCAAAATTCGCCGTATTTCGTCTCTGGTTTCTCATAGCCGATATTTAACCAGCGATAGAGGGTAACCTTGTTGACCCCGGCAGCGGCCGCCGCCGTTTCTATGTAGTGGCCGCGCCGAATGTGCTCAATGATCGTGCGGGCTCGCTCGTCATCGAACTTGGGTGGACGGCCCGCTGGCATTTTATTAGTCCGGGTTTTCAACGAAATAGAAGTTTTCTTCAGATTCTGGGCATTCCTCTCGCAGCAGAAAAAGGCAGCGCTTAACGCTCTTTTCGGTTTTGCCAAACGATTCAGATTTATGATCGCAACGAGTGCAGGTCACGACGATACCGGGCAATTGCCTTCGGTGATCGTTTTCGAGGTAGGTCTCCTCGATTTCGCACTCGACCCTCATACGAGATGACTCCAACGGCTCCTGAGTCGCAACTCGATATGACCCATATACTGAAACGCCGCGGCGAACTTGTTCCCCTGCTCTCCCCAATAAGCCAGCGCGCTTGGGAACTTGGCAGCTTGGTCGCTATTGCCATGCTTTACACGGCCTCGGATGTAGCAAATGCGGTCCGCCGATAGAACATAATCGTGCCACCAGTTCGCCGAAGTATCCGACGTGATGAGCACGATGAGCTCTCTATATTCCCCTGTACTAAAGCGTTTCCAGTCGAACGCTTTTTCGAGCCACAACTTCTTCTGGCCACGGCTGTATGGTGGATTCATAAAAACGGTCTTTGCGGGAGACCAGTCGAGAACCAATCCGTTTTGCTTTGGCAGCATGAATATTTTGTCTGCCTTGACCTGCGAATTCGGATTACCGCAAGGATCTAGATCCACTTTTCCACCAAAGAATTTATGGACCGGTTCCAAGATCCTGGGTGGTGTGCACCAATCATCCCGTCCCTGAGCAGGAACGGTTTTAAGCATCGTTAGCGACGCCATTTGTCTCGCTCCTTTCGAAGTTCGTGTTTATTCCGCCAGGAGGCAACGAAATCGTAATAGCGCATGGCGCATCCAGCTATGAGATGCCCGAGTGAGCTTTTAAATCTGTCCCGTGCCGTGATCTCAGGTACCGGGGTTGGAAGAGGCAAGACACTGCCACGGAAATAGGGTTTTTCTTCGTCGATCATGGCTTCTCCTTTTCGGATTTTGATTTTTCCCTGTCCCTAAACCCCTTTGTTAAAGTTGCCAACCGGTGTGCCACTCTGATGATTTCTATCCACAGCGGCCCTAGGTCGGCCCTTATTGGATTATTCCTTTTGTTTCTCCCTGTGTTCATTTCTGCGCACACCTTCTTGTGTTTAACCATGCACAACGCGGTGTGATTCTCCCGCGCCCATCGATACCCTGAGGACTGCGAAACTGAATATTTCTTTGTAGGTCTCGTCCCTTTTTTGATCGTCGCAATGCGCTATTTTGGACATGGAGTCCCAGATGCGAATGAGTGTAGCGGTATCTTCAAGTTGGTCCGGTTTCACACCGTCCGGATAGAGCAGCCTCAGTGCTTGTGGAGCAGTCGTAAATGAGTCCGCAAAGTCAGACGCCTTATCGGCAATGTCGCGGCCTGCCTCAAAGATGAATCGATGGAGCGCTTGTTTTCGGCTCGAGGTTTCTGCGATCCGCTCCTGTCGTCTCGCATGCCTGGGACGGCGTTTGAGTCGAATTGAGTGATAGTGGCAATAATTGGGATCGCTCGAATCCACTCGAAGCTTACTTTTGCAACCCTTGGCTTTGCAGAACCTGCCCGACTTAGAACCCTCGGTAGGCATTTCAAGACTCACGAGATCTACCGCCTGGGTCTCGGTAGTGGTGCTGACTGTTTCGTCTGGAACTTTTTTCAATACGGTCATCGACGTTTGTCCCCTTCGTTTTTGGAGCCATAATTTTTTGGCCGCGCGTTGAATTGCTCTCTCTTTGGCCGTCTTGAATTCGCGGAATGGAAGCGGGACAAAATCCTTGTCAATCGTTTCCCGAATGACGGTTCCCTGTGCGCATTCCTCACGCGTATTACACATTCCGTAGACCGGAGCTTTGGAGGCGGGGTACCGCGCAAGCTGACGCTCCACGCATCGAGATGCGAGCAATGTGCAGTGAAGCTTTTTGCAGTGGAAGACGTCATTGGGCTTCACTTGGCCTCGTCCAGGGCATGACTTCCACCTCCAGTCGTGGATGGTCTGGATCTTTTTCTTTTTCGACTAAGAGAAGGCGCACGCGGTTGTCGTTTTCGAACACGCGTGCAGCTTGAAGAGCATCAAGAGTAGGTTTGACCGGTCCATCGATGTCTGCTCCCAGTGTCTCGAAAAAGAAGCGGAGCATGACGACGACTTCGCCGTGAATGGTTCGGTTCCTGGTAGCGAGGATCGCGTACTGCAGAATGAGCGTTTGATAGGCCTTCAAATCCCCGGTCTTGATTCGTCCCCTTCCGGGTTGTCCACTGGGCCTGTTCCAGTAGGCTTGGTTTACAGACAGGGGTTTGACGGGTACTTCGAACAGAACCGGTCCAAGGAAAGGCCGCCTTGCTTCCAGGTTTCGTATACGGCGGGTTTTTTTGATCGCAACCACCTTCCGAGACCTGCCACACTTCTCGGATTGCTCAGGAGGCAAACTTGGCCCTTTTCCACTCTGAGCAAAATTCATAAATCCTTCCGATTAATCCGAGCGAGCCAAAATGCAAGTCGAGCGGCTTTCCCGTGGAGGCGGCGTTCGAATCGGCGATTCCTGATTACGAAATAGACCGAAGCCGCCAGCACGATTCCGCCAATGGCTATGGCCCACATGCGATTCACTAAGCTGTCCCCCGCATGCTTTCGGTTTCGGTGGGAACAAAGATCGACCCGGTTTCGGAAAGGCGGTCGAGAAAGGCTTTGCCGTCACCGGAGGCGTAGACTTTAAGCAGCTGTTCGGGGATGTAATTCGTGGTCAGGATGGTTTTATGGCCGTGGTTTCTGCGTTCCTCGAGCAAATGCCAAATGAGCTTCCGGCTAAACTCTTTCCCGTCCTGATATTCCTTGCCGAGCTCGTCGATGCACAGCAGCGAAACCCCTTCTAGAAAACGGCGAAAGTTATTATCGCGGCCTGCCTCGAGAACGATTTTAGACGCTAGGACAAAATAGCTATTATCCGTTTGGTCTAATGCAACGCCGGCCGAAAAAGTCTTTCCTATCCCGACGTTGCCTGCCAAAAGCAATTCTGTTTTTGCGTCGTCATCGAGGAATTCCCGGACGGTTTCAAGGGCCGAGCAAGGCTTAATTCCTCGCTCAAGCGCGCGGATGGTGGGGACCGGAATGTTTTTGGCGCGGCGTTTTTCTTCCTGGTTCCGTTTATCCCAAGTTCGCCGCATTTCCTCGAACTCGAGATCATGCGGTTTTCCCTCTTGGTTATTCGAAAATACCGGCTCGGGAGCCTCTTCACCTTTGGCTGTTTTGAGTGCCGCTCCCAGCACTTCGGATATCGAGCGAATGCTATGCATGGAGCATCCCCATTCGTCGGCGGTACTCGTTCAAATCAACGTTTTTCCCTCGGTGTTTTTCGAATCCGTCAGTGGCATCCGTGAGCTTCGAGGCGATTGTCGGGTCGAGGTCTATTCCTGCTAAATCGTTCCACTTATCGAGAAATTGGCCGATGTTCGAAATGCGAAGGTAGCCAGTCGAACTGATTCCGATACACCAGCGTTTTTCAATCTCCTCGTCCGTTCCGAGGGCCAAAAGATCTTTGAGCGCCGGCCCGTCTCGAGGGCCTTTGAATCTGAATTTTCCGCCCCCTCGAAGCTTGGGCCACAGGGTTTCCGTAAGCCTGTAGCTCAAGACATCGCTTCGGCTTTGGCTTCTCGGACCTGGTGGCTTCTCGGGTTCTTTGGTTTCTGGTTCTGGAAGGATTGCCAGCTGGGTAGGTTCTGGTTGCACGGCCGGAGGCGCAGCCGAAGGCAATTTAAAATGATCCTGTGATCTACTGTGATCTTCTCTTGTGATCGTATGGGGCCGCCTTAAGGCCGCGTTATGGCCGTTTTGCTGGTCGACTTTTGGGCCACCAAGTGAATCCAATGACTGATAAGTATCGTAATTTAGAATAGTTATGAGCCTTGGTTTTGGGCCACGGACTGGTTCGACTTTTGGGCCACATTTTTCAAATTCTATGAAATGATTGAGTTGCAGCACTTTTAGAGTGGTTCGGACCTCGCGACGCGTGCAATTGGCCGCTTTTGCGATGGTGAGCTCACTTGCGAAAACTTGTCCTCGTTTGACCGGAACGGCCGATAGCCGGTAAGGGGCCATCCCGTCGCGCCAGCGTGCCATCCAGATGATTTCAGTCACCACGTGTCGGTGCTGGGCCTTCATGGCCTTGTACCAGTGGAGGTCTTTGATTCGTCGGTGAAGGAGGATCGCGCCCTTGCTGCGTTCGCTCTCGAGGAGCTCGGTTTCAGCGAGCTGAGTCATAGCTCACCTCCCCGAAGTCGACTGACAGTGAAAGACGCTCCGAAGACGCGCAGCGTTTATTATTTTCGTTGCGTCTTCTGGAAGCCCTTAAGGGAGATGAGTAATTTTGGCTTTGAAGGACGGGGTTTAAAAAACATCCCCAAGATACTTGCTTGACTGCACTGATCGCGTTGCTATACGTGATTCCAGACATGAGGACTCCTAGCAGGGTTCCTCCCCCGCAGTGAGAGCGCATCGAGTCTGCGAAACCCGATACGCGGTTTGTTCCAGGTCAACTGCACCGTCGATTGAAGACCTCTCTTACTTCTAGGTGAGAGAGGTCTTTGTTTTTTAGATCCCGTTTTCTTCCACACCCTCCTATGTCGATCCCTATTTCAAACTGGAATCAACTGGTTCCAAGTACACCAGTCCCTCTTCATCGTCCCGTGGTCCAGCGAGTTTTTTCCAAGCCATGCGTTTATTTAGGTTTGACCGCTTTGACTCCAAATTGTTCTCAGGAGAAGCATTGGTGTTTCCGAGCGGTGAATCTGGGACTGATGGCTCGGGACAAAAGAAATCGAAGGCCTTGAGAAAGCCCTTATTGTTGCGTTTGGCCATGAGTCCACGTGCGTGTTCCCACGCTCCCCATTTCAATTGACAGTCAGGCAAGGTCGCCCACTCGGACGCCCATGGCCCAATCCAGTCAGGCGTTCTTGGTGGATTGAAAGTCATGATCTCGGGTTGGAAGACGATGAGGTTATCCGGGTCGTGTTCCAAAAGACCGTTCTGCTCGAGCTCATCGAAATAAAGTCGGATGGATTCAATGGGCCACTTGAAGAGCTCAGAGAGACGGCCAACACCAGCACGATAGAGGCCAGGAATTGGACCGATGGCTTCTCCAGTGGCAAAACGGAGATATGCAATCGTGGCTTCCGCAGAGATACGCGACAACTTGGCCCAAAGCGTGCTCTCAATTCGCCACCCCCTCGTAGGCTCTGCGCGTGTCTTTCGACGGGGGGCGCTCAACACCGCCTCCCTTCCTTGACGCTTAACCGCCGCTTAAGCCATGTGTAAAGTGGAGCGACTCTCGGACTAGCCTGACTGAAAGTCAATGATGATTTGTGGGTACCGCATGCTCGCTGTGAGGCGTGCATGTTCTTCTCCAAAAGCCAGAGGCCGGGCCAGGATGTGTGGGCACCCTGACGCGGCCTCCGAGGTGTTGCTGAGCCGTTAAGCTATTAGACCTGTAAACCGTCCCACAACAATTCGCAAGTCTAGGAAAACCAAAAAAGTCGTCTCTTGTCCTGTCCTCTACTCTTCTCCCCTCGATATCACAAGGGAGAAGTCATTGAGCTTTTTCCCGTAGGTCCTTGCCAGCCTGTCCATGATGAAAAAATTGTAGCTCGTAGTATTTCCGGCTTCGTATTTCAGGATCGTTTTAGCGCTAATGCTCGCGTCTCTGGCTGCCTGTCGCGTGGAGAGATCGCAAGCTTCGCGCGCCATTCGCAGCTGGTTTCCAAGCCAGTGCATCATCTCTTTGGTTATGCCTTCCGGTGGACGTGCCATACGTATCCTTTTCTTAATACGTAACACCCTACTCGGTCCAGCTTTCTTAGCCCTTCTGCGCATCTCCATGTGACCGCCTTTGCTTATGGTTTTGTGCAACGCCGTGTGACAAGCAGCGATTTATATTTACAAAGTCACGGTTACTTATTCTGTTAAACGTGACCAGTCAACCCTTCTCTTTTCTGAATACCAATGGAACGCGAATTCGACTGAATGTCAGAGGTTTAATGTAGATTAACGGTGTTGAAATGGCTGGCTTGTTGGAGAGCTTGAGTGTTGACGGAAATTTGTATACAAACGCACGAACTAAAACGGGAGAAACGAAATGTCTGATCCGCTGAGCGATGGCCCCGATGAAGGCGTACCAACAGTAAACAGGTCGGACCCAGAAGGTCTAAGCAGCTTTAATTATCAACGGTCGGTAATGGCGGTTGATAGCTACCTGGTCTCGCAGCAAGAGGCCATTTCGGCCCTAAGGGATGCGCTTTCGATGACGCGGATCGTCGAAGCGTATCTCGTGTCAGCCCAATCTGAACCAATCGAAAGAAAGGAGTATTGAAATGGAAACGAACGAACAAGCAGCAACGCGAGGCAACACCGCGCTCGTCAAAACCAATGTGGCGCAGCTGGTGGCGAAACCGACTACCGCAAAAGCAATGGTCATGGCCGAGGCTTTGGCGGAGGCGAAGGAACAGCGCCAACTCTTAGGCCAGTTCGTTAATGATCAGATGATCCCTGGCGTGGACTTTGGTGTCATACCGGGAACAGCCAAACCTACCCTGTTGAAGCCGGGTGCCGAAAAACTGACCGAGCTGTTCCGATGCACCCCCAGCTATGAGCTTTTGGAAAAGCGAGAGGATTGGGAGACTGGCGATTGTAGCTACATGTTCAGAGTGAAAATCATCTCACGTGAAGGCGACACATGCCTAGCCGAGGGTTATGGCTCCGCCAATTCGAAAGAAGGCAGATACCGCTGGCGCAATACAGGTCGGAAGTGTCCCAAGTGTAAAAAGGAAAAGATCGGTCCGGGGAAAAAGGAATATGGCGGCGGATTTGTTTGCTACACCAAAAATGGCGGCTGCGGGGCGAAGTTCTCTGGAAATGACCCCGCCATTCTTGAACAAGAGATCGGAAGGGTGCCAAACGATGACACCTATACCCTGTGGAACACCATCCTAAAGATGGCAAAAAAGCGCGCTTTGGTAGACGCCACCATTGGGCTTGCGCGGTGTAGTGACAAGTTCACGCAAGACATCGAAGACCTCGCTGAATCGGGCCATGGCGATCCTGAGGAAGTAGTTGTTCAACGCGAATCCAAAAAGAAAACAGCCGAGAACGTTGCCGCCATCGAATTGGGTCAGGCACGAATGGGGCTGGTTCAAAAATACAAAAACGCTGGGAAAGAACTCAAAGACATGAAGGCTTGGAGCACCGGAATTTTGGGGAAAGAGAAAACCAAGGAAGAACTCACCTTGGAAGATATCAAGAGGCTCGAGCAGGAATTGGTCGAAGACATCGACTATTAACACCGTGAGCAGCCGGGTCGGGAATCAATGTGCCCCGATCCGGCAAGCCGGTTGCGCGAGGCCCTCGGGACAACAGGTTTTGGAACCCTACTCGTAACCGGGACGGTTAACGTCGGCTACTTTCAGGGTCGCGCCAAGAAATGTTACGTCATCCGTGCAAATTTTCCGCAACACCTCAAAGAGCTTTTATCTTTTCCATAGGAAAGGCTTTAGTTTCTCTCTATCCAGGCATGTTTCTTCGATGATTCGATCCAGTAACCGATCGAGTGAACGATGAATCGATGGCATTCGCTCCATGCCAGGACGACGAAGGACCGATTCCCCTAGCCTATTGAGTCCCCTCACCGCTCGCGCTAAGGCCACACAGGCATTCCACGCGGCCTGCTGCCTTGCGACTTCATCTGGATTGTTGCCCCAAGGCCGCTCAGGCATCTGGCGCATGGCCTTGCCGTCTTCCGGTCGAATAACGCCGATGGTCTCAAGTGCACCGAAAATCCCACCCAAGTTGTAGTTGAGTAGACTGATGTAGGAATCGAACCCCCCTATATTGAACTGCTCAACGGCACCGATCATCGAGTCCAACACGTCGTTCATGATTGGCAGAATCACTACGTCTATGTCACTTACCATGGTGCCCTCCGCGGGACAGGGCCATGATGATGATTCGGAGAACGCCAAAGGCGAATCGTTCAATCAGCCGATACATGATCCACCTCCTCGTTGACTGCCTTGGCGCGCAGATACGATTGAATCGCTAAGAGTTCGTCCCGAGCCTTGGCGCGAAGCTTCTTCAAGCGATCGAGGCCAGCCTGAAATAATTGGATCTCCACTGAATCGGTCGAGAACCCGCTCCGGATGAGAACGCTTGCCAAACACAGAAGCGCACCATCGAGTTCTTGAAGGCCTAGCCTTAAGCCTTCTTCTTTCGATTCGTCGTCAATGATTGGCGCGACGGCAGGTTTTTTTTCCATCTCGTCTGCCATCCACTCATACAGTTCCTGCTGGAGTTTGATTAAGCCGATGAGTGAATTCTGATCCACGAGGTGCATTTTGGCGCTCGCGCTTATCAGCGTCCCAATGCTTCTCACGATGGCTGCCTGGGCGGACTGATGCGAGATGGTGTCGAACTCTTTGAGTGCCCGATCGAGATACCGCAAAGCATCAATGAGCTTGTCAACGAGTAGTTGAGTTTTAGAGAGCTTCCAATCGTTATTTTTCTCCACGTTTCCGTCCTTGGTTAGGCTTCCCGGTTTCCACACCGAGTCGCACTGTATTTACTCTACACAGCTGGTTCCCATTCTGAAAGGCGGCGCTTATGCCCGAATGGCGTACAGCGGCAGAACCCCAATAAATATGGGCCGTTCGCAAAACTTGAAGAGGCTTGCCTCGGGTGTTAGGCTGATACTTATAACGAATGCTGTGATTCTGACTCCCTTGTGGAAAAGGAAAGTCATGGACTACCCGGACGGGACAGATGGCAACAATAAGTCGCAGCACACCTAAACCGCGCATCGAGCTCACTGGGTTCGAATGCGCCTCAAATCCAGAAACAGAATCGGGGGAAGTAAATGCGTTCTCATGTGGCGAGAAATGATCAGCACCTTACACAACGGCATGCACAAGTCGGTGTGACTAACGATGTGAGCGATCCGGATCGGGATCCATACGAAATCATGTTGCAGAGAAACCTTCTCTCCATCGGGATACCGGTGGACGAAGTCGGAACTGCAATTGCCAATCTGCGTGTTCAAGGACAGGTACGTATGGCCGCGTATGTGACCGGTGGTTTGCGGGCTGCCTTGGAGGATTACCTCGAA
>Ga0070730_10000469_pt1 | contig 47490 bp, 39 predicted proteins | sample Coa_R1_3_FD_66447 | JGI IMG/M metagenome (GOLD analysis project Ga0070730, IMG submission 66447) | Surface soil microbial communities from Centralia Pennsylvania, which are recovering from an underground coalmine fire - Coalmine... | ecosystem: Environmental > Terrestrial > Soil > Unclassified ...
AGCAATGGGCAGGAGACCAATCTCGGCCATCGTCCCTCCTGCCCCATCAGAAAACACCTACCGCCCCTCCTTGTCGACCCCTCGAAGCACAATCTGTGCCGAGGATGTCAACAGAGCCAGCACTTATGGAGTATTTGCGTAAGTGTTGATCCTAAAGAAGATGGTTGACAGTTCAGTTTTTTCCGCACAAGTTAGTTTAGTGTACAGTTACCTGCAGCTGTGTCGGAGGAGCAGGAGGCAATCCCGACACCGATGCCGACTTGAGCGCGATCATCATCGAAATTGCGGTCGTCGTGGCCGTGGACGCATTGAACTGGAAATCGAACGCGGCCGTCGAGGCGCCATAAGAGTGCGCCATGAAGTCCCCGTTGGCGTACTGCTCCTGGTCTCCATTATTCGGACCGGTCCACGTCGCCCCGACGTAGTCGAACACGCAGGATGCGTTCGCGCATCCAGTCGCCGGTCCCTTGCCGAATGTGCCCGCATCGTAGACCAGGTCGCCGGCTACCGATGACGTTCCGGCCGAAGAAGCTGGTAATATGCCACCCGAGAGCGCCGTGTCGTTTTCCGTCGCTCCTTCTCCGACTCCCGTCAGTGTCGCGCCGTCAGCTGCAGTGAGACCAGTGTCCATTCCTCCGCTGTTGACCGTACAGAAAAGCCCGATCAGATCGATGCCGTTCGAGGTCGGTGTGTGCAAAGTCAGAGTGAACGTGTTCGGCGTCGGCACGGACGGCGAATTGGCGTAGTAAATCTGGGGGAAAAAGCCGCCAAGCGTCGGATGGCTGTAGGTGTTCGAGCTGCTGTCCGTCACCGAGGTGAGGCTCGCGCCTGCGACGCCGGCTTCATTCATCACGGTGATATTTGTCGTCCCGGCTGGGCAAGGAAGATTAACCGTGTGATTGCCGGCATCGGAGATGTATTGCATCTCGGAAAGTATCGGGGACGGACCGGGGCCAGGTGCCGACCCACCGGTTCCAGCTTTGAAGGCCGCCGATATAATCGTGAAAGTATCGTGCGTTGACTGCGAGACCGTAAAGGTCGGTGTGAAGGACCCGTGGATCGGCTGAATCCAGTAAGCGCAAGCGTGCCCGAAGCGCGGCTCGTCGCTCAGGCCGGAGAAGTTCGCTGGATAGGTGATGCCGTTCCATGTATTTGGAGACCCAAGCGGCAGCGCGACGTCATAGACACAGGTGATAATGAGGTCACCGTCCGTCGTTGTCGTGAAAGGAGTCCCGGTGATGTTCGGAGCAGTGTTATTCACCGGGGTCACGGCGGTCGCGCAGGAGCTTACGTCAAGCGGATTGCTCGTAGCCATATTGTAGAAGCGCGCGAAATCCATCACGGTGTCGAAAAAGAAGGTGTTGCTGGATTCAGTGACGAGCGAAGTCCCCGTCGCGACGTTCGATGCGTAGAAAAAACCGTGGTCTTCGGCCGTGCTGTCTTCACAGGAAGTGGCCGGGGAGAAAACCGCGTGCCACGTGTTTCCCGCATTATCGCTGAAGGTCTGAGCCCTGGCGTTCGGCCAGGTGCCGAAGAAAATTATCGTCTCGCCAGCTGTCACTTGCCGGGGCGACCCAGCAGGTTCCATTTGGAAAGTATAGTTGTTCCCGCTGTCACTGGAATTGCTTGTGACACCTACCTTAGCTGCGGTAATTACGAGCGTCGGTGTCTGCGCTTGAACTTGCCGAACGCAGAGCAACAAGAACAGCAGAAATGCACGAATGGTCCACCGGAATATCGGTATTTTTCTCATCGGAAGAATTATCGCCCCCGGATGTCGAAGGAGTCTGCGTTCCACTCACTGATGCCCACCGAGCCACATCACGTGAAGAAAGAAGTCAGGAAGATCCTTTTCTTCAAATATATATTTGTCTCATGTCTTGCGCATGAATCAACTGAGCAGAAGCCATTTCGGCAAAGCGCAAAATCTATCGAAATAGCTCTCAAAACCCTCGTTGAACGTACTGCTCAGGGTTCCTACGCTGGAACACGCAGAGCGCCCACACCCATAGTCTATGCAGCCGGCGGGATCGATTGCTACTGGACGAAAGGACAAAGAAAGGCCAGGTGCGCACCCTGTGCAGAAGGAGCAGGTGCGCTGTACCGTAACCTTTCCGTTCTATCGCTAAGGAGTTAGCCGCTGTCTTAAACAGCTTCAGTAAAATGGACGAACGACCTACAGAAGCATGAGGGCGGAATAGGCAAGTGGAAGACCGGTGGGCCAGAGGGTAAGCCTCCGAGGTCGACAAAAAGAGCGAATGCAAACGATAGGGTTACAATCCGAACAGGAACAAAGATTGACCTGCCGAGAGCAAAATGACCTGGTGCCCGTCTAGAGTGAATGAGATCGGAGCTGCACGGGTGTCGCCTCCCAAGGAAACGCGCCACAACTCGCGTCCAGTGTTCGAATCTACCGCAAAAGCGAACCCTCCCGATCCCCCAAATACAAGGTGCCCGCCCGTCGCTAAGAGACCACTATAGCCGCGTTCCTTTGCGCCAGTCGGTGGGAAATACTCCCATTTCTTTACCCCTGTTGGTGCATCTAAAGCTCGCACCACCGAAACTAGCTCGTACTCACCCGCCGTCCCGGAGCTGCCTGGATAGAATCCTAAGTTTCCGCGCCTAGGGTTCGGAGATTTCGTGAATATCGAAGCCCCTTCCGTGGCTGGGACAAAAACTAGTCCGCTCTTTTCGTCAAACGCGGCGTTTTGCCAGTTGATGCCTCCCCCGCTCCCAGGTTTCGTCAATCGCCCGGAGGGTGTAAGTTCGGAGTGTGATGTGAGTATCGGGCGCCCCGACGAATCAAGACCATTCGCCCAGTTCTCCTCGACAAAAGGCATGCCAACTAGGAACTCACCTGTTGCTCGGTCGAGTACATAATAAAATCCGTTCCTATCAGGAACGCAGAGCACTCGACGTAAGACGCCCTTGATCGTGAGGTCCGCCAAGATTGGAGTCTGAGTTGCATCCCAGTCGTGTTCGTCGTGAGGTGTGAATTGGAAATACCATGCCAGCTTTCCTGAGTTAGCATGTAAGGCCACTAGACTGTCAGTAAAGAGGTTGTCACCTGGGCGAACGTCTCCGTTGAAGGCTGGGGCCGGATTGCCCACCCCCCAATAAACTAGGTCGAGCGCGGGATCGTAGCTCCCGGTTACCCAAGTTGAGCCTCCGCCGGATTGCCATGCATCATTTTTCCAAGTGTCGTGTCCAAATTCGCCGGGACCGGGGATCGTGTTGAACTTCCACTGTTGTTGGCCTGTTTCTGCGTCATAGGCCGCCACGAAACCGCGAATACCATACTCGGCACCCGAAACGCCAACGATGACAGACCCATTTGCGATGAGTGGCGCTCCTGTCATCGTGTAGTCGTCAGAAGGGTTGCACACTCTCGTTTGCCAAATCGCGGTTCCGTTCGTTGCATTGATAGCGACAAGAAGACAGTCGAGCTTTTCCAAGAACAACGTGGTCCCCAACACGGCAACGCCCCTGTTAGCCACAAAGGTGTCTATCGGTAAGTTATCCGGGACGCTCCCCTTGTACGACCATCTTATGTCTCCAGACCTAACATCCAAGGCAACGACATCGGAAGGCGGCAAGGTTGTGAAAATGAATCCACCCACGACAATGGGGGTTGCTTCAAGCTTGGAGCTAGACGTGTCAAACTGGCGAATCCATCGGAGTCGCAGTCGCGAAACATTCTCAGGGGTGATCTCGTTCAAGGGCGTGTACCGTCGCCCATCGAGAGTGCCTGAGTAGGTCAACCACTGATCCTGCGCACTTCCAGCAGTGCGAATCTGTTCATTAGTCACACGGATGTCTATAGGGAGCAACGAGGCTGCGTATCGGCTGGAAGCGGCAAACTGGAGAGTCCTGAGATAGCCAATCACCTGCCATCGTTCCTGGATTGATATAGCGACGGGAGCCATACCAGTCCGAGGAATACCGTCTCTTACAATTTTGTACATCGCGAGGTCACTATCACCATGCTTGAGTACGGAATGATTTAGCGCCGGAGCCAATCCGCCGGTTGCTTCGTTACCATGGCAGACCGAACAACGCTCCCGAAAGATTCGTTTACCGGCTTGATAATCATCAGGCGTAACGTACGGATTCACGACCGCGCCTTCCACGCTAAATCCCAGGCGCACGAAACTTTCCAAACTGAAGCCACCGCGAACATGCGACATGAACCAGAGTTCACGCCAGGAGAAGTCAGGCACGTCACCTTTCATTTTTCGGGCAAACAACTGCGAACGCCAGGAGATCGCCTCCCACGTCCATCCATGGGGGACCAGTGACTTTAGTGACTCCAACTTAAAGATTACTGAGAGCAGCACTACAACGACGACAACGGCGATGGTGGCAGCAACGCGCTTAAGGCGCTTCCGCAGTACGTTTCGCTCAGTCGTCACCGATGTGGAGGAAGGCATGATTAAGTATTCATGAAACTATCGCGACGCGCCACGACCTGTGCGCAATCTGCAATGTATCATCAAGCGACTTTATTCCCTTTTCTTTCTTGATCTTGGCGAGGGACGAGAGCTTTCTAGAATTGCCACCAGCGGGATACGAGTGCGGTCTCGCCAAACAAGATTTTCAGCTGTTTTCTGCTTGTTCAGCCAATCGCTTTAATCTATTTTCACGATTCTCCAACTGGGGGGTCGGCTCCATACCGACAATCTTAAGGATTTGGTTCCATCGATATACCCAGTCATGGCGGAGCAAAGCTTCAATCGCATTCCGACGGCTGATTTCCAAAATGCGCCCCGGCTGACCAGCAAGGCTTGAAATTACCTCGGCCGCATTGGAACCATCCGGCCGGATTTCCACAACGGCGTCATGCCAATCGAACATCGTATTAAATGTCGCGCAGTGAGGCGTCTGCCCCAGCATAACTGCCCCAGCAGCTGCCCCCTCATAGTATCTAAGTCCTAACTCGATTTGATTCTTAGTCGCTTCCGGCGAGCCTGCCTTTGCCGGAGAAACTAGAAGACAGCGGCTACGTTTCATGACATTGGCAAGCATCTCTCTGTGCTGCTTGTAGTCGCTTATTTTTGCCATACTCGTCTCAAACGTATCGTAAACGTAGAACATGTTGTTCTTTGCAGCGAGCTCCAGGAGTGCTCGGTGCAGCCCTTCTGATCTGCGTCCCATATTATAAATATCGATAACTCTATCAGGAGGACGGGGAAACGGGCTAAATCGAATGGCATCCACGCCAGTGGGCACGCAATGACACGTCCGCTTGAGGGTCTCAGCAAGCTCGCTGACCGTTCCACTGTAACCAACTACGATATGATCAAACTGCATTAAAGCGGGCAACCAAGACTTGAGTTTCGGAATATCGACCGCATACATTTCATCAATCCAGCATATACTCGTTTTGCAATAATCCTTCCAGTTCCGAACGGCGGCAATTTGGATCAGATGGGAGGCGATAAAACATGGCAAATAAGCCACAAAGAGGTCATACTCTTTGGTTAATACGATAGGTTCGAACGCCATGTTTGCAAGAATCAATGTTCTGGTAAAATCACGCCAAACCATCCTCTCGTGGATACTCTGCCGTAGCTGGTATGCTCTAGCGGGCTTCAGATAAATCAACTCAGTCTCATCAATCTCTAGCAGGACATCTTGGCCCTCATAGACTCCACCCATAAAGGCGTTATGAGAAAAACCGCGCGCAGTAAGCACACATATTCTCGGCTTTCTCGAGCTCAAAGAACCTCCTCCAGCTCACGGCTGGCGAATCGATAGCAAATCGGCGGATCAAGCGAAACTTGCTTCGCTCGGTCGGAGAGCGCCATGACCGGCTTGTCGAGAATCATCGCCAGGAAGAAACTGTGATACCGCACCGAAATCACGACGTAAGTCACGGCATCAATCGGCGACAATTCCGTCGCCGGCAACAATGAGCATTTCCGTCCGCCATATTGCGCCCAACATCCTCGCGCAATGAATGAACTCCGGAAGCAAGTGGCGTAAGCGCTGCAACTTCCCGACTCACGCGGTCGGAGCGCAGCTCAACCGCTTCATGGATTTCCGCGGACGCTCAACGCCCGATGCCTTCATAGCGCTCGAACGATTCGGGATCGAGGACGCGGCGTCCGTCGACTACGAGGGGGCGGCGTTCCAGTGAAGCCAGTACGTTGCTCAATCTTGCGAACTCGGCCCAGCGGGTGACGAGCACGATGATCTCCGCATCGGCGATTGCATCCAGCAGCGAACCGGCCAACTTCACGTCCACCAGGTCCTCGTGATCGACTGGTCGTGCGACCGGATCGTAGGCGGTCAAACGTGCCCCTTGCGCTTTCAGTTTACGGATGATTGGGAAGACCGGCGAGTCGCGTACGTCGTCGGTATCGGGTTTGAAGGCGATGCCGAGAACCGCAACCGGGACGTCGCGCAGCGACTCGAAATGTCGGCCTATCAGACGCATGATCTCGTCCGGCTGGCCGCGGTTGATGTCGAGCACGCTCTGCAGCAGATCTTGCGCAAGACCCTTTTCGCGGCCCTGGCCGATCAATGCCGTGACGTCCTTAGGTAGGCAACTGCCGCCGAACCCGCAGCCGGGTTCGAGGAAGTTCGTTATGTCGGCAGTGATTTTCTCGTTTCCACGACGCGTAGTAAAATAAGAAGCCTGATGCACGCCGCACATCACGTCGATCGCGTCCACACCGCCAACGGCGGTACACAGACGGGCGATCTCGTTCGAAAACGAAATCATCGTTGCAAGCAAGGCGTTCGAGGCGTACTTAATCATCTCCGCGGTCGTCGGATTGGTCAAGACGCGCGGCACTGCCGCATCGAAAGTGGCGTATACGTCGCGCAGGACTTGGCGCGTTCGGTCATCGATGCCGCCGAGCACGAGCCGATCGGGCTGTGAGAAATCCGCGACCGCGGTGCCCTCGGTCAGAAACTCCGGATTCATGCCAAGACCGAAACCATCGCCCGCGATCTTGCCCGAAGCGTTCTCGACCGCCGCGCGCACAACGCCGACCGTGGTGCCCGGTATCACCGTGCTCTTAACGATCACCGCGTGGTAGTCGGCTTTCTGACGGAGCGCGGCGCCGATCTCGGAGGCGGCGGCTTCCACATACTTGAGATCGATCTTGCCGGCCGATGCCGGGGTGCCTACGGCGATGAAGGTCACCTGCGTTTCCGTCACCGCCGCCGCCAGATCCGTGGATGCACGAAGACGGCAACCCGCATGGTGCTTCAACAGTTCAGACAAGCCGATTTCGTGAATCGGCGCTCGTGCGGAATTGATCATGTCGACTTTGCGGGGATCGACGTCCACGCAGACGACGTCGTGTCCGCTCTCCGCCAGACATGCGCCCGTCACTAAACCCACATAGCCAGTGCCAACGATTGAGATTTTCATTAGGCCGCGGCGGCAACCTTGTTGTGGCTGTACCAAATCAGAGACCGATAGATGCCATCTTCCATGGATACCTTGGGGTCGAAACCAAGCTCCGACCTCGCCTTGTCGATCGCCGGGCATCGCCGATTTGGATTATCGATCAGATAATCGGCTTCCCCGCTGCGGCCGAGCACCACTTTGCCTCGGTAAGCGAATAACTCCGCGGCCGCTTTGACGGCGAGTTCCGCGAGTTCCGCGATGGATATTTCCGGGCGGTCAATACCGATGTTGTAGGGCTCACCCGCCCCACCGCGCACCAGCACCTTGAAATAGCCAGTGATCGCGTCGGTCGCGTAACAGAAAGTGCGCTTGGGGCTGCCATCGGAGAGCATCACTATGTCGCGTCCCGCGAAGAGGTCTTTTGCGAAATCGGGGATTACCCGGCCGTCCGTGATCTTGAGCCCGGGTCCATAGTTGTTGAACGGTCGCGCCATGCTCACCGGAATTCCCTCGTGTCTGGCATAGGTTACGCAGAGGGTTTCGCCGAATCGCTTCGATTCGTCATAGCAGGCGCGCGGTCCGGTGCACGATACGTTGCCGCGGTAAGTTTCGGGCGTGGGGATCGCTGTCGCGGCCGGATCGCCATATATTTCACTGGAAGAGTAGAACAAGAACCCACGCAATGGGCGGCTGGCATGGTGCTCGGCGACCGCATAATCCAGCAAGTTTCGCAATCCATTGATATTGGCGTCGATACACTGGAGCGGCTTGGCGCGGTAGTAGATCGGCGACGCAATACCGGCGGCATGGATGATGTAGTCGAAATGTCCAATGTCCTTCGGTAGCGGTTCGATCATGTCGATCCGGCGCAATTCCAGGTTCGGCAGGCCGCGCAGCGCTTCGAGCCAATCGGGCACTCCTCGGATGTAGTTGTCATAAACGGTGAGGTCGATTTTGGTGCCTGCTGAGTGCTTCTGGTTCCAATGGAGAACCGACTGCACGAGGTAATACCCGAGGAAACCGCCGCCCCCGGTAACGAGCAAGCGGCTCCCGGACATCTCGCCGAATTCGGCCGCGAGATCCGTGCATATAGCATCCAGATCCTCGTCCACGAGCTGTTGCAATCCGATCAAACGTCTGTGTTTTTCCATGTCTAAGATTCCGTATGCACCTAAATCACGAGTTTCCGCGCGTGGAGCGCCGTGGAGGCCTCGCGCGTCTCGCGCTCGCGGACCGGGTCGCCCGAAAATACGATCCAGACAAATCGCAATTCCGGTTGGCGCTCTCGCAGTTCGATCAGCGTGCCGCCGCAGCCGATTTCGATGTCATCGCAATGCGCGCCCAAGCACAGAACCGTTCCATTCTCGGGCAAATCCGGCTTGAATCGGAGCGTCAAGAATCAACCCCTATCGGGATTTCACGCCGGCGGAGGCTTTTTTCAACACCTTCTGCAGCGCGTTCTCTCCGCTCACGAAGGACTGGTCAGTCCATATGTAGGCCCAGTCCCCATAGCGGCCGCAGTATCCGATGCCGATGTCATCGAGATATCCGTGGACGGCCGCGACGGCCGGAGCCGAGTCCAGATCGAAGATCACGTTGGCATAGCAAATATGCATCGCGTGGCGGAATAGTACGTGGTCGCTTTCCCGCAGGATGCCAGTCCGCTTGAGGTCGGCGATGACCGGTTCAATGCAGTCCTCGGGGCGCCGGTCAAGCGGCCGATATTTCTTCGAGTAGTAGCACTCGGCCTGCAGGCTCCCGCAGCCCGGGGGAACATTGTGGGGCGATTGTAGATGCGGGGTGCTGAGTCGCGTGAAAAAGACGTCGCGATCGTAGAAGTATGACCAGTGTGCATCTATGAGATCCGGTCGATCGATTCCCAAGCTGACAATCACGGCTTCACTGCAGGCAAGCCGGGAGGCCGCTTCGAGGACGTCTTTCGGCGCGCCGTCGATCATCGGCAAGAGCTCCGGCAGCGGAATCGAAGAGACCAGTCCGTCGTAAGAGGCCGTCTTGCCGTTCTGGAAACGCAACACGTGCCCCTTTGGATCGATACCTGCGACCTCGTGACCCAAGTTGATGTCGGCAATTTGCCGGAACGGCTGGAGATAGGCCGCGAAGCCGCCGTGGCTCGGATAGCGGAAGCCGCTGATGTAGTGCACGTCGTTGGTGCTCGGCTGCAGAGCGCCCCGAAAGACTTCCTCGAGATTGGGGCGATAAAGGCGCGGACCAATCCACTGCGTGTTCATGTTGGCCGCTGTGGTCGTGTGATACTTGACCGTGTATTCCATTGGAAAGGTTTCGGAGAACGTATTGCCGAAGCTCGCGCGCAACCAGTCCTCGTAATTGCGAATGGGCGGCTTCTCCGCGCGCTGCGACAGTTCGACGAACTCCAGCAGAATCTTGGCCACCAGGTCGGCGGGGAGGCCATACAAGTTGATCTGTGCCGGGTGCTTGATCCAATGACCCTTCCAATAGTTATTGACCCGCGTGGCAAAAGTTTCGTACTTGCCTTCGACGTTGGCCGCGAGGAAATCCTGGATGCGGCGATTTTCGGTGAATGATACGTGTGGACCTTCGTCGAAGGTCCACCCGCCTGGGAATTCATAGGACGCCGTGTGGCCCCCAATGTGATCGTGCAGGTCATACACCACAGGCCGCAGGCCCGCCTCGTGAGCCGCATGAGCGGCGCCGAATCCGGCCATACCCGTGCCAAGAATTGAAATATTCGTCACTGCAAATTATCTCCCGTGATCGCTCAAATGCTCTCGCCACCAGTCCACGGTCGCTGTCAATCCGGCCTCGAGATTGATCCTGGCCTTCCAGCCCACGTCGTTCAGAGTGCGACGCCCGTCGCCGAGTACCAGGGGCACATCGTTGGCGCGCACTGGCAGCGCGCCGATCTGCAATAAATCGGTACGACCCGTGATCTTGCCCAATCGCTCGACGATCTCGCGGATCGTCGTGGAGGTTCCGCCGGCGATGTTGTAGGCACCCCGGCATTGTGAAGCGAACAAGGCAACCATTCCGTCGGCGACATCCTGAATGTGCAGGTAGTCGCGGACTTGCAGTCCATGCGAAGATTTGGCGGGCTGGCCTTTCAACAGCGAGACGATTACCGATGATACCAGACGCGACGGATTTTCGCGCGGTCCATACATGAAAAATGCGCGTCCCCAGGATCCGGAAAGGCCGGACACGTTGCAGTAAGCGAGAAACGTTCGCCGCAGACTGTCCTTCGCGGTGCCATAGAGCGTGTCCGGTTCGCACGGCGTCACATCATCGACGCAGTAGCAGAAACGCCAGTCGTATTCGTAGCAGGAGCCGCTAACCGTGCAGCGCTCGCCGCCATTTTCGCGAAACGCGCGGATCAGTTCGAGGCTGGCGGACACCCAAGCGAGATTGCTCGGGTCCGTGATGAGCTTCCCCGGCTCGACAAACCACGCCAAATGCAGAAGCCCCGCCGGCTTATGTGTCTCGAGCAAACCCCGCATTGCGGTCCGATCCATGACGTCGCCGCGTATCCAGCGGACCCCGGGCTCGTTCCGAAGCGGACGCTCGCGATAAAGGGCGAGCACGTCGAAACCGCGCTCAAGGAGCGGCTTCAAGCAATGACTGCCTAAAAAGCCCGTGGCACCGGTCACCAATACTTGGTTATTCGTCGTCACGGCGCCGGCCTCAATTCGCGTCTACCAAGAAGCCGGACCAGTTCAAGTCCTGATGCGAAATTACTTTGACTGGTTCGGGCCAGACGATGCCAAATGCCGGGTCGTCGTAGCGAAGGCCGCGGGCGCTCTTGGGAGCATAGGGTACGGACGATTGATAAGCGAGGTCGGTGTTGGGCTCCAGCGTCATATACCCGTGTGCGCAGCCCTCTGGAATGTAGAGCATGCGGCCGGATTCCGCATCGAGATCCGTGCCAAACCACTGTCGAAACGTCGGGCTACCGGCACGCAGGTCGAGGGCGACGTCGAACACCGCGCCCCGGGTACAGCGCACGAGCTTAGCCTCGGCATGTGGCGCGACTTGAAAGTGCAGGCCGCGCAGCGTGCCCACCGACGTGCTCCGAGCCGTGTTTATCTGCGCGATTACCGGGTTGAGGCCGGCGGATGTGAACTCGTCCGCGCACCATTGCCTGGCAAAGAATCCTCGCTCGTCACGCCGAGGCTCGAGCTCGACCACGAGTACTCCGTCGATCTTCGTTTTGGTAAAAATCACGTCTAAGCGGTCCGGCCTAAAAAGGTCATTGTTGTTGCGACGACTACGGTCGTCAGCAATGTGAGGAAGAAATGATCAGTGATCATCAAAACATCGCACCGAGCTAGAGCCTGTGCGCAATCTGTAATTTATCTTCAAGCGACTTGATTCGTCTTCCCTTGCTGATCGCCGCGCCACACTTGAGCTGAGGATGTGAGCCTGGGAGTAAGAGCTACAGCGGGCAGGAGTGATATATACGAACACAATCTCGCGGCAAGTGAGAAATCGAAGAGTTCTATTCTTGGTTACAACACTAGTTTGCGGCAATAGAACGCCTCCGCATGGCCACTGGGAGCGACGCACTCCATGCCCCGCAAGCGCATAAGAGCCAAAAACGTCTCCTTCTCGAACCAGCGCTTTGCGCGTTGGGTATCAAAAGCGTCCATGATGTAACGGATCTTTTTTTCACAAAACTCTTGATCGAGCGGTACAAACAAGCTAGGTTGGCCCAAATCTCCGTCATATTTCGGAATTTCGTACTCGAGTATCAGGTGGTTCCTAAACGTATTCCAGGTCAATTCCGCAATTAGCCGATGGTCTTGATGCGCGTCCTTTCGGTTATGCGTAAAGATCAGATCGGGTGACGTTCCCTTCAGTTCTTCGAAATAATTCTTGATCTCAGCTCCTTCGAAGGGAAAGAAACCATCCCGGAAACTCTTCACGATAACTTCCTTGCGTCCGGCCTGACTGAGGAAGAGTGCCGCGCTCTTGCGAGCTTCCCGTTCGCGTTCGTTACTGGCTCCAAAGACAACCCAGACGATATCCAACTCGCGGAAGTCGGAGAGCAGCCGCAGGATGGTTCCGCCACAGCCGATCTCAATATCGTCGGAGTGTGAACCTAAGCAGAGGATTCTGAGCGGCGCGGAGGCCTTTTGAGGAAGATTGAGAGCAAGCATGTCTAAGTCTGTTCAGAATCCCGCAGCCCTAGTGTTGATTGTGGCCATTGCCATTGGCCTTCCATACCTCCCAGGGCGCGACACCCGTGGCGCACAGGTTGTCGAGCTGCTGTTTATCCTTGAAAGTGTCCATGCTGGCCCAGAATCCATCGTAGGGGTAGCCGATCAGTTGCTTCTCCGCAACCAACCTATGAAACGGCTCAATCACCAGTTCCTCTTTGTCGCGGATGTAGCCAAAAATGTCCTTTTTGAAAATGAAAAACCCGCCGTTAATTCGTACATTGCCGTTGCTAATGGCGTGAATGTCGGAAACCAGGCTGCCATTGCCTTCTTCAACCGAGACGAGGTGATAACTGAGGTTCGGCCGGATACAAAGAAAGCTGGCAATCTTGCCCTGGTTGTGAAAATGGTGCAATTGCTCCGGAAGGGACAAGTCGGTCAGCCCGTCGCTATAGTTCGCCAGGAACTCGTCTTCTCCGTCCAGGTATTTCTCAACCGCTTTCAAGCGTTGACCAATATTGGAGTTAATTCCCGTATCCGCGAATGTAATGCGCCAATCGTGAATATCGCTATTCAGTAAATCGACCTTTTTGCCGCCGCCGGAAAGGACGAAATCATTGGAAGCGCATTCGTTGTAATGAAGGAAGTAGTTCTTCACGTCTTCGGCGCGATGCCCCAAGCACAAGATGAAGTCCTTGTGTCCAAAGTGGGCGTAGTATTTCATCACGTGCCAGAGGATCGGCCGATAGCCGATACGGACCATAGGCTTGGGAATGTCTTCCGCATCCCGAATACGCAATCCGAGCCCGCCACAAAAAAGAACTACCTTCATTAGCACCCTTTAAGTTAGAAACGTCGAAGTTTCAGGCCGCAAATCTACAAAGATGTTCAAGATTGCACCTCGCGTGCAACGTACGAATTTCGTCTCTGCCACAGGTGGAAACCGAAGATGCATACCGCAGACGGAGCAATCGGGCTACCACGGCGGACCCGCCGCTACGGCCGCCTTGTTGGCCCGTAGTCTCTCAATAGATTGATTCTAATAGCCTTGTGAAGCGTCGGTGACTGGAATTGGCAAGCATTTACGTACACTATGGAACATATTTTCGTCGTTGTGGAAAAATTCTTCCATCGGCAGCCCACGTCCTCGTCGTAATAGCGACCAAACCCAAGAACCAGAAACATGCGGTACCGCCGAATCGACATTCTCTTTAACCCACGAATCACCGTAATCCGCGAAGAGGATCCGACAGCAGCACGTGTGAGCTGTGTCATCACAAATGCGCTAAGCGGATAGGAACAACAACATTCCTGTCACGGTTGATTAATTGCTCGCGAACCAGCTCAAGGTACGGTCGCAATCACGCGAGGCGATGATTAAAAATGCGATCGTACTGATCATCCAGCGCCAGGCGACAAGCTTCTGCATTTCGCTGGAGCTGCAGCCTTGTACAGTTCGCCTTTTTTTCCAACTCGTCAAATTGCCGAGTCATTTTTTCGAGATCAATACGTTCAATGTCTTGGGAGAATTCCGCCAACCCGACGCCGGCTATCAGGGCGTCGACCTTTTCGTTGTACGAAATCGCTAGGACTGGCTTTCCAAGCATCAGAGACAGCAGAACGTTATGAAACCTGCTCGCGACGACGAGATCCGTTGCCGCCAGTTGCGATAACACGTCATCAACAGAAGCGCCGGGATCATCGATGATACTTTCATTTGTGTAATCGCCTCCGCGTTCCTCAATAAATGCTTTCAAATCCTGTCTCGCACGCTGGTCATACCCGACGTCGCCGATGAGTAGTCGCACGGTATATTTCTTTTCGCGCAACCAGCTCACAAAATTTCCGAGCTTCTCGATGTAATCGCGGTAGACGGTCTCGTCCTCAGGTAAGGTGCAGCGCCTATTGAAGTAAGTAATCAGCCCAACGCCGATCACGGTTTCATGGCTGGCCTCATCGTGATTGGCGGGAGGGATTTTGGCTATTGGAAAGCTGTAGGCTAAGTCTGGATACACGGAGTCGCGTTCGCTGTCGAAGCCGATACTCTTCAGATAATTCTTTGAATAGTGATCGCGATAGGATCGGTAGTCAGCACACGAAAGCGCGGCCTTGATGAAACGCCTGCTCAAGCGATGCTGCAGCGGTCCCGCCCCGACGCTGAGAAATAAAACTTTGCACCGGCACAATCTTGCAGTGACCGTCCACCTTAGTATTTCATAGTGCAAGCCGAAAGGACCAATGCCGAAATCTGCCAGCATTCCAGTTCCGCTCATAATAAGCATGTCGACATCTTTTAACGTGGCGATCGCCTTAAGCCATCGAAGCAGCTCCAGCGGAACGCCAACCAAAACCCTTCTTAGGAATCGCAGCACGTGATTATTAATCGGCGAGAGCGGATTCTCCCTGATGGGTGAGGCACGTATGTTGTATGTGGATCGGACCTCTTGGGGTCCCTCACAAATACAGCTAATATCCGCACCTGGAACATAGTTTCGGATGTTGTACAGCAGAGCTTGCAACGTGCACTCATTACCCAAGTTCCCGACGCCAAACGCTCCAAAAAGAGCGATCTTTAGCCGTATTCCTTCCTTCCTCACATCTGTCGATCTGCGCATAAACTTGTATACAGCCTTTCTCTTGCCATTCTTCTAACTCGACCTTATGGCCGACTTGCCTCGACTCAACGGCGGATAATTGAGTTGACTTGCATTCATTCCGCCAGAGCCTCCGGTACGCGCCGCCACAATTTGCTAGGGGTCACCAATCTCGGTTTTGCACTTCTCGCGTCGCTCTCGGATCGAACCTAAAGAAGGCGACCCACGGCTTGCTTAAGCCGAGCTAAGCTCCGCGCCTTCGGCTAGCGAAGACTTCCTCATCTCGCGAATGAGATCGAGATAGAATTTCTTCTGGCCCCCGACAAACAACAGCTGCCCAAAGAATGCGACCAGAAGCACGCTAGTTTCAACGACCAGCATGGGCAAAGGTGCCAACAACTGGCCGCAGGCTACCCGTACTGCGAAGGCCAGTGCTCCAGCCAAAATGCCAAAACCCAGTGGCTGAATCAGGGCCAACACGACATCCCGGAAGGAGACTGCTGTTCCTTTTACGGCCCATGCAATAAAAGGAACGACCCACAACGCCATTACTGCCGAGTAGGTGAAGGCGACTCCTTTGGGTCCGTAAGGCAATCCCATAAGATAGCCTGCGACGAGTGTGGGGGCGAAGACAAGAGCGATGTTCAAGCTTCGCCTCACCAATCCCAAAGAGTAGAGCAGCCATCCTAAAGGATTGATAACAGCAAAGATCAAAATGGTTGGAGCAAACAAGCGAAAAATAGCGACCGCATCCATCCACTTCGGCCCTAAGAGAACGAGAACAACATCGTTAGCAAAAACAACGCAGGCAATCGTCAGTGGTAGTGTCATCGCCAGAACGACAGAGTACCCCTTCAAGAAGTAGCTCTTAAACCGATTGGGGTCGTGCTGAACTCGGGACAACGCCGAAAATGCCACCTCGCCTACTGCTGAATTCAGATTGTCCGTTGGAATGTTTACCAACTGGTAGGCTCTCCCGTAGATTCCGAGTGCGCTGGTTCCCCAGAAATGACCTATTAGAACTTTGTCCGCGTTATATGCGAGATAAGCTACGATACCATTCAAGCTGACTGTCCCGCCAAAGCGCATCATAGAACGAATTCCAGTCCCTCTTCGTGGCATGCCTGGTAGCCAGCCCGCGGTTAGCCACGCACCAATCGTACCAGCGAGTGGCATACAGACGGTCATTCCTACAAGAGCCCAATATCCGTACCCGGCTTTGGCCCCTGCAATCGCAAGCACAGTACCCACAGTCAAGGAAACGACCTGTATTACAGCCATCGTGGTAAAGCGCATCTGGCGTTGGAGCAGCACTGAGTGTTGCACCCCTGCGGCATTGAAGATGAATCCCGCCGCCAAGACCGCCGTTACGGCAACGAGTCGTGGCTCGTGGTAGAAGGCAGCAATTAACGGGGACATTGCCGCTGTCAAGAGCCAGAGAATGGTGCCCACCAACATATTGATCCAGAATAATGTTGAAATTTGCTCATTCGTGACCGTCGTGCGCTGGATGGCAGCAGACGAAAGACCGAAGTCTCTGAGTAGATTTAGGGCTCCAGTGAAAGCTGTGACCATCCCCACCAATCCGAAGTCCCTCGGGCTCAGGAGCCGGGCTAATATCACGAGCGAACCGCCACGAATGATGAAATTAGCTGCTTGGGCGCAGAGCCTTGCAAAACCACCACGAATTGTCCGCTGTTTCAAATCTTTCATCGCGTTCCAAGCAACCCTGGAATGTTGGCAGCTGATTGCACCAAGTTAACGTGCCGATCTGGAAGCGACTTGCTGTCTTTGCCTGTAGCGTGCTTCTTGACCCGCGTTTTCGCCTTCAAAGATCACGACGATCGCACAATTGACGGACGCTCGAGATCTGCTAAACCGTTGTGTTACGAGTCTCGAGCGGTTCCTCAGGGATTGCGCTGTCGTAGAGCAATCGCTGGCCGCCCGTTGCAGATACGACGTGGAAGGCTGCCGCGTAGCGAATTTTCCAGTCCTGTCTTCTCTTGTTCAAAGGCTCCAAGCCGGTGTATTCGAAGGGCCATTGCCCCCTCAAGCAAGAGTCCCCGTCATGGATCTCCTCAAGTAAGTCGGCTACTGGCTCCCATCCGAGGTCACGCGCAACTTTCTGCCGGAGGTCCAAATCGACTCCCGACACGAAAAGAAAGCCTTTAGAACGCACCAGTTGGGCAATGTTTCGCAGGCATCGCTCGGCCTCCGCGGCCTGCATGTGACACAGAAAATTACTGGCAACCACGAAATCCTGAGGACCGAGCCTGTCGAGCACTTGGGGCTCCCTGGCGTCTGCAACGCCCCAATTGATTCCCTCTTTAATCCATTCCTTTATCGCAGCTGCATGATCGTTAAAATCGAAAAATTCAGACTTCTCGACTTCGGTCATGCGCTCAAAGATCTCTGAACCGACCAGTTCTGAACCCGGCTCGCCGACTCGCCAATGCCCTGCCGCCATGCAATCGCGAGTGCCAGTAAGGGTCATCTTCGCGTTTAGAGGGTAAACGCCGCGCCGGGCAAATTCTACTGCGTCGCTAGAAATGTCGACAGCATGCATGACAAGTCTCAAGTCCGGTCTCGCGGTCCTTATCGCCCACGCGATCGAATACACCTCGGCGCCGGTGCTGCAAGCTAATACCGCAACTCTTACAGTCTCACCCCTGCCCTTGCTGCTGATCAGACGTTTTATCAACTCCAACTCAGGGCGATTCCGCAGGAAAAATGTGCTGTGCGCCTGCGCTCGAACACCTTGTATGCGAGCTAATGCGTTCAAAAAGCGACCGTACCAATCGAGCGGCCGAAGGCGAACTATGGATGAAGGAAGAGTCTTCCAAAAATATTGATTGATCCGCAGAAAGGCGTTCGCAGGTGATTTTCCGAAGACCCGCATCCTAACGAATCGCGTCAACCCGGAATCCCCATCAAGTGGCCACGGTACTTGATCTCCGACTACAGCGCGGTTCCATTTCGTGAACCTGTCTTTCCTACCGAGCCAGCGTCGTTTACAGAACGCAAGCATCGTCATTCGGCCAGAATAAGAGTATTCGAGACCCGCAGGAACCTCGACCAGTACACCGGCACTAGCGCCATGTTCGCAACCTTCGATCGTAAACGAGCCGCTTCCGGCCAGCACATAGTAGATGCGAGTAACGCCTTTACAGATCATAAAAGTGTCATGGCCCGTTTCGGACTCAATGTACAGAACTTCCAGATCCTTATTTTGCAGTTGGCCAAATGAATACCCCAAAAGGCCTTTACCACGAAAGGAAACTGAAGCTGGCAACTTATATACGTAAGGCATAACTTTGGTCCTCGATGTGGAATAGCATGCTGCAAACCAAAAACCATCAGCGTCGCGCCCGTCCTTATCCACATAGGCTCTTCGGGGTGCACAGACGACAATCGCTATCGATAGTGAGGAGTCTAAGCAACGACACTTGCAACAGCTGCGGCGTAATACCCACCAAGTGAGAGGGTCCTTAGTCCTGCTCTCGGCGAACGGATTTCTTCCAAAAACTTCCTTAGCGCCGCCTTTCCTCAGCGCTGAGGTTTCATCCAAGGAAAGATAGCATGGTTTGCGCAAGTCATTTCTCAGACCCGCGGCGCGAGGTTCGCATTGGACAACTCCAGCCGAATGTCCGTGGCCCCTGACTGACCTGTTGAGAATCTCATGTAACTGCTACTACGCGCGTTTCTACGCAATATGGCGGTAGATAAGTTTGCCGGCGATGATCCGTAACGCGTTGGGCATGAATGAAAACACGCGCTTTGCCATTTTTAATTTCCAGCCATTTACTGAATCCAGGGAAGTAGTGTCAGGGAATCTCCAATAAACCAGGCGCCGAGGTTGAGGGACCCTGTGGTTCTTGAACGCAAGAAGTCCCGCGTTCTGGTCCTCAGTTCTGCTCATATCAAATTCGCTTGCCCCGTTCAATTTAGCCAAGGCGATGGCTCTCCATAAGAGCCATGGCATCGCCCCGAATCTGTTGAATTGAGCGTCGCAGCATCCGTACTTGTAATAGACAGCACCCGATTCGCGGCGCGACCAATGCTCGCTGCTCGTGCTTCGAAGCTAAACATCGCTCTATCCCAGCTCCTTGTTTGGTACGAAGCGACAAAACGAGCGCAGACCGTGTTGCCGCAGTTGGAGGCATCGGTGCTAAATCTTCTTCGAGTTCATCCGGGCGTGCAGGAACATTCTCAAGTCCAGATTTCGCCTTCGCATCCCATCCGCGAGCTGTGGCTCGCCGCGACACCTAAATTCCTTTCGTATGTCATCATCAAACATCGGGCGTGCTCAAAGCCCTTTGATAAGCGGCAAGCAGATTTGGAACCGAATAGTCCCAAGCCAAGACTTCCTCTACTCTTCGTCGACCAAACTCACCCATTCTCTCTCTGGCCTTGCAATCCTCCAGCAGGAAGAGAATTTTTGAAGCGAAATCTTCCACTCCAACCCCAGTGTCTGCGTAGAGGGAAGCGTCCATGGCGCTGAATCTACCTTCCTTCAAATCGAATTGTACGATCGGTTTGGCCAAGGCCATGTACTCCATGATTTTGATCATTGTGGAGATGCTGTTCATTTCACAGGGCTTGTCCGGATTTACGCAAACATCGGCTGTTGAAAGAATCTCAAGCAATTGTTTGTCGGGGATTCTTCCTGTGAAGTTGACCATATCTTTCAGACCCTTGTCCTGCACCATCTTCCGAAGTTCGGGCAACGACGGCCCGCCGCCGACGCAAGTGAAATGAATGTCGATACGCCCTAACCTCTTGATATACAGCGCCACATCCAGCAGGATATCCAAGCCCTCCTGAATACTCATGGTCCCGACGTAACCAACAAGGTAGTCCTTGCCATATTTCAGAGCGTTGTTCGGGGACACGGTTTTGAAGGTCTTGAGATCGGGGCCGTTGCGGACAACGAACACGTTGTCTGGATGGAGCCCGCCTCGGGTGATGGCGATATCCCGATAGCTGTTGTTGGTCGCTATCACCACATCGCTAAACCGGAACGTGATCTTTTCAAGCCAAACAAGCACGTCGTAAAGGCGTCCTTTTCTTTCGTATTTCGCAAGGTACAGTTCGGGGTTAGCGTCGTGAAAATCGAAGATGTATTTGACTCCCAGAGCCTTGAACGGGAGTGCTACCAGGAAAATGTTGTCGGGAGGATTGCAGGCTTGAATGACGTGGAATCCCCGTCTCAAATAAATCCACCAGGAGTAGAGGATCTCCCAGAATAGCGCCCAGCCGTACTCCCAAGCATAGCCGAGCGCACTATTTCCTTCGTTCGGCAACGGGTGACGATAGATATGGACCCCATCGATCACCTCGTGATTGCGTTCGTAACCCTTGCCCCGCGGGCATAGGACAGTCACTTCGTAACCGTTTTCGCGTAGTGAGGACGCCTCTTTCCACACGCGCGTATCGAAAGGTACCGGCAGGTTCTCAACGATAATGAGTATTTTTCTCTTCAATGTAAGTTCTTTATTCTTACAGCGATTTGTAAAGTGCGGAAAGCGCGCAAAACATCGTTGCCTGTCCCCAATGTAATGTCGGGGTCTTGTTCACGATCCATGAAGCATAGCGACGATAGTAGAAATAGCCCGTCGAATCCTGCATATTGTCGATCGTCCATTTGGCGACCTTCAAGGCCAGCGGAATGGCCTCACCATCGCGGTCGCTGAAGAAGACAAGCGTATCGATCGCCTGAGAAGAGCACTGAATGTCGAGCGGCAGCGTTTTCTTGTCGTAGTATCTCGGAGTGCCATCCTGCAAGAAAAACGTCTTCTTCCAATACTTGTATCCCGTCATCATCTTGTCGTCGAAACGTTTGTCACCGGTCGAGGTACTGTAGTGTTTAAAGCAATCCAGCACGTATGCCGTGTGGAAGTTGTCGACCCAGTGAAGATTCGCGTTTTCGCCGTAATACCAGGAGGCATTCGCCCTCTGATGATTCGCACAATACTGCATCGCTTTCTGCGCCAGCTCCCGGTAGGCTTCGTTTCGCGTATGTGAATACACGCGCGACAGGAGAGCAGCGCCCAGCGTGCTCGAGTTATGGACCTGCTTGTTCTCCGTGGGAATATAGCTGATGCAGACGCCGTCCCCTTCCACGAGCACGTTCAAATCATGCAGGATATGCTCGCACGCGCTCGCCGCCACCTTCAGGTAGGTGTCCTTGCCGAAGTGCTCGTACGCGTCGACGAATGCGTGACCGATATGGGCGGTCCAGACGATGGTCGGAACTTTCTTAGGAAGATAGAAGGTCCGGCACTGATAGTCAAAGTGGTTTCCCCAGCAAGCTCCCGAATAGCCTCTGGATTGATTCTCGATGAGCCACTGCAGCGCGAACTCAGCTTTATCCGCCCAGATCTGTTCACTCGTCGTTTGGTGGAGACGAATAAAACCTCTCGCTAAAAAGCCCATGCCCTTGCTCGAGTAGTCCTTGCGGATCCCCAGGAGCGGACGCGTATTCAGAGGAAATCGCCGAATCCCTTGCTGAAGCACTGTGCGCAAAAACGTGGTTTCGAAGGTCAGCGGGCGAACGAACGCGTTCAAACCATCAAAGGTATCATAGCCCTGGTAGTCGTTCTTCTCCAGCCAGTCGTAGAGACGGGAGATCGATTCAAATACCTCGTTCTTGGAATTTCCGCTGGCGCTTCGAACCTTGGTTTCGTTACCAGCAGATACCGTCGTACTTGCCATTGTCGCTCCTGTTGTTTACTATCCGGACGAAATCCACCAGCCGTTGATCGGCTTTCAGGCGTTCGGGCACACTCATGAAATCCGTATCTTTGTTGCCGATCACGACGGTTTGTGCGTGACTCAGAACCGCATCGATTCCGTTGACCATTAACCTTGATATGTGAGGAATGCGATTGAGGATGAAATCCTTGTTGGCGCCAACGAGGCTTGCTAGGTTCACGTTCTTGTCGAAGATGCGCAGATCGTAGCCCTTCCCGATAAGACGTTCGATGATTTCGATCATCGGGCTCTCGCGCAGGTCGTCGGTGCCCGCCTTAAAGCTAAAACCCAAGATCCCCACCCGCTTGTTTCCATCTGCCGTAATCATCTGCAGGCCTCTGGTAACCTGCAATTCGTTGCTCGGCAGGATCGAATTCATTATCGGCAGTTCTAAATCGTGCGTCTTAGCCTGGTACGCTAGGGCCCGCAGATCCTTTGGCAAACACGACCCCCCAAAAGCAAACCCGGGCAGGAGATAAGCAGGAGATAGGTTAAGTTTCTTGTCTTGGCAGAAGATCCTCATGACCTCGTGCCCGTCGATCGAAAACGACTTGCAAAGGTTCCCGATCTCGTTTGCGAAGCCGATCTTCAGGGCGTGCCAGCTGTTATCCACGTATTTAACCATCTCGGCAATTTCTATACTCGTTCGAATCAACGGTGCGTCCAATTTCGCGTAAAGCGCAGCCAGCAGGTCGCCGCTGGCGCGATCTGATTCTCCAAACACGGTCTTGGGAGGGGCGTTGTAATCCTTTACCGCCGAGCCTTCACGCAAGAACTCAGGATTATTGCAGACGCCGAAATCGTCTCCGGCCTTTTTTTCGGAGTATTCCTCCAGGAGCGGGATAACAATCCGGCGCATCGTGCCCGGCAAAATCGTACTGCGAATGACGACCGTGTGACGCGCCGACTTATCCTTGATCGTTTTGCCGATCTGTTCACAAACGCGCCGGATGTACGTCAAATCGAGGTTACCGTTGGTTTGGCTCGGCGTGCCGACACAGACGAAGGAGAGCTCCGTCTCGCGGACTGCCCGGTCGTGGTCGCAGGTAGTCCGGAGCCTGCCCGACTTGACCGTCGCGGCGATTAGCTCCCCGATGTGCTCCTCTATGATCGGTGACTGGCCGGCATTGATCAGCTCGACCTTGGTCGGCACGGGATCGACCCCTACGACCTCATGCCCGTCATTCGCGAGGCACCCGGCCGAAACCGTCCCAACATAGCCCATTCCAAAGATGCTGACTCTCAAAGAGCGCTCCTTTGCGTTCAGTCTATCGCGCCATACGTCAGGCCTAAAAGGTGAGGGTGTTCATGGGTACTCCACCTTTAAGAAGGTCGGAAGTTAGTTCGCCCGGGTGTTCGCTTCGGAAAAACAGGCCTCGGGAGTGGTCTACGGTATTATTCAAAGCTTAGCAATCGTGTGCGACTTCTGTGTAATCGAAAGAGAATCCAGGTGCATGTGCTGCAACAGACGGTTTAGTGCCGATGACGCGGCCGGAGGACAAGTACGTGCGGGTGGCGCTCGCCGTCGTAACGGCGCTTCTCCACTACTTCGAATTCTGTCTCCATGATGCGAATCATGGCATTTGGCCTGGGCTTCTCTTTGCCGCCAGTGTTGCCATCGGCGGTATACATCCGAACGATGAAAACACCATCCTCTTTCAGGTAGCACGATAGGCGGTCCAGGGTGTACTTAACCTTTCCCATCGGCACGTGGTACATGGACTCGCGGAACAGGATCACGTCGAACTTTTCCATTGGCGTATACGTGACGAAGTCTCCCTGCACGAAGACGTTTTTGCTTTCCCGACCGGTCTGAACTGTACGTCTCCTCGCCTTGGCGAGCGCCTCCTCGGATATGTCCACACCGACATAGTGCTGATAGGCGGCCGGTACCAGTTCATTCGCCGTATTGCCGGGGCCGCAACCGAGGTCGAGGATGCTGCCGTTCCTAGCGTACTTCTCGAGATTCTCGTAGACGCAGTCGCCCTCGGTGTGGTCGATGAAGTCCCATTTGGTGCTGGCGAACTCCCTATCCCAGAGGAGCCGCTTAATGCTAGAGGGACCATAGCTCTGGAGAAATCTTTGTACTAAGACTATCGCGCGCTCCGTAACGTACATGCGTTCGCCTCCTGTTCGTGTTATCTCCCCGGGCGTCACGACGTTCCGTACGCACCGCGAGGAGTTTGCTGGGGCTGCCTTCATACGTAGGCAGCGGCCCGTCGTAAGAGCTACTAAGCATTAGGATTCAAAGTCAGCCAGCAGGCTACCGCCACTTCCGAGCGCAGATCGCTGGTATCGCAGGTCCCACATTTACGCGACCGTGAAGGCCGAGCACGCATCCGAGCGGCATTCCGTCCCGCGCTAAGTCAGGAAAAGCACACCGAGTTGAATTTCCCAGCCCTTTATTCGCCAAGCAAAACTGCTGCTCAGAAGTGACTCGCCCCCGGTCGAGCTGCTCGCGCTGGTCGTCAGAATTCCGCGGGATGGTACCCCGCCTCCTCTCGCTCTTTCCAACCGCGAACCCGCTGTATGTTGCCGGTGACGGAATTCGTCGGCCGAGCCCCGCCGCGCAAAATCCACAGAATTCATTCGTGCAGTTTGTGACGTTGGACGATGCCCGCGCGTGCGAGCGGCCATTACGGGAGCCGGGGATGATTTTTCTTCCATTGCGCGTCGGTCAGCAACCGACCGCATTGCGCAATCGCTCCTCCGCTCGCGCTGCTGTCCAAGGTTATCTCACGTTTTGGGCAACTTCACCATCATCCATTCAGCTCTTCGTACTCATTTGAAATAGGCTCTGGTCAGCCAAGACCTTCGAATTTTTAAGTCAGCGAGCCTGGCAAAAGAAGCCTACTTCTCGAAGCTACGAACAGTGCTTGCTCAACCCATCGTGGTTGGCCTCCGATGACCAGACGTAATAGGCACCGATCACGCCGCGTGTCTGGAAGTACAGGGTCTGCTCCCGTCCTCTATCTGTTCTTTGAGCCAGTGGCATTTCCCGAACCGAGAGCTATTATTTATACGCGGTACAGAAGGATGAAGCAGATACTTGAAGCCGGAACCATCGGCAATCGGATCGGAATGTCACATTTTGAGGCGGTTCGACGGACATTCCTTTCCCTCTGGATAGGAGCGCTGAAATGATGCGGCCGCAGTCATATTTAAAACTTGTTATTTTGCTCGCTATTCTATCACTTAGTACTCGCGCGCAAGCTCCATGGACAGGCATTATTTCACCGAGCCGGGCGGCTGATTGGACGAAGGCAGGCATTCCTGGCGGCATTCCCTCCGGTTCTTGGTCGCAGTGCGGCTTTACCATCGCCGCCTACGGCTCGTCGGGAACACCCGGCGCTCCGAGTACCATCCAGAACGCCATCAACGCATGCACCGCGAACCATTACGTGCAGCTCGGAGCTGGAAATTTTTACCTCTCCGGGTCGCTTTACGTGAAAGGCCAGAGCAACATCGAGATTCGCGGAATGGGCGCGAATGCGACGTTCATCTACTTCTTCGGGAATACAGGGACGGGCGGCGACAACTGCTACGGGCTTTATGCGCTTATTTGTTTTGAGAGTTCCGACTTCAACTGGACGGGCAACAGCGGGGGCAACAACGGATGGAGCAATGGCCCAGTAAGTTGGACAGCCGGGTACTCTCAAGGTACAACCGTTATTACGCTGGCCAGCGTTCCCAATCTCAAAATCGGCAATCCCATTATCCTCACTCAGCTCGACACGGCATCGGATGTCGGAGCCATTCTTGAACGGCAGGATACTACCGGCAGTCATTCATTCACTTCGCCAGGGAACGCCGGTCCCTACTCCGCACAAGGAAGCTCCTTGCTCACGGGCCGCGACCAAGTTCACGTTCACACGGTCACGGGTTGCAACGGATCGACGACGATTGGAGCGTCTTGCTCTGGTACGAACGTAGCGGTGACGATTGACCCTCCGCTAGAAGAAGGCAACTGGTCGAGTTCGCTCACTCCGCAAGCAGCTTGGGCTACTACGCCGGATTTGAACGTCGGCATCCAGAACCTCGCTATCGACGGTACTGGCGTGACGGGAACAAACTGTAGTTTCGGGGCAAACAACACCGAAATCGGCTTCTTCAATGTCGATGGTGCTTGGGCCTCTGGAGTCCGCACTTTTAATGCTTGCCGCGACCACATCAACGTGCAGTATTCGACGCGAGTTACGATGCGGAATAACTACCTGTTCTTCACCCGATGGTCTTCGTCCACGTCCTATGGCCTCGAATGCTTTCTTGCGAGCAACAATCTGTTTGAGAACAACATCATTCAAGCCGTCGCTGGTGCGATTATCTTCAACGAAGGTTGCAGCGGATGGGTGGTCGGCTACAACTTCGAGATCAACGGCTATTATACCGCCGGCGGCGGCGGATTCGTCATACCGATGCAGAACATCCATGCTGTGAACGACGACTACAACCTGTCCGAAGGAAACGTTGGCTCGGTCTACGACGGCGACATCATCCACGGCACGCACAACGTCAATACGGCATTCCGCAACCGTTATGCTGGAACGAATCCCGTCTGCTGGGCGAGCGGCCCCCAGAATAACGATTACGCCTCGTACATCGGCGCGACGTGGGGAAGCTGCGCGAGCGCAATCAATCCCATCGAGATTTACTCTAACAACCGCTTCTACAACATCGTCGGCAACGTGCTCGGTACGACAGGGCTACAGACTCATTACAAGAACGTCGGCGGCCCGACCGAAATTGACGGATATATCCTCAACATCGGCGTTGGAGACAACCACAACGGATCGGTTGTCCCAGCCGACACCACGGTCCCGCAGACGATCATGCTCTGGGGCAACTGCGATGCCGTGAACGGGTTCAGCGCGGCCAATTGTCTGTTCAATTCGAGCGATGTCCCGGTTTCGGGGGGTCTGGCTAGTTCCCAGACGGCCTACGCGAACTCCGTGCCCGGGAGCCATACACTTCCGGCATCGTTTTACTATTCCTCGAAGCCATCTTGGTGGCCTGCAAGTAAGCCGTGGCCCATCATCGGGCCGGACGTGACGGGTGGGAACATTTCCGGAGTTGGAGGCTTGGCTTATACAAATCCTGCCGAAGATTGCTATAACAGTTTGACGGGCGCGACTTCAAATGGTACGGGAGGACCGTTTCCCTTCGACGCGAACGCATGTTACGGCGGCGGTCTCACGGCCCGGCCAGCTCCCCCTGCTAATCTCACCGCAATCGTAAATTAATATCTATCGAGTTGGTGCGTTCGGGTTGTAGTCCAGAAACTTCGATGCCGCGTTTCCTCTTCCGCGCCGCATAAGAGGCGCGTAAATCCGAGTTCTCTCAGACGATAAGGCTCCACCTCCTGGAGAACCTATGCACTGAACGCCGTTCTGGCGTTCGACGCGGTTCTTCACCGGGAGGAGCCACCACCGGCAGCTAACGCCGTTGGCGGCGGTAGTTGTGGCTTAGGACCTTGCCCGACAGCCCAGTCTATGATCCGAGTCACAACCTGTGCCTTCGCGTCCCAGCTGAAGCTTTCACGCGCATACGACATGCCATGCTGCCGCAGGCTTTCGAGAAGGTCCCGATCATGCGCGAGGCATGTCAGAATAGTTTCGATGTGTGATACGGCATCGCTTTCACTGCGGAGGGGCACTTTGAACCCGACGTCTGGACGAACAGTATCACCGGGTCCGCCGAAGTCCGCCACCACCGGTACGGCACCTGCTGCGAGAGCCTCAATTACTACAGCCCCGCCGAACTCGTGCACTGACGGAAATACCAGCACGTCCGCCAAGCCCAACGACTTCAGGGCTTCCGAATGGCTGACGGATCCCAGGAAAGTCACAGCCTTCTCAATCCCGATAGATCTCGTAAGCTGCTCAAGCCGGTTCCGCTCAGGGCCATCGCCGACGACCGTGAAGCGGGCCAAATCGCTTCGCAGGAGAGGCGCTGCGGCACGCAATGCGAGATCACAGGCCTTAAAGGGAACCAGTGCACCGAGAAAAATTAGTTCCAGCTTACCGCTGTTGCTCGAACCGCGCAGGTTGCCGGAGACTATCCAACGGCTGAGCCCGTTCTCCGGGACATAGAATACTTTGTCCCGATATGCCCCAAGCTCGGAACATGTGTGGGACGAACCTGCTATGATCGCTGCGGCGCACCGATAGGTTGACCGAGCAAAAGGTACGAGCCGATACAAACCTCTCAATGGCGAGATCCATTGCTTCTGATTATCGGCTTGGCTAAAGCCTTGCGGCCACGGCAAGCCGCCATTAATCGGACCGACCACGAAAGGTATAGGGCCCTTCCGCAGATAGAAGGAAAAAGGGCTTGGAGTTATAGTACTTATTGGCAAGAGGCGCAGGACCGCATCGAACTCGCCAGCGGAGATGCGCTGCCTCAACTGGCGCCAGGCACCGCACTCGAATGCGATCGAAAAGGGAACACTTAACGCGGTCAAAACCTGGTTACGAAAGTTGAATTTGAATATCCTCCGTACCCACTCCTGAATGTACTCAGTGCGCCGCATCCGAATCACTTCGACGGCACGAAACGGTGCATTAGCGCGGCGCAACGCATCCTCGCTCAGTGGATTAGTAACCAAGGTTACGTCATGCAGCCGGGCGAGTGCCTCGGCGTGACAATAGCCTATGAGAGGATTGGTTATACCGTCTGGGTTACAATCCGGCGCTAACACGAGAATACGTAATCGGCTCATGAATTGTCCTTAGGGAGGGAGTATTTTCTTTCCGCCGAACTTCTCAAGATACGGGAAACCTCCGGCGCATGTAGCCGGGTCTCGCACAATCACGCCGCCATCTCAGACGACGCGAATGAGCTGGTGAGACAACTTGATCGGCGCAAACAAATCCAGATGCTGGTCGCGTTCCCGACGGTGGAAAAGCGGGACTCGAAACCGATGCTTTCCTTCATTAGACTATGGCAACTTCGAAAAAGATGTTCGGGATCGCAAAGACTCCAACTCATGTAGACACCTGACGGCGACCTCGAAGAGCTCTTCTGGTTGACGCGCGATTGAAAGATCCACCATCCAGTCGGTTGAATCAGATCCATTCCTTACACCCGAACCAAGTAAAATCGGCTTACATCCCGCTGCTCGAGCGGCCTGCACATCTGTCTGAGAGTCCCCAATAAATATCGACCGGCTTAGGTCAATATTGAAATCTTCCGCCGCTCTGTAAAGCAACTCCGGTTTTGGTTTTCGGCAAATACAGCTCTCATCAACCCTGTGCGTGCAAAAGTAGGCGACCGCAAGGGCCGTTCCGTCCTCAAGAAGAGTCTGCTGCATACGCCGGGTGATCTCTTCAAGGCCCGCAGTATCCAGCAATCCCTTTCCAATGGCGGCCTGGTTTGAAATAATGATCATCGGCAAACCAAGAGACGAAAGTTGTTTCAGCGCGGTCCGAATGCCTGGAACAAATACGAACTGTGAGAAGATCAAAACATAATCGTCCGCGCGCCTGCAATTTATGACTCCGTCGCGATCGATGAATATCGCCGGACCTTTGACGCTTGCGTCTGCCTTTGAAAAAATGATTCGCAACAAGTCGGATTCCGCGGTCTACTTGATTCCTTTAACACGGTGCGCAAACGCGACTACCGCATCATCTTTCTCGGCTTTGTCTCCCGGATCCTCGATTAACGCGAGTTCGGCTATCTCACAGATAATGTGCCCAGTTAATATGTGGCTCTCTTGAATGCGAGGAGTTTCATCCGTCGGCATGCAAATCGCGCAGTCCGCGATGCTTTTCATTAGGCCGCCAGATGTGCCGGTGAGCGAGACTGTATAGATCGATTTCGACTTTGCAACTTCCAGCGCCCGGATCACGTTCCGTGAATTCCCGCTCGTGGAGATTCCAATCGCGACATCCCCTTCTCTGCCGAGCGCTTCCAGTTGACGCGCAAAAACCAGATCGAACCCGTAATCGTTTCCAATGGCTGTCACAGACGAGGAGTTCACGCTCAGCGCCAGGGCCGGCAGAGCCCGCCTTTCTTTCAAGTAGCGGCCCGTGAACTCCGCAGCCAGATGCTGCGCATCCGCAGCACTTCCACCGTTCCCCATGAAGAAGACTTTCCCACCCGCACGGAGCGACTTTACGATCTGCATCGCCGCGTTAGCCACAAGCTCGCAAAACGTGCGATCAAGTAGCAGCATTTTCTTTACATCCATGCTGCGCTGTACGCGGTCTCGCACGAGATCGTGGAGGTTGCCAATCTTCTCTGTCTGATTCATATAGTGTTCAACCTTCTCTGTCGCGCGATTTGCTATGTTCGCGACGCCAGTGTCGGCTTTGAAAGCTGGACTCGCCACCATACCAGCATATCTGTGAGAGTAGCGGAAAGAGGAATCTCGGGCTTCCAGGCGCAGCGACTGCAAAACTTAGTCGTGTCGCCTGCGATGACCGGTTCGTCAGCGGCCCGCATTAATGCAGGGTCTTGTTGTATTTCAAAGGTGATGCTCATTTTTGAGCGGATTGCTTCGATTAACTCTTGGACCGCGTAAACATCCGCGGCGCCAACGTTATAAACGTCGCCCAGCTCACCGCGTTCCGACGCGACCCAAAGAGCGCGCACCAGATCGCGCACGTCGCCGATGGCCCGGCGGGTGGTAACGTTGCCGATCCTCAAACATTTTCGTGGATTAATTCCTAGTTCTATTTCAACAGCCCTCTTTGTAAGGTCGGAGCATACGTCGCCAAGTTTGCCTGGTCCAGTTGTGTTGAAAATCCGAACCCGAACGGTGGGAATCTGGTAGTTGATGAAATATTGTGACGAAATCAGGTCCTGGCCAATTTTGCTAACGCCATACGGGTGTAGCGGACAAAGGGAATGAGTTTCTCTTACGGGCAAATCTGCGGCTGCAACCGGGCCGTATTCCGCACTGGAGCAGGCGACAACAACCATCGGCTTCAATCCGAACTCGCGTAGAGCCTCGTACAAATTGATCGTTCCGCCCACGTTGATGTCGAGAGTCTCCCGCGGCTTTTCCAACGAAACTGTGGGGTAGCTCTGGGCCGCCAAGTGGAATATGCGGTCCGGCTTGAATTGCAAGATGAGTCTGGAAAAATGGGCGTAGTCCCGGACATCGCAATGTTCGAAGGTAGCGCCGACCCACGGCTCCCGCGGTTCGCAGATATCAATTCCAAGAACGGAGCAGCCGGCATCCAAACAAACGTCCCTTAAAAACGGACCCATGAATCCAGCTGCGCCCGTAATCAAACTCTTCATGATTGACCCTCGATCATACTTTGCGATTCCATTTTCCCCAGAAGAGCCTGCGCCTTTTGATATCGCTGTGGCGTGCCGATATCCATGCACTTTCCTTCGAAAATAAACGCCTCGATATCCTGGCCTTCTGCGAGCCATTGGGGAAACAGCTGCTCCTCCATGGAAATCTTAATTGCCGGTGGAATGCTGCTGACGAGGCCCTTATTCAATATGTAGATTCCCGCGCTGAGATAGCGGGACTCGGGAACAGCACGCTTTTCAGCGAAGTATATTACCTTGCCGTTCTGATCCAACACAACCGCGCCAGCATCGCTTCGGGTCTCAGGTATTACGACAACCGTAACGGCGGCGTTACTCCCGGCGTGCTTTTGAACCAGACCACTAAGGTCAGCATCCGTATAACTGTCTCCGTTCATGACGAGAAAATTATCCGTGGCAATGTATCCAGCCGCCTGACGCAGCGCACCGCCGGTTCCCAACGGGGATGTCTCAACCGAATACACGAGTTCCAGGCCGCACGCCTGCTCTCCGAAATATTCGCGGATCGTTTCGTGTTTGTATCCGACGCCTAAGATGACGCGCGAAAATCCATGTCGCTTCAACTGCCTGAGAAGCAGTTCCAGAAACGGTCGCCCGTTGATGGGCGCCATCGGCTTGGCAATTTCTCCGATGACTCCCCTCAACCGGAGGCCGAAGCCCCCCGATAGGATAATTGCATCCGGCATTCGTGGCATGTGCCCTAGGCCGAGACCGCCGGCACACCTTCGTAAGACGGTTCTGGCTCGTAGACGATAACTTGGCCGCCTCGATTTGAAAATGAGAACGGCACGTAAAGGAACTTGTGGAGCCGTGAAATCAATGCCTCGCGTCGTTCGGGGGGCACGAAAAAGAGCATGAATCCTCCTCCTCCCGCGCCAAGAAGTTTTCCGCCGATCGCTCCGGCGTCACGCCCAGCCTCATAAATTTCGTCAATCAAGGGATTCGATATCTTATTCGTGAGAGATTTTTTAAGGGTCCAGCTCTCGTGCAGCAAACTTCCGAATTCACGAATCGGCCGGCGATCGTTCGACACAATATCCACTGCCTCGCCAACCATCTGGAACATCGTCCTAAGCTCTGTCTCTCGTTTCGGAGTCTCCTTGATCTGTTCTTTTGCGATTTCGGACGCGGTGCGCGCGAAGCCAGTAAAGAAAAGACCCATGTGATTCTGAAGCTCGGAAATTCTGTCAGCCGCAGCGAGCATCGGCTCTACTCGGATGCCTCCGCCGACCTCAAAACTAATGTGGTTGAAGCCACCGTAAGCTGCGGCGACTTGATCTTGCGCGCCAACTGCTTCCTTCAGTAGTTCTCGCTCGACGTGGATTGCGTCTTGGGCCAGCGCATGCTTGTCGCGCATGCGGTCGGAAAGCCCATACAAACCCAAGAGAAGCCCTACCGTGAACGCGGAGCTCGTGCCCAGTCCCGTGCGCGCCGGAAGATCCGCGACGTGGTGAATCTCAACCCCCTCGCGAACCCCCAGAAACCGCAGGCAGCCTCGCACGGATGGATGCTCGATCGCATCGTTATCTGCGACATTTTCGACCTTGGAGTACGAAATACGGCTGCGGTATTCAAAGAAGGGAGGAAGTCTCCGGCAGGTGATGTAGCAATACTTGTCGATCGCGGTCGACAATACCGCTCCGCCATGCTCCTTGTACCAAACCGGATAATCTGTGCCGCCTCCGAAGAAGGAAACTCGGAGTGGAGTGCGAGTAATGATCAATTGTTACTCCAGTAGATCGAGCTGGCGAGTGGACCGCTTTCGCGGCGCCTTTTTTGTTTTCGGCAATTTAATTAATTGCCGATGGTGCTCGACCTGAAAGCGAAATGTGTCACCGATTCATTCAGGCACTATCCGCGAGAACCAGGATCCGTAAAGAAAAATGTCACGTGGAAGGGTTGCCCAACAATTGCATGTAGACGTTCAGAGTCCTTTGAGCGACTACGTCCCATGAGTGATGTTCGTTTGCGTACGCTCGTATGTGCAAACGTCTGCTTTCCGCATTTTGGTATAGATCACTGTGGAAGTATCTTTCTATGGTGGATGCCAGGCTGGCAGAATCGCAAGGCCTACACAGGAAACCTGTCTCACCTTCAACGATATCTTCTCGTAAGGACCCAACGTCTGTCGCGATTGCGGGTACTCCAAAGCTGTACCCCAGACATAATACACCGCTCTGGGCGATGAACTTGTAAGGCAAGACAAAGACGTCCGCTGCCTTGAAATATATTTCAGTCTCTTCGTCGGGAACGAATTCAATTCGTCGAAGGACGCGGCCCGGCTTGATGTCACGATCAATCGTTTGAAAGATTTCGTTCGCGTATTTTTGAGCGTCTCCCCGCAGCTTGCCAGCAATGATAAGGCGAGAATCTGGAATGCGCTTGAGGACTTCTTGAAATGCCGCGACTAGATACTCGAGTCCTTTGTAGGAACCAATGTTGCCAAAAAACAGGAGCGTTTTTTCACCCTCTTTAATGCCAAGTCGGCGTCTGGCGTCTCGAGGCGTCAAATCTGTGTCCGGAACGGCGTTGTTAATGCCGAACGGAATGACGGTGATGGCAGTCTCGCGAACGCCGAAGTCTTTTATTAGTTCGCCCTTCATTTTTTCCGTATGTACGAAGATGTGATCCGCCAGGCGATACTGGGTCTTTAGTGTCAGTCGATTTAAGAAGGAATCGCTTGAGTCCCTTACGCCAGCGTTTATGTTGTGAGCGGTAAAGACGAGTTTCTTGCCCAACATTTTGTAATACAGCATCAACAGCGTTCGATCTAAGAAGTAAATCTTGTTGTTCCAGATGATATGAAGAATCTTCGCCTTGGAGACAGCGGCGTACTGAATCAAGCGAACATAAAAGCTCAGCACACTGGTCACTTTCTTGATCAGACTTGCCTCTTTTCTGGGTTTGTGACGAAAGTTTAAAAAGTTTACATGCAATGAAGTATGAAATTCGGGGCAGTCCACCGCATCACCGCCCACTAAATCAATAAATGTCCCTTTTGCGGCCAGCGCTGTGGTTAAGCCATAGACGTAAGGCTTGTCAAATCCACCGGTGAGCAACCCAATCTTTACACCAGGACTAGAAATGCTTGCCAGATTTTCCGAACGGGCGTCAGCTTTGCTAGTGTCGTTCGTTGGTATGCTATCGACTTGCATGTTAGTCTAGATAATTAGCTCTCAAGAATTTCCGCAGCTTGTAAGATCTTCGGCATTGGTCTCGGGCGCTTAACTAAAGAAAGCGCACCAGACGCCTGCCAATAATAGACGGAGATGGCCTCAAGAACCTCGTCTGAGTGGTCCCAGGTCAAACGCATCTCGGGCCGTTGGTAAAGCGATTCTCGGTTGGGACGTTAGAGATTCGGAAGTCGCAGTTTTGGCGTCAACGGTGATCACACCTGAAGCGAGGCTCGACCCGACCACAACCGAGAAAAGCAAGAAGAACCAATTCGGGTTCAGGATCCTGAACCCCGCTTCTGTGATGCCGTAAATGGTGCCAGCGGTGACATACGCAAGCAGAAGGCCGGCGAAGGATGGGTCACAGCCACGAAGGGCAAGCCCCGCGTGACGAAATCCTCTGATTAAGATGACTGTCAGCAAAATCAGTCCCACCAATCCTAGATTGAGATAAATCTCTATATAACCGTTATGTGATTCGTTGAGATTGTTTCCGGGATTTGCCGCCCAGATCTGTGCCAAACGCGATCCCAACCAGAAAGTTTCAAAACCAGCGCCCAAGACTGGGTTTGGCACCATTGGAATCAATTCTGCCCAAATTCTTGTTCGCCCGGTGAGATCGCTTTTCCTACCCAGCGCGTGAACGAAGGTCGTCCCACCTCCCAAGAGCATTACGTCGGCTCCAATAATCAGGATCATCAAGACCAAGGCGCGCACGGCCCAAGGACGGCGTCGGATAGACGATAGACTCGTAGCGATTATCAAGATAGCTCCAAGCGCAAAACAGGCTTTCGACGTAGCAGAATCGGCCTGCACTAGAAGAATGATGCCGAAGGCAAGCAAGGCTACTTGAGCAATAAGATGGCGTCCACGGTTTGGTTCGTGCTTATCCCGGAGAAGTGCGAGGACGCGCCACACGGTGCCCAGCGAAATGACGTACACCATTACTCCAAGCAAGTTCTTGTTCCTCGTCACTCCAGTATTAAACTGGGTCCCGACCCAGGGGTCATATGAGCGGCCTAAAGCCGGATAATACTTGATTAATAAGACCGAGCAAGGAAGAAGAATGAAACCGACTCGGGAAAGCACCCGTTTGAATGCTCCTATAGGGTTGATATCCGTGGCAATGATTAACACCATGGTCAAATCGCCGACGGCTTTAATCCACCGTTTTGCGCCGATCCCCGGAAAATCTGACCAAATGACGCTCACCAGGCCAAAAGCGAAATAAAAGATAACCGGCCAATTCGCTTTAAGCGCGGCAATTGCCTTCCTACGATAGACCAATACAACAATGATGCCAGCGAAGAGGATAAACGTGAAGATTAGTCTATCTAGAGGTGTCCCATCCATTTGGGGATCACTTCCAGCCTCCGGTGAAATGCCAAGCCAAATAGATGGCCCTCGCGACCCAATGAGCCACAGCCACATGACCGGAATCCAAAGAGCCTTGGACGTCTTGAGCCCTTTATCGCGATCGAGAAAAAACAGACCGGCTATCCCGCAGGCATAGACAAGATCGGCCAGCGACGCATTCATTCTAGGAGCTCGAATCCAGGAAAACACGTTGCAACAGTTCCATAGAGAGGAGCTTGTGAATCGCGGTGGTGTAGTTCAGGCCTTCCCTAGTGTGGCCGTTTACGATGGCCTCAACTCTCTTAGTTTCCAGGTATGGACGCGAAAGCGTTCTCTTGTCGAGCAGCATATCTCTAACGTATCCCGCCAAGGCGTCTCTGTACCAGACGCGAAAATGAGAGGTTTTATGGCGTCCCAGGAAGAGTCTTTCGAGGTGGAGTGGGGAGAGCATATGGTCGGTACGCGACAGCCACTGTGGCATGCCATAGTCGTAAGCGTACTCCGCTTTGAAGGTGAACTCCAAGGCATTCCGAGTGATTAAAGAAAGAGTACTGCCATTGCCGCTGATGCCACGGTCCGTCCTGATTTTACCGAGGGCTGGGCTGCCTTCCCTGATCAGGCGAAAACGGATGTCGCCATTGAGGGTATCAGTGTGGGGACCTCGATACACGGTTCGTACGAAATCATTGTCCATGTAGGGTGATCGCACTGTGAGCTGGCTGCTCTCCAGAGCGAGAATCCCCTGGTGATACCAAGGAGACTGTCTGAAGGCAGCAAACGTTAGCGGGTGTTCGCGGCGCAGTGCACCGTATGTATTCTCAGCCTGCCGAACTGAGAGCAGAAACTCGGAATTGAATAGCCCTTCCGGCGGAGGAATCGCTTTGAACATCACGGCGTGACGTATGATTTCGCTACCATAAGTTCCCACGACTTTTGCCGGCGCAATCCTGCGGGCCTTTTCGCTCACGTAGAGGTCGGACGCGCGATATACGTCAACGCCTCCTTCCGTCAGGTACATGGTCCGTTCAGCGTAGTGCGGAAAATTGAAGAGAAACTCGTCTCCAATCGGAATCACCTCATGCGGCTGCTTGCAGACGTTGGCAATTCGGCGTGCAATTTGCACGTCCTGACAATCGCGAAGCGTTCCCCCGAATGTGTAACAGGGCAGCGACCCCGGCGCGGCCGCGTGCCACGCCATGATCATCCGCGTGTCCATTCCTCCCGTAAGGGTCATTCCGGCTCGTTCGCTATCGGGAAAATACAGGGGGAGGTTTCGCGAAAAGACGTCCCGAAGTTCCCGATAGTAAGATTCCGGATCGAGCGGCTCCTGATCTTCCCATTGGCGGGGCTCGAAATAAGTGTTTTTGCTCTCAATCGCGCCGTTCCGGAAAACCCATGCCGAGGCGGCAGGGAGCACCTTAATATTCTTAAAGATCGTGCGGTTCTCCAAGACGCAACTGCACGAGACGAATTCGCCGAGGCTGCGAGGATCAGCCTCTCGGAGTTCTGGACGCGCTGCCAAAATGGCCTTGGCTTCTGCGGCAAAATAGAAGGCGTCTTTCGACTGGTGATAGCACAGGCGATGCATCCCGTAATAGTCGTTGAAGAGGGTTGCGGTGCCACGCGTTCTGTCCGCCACAAGACCATGAAACAGCCCATTCAAGCCGAGGAGGAAGTTGGGGTCGTCCTCATAGAGATGCACCAGATGTGCAGCGCTTCGATCATCGAAAGAATGCCCCCCATCCTTCAAGCTCCGAACCGTACCTGGTTGGGAATATTCCTCGCCTGAGAATACGAGAGTGACATCGCCTTTCTCGTTAGCAACCGGCATCCCCTCACAGAACGAACCTTTCCGAACGCACCACCCAACGTACACGCCAAGGGCTTCATTAATCCAAGTCCCGGTCTCGTAGAAGGGCTCGTGATGAAGTGTCTCGAGCATCCGCGACAAGAGCGTAACAGCACGCTCCCGCGGCATCTTGGTTATAAGACCGGCAATCCCAGGCATGAATATCCTCTAGGACTCTCGTGCAGGTGTTGAAAAGCGGCGGTTGTACCAGGAGTCCCGCAACTCCCGGACCATCACGAGCACTCTTTTAGGAAGATAATCGATGAAACTTCGGTGCAGGCCCAAGCGATAAACAACCCGGCCAATTAGGGTCAACGGTACGTAGTAGCGGGGCAGATCGACGCGTTGGAACCCATTCCGCTCCTTAAAATCGCTAAGCGTGCTCGTTTCCTTCTTACCGTAAGCGAAATTGGAATAGACAAGATTAGGGATTTTTCGATCGGCACAAGATCGAACCGCCTGTGCTACCAGCGCATTTGTGGGCGCCTTGTCTCTGTGTTGTATCATCGACACGATGTGCATGATGCCGGCTTGAGTTTGGTCGTCATCAGTCGTCAGCTTGATGAAGCCGATCAACTTCTCGCCAAGGAATGCGCCGATGAAAATGCTGCTTTCAAGGTACGTCGCACTCATCTTGCGAACAGCGTCGATGTCCTTGCCGTAATGAGGGAATGGTCTCCCCTGCCGAACGGGTGTCTCGTTGTAGATTTCCCAAATTCCCCGAACCAGTTCTTCATCAAACGGGGTCTCTCGGATTACTACTCCCTTTTTTTGTGCCTGCTTGGCCTTGTTTCGCGCTTTGAAGCCTAGTTGTTTATCCCACCATTCTTCGTATGTCGTGATGGGCAGAACGGCCAGGTTGTCCCATTCCATCGGATACTTGTATTTCGGCACGGCGTCAGCAGGCTTCTGAATAAACGTGAAAAGGTCGATTCTGGGATCGGACTTCCGCAGGCCTTCCACCACGGGCGCGGGATCCTCTAAAAATTTATACCTGTCTGCCTCTAGCCGCGCAATTCGGCACAGCAGGCCCTTAACTCGAATTTCTTGACAGCAAATGTGTATGCAAGTCTCCTTCATGTATCGCCCCTTAGCTACAGTGACACCATGAGACTCATCAAATCCAGCCGAGATACTCGCAAATGAAGCTGCTCATGTTCTGTAGCGACTTTCCACTTCGCTATCTAAGTATTTCTTTTACTGGAAGGATACTACAGCACGCAATTCGCGTTGCTGTGGATCATCTCCATATAGCTTTCCATGCAGAAATCTGAACCCATCCATCTTTGACGCGCTTTGTCGTCCCTGCACTCTAAGGCTGAAGTCGCTCTGAAACTGGCGATGCCATGCGCTCTACTTCGCCGGCGTGGAATGAAGCCGCATATCAAACGGAAGTTGATCTATCGGCTTCTCAACGAGCGAGCTAAAAATGTCTTCCATTATTTTGGCTGTCAGAAGAATTTCGCGCTGTGGAATTGGTTCAGGAGTTCCTTCGACGATCGAACGGTAGAAGGACTCGATCAAATATTTCATGCCGGATTTCATTTGAAGGTCGTTTCTCAGAAAAGTCTTAAGGTTCGTGACTAGATTTTGCATATTTTGGCCCGCCATAGCCGCGGGAGGAATGAACTTTTCAGCGTAGCTCTTGTACCGGCCCCCTCGCAGCTTTATCAACGTCTCCTGGTCCTGATCGAGTACCAGGCCGTTCTTAGGGCCGTAAATGCGAAACGCGTGGAGTCCCGGCCGCATTTGGGATGAAAAAGTGAAATATGCCGTTGCGCGATCGTCATCGCTTATGATCACTCGCAGTTCATCTACGATTTCAGTTTCGCCCATGCTTCTGACCAGAGGGCTTGGAAATCCGTAGGCGATCACGTGCGGAGAGTCGCTGCTCATGAATTCCGCGATCCTCGCAATCCCATGACTGATGATGTTGTGCAGAAGTTTACCCGGTAGTCGCCTAACCCAGTGTCGTTTGTCCCCAAGAAACGCCCCCGCGTAACCCGACATCGCCAGTTCGTAGCTGTAGTAGCTTTCCATGTGGACCGGGCTGCCGCCGAGATAACCACCTTGAATCAGCGAGCGCATCCGCCGTGTCACGTGGCTGAATTGATCGTCATGACCCGCGGTAACCTTCAGTCCCTTTTTGTTTGCCAGCGAAATTAGTTCTCGAGCTTCGTTCTCCCAAACAGTGAAGGGTTTCTCCACGTAAATGTGGCATCCGCATTCCAAGCAATACCTCGCGACGTCGAAATGACTCTCGGGGGGCGTCGTAATATGCACGACGTCAGGCCTGGCTTCTTCGAGAAGCTGCATTAAGTCACTGAAGTGCTGTTTGATCGGGAATCTCTTGAAAAGTTGCAGAGCCATCAACGGTTCGCGGTCGCAGACACCGACGATCTCGCACCCCTTGATTCTTTGGATCTGCGATGCGTGCGAGTCTGCAATTTTCCCGCATCCAACGATGGCGACCTTAAGCATTCGCTCTCCGATTTCGGCAGCTTTCGAAAAAATATCGCAATCCTTCGTCGGTGGAAATTTTCGGCTTCCATCCGAGTTGCGCCTTAAGTTTTTCATTGCTATAGCGCGTCCGCTTCCAATATGCATGCCACCTTTTCCGGTTGAACGCCGGAGGCAATTGCTCCTCCGACCACCGCGAATATTTCTCCCACAAATAGCAAAGCGTGTAGCTTAGGAAGTGGGGGACGTATAACGAGGGAAAACTAGCAACGTTTTTCTTGTACATGCGTAAGAATTTTCGGCTTGAGGGTAGATCGTCGTCGACAACGTTGAAAACCTGACCATCGGCGCCTGTTTTCAACCCCGCCAACGCTATGGCCTCGGCGCAATTGTCAACGTAGGTAAGCGGGAGCTTGTTCGAACCGCCCAAGTGAAGAAAGATACCAAAGGTTCCGATCCCAACACGGCCCGAGATGCCCTCGTTTCCGGGACCGTAGACCTGCCCAGGCCGAACGATTGTGTACGGGATCCCCATTTTTCTTCCGTACTCCTCCACAATTTTGTCCTGCTCAACCTTTGCAAAACAGTAGGCCTCGCCGCGAAGTGCCGGGAATTCTTCAACTGGGCACGACTCATCGAGCAGCCTATAGATGTCCTTCCGCCGGTTGGAATAGACCGAGAACGAACTGATATTGACGAAACGCTTCAAGCAATGGTGTCCGAGAGTGGCTTCGAGCAGATTCCGTGTGGTCACAACTGAATTGATGAACGCATCTGGATAGGATTTTTCGCCGCGTCCCGCGGCCAAGTGGAAAATAACCGCTGCGTTCTTGGTTGCAGTCGCGCAATCGGCGGGCGACAATAGATTTCCTTTGAGCACTTCGACACGAATTCCGTCATGTGAGAGCCGAGAAAGCGCATCCGTGTGGGTCATATTGCTGGACGGCCTCGTAAAACAGCGCACCTGGCTGAATCCAAGACCCAACAAGGTCTGAACCAGTCGGAAGCCAATGAACCCGCTTGCCCCTGTCACCAGTATCGGCTCATTCCTTTCGATAATGAACTCGTTAGGCACTGCCGACACGGATTGGTTCTGTTGCATTTCGGCAGGTCCGCTGCGAGACCCGGCTTGCTCTGCGGCGGAATAACGGTGAGGCAAGACTGAACCTTCAGTCTCAGCGCTGAGTTGATGTGTCCGGATGGATTGGGCGTCCTTTCTGGATTCAGGGGCCAAGGCCATGGCATTCCTCTAGATGAGCGGAACAACCAAGGAAAAACGGCGGCGGAGGATCATCTTCAATCGGTTTAGTTGTTCGCTTTGGCGAAGTGCCATCAAGTCACCGGGCATGGTTCTTTTCACTCCGCGAACCAGGTTCCAGAAGTAGGCAGCGAGAATCAGTAGCCCACCGATAATGTACGGTTTGTGAGACATCTGATAAACGCCGCGAAGGATCTCCCAAATGGGATGATTGCCCACGAGGTAATCTTTCCGGCCCACGTGCAATCTTTCACGGAGCCCCGTATGCAGGGCGCCTCCCTGGGTCCGATGGTGTACGAACCTCTTCTCGACAAAAGTTCTTGTTTCCCAACCCTTGGCCCGCGCGCTCAACACGGCAATCAAATCAATTCCGCCGGACTTTAAAGGCTGGTAGCCGCCGATCTCCTCAAAGCATTCCAGCCGAAACATCTGGCACATCCCTGAGACATGTTCTATTCCGACAAATTCATAGTTGTAGCTCGAATTTCCTTCTCGAAAGGCTGTGCCAGCGACTCCCAATCGTGGATTCTCCGAAAATCGGGCCATGACAAATTCAAAATAATTTGGCTCGAAGGATACGTCCGCGTCTAAGTTGCCGATGATGTCGTACTGCAATTCAGACACTCTTTGGCGGCCAGCGTTTACAGCGACAGCTTTTCCGCCGAAATGGCGTTCCTGCCGCTCGGGCATCCGGATCAATTCGATCCACGGGTAAGATGCGGTGTACTTCCTCACGATGTCGTCCGTGCCATCGGTTGAGCCGTCGTCCACGATCACCCATTTGACGGGCCGCAACGTCTGTCCCACAACGGATTTTAGAGTTAGCTCAATAAAATCTGCCTCATTTCGCGCAGGCGTAATCAAGACGTAGCTGGGTACGTTCTTCATAGCCGATGACGCGACGCTGGTCGCCCTTGTGTTGGTTGAACGGCTCACTGGCATTGTCATGTCCTACACCCTACGTTGGATTCTCGGCCTATCAGGACTACCTGGAGTTTCGCGTTTGCAGGTACCTCTTCCGCTCATTTCAACGATCTCGCAGAAGCCATGCTGGTGCTCAATTCCTGCCAGGCGTTCGGAGGCCGGCACGAGTTTGCGGGAGCGCAGAACCAAAGTGTTTTTGAGTCGGTGCACCGAGCCCTTGGAAGGCTAAGCTGGGCGCGGCCGCGGATAAACACCCTCGAAAACAACCATTTCAGAGAGACTTTCCCGGGCCTACCGGGAGAATTGAAATGTAGATAACTTCGGGATTGTGTCTTCGCAAATGAACCGGCGGTCCGACAGAGGCATTCTCAAAGATTTAGTACGCACCGTCACCTGACAAGACGGCACGCGGAGTTTGCAGGAGGATTCGCACATCGAGCCAAAAGGACCACTCGCGCGCATATTTGAGGTCGAGGCGTACCATATCATCAAAGCACACACGGCTGCGGCCACTCACCTGCCAAAGGCCCGTGAGCCCGGGTTTCACTTCCAGTACGCGACGGCGGTGCCAAACGTCATATTCTTCGTATTCGTAAGCGAGAGGTGGTCGCGGCCCTACGAGAGATATCTCGCCCCACAGTACGTTGATGAATTGTGGCAGCTCGTCCAGACTCGTGCGGCGTATGAACCGCCCGATGGGTGTGATGCGCGGATCGTTGGTCATCTTAAAAACCGGGGCGTTGCCTCCGTGGGCGTACCCATCATGAGTGCCGCTAATGACGCGCCTCATAAACTCCTGGTGAATCTTGAGGTCGTTGTTTACTCTCATCGAGCGGAACTTCAGACATGTGAACGTCTTGCCAAATTGGCCCAAACGTTTTTGTTTGAAGAGCACTGGTCCCTTCGACGTCAGCTTCACGAGCACAGCAATCAGCAAAAACAATGGTGAGAAAAGAACAAGAGCTACCAAGCTACCAGCGATGTCCATCGCGCGCTTCATAACGCGCGAGACTTTCGTCGAATCGTGCTGATGGAAGAGATCCGGGTAGAAGGCGGGAGTCGTCGATTCATGGTCGTCCGAATCGTCGCCAAACACATGAATTGAAAGATAAACATGCTGGAAGTCTTCGGCGCTTAAATTCAGAGCTAGTGCTTCGCGCACCTTTTCGGAAAGTTTGCTGATGGTTGTTGTAGCACCTATGGCGTCGAGTTCTCCGAAAATGATTCCTAGTATGGAGTCCTTTTTGTACCACCCGGCGGGATCCGTCTCTCTACGTGCCGAGTTGGCGGCCCTAATTACTCCCTCTAGGACCACTGCCTTGTGGTCGGGCTTGTGCATGTCCTCCGTATCGAACAGGACTAAAACCAGCTTCTTGCCCGAACGCTCCGCGCGCTTTCGGTCAAGACACAACATGCCGAGAAAGAGCTCTTCGGGTAGAATCCTCTGCATCACATCCGACGGATTCACGCGATGATGAGCGGTGTTATACCTGCGCTCTCGGATGTCGCGCGGAATCGCTCTCGTTTTCTCAGTTGCGAACTTTGAATTTGTGTCCATAATTTGAAGTGCGGCTCCGACGCCGGATCAGGTCTCTTCGTTCACTCGAAACCAAACACTAAGACTGCAAGTCACCGTGGAAAAAAAGATCTGTCGAATACTTCCAAAGACCAGGGAAGCCCTGGCTGCTTGGGACACGTCTCAACACTGCGCCAAGCTACCGCAGTGTTATCCCCGTCCTTGATGGACGGATACATGACTCCGTGCAACCCACCTTCCAATCTTGCCTTGTGGGGAAGCCATTACGTCAGGCTAGGGAGCCCGACAAGCTCTTAGTTTTCAACGATCTACTAGCTGGCAAACCCCTGCCGCGCTTTCGAAGGCCAGGCAGGCTGGCCAGGTCAAACCGGCGAAAGAAAAGATAGGGACGAATAGTGCAATCCCATTCCCACAACGGTGCGTAGTTGGCCACGAGTCACGCAAGCATTTCCAGGTAGACCTCTGAGCGGTGATGACGCGATGGCCCGTCTTGAGAATGTTTCGTTATCCGACATCTGCCTTAGAACTTTGCCGTCTTAACTCGATGTGTTAGTTGGGAAGCGAAGGAAAGCGGCTCAAAGAGTGTAACGCCAAGTATTCAGCCGGTATTCCGATAGGTTAAAGCGATCCGACTCTCTCGCCACCCCTCCTATTGCCGCTAGCCGAGAATCACTGTGTGTCGGTCAGGGTATCGCAATTCGCCAATCGTGGCTCAAACTAGCGTCTGCGGTGAGGGGATGGGTGTCTGCTTCAGCCAATATGCTTGTACAACAGACTGCCGACGTTTGGCAGAACGCAGATCGGCAGGTGTGAGAACATGGTCTTGGCGGCCCACGTCTTCCAATTCGTACCGCTCGCCTCAAACATGTGCGCCGGGTTTTCGGAGTGTGAGAATCGCAAGTACGTGAGTTTCGATTGTGCAGCACCCCAGCGGTTTTTGAAAGTGATCAGACCGTTTTGGTTTGTATCCGAGCGACCCAGATCAAGCGTTTCCAATCCGAGTGCTTTAGCTCGCTCGATTGACTCCCAATAAAGACAGTGCATGCTCCCGAGATTGTTGAATCGGGCATCGGAACCGCCGTATTTGTAGACCAGCGTGTTCTTGTGGCGAAGCGTGAGCATTCCGGCAACGGGCCTTCGACCGGCGAACGCAACGTAGATTTGCAGCGCTGGGCCGAAGCACTCGATCAGGTTTTGAAACCAGATCCTGGGCTGCGGAGGCACTCCATGGTGACGGCGCGTGATTGTGAGTAATCGATAAAAAGCATCGAGAATGTATTCTGACGTGCCGGATTGGCACCGAAGACCCTCGCGCTTTGCCCGCTTGATTTTTCGCTGAATTGAATTCTTGTGAAAGCAACGAAAAAGTGTTTCGAGGTCTGGCCTCAGATCTAGTCGATGAAGAGTGTATTTTGCACTTGCATGACGCGATGGACTTCCTGTGCCCAATGATTCCAGCGTCCGGATCTCGATATAACGCCATTGTTCCGCCTGCGACTCTTCTTGCAGCTTCTGAACGAAAAATTCCAACTCTTCGGGCTGTCCCACCAAAGGTTCGCAATGATCCGAAAATGGCAGCGAAACCAATCGTTTCCCAGTTAACCAACTCTCGACTCGGCAGAACACGAGGCCGTCACGTACAGGCTCTCCGGGGCGAGATGTTGTGTATGCGATGGGTTCGTAGCGGTACGTTCTGAGCAGCGCTTCGAGCCACGGCCTCGAGTGAAAAACGGAAGCCCTGGGATGCCCCTCTAACAATCCATCCCAGCGCTCGTCCCTAAGGGGTTGTATTCGATAAATTGTTCTCTCAGGTCGATCAGATCGTGTCCCGACTACCGTTTCCTGAGATAAAATTTTGATCATTTACAGGTTTCTTGTTGCAGTCCACAAACCAAGGCCTGCCCACAACGGCATTTTGCTAATCTGATCGCCTTGAGTGCCACAAAACCGTAGGTATCGGTTCAAAATTGGGGCGAGCCCGAGCAGGGCTCTCGGAGACTTCACACGCTTCGCCAAGGTCGCACGGGAAGGAGGCGGCGGTTCCTCAATCCGCTTCTAAACTGCGACGTGTGAAGTTAGAAGTTGCGCCTCGGCCCTTTCTAAATGCCCTGCTGACGAGGAGCGCAGAGATTTCGCGTAAGCCGAATCGATTTCAACAGCCACGGCCCGGTGGAGCAGAGTGATCGACAGAATGAGCCTATGGCTTCCTCGGAATTCTACAAGGATCCCTTCATGCCCTCGCAAGGGGCCTGCCTCAATCCGAACTCGGTCGCCGAGCTCAAAAAAAGGCCATGGCTGGCTCGGAAGGCCGGATGCCATCAAAGCCTGAATTGCTTGAATCTCCGATTCCTCGACCGGTACGGCAGCGCGGTTATACCCGACTACTCGGATGACGCCTGGAGTCGTAAGTATGGGGAGGCGGTTCAGAAGGTCGAACCTGCAAAACAGATAGCCGGGAAACAGAGGTGTCACAACGTTCTTGATTCGATCAGACCAGCGCTTTCTGCACTTATAGAGCGGAAGAAATAATTCATAGCCCATGCCGTGCAGCAAATTCGCCACACCAGCTTCATACCTCGTCCGCACTTGCAGCGCGTACCACGAAAAGCAGGGAACAGTTTTCATATCGTCTCGCTCGCTCATACCATCATGGACTCGCCGCAATCACCATAGGCTACCGCCACTAGCGTCACATGGACTCACTGTCTAAATTGCACCTTGGATACCACCTCGTATAGCCCGAGCTATATAATTTATAGCTTTTATTATGAGCAACTTAGCAAGAATCTTCGCGTTTGCCTTCTCTTCACAACGTCTAGGTCCGTCGACTCGGTGGTAGACTGGTGCCATTTAGTTCTAATTGATTACCCAGACTACCCAGCACTTTAGATAGCACTTAAAAGTTCGTCGTTCGAATTAGGACTCAGTTGGGGAGCGACGTCCGATAAGCCTTTATTTTTCAATTTCTTTCGCCGGGATATATCGCTGCTCGTAGCTTGGGAGTAGTGATACGAGATGTACCAGGATCCATCGTCGGATTGAAGATGAAGCTCATATTCGGGTCCAGATGTCGTTCCGGCTGTGCGCAACGCATGTGAAAGTCGTCAAACCCTCAGGCACACTCGACAGTCGCAGCATGGCACGCAACTCGCTATGCTCGCGCAGCCTACTTCCGCCCCGCGAAAGGTCTAATCTTCTTAGCCCGAGTCCCGCAGTTTGAAGAATAAACACCTGTGTTTTCAACACGGACTTGCCCGAGGCTTCACTGCACCTGGGCCATTTCTAGCGAGTAAGGGCGGTGCAGAATCAGGCTCTTCCGCGAATTTGGTGCAGGCAGATGCGGAGTTTGATTCCGAACCCAATCACGAATACATCCGGCAGCGCCTAGGAGCCCAGAGCATCATCCCGGCCAAACGCTGGGGTGTCCCCAATGGTCCCATTCGCAATCAGATGTTCCGTGCTTTCCCGAAAAAACCCTACCGGCAACGCGCCGAGATCGAAACTAGTTTCTCGGTCGTCAAACGAAAGCTCTCCTCGCGCGCTCCCGGTCGCAGCTTGACCATCCAGATCCGCCAAGCCCCGGTGCTCGGTCTCACCTACAACCTCTACCGGCTAGAACCTGCCCTTCGTCCTCACAGGATGTCAACAGAGCCATTCGATTCGGCTCTGTTGACATCCTCGGCACAGATTGTGCTTCGAGGGGTCGACAAGGAGGGGCGGTAGGTGTTTTCTGATGGGGCAGGAGGGACGATGGCCGAGATTGGTCTCCTGCCCATTGCTCA
>Ga0070730_10000472_pt1 | contig 47389 bp, 47 predicted proteins | sample Coa_R1_3_FD_66447 | JGI IMG/M metagenome (GOLD analysis project Ga0070730, IMG submission 66447) | Surface soil microbial communities from Centralia Pennsylvania, which are recovering from an underground coalmine fire - Coalmine... | ecosystem: Environmental > Terrestrial > Soil > Unclassified ...
CTGGCTCCATCAGTACAACTGGCATCGCCCCCATGCTAGTCTGAACCACGCTCCACCCATCAGCCGATCCGGTCTCGACCGGAACAACCTGTTGATACACCACACCTAGGGGTCAGGGGTTAGGAAGTAGTGGGCAGTGATCAGTGGTCAGTGATCAGTCGTCAGTGGCTGCTCTCTATCCCGCAAACCCGCGGGATTGCTCACTACTTTGGTCCTGACCCCTTGCCTTGTCCCCTGCAGTTACGAACGCTTTCTGGGCAAGACCATTCCGATTGTCCGTTCCGCTTAGGGATGCTAGGCTCGAAGCAGGTGGGCTCTGCAATCGCCAATCCGTTGAAAGCAAGGGAATCTACGCCCAGCCGAGTCATGCAGTGGCTGCAATCGGCGACCGCGGAAGTGTGGGTGAAATTCCTGCTGTCGCTGGTCGGCCTGGGACTAGCTTTCGGGGCAGCGTTGTTCTCGACAGTGTCACGCGATGCCGGGAATTTGTGGGCGACAGTGATCCTGGCGTCCACATCATTGGTGCTGGCCACACTCGTGGGTGTGGTGACGGTGCCCTACCTGGCGCGCCGGGCAGCCATGGAGCGGCTGCGGGAATCTTTCGATTACGACGTGACCCGCGGGGGCATTATCTATGCGCTGGTCACGCTGGTGATTGCCATCGCCGCCCTCAATACCGGCAATAATCTGCTCTATATAGTGGTCGCGGCCATGCTGGCGGCGATCCTCGTGTCCGGCTACGGTTCCGCGCTGGTGCTGCGCTACCTGGAACTGGACATCCGCCTGCCCGAGCACGTCTTCGCCGGGCGCCCAGTGATGGGACGAATTGTTCTGCAGAATCCGCGGCGCTGGCTGCCGTCGTTCTCGGTGCGAGTGGTTTCGACGCGCAAGAAGCGGAAAAAGCCGTCGAAAAAATGGCAGTGGGAAGCGACGACCTTCACGTTTCCGTTTAACCGTCCGGCCGAGGAGCAGTGGGTGCGCTTGCCCGATCGCCGCCTGCGGCGCGTGACCGTGCTGCCGCCACCTCCGGGAATCTTCCAGGGAATGGCCTACTTCCCCTTCCTTCCGCCGCAAGTGGAAGTCAGCGCAGATCTGGAATTGCAGTTTGACCGGCGCGGTTGCTATCGCGAAGACAGCTTCGGACTGGCCACGCGTTTTCCGTTCGCGTTTTTCACCAAGACGCGGCACGTTGCGCTGAAAAAGGAAGTGCTGGTCTATCCACGGGTCGAGCCCACCGACGAAGTATTTGAAATCCTTCCGCTGGTGCGCGGGGAGTGGGAAAGTTTTGTTCGCGGGCGCGGCTCCGACTTGTACCGCATTCGCGAATACATGCCCGAGGACTCCGCCCGGCACGTGGACTGGAAGGCGACGGCGAAATCAGGTTCGCTGAAGGTGCGCGAGTTCGCCCGCGAAGACGAGCGCAAGCTCTGCATTATCTTTGATAACCCTGAGTCGGCCATTCTGAGCGAGGACGCCTACGAAAAGGCGGTGGATCTGACCGCTTCGTTGGCGTGGCACTTTTCCACGCAGGAGACGGAGGCTTCGTTCCTGGTTCCCGGACGTCCGCGCACCCGCGATCTGCATGAATTTTTGGCAGAATTGGCGGTGATCAAGCCCGCCACGAGCGGGAGCTCTGCCGCTGCCACCGAAGACGTGCTCCGTACAGACGCCGTAAACAACTCCGACGATTACAAGATCGTGGTCACATCCCGGCGGCGAGGAACGATCCCGGTCGCGCTGTGGAATTCGTCTTATTTCGTATTTGTGGGCGAAAAGGAGACGGCGGCCAGTTCGGTCCGCTAAGGGGCCATTTCGCGGAAATCCCTTTCGCCCCAACCTTTTTTCCTTCCCATACATCTTGCCTTAGGCATATACTCGCGCCCCGGTAGATGCTTGTGGGGGCCAACTCGGGAGAATTCATTACCGGGAGGGATGCAATGCTTATTTGCGACCTGATCAAGAATCAGGAGACGTACCAGGCGGATCTCAGCCACACTGTTTTGGAAACCGTACGCGCCATGGTGGAGCGCAACATAGGCGCTGTGCCCATCATCCACAATGGCAGACTGGTCGGTATCTTCTCTGAGCGCGACCTGATGCGCCGGGTCGTGGCCGAGGGCCGTGACCCCAGGAGCACGTGCATGGCCGAGGTCATGACTGACGATCCGTTGACCGTCAGCACCAGCGAAGACATTGGGAATTGCATGGCTCTGATGCGCCGCCACGGCTTTCGCCATCTGCCCGTTTGCCAAGAAGGACAGCTGATTGGCATGGTCTCTCTCAGGGACATCCTGCTGCACGACCTCGACGAGAAGGATGACGAGGTACGGATGATGCGGGCCTATATCCACTCCATGCCTGACGCATAGAAAAGGCGTTGGACGCTGGTCCCTGCTGCACCCACAAGGATCCCTGGGCGATGATTGACCAGCGGACGAGACGTCAGCCCCCTCTGCCTACATCCCCTTGACTGCCCATGTTCTCCCTTAGCACTAAGGTAACTTGTCCAAAGGGATCCCCAAAAGGTAACGTTACTGGCGATTACCTGAGTGCATTGAACACCGGATTAAGAAGGTCTAGTTTTGGGGTACCAGCGATCCTGCCCTTGAAATGAAGGCTGAAGCTTCGGGGGAGTGAGGCTTTGGCTTGCGCGCATGCGTGCGCAGGGGCCGCTGAACGAGGAGCATGAGCGAGAAAGTCACGATACTGTACTACACGCTCTGGATCCTGCATCCCGTCCTGCAGACGGCGATTGCGGGCTTCATGCTTCGCCGTGGACTGTTCCGCCAATTCAAATTCTTCTTCGCCTACATTCTCACGCAGATCGTGAGCTTCGGGATCGTTTTTCCCGCCTACGTGTGGCGCAGTTATTCCTACCTGTTTTATCTCTACTGGGGAACCACGGCGATCAGCGTGGCCTGCGGTTTCCTGGTGATTCATGAAGTGTTTGTCGATGTGTTTCGTCCCTTCCACACCCTGCGCGATCTGGGCACCGTGCTTTTCAAGTGGGCAGGACTGGTGATGCTCCTGGTGGCCGGCGTAGTTTCTGTTTCGAACACCTCAACCCAGTTCGGACCGCTTGTCCAGGCCATCGTGACCGCGCAGCGCTGCGTGCGGATGATCCAGGTGGGGATGGTGCTATTCCTGCTCTTCTTTGCGCATTACGTGGGTGTCAGCCGGAGGCAGCACAGCTTCGGGATCGCGCTTGGCTTTGGCGCGTTCGCCTCGACCGAACTGATTTTGATCGCGTCCTGGGTGGGCCATCACCTGGGCGGCGGCCCGTGGATGAGTATCGCGAACATGAGCGCTTATAACTGCAGCCTGTTTTTGTGGCTGGGCTACGTAGCGGTGAAACGGCCGGCGCGGGATCTTTCTACGTCGCTGCTGCAGACGCATCGCTGGGAGCAGAGCCTGTCCGATATTCACCATCCAGTGCCCGCCGACTCGCTCATTCCGATGTTTGAAGGGATGGTCGACCGCGCACTGTCCCGTTCGCACCCCACGGATGTCCCTGCCGTTCCGGCAGAAGGTACAACTGGTTCCGTGGTGGGTGCTGTGGTGCGGGCGGCCGAGGGGTTCGCCGCCGCGGTGCGTGCAGGATCTAAGGGGTAAGGCGGACGGCGGACTTCAGACCTCAGACCTCAGCTAGGCTGGATTTCTTTGAGCTAACAGTTCGGGAATCGTAAATCCTCGCGCGCAGTTCCTCGCCTTGTGGTACTTGTGATTACTCTTCAATCACTACTTTTGTTGTGGGCTGTAAGTTTGCTTGGCAGAGATGTTAACGGTCCAGTCCAGCGACTGGACCCAGGGCGCTCATCCCGCGCTTTCGTACACCCTGTGAAATTTCCTGCATAGAAAATTTGACACGTGTCCTATAATGCGGCACCGCGCGATAGGAAATTCTTCTCAAGGATTTCCACAGCGGAATAGGAGACGAACCCATGAAGAGAACGATCGGGACCCTGCTCCTGATGGTAGGACTCGTGGGCACATTCATCGCAGCCGCCGTCCAACAGGTTCCCGCCTCGGACGGAGGCCCGCTCATCCTGTGCCCACCGAAAACAGCCAACTGCCAATCCACCCTGCCACCGCAGTAAACCCCAGGGGGGCTGTGACCGGCAAGGTCACTAAAGTAACCAGTCGTGGGTAACCTGTGGTAACTGGAGTTTGGGCCAACTCAAGGGCTTGCAATTTTCGGGCTGACGGACCTTATAGACCGTCGGCCCTTTATTTTTTTCGGACGCTGAGAGAACCCTGGAACCACAGAGGACACAGAGGTTCACAGAGGATTCCTGGATGCTTCCTGTTGCTCGTCTTCAGGCTGCCGGCTTGGATAGGGCCGATTCCAACTGGCGCTTGAGTTCGCTGGGGTCATTTACGGGCGGCTGACATGAGGTGCCTGAGCATAGGACCGCGAACGGCTGCCCGGAGTGAAGCTGCGGCAGATTCGGAATTGTTTCCGACAGCACCTGCGGCAGATTCTGCGGGACCGCCTGATTCGGGGTGAGGCGCAGCACGCTCTTGCTGAAGGCGAAGGGCGCCAATGCGGCGGCGCACAACTGCTCGCCTTGGTCGCGCTTGCTCTCTTCCGCGATCACAACCACCTGGACCGGGCTTTCCAGGAAATGGATCACGGCCATGCCGTAGGTGGCAGCGAAGATTCCAAACTGCTCGGCCACACCGGCGAACGTTTCGAGTGTCTGTTCCGCTTTCTCGCGATAGCTGGCGTCGCCAGTGAAGTGATGCAGGCGGATGAGCGCGATCGCCGCCATGGGATTGCCAGCGGGCGTGGGCGAGTCCTGAAGAGGCTTGCGCCGCGTTGCCAACACGCCCAGGCTCTTACCGTCGGGTGCCGGTTCGGAGTCGAAGAAGCCGCCCGAAGTCGCGTCATAAAAGCGCGCGATCAGCGCGTCCACTAGGGCATGCGCGAACTTGAAGTAGCTGAGATCGGCTGTGGTCTCGTAGGCGTCGAGGCAAGCCAGTGCCGTGAAGGCGTAATCATCGAGGAGTCCGGGAACCTCGCGGTGGTCGGCTTTGGGGTCGGAGTAGGCGACCACGTGCAGCAGTGACGCAGCGTGGGCATCGGTGCCATGCTTGAAAGCCTGCGAAAGCACGCGATCGAGAGAGCGCAGCGCGAACCGCCGCGCATCGGCAAGGCCCAGAACCCGCGCCGCCTCGAGGTATGCCGAGATGCACAGGCCGTTCCAGCCGACGTAAACGGTCTTGTCCACATACGGAGCTTGCCGCTGCAGCCGGGCGGCGTACATTTTCTTTTTGGCCGACTCCAGGAGTTCTTTCACGCGATCCGGAGGCAGGTTCATGCGACGGGCGATCTCGTCGAGGGGCGCGCGGACAAACAGGACGTTCTTGGCGGGATTGTGATGCATCTCGCCGATTTCGTTGATGTCATAGTGCAGGGCCGCGACCTGCGCTTCTTCTTCGGTCAAGACGGCGCGGGCCTCGTCCAGCGTCCAGGTGAAATAATCGCCGTCGTCGTCCATGGAAATGTCGGCGTCCTGCGAGGCATAAAATCCGCCACGCTCGCGATCGCTGAGCCATTCGTCCATCCAGCGGATGATGTCGCGGGCCACGTCGGCGAAAAACTGCTGGCCCGTGGCCTGGTAGGCGTGGACGTAATTCTTCAGCAGTTCGGAATTGTCGTAGCACATCTTCTCGAAGTGCGGCACGACCCAGCGCTCGTCCACAGAGTAGCGATGGAAGCCTCCGGCGAGTTGGTCGTAGACGCCACCGCGCGCCATGTGCTCGAGCGTGGTCACGATAATGTTGCGGAGGTCGGCATGGGCGGTTGAGGGGCTCTGCGCCGCTGGACGGCCGGGGGCGGCCGTCCCCACATGGCCCCTGGCATAACGCTCTATCAGAACGTCCAGGGCGGAAGGATGCGGAAACTTCGGAGCCTGCCCGAAGCCGCCATGGTGGGAGTCGAACATCTTCGCCGCGGATTCCTGGATGGCCGTGATCACTGCGGTCGACACACGGCCGCTGCGGCCTGCAAATGATTCCGACTGGGAAATCGCGCTTTCGACCATCTTGGCCTGCTCGATCACGTCGCCATTTTTTTCGTGGTACGCATTGGCAATGCTGAGCAGCACGCGGCGGAAACTGGGGCGGCCGTAACCATCGTTCGGGGGGAAATAGGTGCCGCCGTAGAAGGGCTTGCCGTCGGGTGTGAGAAATGCAGTGAGAGGCCATCCGCCTTGCCCGCTGACGGCTTGCACGGCGGCCTGGTAACGTCCGTCGATGTCGGGACGCTCGTCGCGATCCACCTTCACGGCGATGAAGTGCTGGTTCACAATCTCGGCAATGGCGGGATCTTCGTAGGATTCGCGGTCCATCACGTGACACCAGTGGCACCACACCGCGCCGATGTCGAGCAGCATGGGCTTATTTTCGCGCTGCGCGGCCGAGAATGCCTCCTCACCCCACTCGTGCCATTGGATGGGCTGATGCATGGCAGAGCGCAGGTAGGCGGAAGAAGCCCGGGCGAGGGAGTTTAGGGCGGTCGTGGTCATCCTTTAAGTTTAACGCTGGTTGAGTGGGATTAATCTAACGGGTTTAACCCGGAACTCGATAGGGTTATCAAAGCCGCGTGGATCTGAATTATCCGCGGCAAAGAAATTGGCGTATGGTTTGAGGGCGGCAATAAGGAGATTCTCGAAGTGTACAAGTTGGATATCTTCTGCTATGTATCTGGCATCTTTGGGGATAGCTTTCAAGGTCTCAAGCCGGCGAAGGGAACTCAATGAAGAGCACTGCGATGAAGTTCGCGGTTGGTGCCGTTTTAGTTTTTGTACTCCAAATCAGTTTTCTGAACGCGCAGGATGGCAGCGCGAGCCACCAGACGCCTTCTGTCACGGTGGCGCAGGAAGAGCCGGCAAAAACAGCCTCCGCGTCTTCCGATAACCTGCCCGACGCGCCCGGGCTCCAAGCCCAGGCACAAAGCCAAACTCAAAGTCAGAATCAAAATCAGAATCAGAATCAGTCTCAAAATCAAAGTCAGGATCAGACGCAGAAAGAGAGCGCTCCATCGCTGGGGGATCTGGGCTTCTCGAAGGCCGAAGAGCAGGGCAACGCCCGGCAGCAGGCGCTGCTCGACAAGCGCACGCACATGCTGAAGATTCACCAGCGCATGGGCCTGATTACCACGATCCCGATGATCGCGTCGGTGGTGACGTCGTTGAACGCGGGTGGCCGCAGCGAGGGCACGGTCTCGCGCGACCTGCACGTGGCGATTGGGGCCCTGACCGGCGATTTGTACGGAATCACGGCGTACTATGCGATTCGCGCGCCGAAGATCGAGGGCACCGAAACGCGCGGCCCGATTAAATTCCACAAGATTATGGCATGGATTCATGGACCGGGAATGATCGCAACGCCGATTCTGGGAGCAATTGCATTCTCGCAAAAGAACAATGGCGAAAGAGTGCATGGCATTGCGCAGGCGCACGGCCCGGTCGCGATTGTGACTGCGGGGGCCTTCGGCGCGGCACTGTTGTCCGTGTCGCTCAAGTTCTAACAACGTCATCCTGCCCGGGAACTCATTCGAAAACTGCTGCGCAAAAATCTATGAAGAAAAACCTGCTGCCTTTATTTGTACTGTTCGCCCTCACGAGTGTTTATGCCGCCGATCAAACCTGGGTCTTGAAGCAGAGCACGCTCACCTATCACGTGTCGCATCCGCTGCATCAGACGGATGGCGTGAGCCATGCCGCGCGGGGAAAGGGAGTCTGCCACGACGGGCAGTGCGATTTCCTGATTGCCGTGCCGGTGAAATCGTTTGATTCGGGCGACAGCAACCGCGATCTGCACATGCTGCAGGTGACTCGAGGCGCGGAGTATCCCATGGTGCAAGTGCGGACTCGCCTGCCTGAGTCAGCAGAAGGCTCGAGCACCATCAAAGCCGACCTCGACGTCCAGTTTGCGGGGCAGACCGCGCATTTTCAGCAGGTGCCGTTGGAAGTGAAGACGGAGGGAAAGGAGAAGCACATCACGGGGACAATCCCGGCGACGCTGGCGGACTTCAAAATCGAGCCACCGTCGCTGCTCACTATGCCGGTGAAGAACGAGATTCCGGTGAAGGTAGACATGACGTGGAGCCCGCAATAGAGCGGGGGCGGGACGCCCGCGCGACAGCCGGCGAGACGCCGGCGCTACCAGCGAGAGCTATGCTGGCGGCGAATGCACTGACGGTGGAACCACGGTTACGGCAACGTTGCCAGCACCGCTGCGAACCGGTCGGTCACAGCCTCGAATCCCTTTTCTGTCGGGTGGAGTTCATTCGCCCACCAGTCCTGGTAATCGTCCAGGCGATTGGAGAGCGTTCCGCGCAAGTCGATGTACTGGACATGCCCCAGAGCCGTCTGTGACGGCAGCAACTTCACCATCGTGTTGAAGCGGTCCATCATGGCCTGCATCATGGCAATTCGAGTGGGCAGGTCTGAGAAGTTCTTTTCGCGAAAGCCCGGATCGAGCCACGGTCCGGGAAAAGGCCAGCCTCCCAGAAATCCGCGGCCATCGGGGACCGGGTAGTCATATCCATGAACCAGGATGGGGACGATTTTGCCAAACGTGCCTTGGCAAAGGCTGGTGATTGTCGTCAGCATCTGCACATACGCGGTGAAGATTCGCTGGTTCAAGACTCCGTCAACCACCTCGTCGTCCCAGCCCGCGATAGGAGAGAACGCGTTGTTGAGCAGCATGCCAAACTCGTTGCCGGCCACGTCATCGCCGCCGCCCGAGACCAGCACCGCCTTGGGCACGGCTCCGCGCGCCTGGATTTTTTCCAGCTTGCGGGCGAAATCGTCGAGTTGCCCTCCGGTATACGCCATCTTTTCGATGGGATCTCCTTTGTGCGCGGTTGACTCGACGTTGTAGCCGTGAGCGTCTTCCAGCAGCTTGAGGACGTCATGCAGCGGGTAGTCGAACCAGGAATCGCCGGCTGCGGCCAGGAATCCAGCTGTCTGAAATTCCGCGAGCGCCGGCTCCGGAGCGGCGGCGGCGGTGGTTTGAATCTTCAATGCCAGCTTCTTCGGATTTTTCTGCAGGGCGGCAGTCCGCCGGATCAGAGCCAGCTTGCGGAGGCTCAGAATGTCGTCCGCTTTCTTACGGCCTTGTTCCAGCGCGGCCGCAATCTTATCTTCGAGTGGCATAGAAACCTCCACGGCCCTCCCGCGTTTAGGAGAGGGTGCGTCAGTATATGTCGGCTTTTAGGCGGGAAGACAGTTTTGCGGTTTTGTTCGGAGAACGTAAAAAGGCTTGCTGCCTGGGCAAATCACGAGATCGAAAGTTGCTGCGCGATGCTGCAGTACAGATCGATGGCCTGATGCAATTGCTTTTTCTCGATGTACTCGCTTTCTGTGTGCGCTACGTGGATTGAGCCTGGGCCGATCAGCAGTGGCTCGCCCCAGTTGGTCAGCTGTGGGATGTCTGTCGTGAAGGCGGCAATCATCGTGGGTAGTCCATCGACGCTCCGCAACCGCAGAAAGGGAATCTCGAGGGGAAATGTGACTTGGACCTGATCGCCCGCCTCGGCAAGAATCTGTTGGCGCAAATCGTTGGAGGGACCTACGAGCCGGTAGAGCAAATCGGCGTGCGCGTAATCAGGAATTACATTCGGCGCGCGCCCGCCTTCGATCAGGCCGATATTCAGCGTGCACGGGCCCACCTGCGGATCGGCCGGTAACTGCATCGTGCGCAGGCAGGCTAGTGCCGAGATCAGCTTGTCGATGGCCGACTCGCCCAGTTCCGGATACGCTGAGTGTGCCATGCGCCCGCGCGCGGCGATTTCCACGCGCAGGGTTCCTTTTGATGCGAGCGCGATACGATTCTCGGTGGGCTCGCCATTGACCAGAAACTTGCTTCGCGGACCTTGGGTGCTCGCGGCATACTGATTCGCGACTTGCGCGCCCAAGCTATCGCGTTCCTCGCCAACGACGAACAACAATCCAACAGGCGTGCCTTGCCGGCGAAGACGCTCGGCTGCCGCGACTTGCGCTGCGATGATCCCCTTGGCATCACACGAGCCGCGGCCATAAATGCGGTCTTCATCTTCGGAGGAAGGAATGAACGGCGGCACGGTGTCCATGTGGGTGGAGAAGGTGATCGCGGGTACGGCTTCCGGCTTGCGGTCACCGGCTTCGGTGACGGCATACAGATTGAAGCGGTCGCCCTCGACCGGCATTTTCAGCGTGCGGTAGCCGAGGCGGCAGAGCTCGCCATAAAGATAATTGGCGACCGCGGATTCATTGCCCGTGATCGATTCGATGTCGACGAGCTGGCGCGTGAAAGTGACGACGTCCATGGTGGAGAGGATAGCAGAGGCAAAGGCGGACCTCGGACCGCAGACCTCGGACCTCGGACCGCAGACTGAGTACTGAGTACTGAGTACTGAGTACTGAGTACTGAGTACTGAGTACTGAGTACTGAGTACTGAGTACTCTCCTGCTCCTGCGATAATCTAGAGCGTGCACTTTGCCGCGCCCATACGCTCTCTGTTTCTCGACGGCCCTGCGGGAAGGCTGGAGGCGCTGCTCAACGGCGGCGCGGAGAACGCGACCCATGCTGCGCTGGTCTGTCATCCCCATCCTCTGTTTGGCGGGACGCTGCACAACAAGGTCGTCTTCCACACCATGAAGGCGCTGAACAGCTTTGGTTTTCCCGTGCTGCGCTTCAACTTCCGCGGCACGGGCTTGAGCGAGGGCGAACACGATCAGGGTAAGGGAGAAGTGGATGATGTTCGCACTGCCCTCGACTGGCTGGACACGGAATATCAGCTGCCGCTGATTTTTGCCGGCTTTTCTTTCGGAGCCGCGATTGGCTTGCGGGCAGCTTGTGCGGACCCGCGGGTTCGAGCGCTGATTGGGGTGGGCGTTCCGGTGGCGCCGGTGGCCGCCGATACAGAGGAGCCTCGCGTATACACGCTCGATTTTCTGCGGGATTGCACCAGGCCCAAGTTGTTCGTGAGTGGAGCGCGCGATCAGTTCGGGCCCCGCGCCGGGCTGGAGTCCCTGGCCGCCTCTGTGCCGGAACCGAAGAGGCTTGTCATCGTTGAGGGCGGGGATCATTTCTTCGAAGGACGTTTGCGCGAGTTGCGCGAGGCGATTGAGGAGTGGGTTAGGGAAGCTGTCGGCTCTCAGCCCTCAGCTTTCAGCTAAAGACCGGCATTTCAGCGGCGAATTCCCTTGCTTATGTGATTTTCTGAGCGCAGCGAGCGCTGAACCACCGCCCGAGGGGGATCCAGCCTTTCGCAGCTGAAGTGGTTGAATTCCTGATGGCTGATAGCTGACGGCTGACAGCTCTTCCTTATAATCTTCACGCATGCCTGATCCCGCTCGTGAATCGCAGTTCCGGCAGATGCGCGAAACGGCGCGCGCCATTTTTCAGCACGCACTGGATCAAGCTTCCATCGAGAAGGCTTTTGCGCGACACGTGCATTGCGAGCGTGGCATTTTGCGGGTGCGCGAAGATCTTTACGATCTGCAAACGTACTCGCAAGTGCGCGTCATCTCGATCGGGAAGGCCGGTCACACGATGGTCGAGGCGCTGAGCCAACAGGTCGGATCGTCGGCCGAGGGAATTGTGGCGAGTTCGACGCAACCGGTATCGCAGGTTCGCGGCTTCCGATATTTTCACGGAGGGCATCCCACGCCCAACGCCGAATCGATCCAGGCGGCGAGCGCGATTTTGCGCCTGCTCGAAGCGCTCCCTGCCAGCGCGCTGGTGATCTTTCTGGTGAGTGGAGGAGGGTCGTCGATTGTGGAAAAGCCGATCGACGATGACATCTCGCTCGACGACTTGGTTGCAACCTATCGCGCGCTGGTGCATTCGGGCGCGCCCATTGCCGAGATCAATGCGCTGCGCAAGCATCTCTCTGCGGTGAAGGGCGGACGCCTGGCGCAGGCCGCCTCTCCCGCGCAGCAGGTTTCATTATTCGTATCAGACGTTCCCGATCAGACGCCGGACGCGCTGGCATCGGGTCCAACCATGCCCGATTCCACGAGCGTGGAAGATTGTTACCGCATCGCAGAAAAGTATGAACTGCTCAAGCAATTTCCGTCGTCTACGCGAGAACTGTTGGAGCGCCATGCGCTGGAAGAAACACCGAAGTCGGATGATCCGGCATTCCACAACGCGCGCTGGTGGACGATTCTGTCGAATCAGACGGCAGTGGAAGAGGCGAGCCTGGCTGCCGAGCGATCGGGTTTCTTCGCGCGAGTGGACAATTCCTGCGACGATTGGGATTACCAAAAGGCGGCCGATTATTTGCTCAAGAAGATTCGCGAGTTGCGCCAGCAGTGTTCGCCGGTCTGCCTGATCTCGGGTGGAGAGGTGACAGTTAAGGTCTCGGATGGCGGAATAGGAGGACGGAATCAGCAGTTTGCGCTGGCTTGCGCCGAGAAGATCGTGGGTGAAAACATTACCGTGCTTAGCGGGGGAACCGATGGTGTAGATGGAAACAGCCCCGCGGCGGGCGCGGTGGTGGATGGCAGCAGCGCGCAGCGGGCGTCCGAGCAGGGGTTGGATGTGCGTGGCGCGCTGGCCAAGTTTGATGCGTATCCGCTTTTCCGCGCGATAGGGGATGCAATCGAGATTGGCCCAACAGGGAATAATCTGAGGGATTTAAGAATTCTGCTGGCCTATTGAGGTACGTTTCGAGGCGGTCGTGTTGAGCGCATGTTATTGACGCCGGCGTTAGACATTCTTTTGCTAATCCCTCACAATATGGTCATCATTTCAGGGGAAATCATTTGAGCAAACCGATCCGCGCAAAAATCAGCGCTCTGGGCACCTACGTTCCGCCTCGCCTTCTTACCAATGCCGACCTCGAGCGCATGGTCGACACCAACAATGAATGGATCATGGCCCGGGTCGGCATCCGCGAACGTCATGTTGTCGATAAAGGTGTGGCCACCAGCGATCTCGCCGTAGCGGCCTCCCGCAAGGCCCTGGCGCAGCGCGGATTTACTCCCAGCGACATTGAAACCATCATTGTCGGCACCGTCACTCCGGACATGTTCTTTCCTTCTACCGCGTGTGTGGTGCAAGAGAAGCTGGGAGCCAAGGGAGCCTGGGGATTCGATCTCTCCGCCGCCTGCTCGGCATTTCTCTATTCGCTGCAAGTAGGCGCACAGTTCATTGCGAGTGGGGCGCACAAGAGGGTGCTCGCCATCGGTTCCGACGTAATGTCCTCTATCATCGATTACACCGACCGGGCTACATGCGTCATCTTCGGAGACGGCGCAGGGGCTGCGATCCTGGAACCAGCAGAGGATGATTCCGTTGGCCTCATCGACTTCATTCACGAAGTCGATGGCTCTGGCGGGCAATTTCTCTATATGCCGGGCGGCGGCAGCCTGCATCCCACCAGCAAAGATACGATCGCTCAGCGGATGCACTACGTCCATCAGGACGGCCAGCAAGTGTTCAAATTCGCCGTCCGCAAGCAGACCGAACTGTGCCTCAAGTTGCTTGAACGCAACGGGCTGAAGGGCGCGGATATTGATGTCTTCATCCCGCACCAGGCGAACTTGCGGATCATCAACGCCACTGCCGACCGTCTCGGACTGCGCCCGGAAAGCGTGATCGTGAACATCGATCGTTATGGGAACACAACGGCTGGAACGATTCCTCTGGCGATGAACACGGCGATTGAAGAAGGCAAGCTGAAGAAGGGAAGTCTGGTGCTGCTGGCGTCGGTGGGAGCAGGGTTCACGATTGGAGCCACCCTGCTGCGCTGGGCATTTTAGGAGTGGACCTTAGGCGTCAGACCTTAGACCTTGGACTTTCAAGACTTGCGCCCATCGATTGGCAGTTTTTCGAGTCTGAGGTCCAAGGGCCGAAGGCTGAAGTCTGAGGTCTAACGCCGGCTCTGAGTGACGTTCGTAACTCTCCGGAATGCATTCCGGTGGCCTCTCCGAAGTCTCAACTGCTATCGTTTTCGCACGTCCGCGTCACGTGGGGATGCCGCCGGCGTGTAAGGTATGACTCGCAACCTCTGGTTTTGTCTACTGCTTGCCCTGGGCTCGATAGGAATCGCCGCCCAGCAAGCCGATCCTCGTGAAAGCAAACTGCTGGTTCTGGAGCGCCTCTGGAACGAAGCGCAGGTCAATCGCGATTCTTCCGCTCTGGATCAACTCGTTTCCAGCCGGTTTGTGAATACGGAGTATGACGGCGAGGTCAGCGACAAACAGAAATTTCTTGCCGATATTAAGGATCCACTCTTTAAACCTACGTTGGCCAATATTTCAGGCGTCAAAATGAACTTCTTCGGTGATACTGCCGTGGTCACGGGAATCTACCATACCCAGGGCACGTATGAGGGCAAGCCGTACGACCACGTTGGACGCTTCACCGATACCTGGGTCCTCGACATGGGCAAGTGGCAGTGCGTCGCCAGCCACACCAGCCTGCTCAAGAAATGAAATTTCTCATCAGTTGGATTTGTGGAAGAGCGCGCCTTTAGGCCCGCGTTGGGCGCATCGAACTTAACCGCTTTAGCCGGTGTAATTTGTTCTTCGCCTCTCTCCGTTATAATCCCATAAATTCTTTTTATGCGGCAGAACTGCGTTGCGCTGGATTCCCGGTGATCTAATCATGCTCAGGAGAGTACCAGTGGACTCCGCCGCGCATCCTCGAGCCTGGAAGGTTCTGCTCGCTTTCGCACTCATCTATTTTGTTTGGGGCTCCACGTATTTCGCCATTCGAGTCGGGGTCCGCGAGGTACCACCCTTTCTGCTGGCCGCCATTCGTTTTCTGATCGCAGGAACAATTCTGTACACATGGATGCGGATCAGGGGGACACGTTCGCCGACAATGCGGGAATGGGCCGGAGCCAGCCTGCTGGCAGTCCTGATCTTCGTCTTGGATTATGGCCTCGTGTTCTGGGCTGAACGCCGCGTACCGTCGGGAATCGCGGCGGTCATGATGGCCACCATCCCGGTGTTTATGACCTTATCGGAAATCTTGATCATGAAGACACAACAGCTCACGCTTCGTCTGGCTGCCGCACTGCTGGTGGGCATAGCCGGCGTAGGTGTGCTTGTGAGCCACAGCGCGAGTTTCGGCGATGTCCCGATCGACACACTCGGCGCCTGCGCCCTCATCGTGGCGGCTATCAGTTGGTCGATGGGATCAGCGCTCACGCGCAAACTGCCGCTGCCCTCGGACAAAGCCATGAGTTCCGGAGCGCAAATGTTTGCCGGAGGCGTACTGCTTACGTTCACCGCAGGGCTGGCCGGCGAATTCCGTGGGTTCCACCTGCAAGCCGTCTCGGCTAGGGCGTGGTTCGCCCTGCTCTATCTGATCGTGGCGGGCTCGATCATCGCCTTCACCGCCTATGTCTGGCTGATTCATCACGAATCGCCGACCAAAGTGGGAACTTATGCGTACGTAAATCCAGTCGTCGCGGTTCTGCTGGGATATTTCCTTGGAGGAGAGAATATCGGCCCGCGCACGATTTTGGGCACACTCTTGGTGCTGGTCAGTGTAATTGTGATTACGACTGCGCGGTCGAAGAAAGTCGAAATCGGCACGCAACGGGACGATCTTCGAACCTCAGACGCCCCAGAACTGACGACTGACAATTGATAGTGAGATCTCTATGGTCTCGTCATCTTCTCCGGCTTCACTAACTGATCGAACTCTTCCCCCGTCAGATAACCCAGCTTCAGCGCCGCTTCCCGCAGGCTTGTATGCTCGACGTGAGCCGTGTGTGCGATCTGGGCGGCTTTGTCATATCCGATCTTGGGCGCAAGCGCGGTGACCAGCATGAGTGAATTCTTCACATACCAATCGACTTTCGCGCGATCGACCTCAATGCCCTTGAGCATGTACTCGACATAGCCGTGGCAGGCATCAGTGATGAGCGTAACCGAGTGCAGAAAGTTGTAGATGATCACGGGCTTGTACACGTTTAGTTGGAAGTTCCCTTGAGACCCGCCGAATCCGACGGCAGCAGTCGCGCCGTGAACCTGCACGCAGACCATGGTCATAGCCTCGCACTGCGTGGGATTGACCTTGCCGGGCATGATCGACGACCCCGGCTCGTTCTCCGGTATAGACAGCTCGCCCAACCCGCAACGCGGGCCGGAGGCCAGCCAGCGGATGTCGTTCGAGATTTTCATCAGCGAGGCCGCCAGCGTCTCCATCGCCCCTTGCGCAAAGACGATTTCATCGTGCGCCGACAGCGCTGCGAACTTGTTGGCATGCGAACGGAAGGGAAGCCCCGTGAGTTCGGCAATTTTCTTGGCCGTGCGCTCGGCAAATTCGGGATGTGTATTCAATCCTGTGCCCACCGCGGTTCCACCGATGGCCAGATCGTAAAGTCCGTCCAGCGCCTGCTCCAATCGTTTAATGTCGCGCTCGAGCAAACTTGCCCAGCCGCCGAACTCCTGGCCGATGGTCAGAGGCACGGCGTCTTGCAAGTGCGTGCGGCCAATCTTCACAATGTTCTCGAATTCCTTGGCTTTGGCCGCGATCGCGTCGCGCACTGATTTAATAGCCGGAATGAGCGCATTCTTCACCCGCTCGGCTGCAGCAATGTGCATAGCGGCCGGAAACGTGTCATTCGAAGACTGCGACATGTTTACGTGATCGTTGGGATGGATGGGCTTCTTCGATCCCATCTCCCCGCCCGCGATTTCGATGGCGCGGTTCGAGATCACTTCATTCAAATTCATGTTGGTCTGGGTGCCGCTGCCGGTCTGCCAGATCCGCAGGGGGAACTGATCGGTGAGCTTGCCTGCAATGACCTCATCGGCGGCCTGCACGATCAGTTTGGCCTTATCCGCGGGCAACTTCCCCAGGTCCTGATTCACCAATGCACATGCTTTCTTGAGGATTCCGAAGGCCCGAATCAACTCCGGCGGCATATTGTCGCGGCCAATATTGAAATGCAGCAGCGAGCGTTGGGTCTGCGCGCCCCAATACACATTCGCCGGGACTTCGATCTTGCCCATGCTGTCGGACTCCATGCGATGGCGGGTGGGGGCTTCCGTAAGAGTAGACATGACGGCTCCTGGTTTGAGCGGAGAGATGAAGGCAACCGCAAATTATAGCTCTTCATGATCCTCAATCGAGTTACTGCTTGACGTTAAACGTTAAACGCGGTAAGTAAGGGTCAGTCTATGGCGAAATCTCAAACACCTCTTCCTCCCATTCATCCTGGCGAAATTCTGCGCACCGAGTTCATGGAACCTCTTCAGCTCAGCATGAATCGCCTCGCACTCGACCTCCGTGTCCCTGTTACTCGGATTGCAGAGATTGTTCACGAGCGTCGTGCCATTACCCCGGATACGGCGTTGCGTCTAGCCCGCTATTTCAATACCAGCGCTGGATTTTGGCTCAATCTGCAGACCGCTTACGATTTGGAAGTCGCTGAGGACAAATGGCTGCGTGTCATCGAAAGAGAAGTTAGGCCCGTCTCGATGGCGGCTGCGGGCTTTCGCTCGTAGGTCGGGCGTTCTGCGAATCGTTACCAAGTTTCCACGTGCTAGAATCATCGGTTTCCGAGTTGCTCTCGACCCCGTCCATCGAGTGCCTCCGTCCTGATCCATGCTCCAATTCCTGGCCGCCGAAGAACTCGACGTCGAACCTAAGACCAAGCTCAAGTTCCATCCCGAGATGCACACAGACGTGCTGGTTATCGGCGCGGGGCCGACTGGGCTGGCCTGTGCCATCGAAGCTCAGAAACTCGGCCTGAAAGTCATCGTGGTCGACAAGGGTTGCCTGGTGAACTCGCTGTTTCACTATCCCGCCAACATGGTTTTCTTCACCACGCCCGAACTGCTCGAGATTGGCGACATTCCGTTTACTACCGCCCAGCAAAAGCCGACGCGGGAAGAGGCTCTCGAGTACTACCGAAAGGTCGCCGAGCACTACGAACTGGATGTTCGCCAGTATGAGTGGGTGAAGATGGTCGTGGGCGAAGACGGAAATTTCAGCATCACAGCGACGGATCGGGCCGGCCGTCCGCACGATTACCGCACGAAGAAAGTGATCGTATCAACCGGTTATTATGATCTTGCAAACCAGCTTAATATTCCGGGCGAGGATCTGCCCAAAGTCTCGCATTACTACGGCGAACCGCATCCCTATTACGACACGGACGTGATGGTTATTGGAGGAAAGAATTCTGCTGCGATTGCCTCGCTCGACTTATGGCGGCACGGGGCGCGGGTCACGCTGGTGCACCGCGAGCCCCAGCTGCACCATCACGTGAAGTACTGGATCAAGCCAGATCTGGAAAACCGCATCAAGAAGGGAGAAATCGAAGCCTACTTCAACAGCTCGGTGCAAGAAATCGGCATTGACCACGTGGTGATCAATACCCGGTCCGGGCCCATGCGCCTGAAAAACGATTTCGTGCTGGCCCTGATTGGTTATCACCCCGACTACGACTTTCTGCGCAGCATGGGAATCGAACTCTCAGAGCAGCAGTGCCGCCCGGTCTGCGACCCTGTGTCATTGGAAAGCAACGTGCGCGGAATCTACGTCGCTGGCGTGATTGTGGCGGGATCGCGTACGAACGAGATCTTTATCGAGAATGGCCGCTTCCACGGGAAGCAGATTGCGGACGACCTGAAGCGCAAGATGCACAAGTAAATCCGAAGCCGCCGAAAATAACAAAACCCCGGAGCGGTGCTCCGGGGTTAGAACTTTCAGCTGTTATTTTTTAGCAATCTTGCGGCGAATCAGACCGGCCAAACCCGCCAGGCCCGTTCCCATCAGGGTTAACGAAGCGGGTTCAGGGGTAACCGAACTGCCTCCATCTAGGACGCCAGCTTCCGAGTTGGGCGTGATGTAGAGGATTTTGCCGGTTTCCGGGTTGACCAGCTCAGCGTACAGGATTGTTCCTTGTCCCACGCCGCTGGCGGTAATGGTCATCGGGTTGCTTCCCATCACTCCGACGTTGGCATACCCAAACTGCTGGTTGTTGGCGGCAAAGCCTAAACCAGTCCAGCTGGCTTGGATTGCGCCGAGCGCCCCACCTTCGGGGAAGCTCGCGAGCGACGTGAAATTGATACCATTCACGGAACCAGTCAGGCCATTGGGTGCAGCTGCCAGGATGATCAAGTCATCGCCAGCAAAGGATTTGTTGCCATTGACACTGATGGTGAAGGTGTTGCTCGTTAGGATGTTCATGTTAATGGCGCCATTCGCCGTTCCATTCACGTGCATCACGTCAGGCGTCGACGCGGAGCAGGTGTAGGTGGCGAAGGCGTTGCAGGTATTCGCTACAGCGGGCATAGAAGCGATGAAGGTCAGGGGGACTAAGAACAACAAGAATTTAGCGGCGCGCATGTGAATAACTTTCTCCCGGATTCTGGATAGAACAACCCGCTGCGATAGGGAGCACGCGAATTGCCACGCGATTGCAGTCATTGGGTCAGGCAAGATCCTTAATAATCAGCAACATAGAGGATATGTGCGACCCCTTACGGACGTAACCTATGCAAAGGTTTGAACACTAATCCGCAAGTTCGTGTTTATTGCTCTCAGGCGTGCCGACTGGGGAGAACCGTCGACCTGCCGTTTTGCCGGACTCCGTAAAAACGCATAATCTAACGACTCGCAATGGAACCTCAACCGGAGCATGGCGCGTCCAGCATTTCCCTAGCTTCGTACGCGCGCCTGATTGGCGCTAATGCCAATTTCCGGCGGCTTTGGCTGGCGCAGATCGTCAGCGAGATTGGGGATTGGTTTTACACCCTATCGATCTACACCATGCTGCTGCAGTTAACTGGGCATGCCAGTTCCGTGGCGCTGGCGTTGGTGTTGCAGGTTTTGCCGCAGACCTGTGTAGGCCCGACGGCAGGTGTGGTCAACGACCGTTTGAAGCGCAAGCACGTCATGATTGCAGCAGATATTGTGCGGTGCGTTGTCGTGCTTGCCATGCTATTGGTGCGTTCGCGTTCGACAGTGTGGCTTATCTATCCTCTGCTGCTGGCTGAGACGGTCATGGTTTCGTTTTTCGAGCCGGCGCGCAATGCGGTAATCCCCAATATCGCCGATGCGGGGGAAGTACTGGTTGCGAACACGCTCTCGTCCGCGACCTGGTCGGTCAATCTGATGATTGGAGCGGGGGTTGGGGGCGTGGTGGCGGCGTACTTTGGCCGTAACACTGTATTCCTGTTGAACGCCCTATCCTTTCTGGCATCTGCGGCGCTGATCAGCGGAATGCATTTTGACGAACCCCATGCGGTCGTGGCTGCCCCGCTGCGGCCAAAGGATCTAGTCGATTTTTCTCCCGTGCTCGAAGGCATCCGCTACATTCGCAGCCATCCAACCCTGCTGCCAGCCGTATTCGCGAAGGCAGGCGAACTCATGGTGGGCCCGAGTTGGGTGATTTTCACGGTCATGGGCGCACGGGATTTTCCCATTCATGGGCGGGGCATCGATCCCGCCGGCGGAGCGATGCTGGGTATGAGCATTCTGCTCGGGGGCCGCGGCCTGGGGGCACTGGCCGGGCCGCTGATCTCGGCACGATGGGCGGGACAGAATGATCGACGCCTGCGGTTCGGCATCCTTCTGGGATATCTCTCGATCGCGCTCGGCTATACCATGCTCGGAGTCAGCCGCACAGTCTGGATGGCAGCCGCCTGTGCGCTCGTGGCGCATGCTGGGGGTTCGACGGTGTGGGTCTTTTCAACTACGCTGCTTCAACTTCATGCCGAAGATCGTTTTCGCGGACGTGTCTTCTCCGCCGACCTGGGCCTGGCCAGCTTCACTTTTGCAACCACTGCCTACTTGTGCGGGCGCTTTCTGGATCTTGGAATTTCCTCCAGAACGGTGGCGATGGGCACCGGCCTCGCGATGCTGGTGCCCGCCGCATTGCTTGGGCTGTTGATTCGGGCTCGCTCCAGCAAAGCGTGGTCGGTGTCCTAGCCTTTACCAAGGCGGTCGATCTTCGCCGCCATGATGAAGTCGCTTTCCGTCAGCCCATCGATTTTGTGCGTCCACAATGTGACTTCGACCTTTCCCCACGTCAGCAGTATGTCTGGATGATGGCCCTGTTCTTCGGCCACTGCGCCCACGCGATTGACGAATTCCAGTGCCTGCTTGAAATCGGGAAACCGGAACTCACGATGAAGATGGTGCTCAGTGGTCACTGTCCAGCCGGGCACTTTCTGGTGCAGATCTTCCAGTTCCTTGCCTTTGAGCGGCGGTACGCCTCCGCGGCACGGTACACATTTCTTGTCCGCAAGCTCTTCTGCCATACATCACCCCACAATCGAATGTTCCAGATCTGTTCAATCATAAACAACTGGACAGGACACAGGCTGTGCCGCAGGGCTGATGACAGATAGCGGCACTTGTCCTCACGAGCCCTGGCTATCTGGCGCTGAGAACAGACAGGTGACACCTGCTACACTTTCGCCATGCTGACGCATCTCGAATGCACGCGCTGCGGCGAACACTATCCCGCCGATCGTCCGCAAACGGTTTGTCCCAAAGACAGCGGTATTCTCTACGCCCGCTACGATCTTCCCAAAGTCAAGCGCGCATTCTCCGCCGCCCGGCTCGCCGGACGCGCCCCCACCATGTGGCGCTACGATGCCGTGCTTCCAGAAGCCAATCCCGTCTCGCTTGGTGAGGGTTTCACGCCCATGCTGCCCAGCCGCGAGTTTCCCAATGTGTATATCAAGGACGAAGGCCTGAATCCGACTGGATCGTTCAAAGCCCGCGGCCTGGCGGCCTGCGTAACCATGGCTCGCCATTTCGGACTCAAGAAGCTGGCTATTCCATCCGCGGGCAATGCGGCCGGCGCGCTCGCCGCTTACGCGGCCGTTGCCGGGCTAGAAGCCCACATCTTCATGCCCAGAGATGTCCCTATGGCCAATCGCATCGAGTGCGACTATTACGGCGCTCACGTCACGCTGGTAGATGGCCTCATCAGCGACTGCGCCCGCAAGGTTGCCGAACTCAAGGATTCCGATTCGTGGAGAAAAGACGGATGGTTCGACGTTTCCACGACTAAAGAGCCTTACCGCGTCGAAGGGAAAAAAACTATGGGCTACGAGGTTGCTGAGCAACTTGGCTGGCGTATGCCGCAGGGCATTATCTATCCCACTGGAGGCGGCGTCGGCTTACTCGGCATGTGGAAAGCATTCGACGAAATGGAAGCGTTAGGCTGGATCGGTTCCGAACGGCCCAAGATGATTACCGTTCAAGCCGCTGGATGCGCACCCGTCGTGAAGGCGTGGGAGGAAGGGAAGCAGTCCGCCGAAATGTGGCCGAATGCTTCGACGCTGGCCTCGGGCCTGCGCGTCCCCAAGCCGTATGGCGATTACCTGATTCTCGACATCCTCAAGAAGAGCAAAGGGACGGCGGTCAGCGCGACCGATGAAGAAATCGTCGCGGCCACGCGCGACTGGGCTAAAACCGAAGGTATTTTCGCCGCCCCGGAAGGCGCCGCCTGCCTTGTGGCCTACCGCAAACTGCGCGCCAGCGGACTCTTCAAACCAGAAGACGTAGTCGTGCTCTTCAATACCGGCAGCGGCCTGAAGTACCTCGACGTTCTCGATGCCGTGAGCGCGCCCTCGCGCGTGAAACCGGCGCAATCCACGAAACCGGCAGCCCGCCAAATCGGCGGCATCATCGGACCGTATTAGTAGCACCGGCGTCCCGCTGTTACCGCTCGTAAGCGCTAACTTGATGGAGAACCTTAGGCCACGGAAAAATACTCTTCTAGTCCACCGGGAGTGATGACGCAAAGCAAACGGCTATAGAAACTGGATGACACGCTCGTATGCCAACAGCGTCTAGGCCTGAGCTGGCGTCAGGCCATGTCGGCGCATAATTTCCGCCATCTCTACGCGGTCCGGAGGTCCGCCTGAAGTCTCGTTAATCACTTCGGCGGCCTCGCGGAAATATTGCGGACCGATGGCCGCTGGCGTGATTACGCAGAGCGCCTTTACGTCGTGTGCCCCGTTGTTATCGAACCGGTGAATGGCGCCGCGCGGAATGCAGAGTGCTTGCCCCGGCCCAACATCGATTCGTTTTCCGTCGACGGTCCAGGTCAAGACTCCCTCGATGCCGTATATCGTCTCTTCGTAATGATCGTGGCTGTGTGCTGGCGCGGCCAGACGCTGCGCTGCCGGGACCACGAACTCAAAGGCCGCCAGGGTGCCCGTCGAGTTCTCTCCGGTAATCAGGAAACGAACCACCAGCGGCCCCAACCGGATGGCCTCGTCAGAAGGATTGATCTGGAGATCGATGGTTTGCTGTGCCATGTATTCCTCTCCTGTTAGTAAAGTCCATTTACCGTGCTACACTGTAAACTCCATTTACCGAATGTGTCAAGGCAAAAATGTCGAGATCAATCAAAACTGAGGATATGCTGATCGGGGCCTTGCTACGTGTCCCGGCTCAGGCGATCCAACGCCGGATCATCAACGAGCTCAACGCGGCCGGTTTTGAGGAGCTGCGCGTACCGCATATGGCGGTGCTGCAGTTTCCGGGTCCGGATGGGATTCGCCCTGGCACTCTCGCCGAGCGCGCCGGTATGAGCAAACAAGCTATAAACCAGCTGCTCGGGAGTCTCGAAGGGCTTGGCTATATCGTACGCTCCGACGGCGTTGACGGGGGCCGAGCACGGATTATCCGCCTCACAAAACGGGGCCGGGCCGCGTATTCAAAAATCCACGAGATACTTCGTGACATCGAGCGGGAATGGAGCTCTGAACTTGGGCCCAAGCCTTTTGCTGAGCTCAAAGAACTGCTATTTCGAGTCTGGGAGAGTCCGTTGGCCCGGTAGCCGGGCGCCCCCGTTCCTTGTCCCTGTCCGATCGTTCTTCCCTTTGCCATTGTGTCCCTTATGGTTAAATAAAACTTCCATGACCGACCGTCTCTACTACCACGACCCCTTCCTCTACGAGTTCGAAGCCGAAGTCCGCGAGCAGACCGACACTCCGCGCCCGGCGCTCATTCTCGATCGCACCGCGTTCTATCCTGCGAGCGGCGGCCAAGTCCACGATACCGGATGGATCCTCGCGGGCGATCAGAAATCCCGCGTCACCGAAGTGGCTGACGCCGAGGACGGCCGGGTCGTTCACTACCTCGAAGCTCCCGTAAGAGATCTGAAACCCGGCACCCGCATTCGCGGCCAGATCGACCCCACCCGGCGCCGCGATCACATGCAGCAGCACTCCGGCCAGCATGTCCTCTCCGCCGCCTTCGTCCGCCTCTTCGACATGCCGACGGTCTCGTTCCACATGGGGGACGATTATTGCTCGATCGATCTCGATACTCCCAACGTGAGCAAAGAGCAGATCGAATCTGCCGAGCGTCTCGCCAACGAAATCATTCTCGAGAACCGTCCGGTCGACATCCGTTTCGTTACGCGCGACGAAGCAGGGAAGCTTGGCCTGCGGAAGATTCCTCAGACTGAACGCGACGAACTCCGCCTCATTGACATTCGCGAGTTCGACCTGACCGCTTGCGGGGGGACGCACGTCCGCCAGACAGGCCAGATCGGTTGCATCCTGCTGCGCAAAGCCGAGAAAGTTCGCCAGGGATGGCGCGTCGAATTCATTGCCGGACAGCGCGCGGTAGCCACCGCGCGTCGGGATTACACCACGCTCACCGAGGCTGCGTCGTTATTCTCTGCCCACATCTACGACCTCCCGCAACAGGTCCGCAAATCGCTCGATGAAATTCGGTCGCTCCGCAAGCAGCGCGAACAGTCTCTGGAAGAACTTGCCGAGGCCCAGGCCGCCGCTTTCCTCGCCGAAACTCCCGAACTCAACGGGCGCAAACTGGTCGTTCGCACCTTCTCTGACAAGGAAATGACTTTTGTGAAGCTTCTCGGTCAGAAGTTGACGCGTCTTTCTCCCAATGTCGTCGCGTTGCTAGGGACCAAATCGCCGCAACCGGCTCTGGTCTTCGCCCAATCTGCCGGGCAGCCCTCTGATATGTCGGCTCTGCTGAAAAAAGTGATGGCCACGCTCGGGGGCCGCGGGGGAGGCAGCAAAGATATGGCGCAGGGCGGCGCGCCTAATGGGGACGGTATGGAAGCGGCACTTGAAAACGTTTCCGCCAGCCTGCGCGCGTAGGCGGAGTGTCTGGCGAGGAGTTCTTGTCAGCCCGCACTTAGCGGCTAGTGCTAGGCGCCAGCCTCAGGCGGCCTGTCGGAGGCAACAGGCGACGCTATGCCCTTCAGAGCATTCAGGTAACACTGCTCGTGAACCGCCTTACCGCTCTCGTTGATGCGAGCAGTTTCCAGTGGAACTGGCTTTTTGCAGATCTGACACAAAACCAACCCGACCATACGCGGCTCCCAAAGTGGCGAGGGGGACATTCATTGCCGCGAGCATAGGGCAATCTGGCGCGCCTGTCAAAGAGATATTTTTCGTACCAATCGTGGTTTACCCAACAATTTCGGTTGATTTTAGGGTGTCGAGTTTCTAATTTCGATCGTTGTAAGACAGTTCAAGATCGGGACGAATCCCGGAAAAACCACCGCCCATTCCGCAAAAACCGTCACCTGTGATTACGCTCACATCGTCGAAGTCGGCCAGTTGCTAGCATTTGTTTGGAACCCACTTCATCCCAATAGGAGGTTCCCGTGTATAAATTCGCACTGGCTCTTCCAGCCCTCATTCTCCTGACTGTTCCCGCAAATGGCCAGCAACCCACTTCAACCCCGGCGCAGAATACGAGTTCGTACTCGGCAATTCCGGTCGAAGCCACCAAAGTGCCCAATCCCGTGAAAGCCACGCCGGAATCGCTCACCCGCGCCAAAAGATGGTGGACGCTCGATTGCGAAATGTGTCATGGAAATAACGGCAATGGAAAGGGCGAAACCGCGAAAGATATGAAGTTGAACCTTGCCGACTTCACCGATCCGGCGACACTCAAAGACCGTACCGACGGCGAGCTGTTCTACATCATCAAGAACGGCCATAACGACATGCCGGCTGAAGGTCCGCGTATCAAGACTGAGGAGGGTTGGGATCTGGTGAACTACGTCCGGTCGCTGGCGAAGAAAAAGGAAGCGCAAGCCAAACCGTAGCACCGGCGTCCCCGTGCCGTCGTGGAGGCGTGCTCGCCCCGCTTTGAATCTGAATACGAAGGTGAGAGGTTTTGCCCCAGCGTTTTGCCCGGAAGTCCTAGCCTGGCTCCTGATACAGCCCCAGCACATTTCCCGCCGGGTCACGGAAATGTGCGGTGATCTCGGGAGCATCCCCGCCGATCGGTTGCACCACTGCGCCGCCATTCGCCACCACGATCTTCAGGGTCTCTTCCACACTGTCGACCATGATATGAACGAATAATCCCGGCGGACTCGGGGCGCGGTTCTTCACCCATTCCCCGCTGACCTCACCGACGCCGTCGTCGAAGGCAGTGCTGCCGTCGCCGCGTTTCCGCACATTCCATCCGAAGACTTTTTGATAGAACTCCGCGGATCGCGCAATATCGGTCGCAGGAATCTGGATATAACAGATTTTTCCATTGCCAAGAGTAGGAGGCATACCGCCAGTTTATCCCGCCCGTCGAAATCGCCCGTTGGCGCTTTCGTCCTTCCCGGAAGTCAGCAGCCCGACGATACCGCGCAATCCTTCCCAGGCTGCCTGATTCAGCGAAGGCTCGGCGCTGACCAGGTCGCGAATCATATCCCAGGCCGCCATATTCAATGCACCTTCCGGCGGCAGCCCCATGGCCAGCGACACCGCGCATTGCGGACAAAAACAAATCCGGTTCGCCGCCGATTTCTGCCGCGGCCTTACCCCCACGGTCTGCGCGAACATGTAAACCGCGACCGACTTGCCGCCCGCTTCAATTTCGCGTCTGCAGCGAAGACAAACAATTGGTTGCACGTTTCCCCCTGACAAATACTCTGCGTCAGTTCTTGCGAGCTTCACAAGTGCGAAGGGAGATTCCGGACTAGCTCCGATTTACCAGGTACTGTAGGCGGTGCCGTCGCTGGCGGTAGCGTTGGAGGCGGAGTGAACGTCGGTGATGCCTGGTTCTTGCTGGTCCACAGCCATCATGACGTCTTCCTGAACGACTTCCCAATTGGGTTGCCGGGTCATGGGATCGACCGGGATTTGCCGCAGATAGCCTGCAGTTACCAGATCATCGAGAGACTGCGGAGCTTTCTGTTTGTCGAGCGTGTATTGAGAGATCACCGAGCGCAAGGTGCCCAGGTTTGAGCGCAGTACTGATTCGCGAGCCTGCACAATGGATTGGTTGTATACCGGCATGGCGATCGAGGCCAGGATCATGATGATAAAGATCACGACCATCAGTTCCAGAAGAGTGAAGCCCCGCTGCAAGGCCTTCGGTTTGCGGCCGCCCGGGGAAGCGGTGACCGCAGACGAGCGGCGGCGTGCGCGCCGGAAGTGGCCGCTGGCCGTGCCGCACTTTGATTGGTTCACGCCCGCGAACATTTACCAGTCCTTGTATTTCGTGCCGTCGAGTCCGGTGCCTTCCGATTTGGTGTACACGTCGAAGACACTCTGGCCGCTCCAGGAGTCGGAGTCGGGATCGTCCTGCATGGATCGCAAACCCCACTCCTTACTCTTAGTCATAGGGTCCTCAGGGATAGAACGCAGGAAGCGGATTTTCTTGCCACCCGCGATTTCAACGCCCTTGACCAATGTGTCCAGGTCGGGAGGATAGCCCTGGCTGTCGACCTTGGTCTGGAACATCTGGCGGTCGGCGGCCTCTTTGTAGCGGTCAATGGCGTCGCGCATTTCCCACAAGGCTTGCCGGAGTTGCTTTTCTTTCTCACGTTGAATCGTGACCCGCGCCAACGGCAGCGCCATCATGGTAAGGATAGTCATGATGGCGGTGGCGACCATCAACTCCATGAGCGTGAAGCCGCGCGCGGATTTTACGGGCCCGGGCCCGGATTTAGATTTTGATCTCATCTTCACAGCGTATAAAGGGCTGAGCCCATAAATATTTGGATGCGCCTGGCGCGATCCTCGAAACACCGCGTCTGGCTGGGACTCCGGCCAGCAGATCTTCTTCTCGGCGCTGAAGCTGCATCCGGTTACTGAATCGTCACCGACGCTTGCGCTCCATTGACGGTGATCGGCTGCAGGCCTGGGTCGCGGGCTCCGCCACGAGTCACGGTCAGCGGCGTCTGCCCGCTCGCTTTAGCCTGGAAGGTCAGCGTGACTATGGAACCCTGACCGGAAACTCCACCGGAGCCGGGTGGCCGCGTCGCAGTGATCTGCGATTGCCCAAGCGCCTCATCTTCGCGATGGACCACAGTAACCACCTGCCCATCCTGCGAGAGGAATCCACCATTGGAGACGTTCACCAACTGCAGCATTTGCGGGTTGTAGTTCACCTGCACGGGTACGGAGTAAACATTCTGCGCTCCCGAGATCAACAGGTTCACGGCAAAGGTGTTGCCTTTGACGGCGTCGATAGTGGGCGGATCGAACAAGAAATTCGGAGTACCGCCGGCATTGGGCGCGGCTTGTGCGGCCGCAGACTGATGCGCGCCGTTCGCGGCGGCCTGCGCTTGATTCGCCGGGGCCGGATTGATCGACGGGGTTCCCGCCTGGCCGTTCGATACAGGCGTAATGGCAGGAGCGGGCTTGCTGACGTGCCGCAGTTCGATCGTGGTAGACGTGCCGATATCAATGGCACGCTGGTTCATTTCGTTTACATCGGTGCCACGAATGATGTGCGGGACGATGGCGAAGACGATTTCGTTCTCAGAATGATCCTGATTGGTCTGGCCGAACAGATATTTGAGAATCGGAATCTGCGCCAGACCAGGAATTCCGGAGAGCGATTTGGTCTGCTGATCTTCCATGATGCCGCCCAGCAAGTTGGCTTCGCCGTCTTTCAAACGAATTTCGTGCTCGATCTTGCGCTGGCCGATGATGGGCTGGCTGATGCCGCCAATGTTCTGCTGTCCGGTGACGGCGGAGACGTCCATTGCAATTTTTAGCGTGACTTCGCCATTGGCATGCACGTGCGGTGTGATGTCGATGTTGACGCCCACATCGAGATACTGGAATTGCGTGTTGACCAGCGGATTGATGCCCACGCCGCCGATGCCGGGCTGGAACGACCCGGTCGCGACCGGCACGCGGTCGCCGATCTTCAGCGATGCCTTCTGTCCGTCGAGGGCGCGAATCTGGGGATTCTGAATCAGCTTGGTGTCACTGTTGGTCATCAGAGCCGAGAGATTTGCCGACGGAATTGTGACTTGGAAATCCGTCGCATTCAGGTTCCCCAGCGTGTTCAGGTTGATGCCGTTGGTCGAGCCAGTCGAGGTGGTGGACGTCGTTGTTGTGCCGGTGGTGCCCACCGGCTGGGTCGTTGTGTTCAGGTTGCTCTGCAAAGTGACGGTCGCGCTGGTCGGCGGACTGAGCCCCAGCGTGCGCGAGCGGTCTTTGCTGACCTGCATCACGGCGATGTCGACGATTACTTCCGGACGAGCTTTATCCAGGTCTTCTACGAGCTTTTCCGCCAGTGCAATCTGGTCGGGAGTTCCACGAACGACCAAGGCATTCTGCGAGAGCAATTGCTGCACGCGCTGCACATCGAGCACGGCGCGGATCGCGTTGACGACATCCTGCAGTTCGGTGGGCTGGGAAAGATTCGTAAGATAAAAAGTTTTAAGGACGCTTTGTTCCAGCTCTTTGCGCTTGGCGGGATTGTCGGTGGCGACAAAAATTGTGTTGGTGGTAACCGGGCGCCAGAAAGTTTTCGACTCGAGCGCGGTGATCTCTAACGCGTCTTCGAGAGTAACTCCGTTCAGTTCAACCTTGATGGGACGCGGGGTGTAATCGGGATCGAACAAGACGTTGATGCCGGCCAACTGGCCGATGGTGCGATAGACGGTATCGGATTTATCCGTGAGCTTCACGGTGATGGGAATATTCGAGATGGGGGCGAGCTCCACTGGGCCGCCAGCTTCGTGGATTTTGCGTTCCAGGCCCGAAGGCGGTCCCGCGGCCTGGGGTGGAGGATTTTTCTGATCGTTGATCATCTTCAACGTGCGGTTGAGTTCCTGCTTTGCGATGAACATCGAAGGATCGATGGCGAGAGCCTTCTGGAACTCGGCCACGGCATCGTCGAGTTTGCCTTCCTCCCGGAGTTGCTGGCCGTGATGGACAATGGAGGCGGCGGCCTCGAACCGGACGCGCTCAAAGGCGGCCCGGTAGCGCAAGTCTTTGGGCTTCAGGTCGTAAGCCTGCTTGAAGAAGTTGTAAGCATCTTCGTAGTGCTGACGGGCCTCGGCGTCCTGACCTTTGGCGTAAAGATCTTTGGCTTTGTCGGCGAGAGCAGGGAGGGCTAGAAGGGCGACCAGCGACAGCACAATGGCCGGGCGCGTTAGACGTCTCATTCGATGATCCTCACGAGATGTTCCTCTTGAAATGATGTCGCCGGACACGCGGTTTTCCTGGCTTCGGCCAGCCTGGAGTAGGCGTATGGCACAGAAAATCCACTCCTTACAAAAAGTTCGCGGTGCAGCGATTATAACATCGCTATTTTCCGCTCCCGAAGTGCTTGCGAACTGGGGAGTTACACTCTTTGGTCGTAGGACTTGTGGCGAACGACCGGACCTCGGACCGGAAACCTTTGACGTCAGACCCTGAGTATCCGAGCCTGCTGGGTTAAGATTGAGCCTGCACTTTTCCCATGTCACGCCAATCCACGCATCAGACCAAGGTAAATCCGGAGAAAAATCCCCGCCGAGACCCCACCGCCAGCGGGCAGCGGGATGCCTCTGTTAATAGGATCGCTTCACACAACTATTTCTTGCTGGAAAAATTCGAGTGCGGTGTGGTCCTGACGGGTACCGAGGTGAAGTCCGTTCGAGGCGGCCTCGCCAACCTCAAGGATTCCTACGGCCTGGTCAAAGATAACGAACTTTGGCTCCTTAATGCTCACATCGGCCCCTACGAGCACGGGAATATTCACAATCACGCCCCACTCCGGACCCGCAAACTGCTCATGCACGGGGAAGAGATCCGAAAATTGATGGGCAAGACGCAACAGAAGGGACTCACGCTAATTCCGACGCGGATGTATTTCAAAAATGGTCGAGTAAAGGTTGAACTTGCTCTGGCCAAAGGCAAGCAGTTATGGGATAAGCGGGAGACCGAGCGGCGGAGAACGGCAGATAAGGAAGCAAGAGAGGCTGTGGCGCGGGGAAGAAGCCGGAAGTAGACTCGGGAAACTTAGCGGTACTGAGCCTAGGGGGCAACGGTCTGCAAATCAAGAGCGTAAACCTCAAATCCGATCGGCCCTCGGTGCAGGAGGCACTGCAGCGGCTGGACCGGGAAATCGCGGTTGCCCGCCAGCAGAAACACGTCCTGCTAAAAGTGATTCACGGCTACGGTTCTACCGGAGCCGGTGGGGACATCCGGATTGCGGTGCAGCGGCGTTTACAGAAGCTCGCGGAGGCCGGGCACATTCGGGGTTGCATCTTCGGCGAAGAATGGGCGAAGAGCAATGATCAAACCTGGAAACTCTTGCAGGTGCAGGCGGAACTGAAGCGCGATCCCGATCTCGGCAAGGGCAATCAGGGGATCACGATTATTTTGCTGTGACACGCACCGGCATCAATTCAAAATCTTCACCACAGAGGGCACAGAGTTTAAGATCCCTGACCTGGTGCGATGGTCTCCGGGATTACGGTAGCGGGTTCCGGGACTGCGGCAACCGGCACCGGTTCCGACGGAATCATGTCGCTGACGGCGACTACTGGGATCAGCATCTTCTGCTGCCAATATGAAACGGCCATACCGCGTTGCCAGAAGCGCGGAATCAGCAGCAACAGGAGCATCAACTGGCTGACGATGTAGGCCCGCACTACCCCGGCTGAGGGGACAAAACGTTCCCAAAACAAAATTCCGCCGACCAGGATAATGGCCGCGAAGATTGTGGCGAAGACATAGCTCGATAGCAGACGGCCCAAGCTGCGAAACGTGTGGCGGAATCCGGCGGCGAGAGACTTGCGAACGCCGCGCTGATCATTCAGAACAACATCGGCCTCGGCGAGATCGAACCAAATGCGAAGAGTCGTCATCACCAGGAAAATGACGAACAGACCAATCATTCTCAAAGTGAACGGCAGCACTTCGTTGGTGCTCTCGGTGGCCTTCTTGGCGACCGCGCCGTTGATGCCGAAAAGAATGCCGGCAACAATGCCCATAACGATGCCTGCGATGATCATCAGGCGGATAAAGCGCCAGAGATTTCTGCCGCAGGCACGAAAGAAATCTTCCCGCGGAAGGCGGTAGGTGGAGCCGTAACCGGCAAAGAAGCCGGGCAGGAACAGCGCGGTGAACAGGAAGAACACGGCCGCGAAACTGAAAGCCGGTACGCCAACTGCTGATAGCGGTCCGAATTCGGGGCGAGCTAAAAGTTCGACGAATACGGAAAGGTCAAAACCCTGCACCAGGCGCTGGCTATAAAGGCTGTGATCAAGAATGCTGTGGGCGCTTGCACGAAACGCAGAGGTCCCCATGACTGCCAAGGCAAGGTTCAATAGCCAGAACCAGAGAATGTAGCGCTTGTTGGAGAAAACCATGCTGATGCCGCTGCCGACGATGCTGCGATTTTTCGCTCTATCTTCAAAAAGTGTCTGCATGAATATCTCCGTTATACCGCCCACCAGGCCATTACCTGGCTTGCCAGTTGCGTCAGGAATTGCCAATAGGTCGAGACTTTGGATGTCGGCCGGGGATCAGCCTCGACCACATAACTGTTGTTGAAATTATTGCGGTCAAGCTGAACGGTATGGTCCGGGTCGATCTCGGCCGAGACTACCTTGGCTTTTTTCTGATAGCTGTACCGGATCCAGCGGCTCTGGCCATCCCAGTGCTCGCGGACTTTTTCGCCATTATCGAATTTGATCTCCACGTCGACCGGCATCACGAAATCCTCTTTGCGGTGCAATGACACGTAGGATTGGTAGACGGTGTCGTCTTTGCCCTTGCCAGCCTTCTTTTCCTTTTTATCCTGATACCAGTCGGTCGGGAAGGAATTGACGCTGAGCACCTCGTAGTCGAAGACAGGCGAGCCGTATACCGCCTGGTTGAAATACCAGCGCAGGTCTTTGCCGGAAACGTCCTCGATTGTCTTCAGGAAATCTTCCTTGGTAGGGTGGGTGAAGCGGTACTTCATGAAGTATGCGTGCATGGCTTTTGCCATGGTGTCTTCCCCGATGATACCCTCAAGGGTTAGCAGGACGCTGGCGGTTTTCCCGTAGGTGATACCGCCGTAGGAATTGGAGCTGTAGTAGTCATACGCCTTCTGCGCCATAGGATCGCGGTCGGCCACGCTGATGTAGCCGTCGCGCTGTTCTTCTCGCTCGCCGTAGGTCGCACCCGCCACGTTCAGAACGCTGGTGTTCTTGCCGAGAATGGAGTCCAGCACTTTCACTTCGGTATAGCTGTTGATCCCTTCATCCATCCAGGCATCTTCGAATTCATTGGTGGCGACCATGCCATACCAATATTGGTGGCCGAATTCATGTTCGACGACGACCTCGGGAAGGTGAACTCCCTGCGGCATGAACCAGCTCGAGTCGCCGGTGATGAAAGTGGGGTACTCCATTCCTCCGGCAGCGGAGTCGGGCTCGGGATCGACCACTGTAAGCGTCTTGTAAGGATACGGTCCGTACCATTTTTCGAAGTGGTCGAGAGTTTCGCGGGTGATGAGCTCGTGCCGCTCGGTCTGGCTCCAGTGCGCAGGCTGCATAAGGAAGCGCAGCTTGATCGGCCCCATTTGCGACTGATAAGTGCTCTCGCGGACTTTGTAACGCGGGCTGACGGTCCAGGCGAAGTCGTGGATGTCATCTCCATGGTAAGTCGCGGTTTTGGTCCCGTCAGAGTTGTTGACGGTTCCCGTCTCAACTCCGCTGGCCCCGATGACTTCGTATTGCGGCACCGTGAGCTTCACGTCGTAAACACCGAAGTCGGCGAAGAACTCGGTGGTGTTGTGATACTGGTGACAATTCCAGGCTCCGTGCCACCACACGCCGACCTTGGGAAACCATTGTCCGCCGAGAAGAAAATCTCGCTTCCAGCCGGAACGGGCCTGGGTCTCTGGAAAGTTGGTAGTGAAGGCAATTTTGAATTGCACAAACGAGTTGGGCGGGATGGGCTTGGCTAGGCGCAGGTCCACGACCGTCTTGTCGTCCTTATTGCCGTCGTCGGGTGCGATGTATTGCAGGTTCTGAGTCAGATCGCCCTGACCCAGGACTTCCACGCTCTTAATTTCTTCGGAGCCGTAGTATTTATCTTCCCAACTCGCATACCCAGTGTCGCGGCTGCCCATGAGCTTGGAGTCGCGGACAAAGGTAGCGTTGGGCTGAAAGGCATTCTGATAGAGGTGGAAGGGGAAGTGATCGAGCGGTTGGCCGGTCACGTTGTGATAAGTGAGGACCTCGGTGGCATTGACGGTGTGCTTGGAGGGGTCATACTTAGCATCGATCTCGTAATGGACAATGCGTTGCGACATCGGCTTGTCCGAGTTGATAGCAAGCACCGTATCGGGGATGGACAGAGTCTCGCTCTTGGGCTGAGATGGCGCGGGGACAGCCTTGGCCGACGCGGATGACTGTGGTGCTGCGGCCGCCGTTCTTCGATTTAAGACCGCAATAGAGAAGAGCACCAGAACGACGATGAGGGCGAGAAACTTCCAGCGAATGATCATGCATACCTCTTGTTGGGCTGCGACCTTGAATGATACTACCGGGCACAGAACGGCGTCCCGGCGCTGGGATCGCTAGGTAAGGTACGGCGGAGGCCGTGAATTGGTTCAAAGTTTCTTCAGGAACTCCCCATCGGTGAGCTATCTGCTGAAGAGTACAATCCATTTGGCGTTTTCTCGGGATCTGCGGATCTGGGGAGAAAGGAGCGACGCATGCTTCCCGTACAGCAAGGCGACCTCAGCCTTCTGCAGCAGCCTGCTTCGCAGGAACTTCTGCATTCAAAAATTCCGGCTCGACTCGCCTATGTTTGGCCTGACGGAACACCTCGGGTAGTCCCCATCTGGTTTCATTGGAACGGACGTGAGATTGTGATGGCCAGCCCGCCGAAGGCGCCAAAATTGAAAGCGTTGGCGAAGAATCCCAAAGTCTCGCTGACCATCGATGACAATACGTTTCCCCACAAGGTCTTGTTGATTCGAGGCACGGCGCGGCTGGAATCGGTGGAAGGGATTGTCCCGGAATACGCGGCTGCGGCGGAACGGTACTTCGATCCGGCGCTGGCACAGGGATGGCTCCAACAATTGCGCTCGACGATTTCGTCGATGGTTAGGATCACCATCACGCCGGAATGGGTGGGATTGCTCGATTTTCAGACGCGATTTCCCAGTGCGCTGAGTTGAAGCTACTTTCCACATCGAAATGGCAGTGCCTCCGCAGAAGTAATATCCGGCGAGGAATTTTAAATTTTCTCGAATACTCCGCCTTGTTCTGCCCGCTGGACAAGCGCCAAACGTTCGTACCATTAAGGGAGCAGCGCGCCTCCCCTTGCGTAATTCGTGACTTGCCGACGATACTGGAAAGACCACCTTATAACGCTTCCAAATTATGAAAACGACCATTTCTCTCTCTAAGCCAGCGGAAGTTGAAACCGAATCTCTGGTCGCCGTCGTGTTGGATCATTCCAACGCACCGGCGACCGACAAGAACAAGAAACCAGAATTGAAAGTGGCAAGCTCCGACCCAGCCATTCAGTCGTGCGCGGCAGACTTACTGGACAGCGGCGAGGTGAGCGGCAAGCCGCTGGAAACCAACCTGCTTCACAAGCCCGCGGGGTTGAAGGCGAAGCGGTTGTTGCTGCTGAGCGGCGGCAGTTCAAAAAAGTTTTCCAGCTACGATCTGCGCCGGCTCGCAGGTACGGCCGTGCGGACGTTGAAGTCCCGGGGCATTCGCAGTTTCGCATTTATTTCTCCTTCCGGCATCCCCGCCGAGCAAGCGGTGCGCGCGATCGTGGAAGGCGCGCACGTGGGAAATTTCGATCCCGATTATTACCGCAGCGATCGCAAGGACCAGAAGATCGATGATGGGACCGTGATTGTCAGTGGAGACAAGGCGGCACTGGAGAAAGTAGCGACCGAGGCGCAAATTATAGGCGAGTCGCAGAACTTCACCCGGGACCTGGTCAACGAGCCTTCGAACCGCATGACTCCGACCATTCTTGCCGAGCGCGCAAAGAAAATGTGCGCGGAAGTCGGGCTGAAGTGCGAGGTGTACGGCCCCGACAAGATCAAGGAAATGAAGATGGGAGCGTTCTGGAGCGTGGCGCAGGGCTCCGACGAACCGCCAGCGTTGATCGTGATGACCTACGAACCTGCGGGCGCGCCCGCCAAACCGGTGATCGGGCTGGTGGGGAAGGGAATTACGTTCGACACGGGCGGCATTTCAATCAAGCCCGCTGATGGTATGGAAAAGATGAAGTACGACATGGCGGGCGGGGCCACCATGATCGGCGCGATGCGGGCGATTGCGCTATTGAAGCCGAAAGTGAAAGTGATCGGCATCGTGTGCGCGACGGAGAATATGCCCTCGGGCAAAGCGCAGAAGCCAGGCGATGTCCAGATTGCAATGTCGGGCAAGTCGATCGAGATCATCAATACGGATGCGGAAGGGCGGTTGGTTCTCGCCGATGGCTTGCACTACGCGAAGCAGCTGGGATGCACGCACCTGGTGGATGCGGCGACTCTTACGGGCGCAGTCGTGGTCGCGCTGGGTTACGCCAATGCAGGCGTGTTTGCCAACGATGACGAAATGTACAACCGTTTCCATCTTGCGAATGAAAAAGCAGGCGAGAAGATGTGGCGGTTGCCGCTCGACGATGAATACAAAGATCAGATTCGCTCGTCCATCGCGGATATCATGAACACTGGCGGACGCTGGGGAGGCGCGGTCACAGCGGCGATGTTCCTGAAAGAATTCGCCGAGGAGACGCCATGGATTCATCTCGACATTGCAGGTACGGCGTGGATGGAAGATCAGAAGCCGTGGATTGCGAAAGGGCCGTCGGGCGTCGCTTTGCGAAGTTTGGTGGAATTTGTGAAAGGCTTCGCCGGTTGAGGGAACAAGGATCGGTTGTTATAATCGAGGGCGTTCCACACGCTTCCGGTCGTTGCGTTCGGTAGTTGTCCCGCCACCATCAAACGGAAGCGGCCAATCCTCGCAGCCCGCAAGCAGCGGGTCTGGAAACGTGGCCAGGTAGCTCAGGTGGTAGAGCGCAGCCCTGAAAAGGCTGGCGTCGGCGGTTCAACTCCGTCCCTGGCCACCACATTTTCAATCACTTAGAAGCCTCGCTGCTGGTCACTTGGTCACACTTGGTCACAATTCACCGGTCACAATTGGTCACAATTCAATTCACTAAACGGCTGAGTCGATCTACAGCACGCTGCTGGCTCTCAGGCACGAACTGCTGGTAGATGTCCAGAGTCGTGCTCGAACGTGAGTGCCGCATTTGTGCCTGTGCGTCCTTCACGTCGGCGCCAGCCATCTTCAGCCAGGTCGCATGAGATGTTCGCAGGCTCCTCCAATTCACCCAGGGCAACTCCATCGACCGAGCTGCAGGCTTGATGAACCGAACGAGTATGTTGTTGTCGCGAAGCGGACCGCCGGATCGAACTCCCTGGAAAACTAGGTCATCCGGACCGTCGGTCTTCACGACTTTGTACTTGCGAATTGCATTGCCGGCCCTACCCTCGACAGTCAATCCCTTCAGCCGATGGATACGGTCAACGACGCACTTGTTCACCCCGATCGTTGCATTGGAGGCTTCACTCTTAGGTGCCCCCCAATCGCCGCGGCAAAACCGCTCGTCGATCGTGATTGAGCTTGCGCCTATATCGTTCCAACGTAAGCCTGCCAGTTCACTGACCCTCAGCCCCGTGTAGATCGCCACATAAACCATCGAGGCGTAGGGTTGAGGCGTCTTCAGAAAGTCCTGAAAGTCACGGTCCTTCAAGAAGACATAGTTGAGCGCCTTGTTCACAACATCGTCTGCGGATGCGTGGACAAAAGCGGCATATTGATCGACCTGTTCGGCGGTGGACTCGTCCAGCCGGACAGAAGCACTGACGTACCGACTCAAGTTGATTTCAAGTAGCGGCATAGTGTTCTCCTTATGGGTGGTGAATCACGCAATCTTTCTCCGGGCAATCATCCGCTGCGCCGTCAGCGCAATCTCCCGCGCACGAGCGCGGCAAAGTGCAGCGGGAATTTCGAAGCGGCGGCGGACTTCGAGCATCGTGACAATGTCATCTATCGGAATACCTTCGATGAGCCAGAGTCTGGCCGACGCGACATCCACGGTTCGCTGTGCGTAGTACAGGGGATTCGGTTTATCGGCGCGGCGCGAGGCAAGCTTGCGCGTGAGCTTCGCGGCGTCCTTTCCACGGGCAAGTTGATGCAGAACCCATGCCCAATCGTGCTCGGAATTGCTGTGGTTGGCGGGCTGCTTTCGCGGTGTGATTGAACGGGACGAAAGGACGGCATCGGCGGCCAGAATATCCAGCCGGAAGTCATCGGAATTCCAGGTGGAAACGCCGGGGTATTCAACGGTGACGGGGTGCGCCGGATCGTACTTGCAATTCAGGAATCCGGGAAGGCGGACAACCCGATTACAGTCCGTGCAGGCAGGATCGCCGCCAAAGGTAATCGCAAGCAGTTTCAGCGCGCTTTCCTGCTGTTCGAGAGTGAAGCCGTCAACTCGCCAGAGGATCTGGTACTTACCGAGCGATGTCGAGAGGACCGCATTCGGCGGGGGAACCGCATCCGAGGCGCGGAGCGAAGTGAGGCGGGCCTCGCCATCGGTGTCCAAATCAAGGTACAGATGCCGGACCACGGCGATGCACTCTTTGGTACGTTTGCGGCTGGCAGGGCGAAGCGGGTTAGCAGCCACATAGATATTCGCTCCGGTAGAGTTCTCGTGCGCGAGCCAGCTGAGGTAACGAGGCGCAAGCGCATGCTCCAAGGGTGCAATTCGCTGAAGCGTCTTACTAGGTGATTCCCTCCGGACGAGCAGGGCAATCGTTTCGTCCGGAGCGAAGCAACGGGTAAGGAAGTCAGCAGCGGTGCTGGTTCCATTTCCAGTGCTATGGTGTGGCATGTTTCACCTCGAATACTGGCTCGATCAGGAAGCGTTTGGCATCGCGGTCGTACCCGCGAAGCGCCAGGACTTCTCGGATAATGCGACGCGGTGGTCGACGCTCGACATGGACGACAAAATCGACGGCTTCTCCGATCTCAGCTTCGGTGTCAGAGAACGTGGTCTGCGCGTGGCTGCGCATGACAAGATTGGCGAAGCGGCGAAGGGCTTTTTCTGCCGAGTTGGCATGAATTGTCGCCAGCGATCCGGCGTGGCCAGTGTTGAAGGAATCGAGCAACGTTCGCGCCTCGATTCCGCGCACTTCGCCGAGAATGATCCGGTCGGGTCTGAAGCGAAGCGTGTCCTTCAATAAGTCGTCGAAAGACACATTGGTCTTAAAAGTACTGGCCTGGCATCCGGCCGCAACTATGTTCGGCTTCCGGATCTGAAGTTCGGGGGTGTCTTCGATAACGAGAATGCGTTCATTCTCCGGAATTGAGTTTGCGAGTATCCGCAAAAGCGTCGTCTTTCCGGTCCCCGTTCCGCCGCTGATGAGCAGCGTTTTGCCGCTGCGAATTTGTTCCGCCAAGAGGTCTGCAATCGGCTGTGTCAGTGTGCCGCGAGCGATCAGATCATCGACCGTGTAATTGCGGCTGGTGAATTTCCGTATTGCAATTGCCGGGGCCGGACTCACGAGCGGAGGAATCCACGCCGCAATCCGGCTTCCGTCCGGAAGTTGCGCATGGAGTCTAGGGTTGTCCTCGTCGAGCCTTTTGCCGAGCTGGTTGGCGATGACTTCGAGGCCGGTGCGGAGCTTGTCGGCGTCGAAGGAAATGGTTGGTTCCTGGCACAGTCTTCCTTCGCGCTCGCAAGACCAAGACGCATCTGGATTGCCCATGATTTCGCTAACGTCTTCGTCGAGCAGTAGTGGCTCAATGGGCCGAAAGAATGGAAGGATCAATTCAAAGCTCATAGGGGGAACCTCACAGCGATGGAAGCCCAGCGCTTAGCTGGGCTTCCGAGAGTGAAGAGGAGGGGCCTATGCGGCCGTTTCCTCCTGGGGCGCTTCCTCGTGTTCCTGATCTTCCGGGGCGGCCTTTTCAGCGCGGTCCAGCTTCAAGATCGAAGCGACCCGAATTTCCCAGACGCGCTGCTTCGTGTCCGTCTTCTTGCTCGCGTACTCCCGGCTGCGCAGTTCGCCTTCCACCTGGATGTGTGCGCCCTTGGTGAGCGTCTTGGCGAACTCCGAGAGCTTGCCGAAGACTACGCAACGGTGCCATTCGGTGTGTGAGATGTACTTGTCGTCCTTCTTGTAGGAGGACTTCGTTGCGAGTGAGAGTGTCGTGAAGCTGCGGTTGTTGCTGGTGCGAACTTCTGGGTTGCTGCCGAGGAAGCCGATGAGCGTTACTTTGTTCTGGTACATGAGAGTGTCTCCGTTTTTTGAATTCGCCCGTTGTTGCTCGGGTCACACTGGGCGGAGCTTAGCGAGTGGGCCCGGCTCCCTAGTGCCGAAGGTCTGCTTTCTGGGAGGGGCCCGAAAGAAGTTTGCAAGGCGTACTTTGCCGTGGTTTGCAAAGTTGTTTTGGGAGGAACCGAGACCCCGAAGGGGCGCGGAATGCGAAGCAGAAGACCGAGTGCCGCCGGGCGCCGGAGAGGCCCCGAAGCTGTGACTGAGCAAAAGACGGGATACATAACGGCAGACACGCTCCAGAGCAAAGTTCTCATCTGCACACTGGCTGCGGTAGTTCAGCGCAATTGCAGTGCGATTCGAGCTGGCATGTCCGGCATAAGAAGTGCGCGATTCGCCTCCACAGTTGCGCGTCGAAAGGCTCTTGTTCGCCGGCTCCAACAGGCACGAGGACAGGTAGGAAAAGCTAGCCGGATTAGCAGCATAGAAGGACATGAATAAGCCTCTGGGCAGGTCGATGAATCCCTAGCTGAATGCCTGGTCGGCCCGGAAGCGCACGATGGTGAGACCGAGGGGGTTCACGGCAAGCTCATTGTTTTTCACATTCTCGCGAAAGACATAGGTGACGCTGGCTGTCCATCGCTCCCGCTTGAGTTCGGAATGATCCGCGGGGTTGGTGTACACCTTCTCGAACTCGATGCGCGCCGAATACGGCGACTGTCGCATGTCGTCAAGGATGACGTTTTTGATCTCCACATCGATATACGGCAAGCTGCTGTCTTTGACGTAATTCTGAATGCTGTTGTCCTTGCGTTCCTGGTCGATTACGGCACGTTGCACGTCGCTATTGAGGAAATAAAGCGACTGCGTTTGATCACGTTCAATCGTGAAACGATTGCGGCTGAAATATAGTTCCGTCCAGCGGGTGAGGTAATACTTGTTCTCCGCTTCTTGGGGGCGGTATTGAAAGTTCCGATAGTCGATTGCTTCCGCGTGGCCCACGTCATTAATCCGCACGATCATCGGGTGCATGTTGGCGAGGGCTTGCTGACTCTTGAAGGTAAGCGCCGCTAGGCTGATACAAATGCCGCCGAGCACAAGAATGGTGACCTTTAGATAGGTGTTCATCACCAACGGGTCCCCGTATTGCTCCAGATAACGCTCTGCGGCTCGGATAATTTCCGGGGTGGCTTTTGTTTTCACGCTCATCGTTTCTGTGCTCATTTCGAGCTCCTTATGTCCTAGCGCGATTACATCGCGGCCCGGATGGCCATCACGGCTATGCAGGTTGAGGAAGTAGGGCGTGCTGTTGTCGGTTTCGACGACTGCGAGGTACTCCGTGCCGAGATGCGCGTTCGTCTTCTCGCCGGGAAGGATCGTAAACAGAAAAGACAGGTCGGCGTAGTTCGTGTTCAGCACATACAACCGGCGGAGATTGAGCGCATAGCCCGGCACAGCGGCGAAATAGGCGTTTAACTGGTTGTAGGTTTCCGCAAACAGATTGCCGTCCGCGTTGGTGAAGGTACCAGTAAACTCGGCTCCGAGCTGATCGAGTTCCGTTCGTGACCGGCCATACAGCACAATTGTGAGCGAGAAATCTCCGAGCGATTGACCGTCACCGAGAGCGCGCAAGCAATCGCCAAGATTTTCGATGTCAGCCTGTTTGGACTCGTCCACGAGCACATCACGTGGGTTCGTCTTCGTGGCATCGTTGCCCATCTGGGAGACAAACCCTGTTTTGGACATGTTGAAGTGGCGTCGGCGCTTGTTCACCTCTTTGCGGGCCTTGTCCGCGGGGAGCGGCGTCCACTCGGTGACCACATAGAAGTTGGCGGGGATCTTCAACAGCGCGTCCAGTACCAGGGGCCTCGTTTCGGTGATGGCCTCTTTCATCGTCAGCACACGGACGATGTGATTGCCGACCCGCAGATGATCGCGTTCGGCTTCGATGTCGGAGTTGACCACCTGGTAGTCGAGGAACTGCGTGGACTGCGGTCGGCCGGCAACACGCCAGTCGTCATAATTCAGCAAGCGGCGGAAAAACGTGAATTGCCCTTGCCGATTCAAGACCTCGATTTGCATGAAATCTGCGAGCTGCCGAGCGAATGCCCGCACGTGCTGGTCGAGCCGTTGAAGATCGCGCTCGATATGCGTCCGCAACAACTTCTTCATGCTGTCGTTGGTGAACTGCGACTTGAGTTCCGCAATCGCGCCCTCTGGATCGCGTAACAGGCGAGCTAGTGCCGTGCCGACGCCGGTCTTCGACCGGGCGCCTTCGAGCACGATGCAGTAGAAGATTTCAACTTGATAGAGATGGTCCCGCTTCGCTTCAAAGAATTTCCGTCGCTGGTCGATAGCGGCTTCGACAATGGGGTCATCATATGTAGCGAACGGGATGTCGGGGCGGTTCGATTTGAAGAGGTATTGGTAAACATGGAAGCCTGGGCCAAAGGCTTTCAGCGCCGCCTCCAACCTCTTCACTGCGTACTCCTGTTGCGAACGGTCGAGGCTTTCGTAATCCACACCGGGAACACTGAGCACCATTCCTAGATCGCCGCTTTTGGTAAGGAAGGCCGTCTCGTTCCAGAAGCCATAGAGGTTGATGTGGTCGTTGAGAGCCGCACTCTCTTTCCAGGGCTTAATGACTTTATCGAGACGCAGCATCACACTACCTCCACGCGGGGAACTTGCTGCTTCGCGGCGTCATAGCGCAGTTTGTAGCGTTCGGACTTTGCGAGGATGCGGAGAAATGCCGGATCGCTGTTCGTGACCCAATGGCCGAAGGCAAATCCGCCAATGAAGACGGCAATTCCGGCGAGGATAGAATTGAAGAGATTGAAAGCCCCCACTGCGCCGACGCATACGAAGTAGAACAGTGTGCGTTCCACGCCCAAGTAGGTGAGTGGCTTGTGCAGGCTCTTGAAGACTCGATTTGTGCGGCGTTTCTGCTGTGCTTTGTCGGGCATATCATTCTCGTCTCAGCGTGGCACGCAACGGGATCGCGGCAGAGCGACAAACGGGGCGCTACACTCCCCAGAGCCAACTCAGGACATTCACGGCGAGAACGGCGATGCCCGTTCCGGCGGCAACGCCGGCGAGCGCCTTTTTCGCACCTGGTTCCCCGTGCGCGAAGCCGTAGCCACCGATCACGATTGCAACCAGACTGGCAACCTTTGCGATAGTGCCGGTGAAAAGGCTTTGGATTGCGTTGAAGCCGGTGTCGAACGGTGAACCCTGAGCATGGGCCGCCATGGGAATGAGTACAAGAAGGGTAACGAGGAGTAATTTTGGTTCAGTCAATCGAATCCGGACAATGGATTTGCGAAATGAAGGGTGGATCTGAGTGAAACCCGACATAATCCCTCCAGCAGCGACGGTGACCGTCGCTGCTTTGTTTTGGCTCACCGTAGCGAGCTCTGCTGCCCGCGTCCAATGACTTTTCGAAAGGAGACTATTCCGCTGGGTTATAGCGACGGGTGATCTGCCATAATCTCCCTATGTGCGGGCGTTACCGTCTGTCGCGGCGAAAGCAGATTCTTGAGGAACACTTCGATAGTGTCGGTGGTACCGAGGACTGGAATCCGCGCTACAACATTGCCCCCACTCAGCTTGTCCCGATAGTTCGCCAGAACTCAAAGGAGCCTGTCCGCGGATTGTCGCTTTTTCGGTGGGGACTCGTTCCAAGGTGGGCGAAAGACTCGTCGGTCGCGGCGAAAATGATCAATGCGAGGTCGGAGACGGCAAGCACGAAACCCGCATTCTCAGATGCATTGAAATTTCGCAGGTGCCTGGTCCTTGCGGACGGCTTTTACGAATGGCAGAAGACAGGGAAAGTGAAGCAACCGTACTGCTTTGAAATTAACGACGGGGAGTTGTTCGCGTTTGCGGGAATATGGGATCGCTGGAACGACGCCAGAGGCAAACCTTTGGAGACGTGCTCGATCCTAACGACGACTCCCAATGCCGTTACATCGTCGGTTCACGACCGAATGCCAGTCGTCCTTAATCCAGACAGCTACGATCTTTGGCTCGATCCGGGCATGAAGGATGTGTCGGCGGTGTCCGAATTGTTGAGGCCGTACGATGCTCGGCTGATGCGATGCTATCCCGTAAGCAGTAGGATCAATAGCGCGGTTAATGATGACGAGGAATGCTCTAGACGCGTGGAACCTGCAGTCGTTCAACATCATCTCTTCTCGTAAGCGTTTCGTTGTTTTTGCCGACGTTAGGCGAACATCGGCGCTGGTCACAAAACTGTGGCCACCTCGACAAATTTGGTGAAACGGCTACCTTGCAGGCAAGAACTCGACACAGGGAGGTGAACGATGAAGGCGATTGTGGCGACGGATCAGGCTGCGGGAACGGCCGGGGTGAAGCTGGCGGAGCGGCCCGAGCCCCAGGCGGCGATAAACGACGTCGTTGTTCAGATTCATGCGTCGGGATTCACCGGGGATGAGCTGACGTGGCCCTCGACCTGGACCGATCGCGTCGGCCGTGACCGGACGCCTTCAATCCCCGGACACGAATTGGCCGGAGTGGTCACCGCTCTCGGCTATGGCACGACGGGGCTGTCGATTGGACAGCGGGTGTTCGGCCTCACCGACTGGTATCGCGACGGCACCCTGGCGGAGTATGTGGCCGTCGAGGCACGCAACCTTACACCGTTGCCGGGCGATGTCGACTTCACCGTGGGCGCGGCCCTCGTGATGCCGGGCCTGACCGCGTGGCAGGGGCTGTTCGATCACGGCCGCCTTCGTGCGGGGCAGAGCGTCCTAGTGCACGGTGCAGCCGGCGTAGTTGGTTCGATGGCGGCCCAGCTCGCACGTGAGGCCGGCGCGTACGTCATTGGCACCGGGCGCGCTGATGCCCGTCAGACGGCTCTCGACTTCGGCGCACAGGAGTTCGTCGACCTCGACAAGGACGCCCTGGAAGACGTCGGCGAAGTCGATCTGGTTTTCGATGTCATCGGCGGCGACATCGGGAAGCGGTCTGCGGGCCTGATTCGCGCCGGGGGAACGCTGGTGACCGTCACCGGCCCGACCGAGGCGCGTCCCTCTGGCGGCCTGACTATTGACTTCGTCGTTGTAGCCGATCACGCCCAATTGAGTGAGCTCATGCAGCGGGTCCGGGATGGTCGGCTTCGGACAAACATCGGCAAAGTGACTACACTCGACGATGCGGTTGCTGCCTTCAACCGGACCGAACGGATCAGGGGAAAGACGGTCATCCGCGCTCATCCCTGAGGACTCGGAATTACCTAACGCCCGGAGTCTGTGGGTAGATTTCGAGTCGCTGATTTTCACAATCAAAGCCGACGCTTAGGCGAACATCGGCGCTGGTCACAGAATGGTCACAATAAATCGGCCATCTTGACGAGTCAAGTTGTTGATTGAAGGAGTGGTTAGGCCCGTTGATCCTGAAAAGGCTGGCGTCGGCGGTTCAACTCCGTCCCTGGCCACCATCATTCCAAAGAACTTAGCCAGACTCGTCCCGCAAACGCCAGTCCGCTCTCAGTCCGCATTTACGAACAGCACTAAATGCCCGCTGCGCAAGTGACTCAGTCTGAAGAACTTAGGCCGGTGCAGTTTTTCCGTAGTCCGCTTTCAGTCCGCCTTGCTCTGTCGCGTGGCTGAGAATCGCTGCGAGCATTTTCCCTGCTGCGGCCATGCGGTCGCGACTGACCGCGTGCGTGTAGAACTGCAGCGTTAGCTTGACGTCGCTATGGCGAAGTAGCGTCTGCACGGTTTTCGGATCAGTTCTGATGCGGATGAGAAATGACGCCAGACTGTGGCGCAGATTGTGAAAGCCGAATCGTCGCGGGTCCTCATCAACTGCGCGTCCTCGGAGGTCCCGGTGCGATGAAAGAATCCCAGCTTTCACCGCGGCCGGCCTCAGATGATCTTCTACAAGCATGTTGGCGACCCGCGGCTGTTTGCCGTCTAGTCGCGCCGAAGGAAATACCCAATCACAGGATTGCGAATATGGCGTCTTCTGCTTCCAGAGGACCATAAATTCAGCAAGTAGCGGATGAAGTGGCACAGGGCCTCTCGAAGCTTTGCTTTTCGGTAAGCCAACTTGGCCACACGTCCAGGTTCGGCGTACGTGGATCATCGCGTCAAGGAAATTGACGTCCTGCCACTGTAGGCCCAAGCACTCTGATATGCGAAGGCCCGTGCCAGAAGCGAGGAGCGTGAGCGTGCGCTCCGGTTACTGTAGATTCAGCAGTACTGCATACGCCTGCTCTGGAGTGAGAATCATCGCTTCGTATGTACTGGTGGTTTTGCAGCGCACAAAACGCATGGGATTGGATTCCTGGTTCCGAGGAATGAGCCCGTATCGTTGGCCATGCTTATAGATCATTGACATGACTCGCCGAGTCTTGTCGAGCGTCGGATTTGCGAACTCCCTTTCTCGTTTCAGATCTTTTAACCATTGCTCCACCTCCAGCGGTTCAATTCCAAGCGCAATCCGGTGACCCCATTTTGGGAGTAGTCGGTTACGAACCACTCGTTCGTAGGACCGAACTGTCGTGTGCGCTTTCGGGTGGATAGACTCTGTATGCTCCACGAGTTCATGATCGGCGTAGTGTTGTGCTAGGTCCCCGAATGTGACGCCTCGCCGTGAATTCACCTGATTGATGGGGAGATGCAGTCTTTCAATCTCGGTCCACGCGTCACCTCTTTCTGGTAAGTCCTTCACCAAACCGATCGGAATCTTAGTTTGGACACGTTTACCATCAGATTTCCGAGTGGTGCGAAAGAACAATACCCAGGTTTCACCCTGAGCGCGATTTTCTTTCTTTAGCCAACCACGTTGATTCCTTTGCGTCATTGTCGTCTCTCCTTCAGCAAACCGACGTTGCTGCTGGGATTGTCGGGCATTCTGGAAGCGCGCACAGAAGGATAGGCGAGCAAAAAAA
>Ga0070730_10000478_pt1 | contig 47131 bp, 43 predicted proteins | sample Coa_R1_3_FD_66447 | JGI IMG/M metagenome (GOLD analysis project Ga0070730, IMG submission 66447) | Surface soil microbial communities from Centralia Pennsylvania, which are recovering from an underground coalmine fire - Coalmine... | ecosystem: Environmental > Terrestrial > Soil > Unclassified ...
TGGGCACGAGTTTCCCGCCCTGGTTCAGCCGGCGCTCTGGCCCTCGACCACATTCTGATTGATCCTCGACATTCAGACACTATCTATGTAGCGGCCTGGAGCGTGGATTCCCCCGGCGAAGGCGATATTTTTCGCAGCCGTGACGCGGGGCGCACCTGGGAGACTCTGCCCGGTATCCATGGCAAATCCGTTCGGGCCCTGGCTATGGCTCCATCCAGCCCTGAAATCCTGATCGCCGGCGCCCTTGACGGCATATTTCGCAGTCTGGATGGCGGCGACCACTGGGAGCGCATCTCTCCGGCTGGCCACGCCGAGATTCGCAACGTGGAGTCCATTGCTGTTGATCCCCAAAATCCTGCAGTGATCTATGCCGGTACCTGGCATCTGCCGTGGAAAACCGAGGACGGTGGTAAAAGCTGGCACAGCATTAAGTCCGGCGTGATTGACGATTCTGACGTGTTCTCAATTGTGATCGATCCCGCCCATCCTTCGACTTTATACATCAGCGCCTGTTCGGGAATTTACAAGAGCACCTCGGGCGGCGAGAGCTTCAGCAAGATTCACGGCATACCTTATTCGGCCCGGCGCACACGGGCCTTAATGCTCGATCCGCATGAGCCGGGCGTGCTTTTGGCCGGTACCACCGAGGGATTATGGAGGTCGCCGGATTCCGGCGTTACCTGGAAGCGAATGACCTCCGCGAATGTAATTGTGAATGCCGTGCTGGTCGATCCGCGCCAGTCGTCGCACGTTCTGCTGGCCACCGACCGCGCCGGCGTTCTCGCCAGTAACGATGGCGGCGCGACCTTTGCTTTATCCAATCGGGGGTTTTCTCATCGCCAGATTGGCGCTCTGCTGGTGGACCACCGTGACAGCTCCGTTTTCTATGCGGGGGTACTGAATGATAAAGAATACGGCGGCGTCTTCGTCTCGCGCGACGCGGGTGAAAACTGGAGCCAGATCAGCGTTGGCCTGGAAGGAAGAGATATATTCGTGCTGCGCCAGGCAGACTCCGGTGCGGTGATCGCAGGCACCAATCGCGGCATTTTTGAGCTGCAACCCGGCAGCGACCAATGGCAGCCGCTCAATCAATTGCTGACGGGCAAACCATTGCCAAACGACAAAGAGGCCGCCACTTCCATTCCCGCGCCTGCTTCGACTGAACTCAATGCTTCGGTCAGCGGTTTGGAACTTGCGCCGGAACAATGGTATGCCGCCACCTCCATTGGCCTGCTCATCAGCGCGGACAGCGGCCAGACCTGGCGAAAGTCCGCACTTCCCGTAATGGCGGGACCTGTGAATCTGAGCGTCGCGGGGAAATTTGTAGTTGTTTCCGGAAGTGGGGCGGTGTTTGCCTCTACGGACGCAGGCGCGACCTGGATTGCGCCGGGCATTCCGTCGTTTATCTCGCGCATTCATTCCGTCTCGGTGGATCACAAAGGGGCGTTGTGGATTGCCGCGCGTGAGGGTGCATTCCGCAGTGTGGACCAGGGAGATTCATGGCAGCAGGTGTCGGCGCTTCCGCTTGCCGATGTCGCTTCCATTCAATTCGATCCCGATAGCCACCGCGTGCTGGCGACGGGTACGGATTCTACCCAGGTCTTCGAAAGCTTCAATAATGGCCGCTCCTGGCGGGCGGTGGAGTCCGGCTGGCTGGTACATGAACTGCACCCTGCGGGAGCAAAGCTGGCGGCCGCCACGCTGTTTGACGGTGTCATCATTCAGCCCTCTGCGCCCACGGAAGGCCAGGTGCTGCAAAGCTCTCCCACCGGCAATCGTTAATGGAATCATGAGTGTAAAGACCTGCCTGGAGGGTAAAAACTACATCCTGCCGGTGCTGGTTCATCCTGCCAGATCATTGAAAACAAGCAGCTTCCTTCCTGGTATGCGCTTTGCAAATAACCAAGCCAGGCTACTCGTCTTTAATTCAGGAATTTGGGAGAAACCCAGTGAGGTCATGTCACCCCTGCCAATCCCTCGTGTTCGTGCTGGTGCTTACGCTGATTCTCTCGGCTGGCTGCAATGTCAACCCAGAGCCGCCAGTGGTCAAAGCATCCTCGGATACTCCGGCGCAGGCGGCGCCATTTTCGGAAAAGGCTGTGCCGCAATCCACCATCGTGCTTCCCGCCGGGCAGGTGCTGTACGTGCGGCTGCAGCAGGATATCTCCAGCGCAACCGCGGAAACCGGGCAGAGCTTTGCAGCGACGCTCGACCAGCCCCTGGTGATCGATGGGCGTGACGTGGCTCCCGCAGGCGCTCCCGTAAAGGGCCGAGTTCTTGCGGCCAAACATTCCGGACATCTGCATGACTCCGGCTATCTGCGCCTGGCGCTTTCTTCCCTCAGCCTTCAGGGCCGGGAGGTGCCGCTGCAGACCCGAAGCATCTTCGTCCACGGAGGCAGCTACAAGAATCGCAACCTGGCCTACATCGGCGGAGGCGCGGGCGGGGGCGCTCTGATTGGCGCTCTGGCCGGTGGAGGAAAAGGCGCGCTGATCGGCTCCCTGATTGGCGCAGGCGGTGGCACCACGGCGGCTTACGTCACTGGTCAAAAAGACGTTGGCTTTGCTGCAGAGCACAGGCTGGCCTTCCGTCTGGCGCAGGATATAACGATTTCACCTCAAATCAGGCAGAAGTGATTTCGGAGGTGTCACGGCGGTTTTGCACGGTCACGAATCCCGAAAAAGACGATTTGCGAATTGCGTCCTGCCGGGCCTCATGGTATTTTAAGAAGACAATTTCAGCAGGCTTATCTTTCAATGCCTGTTGTCCACTCCTCAGTAGCTCAATGGCAGAGCATCCGGCTGTTAACCGGAGGGTTGTAGGTTCGAGTCCTACCTGAGGAGCCATTCTTTTGCGGGACTTACGCGCATTCCCCAATACGATAGTCTGCGACTGTGCCCCCTCTGAATCAAAAACTGTAGCATTTGCCAGCTTGTCCACGGCGTCACGCCGAGTGGCGCCCAGCGCCTCGCCATGCGAACGCTTCAATTTCGTATAAGTCAGTGACACCATGGCCAGGATAACGGTGTCGGACACCCATTCTTCCTTGGGGCCCTTTAGCTTGCGGACCAAATAGCCCTTGAGTCAGCATGTGCCGCTTCGCTAAACTTCGTCAGGTGGATTGGCTCCGCGGGGGAATCCCTTGGCGGAAACCTCGGCTCCAGGTGGTTCACGGAACGGTTCCACCGAAATGCGCTCGTAACACACTTCCAGCACGGTCAGGTATGCTGTACCGCCCGGCACTTGAAGGACTACGCTGTCACCCGCTGCCGACTTCATCAACGCGCGCCCCAGAGGCGACACCCAACTGATGTGGTTGCGGTTGAGATCGACCTCGTCTGTGCCCACGATGCTAACCACTCGCTCCGTTGCCGCGGCATTGGCATAGCGCACGGTCGCTCCAAAGAATGCCCTCGTCGCCGCCTGCCCCGCTCTCGGAGCTTCCGGGTCCACCACTTCCGCGGCTTCGATTCGCTTCGTGAGAAAGCGAATCCGCCCATCGATTTGGCGCAGCCGCCGCTTGCCGTACTGATAGTCGGCATTTTCACTGCGATCGCCGTTGCTCGCAGCCCACGCCACCACCTCCGTCACGGCCGGGCGTTCCCTGGTGAGCAGAAACCGATGCTCATCTTTAAGGCGCTGCAGGCCGCCTGGTGTTATGTAGTTCTTGCCTGGCGTCGCGGGCCCGTCCCCTTGCGGTTTTCTTGTAAACCCTTTTCGCATATCTTAGACCTTCCATCGCGAAATCCAGTGGGTGCCACAAAGCTCTCAGGATGCGGATAGTGCGATGCCTGTTCATACGTTGTCGCATCGATTCTGCCCTGAAATTGCTTAAGCACTATCCGCAAATGAAATTGGACCAACGCCTCAGGAAAGCATGCCCACCATATGCAGATTTACTGTAAATGAATTCTCGATGCGATATGCTCTCGTCGCCTTCTTCTGCACTGAACTGAACGAAGCACGTCGAACGAAACAGTTACGTCTGCAGATCGAGGTACTGGCTCTTATTGAAAGTCCAGTCTTGCCGGGATTGTGCCGGATTCAGGCACACCGAAACGAAATCCTGCGCGACTGAAGATGTCTTTCATGCTGAAGTTTTCCCCGAGCATGGCTCCTTCGAGGTGTGTGATTCCTTCGCGGAGCGCAACTGTGATCAGGCAATCCAGCAGATGGCTGCCCAGGCCGCGCTTCTGGTACTTATCGGCAACAATGAAGGCCACCTCGGCGCCGTGGTCTGAGTGATTTCGGATCATGCGGCCGATGCCCGCGATATGGCGGACGCCGCGTTCATCGGCATGTTCCGCCACTAAAGCGAGTTCGCGGTCATAGTCGATGAAGCATTTTGGAATGAGCCGCTCGTGCGCGACTCTCGCATCCAGCTTGAGTGAATTGAAATAGCGGAAATACACGCTTTGCTCGGAGAGCTGGCTGTGAAACTCGACCATCAGCGGCTCATCCTCCGGGCGGATGGGGCGCAGAGTGAATTCGGCCCCGTCCGGAGCCTGCCATTGAGAAATATATTGCGATGGATAGGGCCGAATTGCCGGGCGAGGCAGATCGGCGTCGGAAACGCTTGCGGGATGAAGGACCACGCGCGCATCGAGCGCGACCATGACATTGGGCCCGGCCAGCAGCGGATTAATTTCAATATCGGCAATGCGAGGATTTTCAATGACCAGCTCGCTGAAGCGGACCAGCAGCTCCTCCAGCTTGCCTGGGTCAACCGCTTTGTTGCCGCGCGCACCTTTCAACGCCTGGCAGATGCGCGTGCCTTCCATCAGGTGGCGCGCCAGCGTGGTCGTGAGCGGCGGCAGGGCATGGGCGCGATCACGCAGGATCTCGACCAATTGTCCGCCGAGGCCAAAAACCAGCACCGGCCCGAACTGTGGGTCGGTCGAGCTGCCCAGGATCAACTCGCAGCCACTTCCCTGTACCATGGGTTGAACCGTCACTCCATGAAAGGCATTCTCCCCGCTGAAAGCCGCATGGATCTCCGAGTATGCAGTCCGCACCGCGATCTCATCTTTCAGGTTGAGTTGCACGCCGCCTTTGTCAGACTTGTGGGTCACGGTTTCCGAATGCAGCTTCAGCACTACAGGAAATCCGATGGCACGGGCGTGCTCCACCGCCTCATCAACACTGCGGGCAACCCGTGTATCGACAACCGGCAAATCATACGCGGACAGGATCTGCTTGGACTCGTATTCGGACAGCAGCGTCCGATTTTTTGACTGAGACACCGCAATGATGTCTTTCACTCTTCGCGGACCAGTCTTCACGCATGCATCGGTAAAGACCGGCGTCTCATAGAGCGCCTGCAGGTTCAGGCTGTAGCGCCACATATAGGCAAAGCTGCGGGCGGCCGCATCCGGGTATTCAAACGTCGGAATGCGAGCTTCATTGAGTACGTTGGATGCAAGCTGCATGCGACTGCCGCCCATCCAGCTTGCCAGTAATGGCTTGGCGATCGTCTTTGCGGCGGTGCTGAGCAGCCCGGCGGATTTCTCGGGTTCCGTCATTCCCTGGGGAGCAAGAATCGACAGCACGGCATCACACCCGGGATCGCGGGAGACGATCTCCACTGCCTGAGTGTAAGTTTCCGGGCTGCAATCGCCCAGCGTGTCGACCGGATTCGAGTGGCTCCATGCGGCGGGAAGAATTTTGTTGAGTGCATCCGCTGTATCGAGTGAGAGCTGGGCCAGTTCTCCACCATTGGCCAGCAGCGCATCCGTGGCCAGGACCCCGGCGCCACCTGCATTGGTGACCACGGCAAGGCGCGGGCCTTTGGGGCGCGGCTGCTTCCCCAGCACCTCAGCCATGTCAAACAATTCGGAAATACTGGCTACGCGCAGTATTCCACAGCGGCGAAATGCCGCTTCAAAGACTTCGTCGGAACCAGTCATGGCTCCGGTATGCGATGCAGCGGCCTTGCGCGCTGCCTCCGATCGTCCTGGCTTGATCACGATGATCGGCTTGGTCAGCGCTACCTCACGCGCCGCGGACAAGAAGCTGCGTGCATCTCCAATCGACTCCATATAGATGAGTATGCTGCTGGTATATGGATCATCGCCGTAATGGTAGATCAGATCTCCCCAGCTCACATCCAGCATGGAGCCCACGGAGACGAATCCGCTGAAGCCGACATTCTCCCGCCGGCTCCAGTCAAGGATGGCGGTACAAAGCGCGCCGCTTTGGCTCAGGAATGCCAAATTGCCTGGCAATGCATTCGCGTGGGCGAAGGTCGCATTCAGTCCGGTACGTGGATTCATGACCCCAAGGCAATTGGGACCGATGATCCGCAGCTTACCGGAAGCCAGTATCTTCCTGATCTTCTTTTCACGTTCCAGGCCTTCGGCGCCAAGCTCGGCAAACCCGGCGGAAATGACTATGGCTCCCTGTACTCCGGCGTCAACGCATTCCTGCAGTACGCCTGCCACCGTCTCGGCTGGAGTAACGACTACAGCGAGGTCCACCGGTTCACCGATGGCAGCTATGCTCGGATAGCATCTGATTCCGAGCACGTTGGCGCGGCCCGGATTGACCGGAAATATCGTTGCGCCGGAAGGTTGATCCAGCAGGTTGCGCAATATGGTCCTGCCCACGCTTGCAGGTTTTTCGGTGGCGCCGATGAGAGCCAGGTTCCGGGGATGGAAGATTGCGTTGAGAGAGGCCTGAGCCAAGTTGAAATTCCTTTCGTTTGGCGCAATCCAGCCTGCAGAGTGCGCTGACCGGGGATGGACGCGACTCGCACATCACCGATGCGTAAAGTGTGCTGAAGATTACCCGGGAACCTGCTACGTTGTAGCCGTCCTGATCAGGTCATCTTCCTCTGTTCTGATTTTTCTTTGCTCGTCCGCAAACTCACCATTCTCAAAAAGGTACTTCAGTCGTTTCAGATCCTGGTCCAGAATCTGTCCTGCATCCGCTCCCAGCAACTCAGCAAAAAACCGCCCCAGGATGCCTGCCGGAGGGCGATAGAACATGTGAATGTTGATTCGGGTGCTGGCATCGTAGTTCGGATGAAAATGGACCACGCCAAAATTTCCAATCGCGGAACTGGGCAGGCTTTTCCACTCAACCAGTGTGTTGGGAACGATTCTGGTATGGGTGCGTTGATTCGGATGGTCCTTTCCAGTTCGAACCCAGGGCTTTCGCTGGACAAAGCCAGCGTTGTGCGCAGCTGGTTCAGAAGATTTCCTGCGCCGCTGGTGAGAGCGGCACGCCGTTTTTTTCCGGATTTCGGGTGGATAAAATACGCGGCAGCCGCTCCCGCAGCGAGGCCAAGCAGAATCGATTTCGTGATCTTTCTGGCGTCCATGACTACCTCCTCATTTCAGGTTTCAACCAACCCGGCTGAAAGCTGGACCATCCTTCAGCGCACAGTCAGCACAGCGCAGGGCGCAGAGCCGATCACCTTGCAGGCCACACCTCTGCGGAAATGTGTACTGGTTTTCGGTTTTTGAGAAAGCCCGAGGACGATCAATTCTGCCTTGAGTTTGCTTGCGTATTCGAGAATTCTTGACGCCGTATCGCCACCTTCTACAAAGAATTCAGTTTTATGAGGCCAGCCTTCCTCGGTTGGGACCAGTTCCTTCATCTGATCGCGCGCAATGTTAGCCAAAGTCTCCCAGTCTTCCTGTGTTTCGGCTGGAGTCGGGAGAACATGCAGCACGGTTATATCGGCGCCCCGCTCTCGCGCAAATGAGAGAGCATAGGAAACCGCTGGTTCTTGTTGTTTGGTCAGGCTGGTTGCGATCAGCACCTTTTTGAAGTCCAGTTCATCGGTGAATTGTGGGCTTACGTTGGGACCGACGGTGAGTGCGGGGCAGGTGGCCTCTCGCACAATCGCTTCCGCGGTTGAACCAAGAAACATCCGGTCAACACCTTTCCTCGCGTGGGTGCCCATGACGATCAGATCAATCCCGTGTTCGTTGATCCAGTGCGGCACGGCGTTTTCAATGTCTTCCCGAGTCACGAGCACGGTGCTGGGCAGGCCTGTGTTTCTGACCAGTTCAACCAGTTTGGCCCGTTGATCCGCTTCCAATTTTTCCAGGATGTCGGGTGCGACCGGGACCTCAAGCTCGGTAGGCATATAAGGAGCTACGGCGTGCGCGGGATACAGATGCGCATTGAAGTGACGGGCGAACGCGAGTGCACAGGAGAACGCTGCTTCCGACGCCGGTGTGAAGTCAGTGAGATACAGAATATTTCTGAACGATATCAATGTAGAGTGTTCCAGGGCTCTCATAAAGTTACCTCCCTTTTATCAACACCATCATGGCAGTTACGGCGGGATGCAGGCTGTGACGCGAATCACGTCAGTTTTCGCAGGGAAGATTGCGGCAGTTCAGCGCTAAATGGCAGTAGCGTGCTCTGCCGCACGATGGGCCTGGCCACGCAGCTTGTACAGCCGAAACGCGAGTCCCAGCATGGTGCAGGCACTATAGAAGGAGTAACAACCGAGCCACATGAAGAGCTGGTGTTCCAGATGAAGTTCGCCAAAAAAGAGATAGACGCCAAAGGCCATCGATCCGCCGGCAGCGAGAACCAGAAACCACTCGTCGGGAAGGTGCCGGCGCAGCTTCTGCGCCATTAACAGCTCCCAGACACCGACAACCAATGCCCAGATCATGATCAGTCGAACCAGCCAAATAAAGGTGAGTCCAGGAATAACGATGGCAAGTACGCCAGCCACACAGCCGCCGATGCCATCCAGGAGCAACAGCAACCAACCGCGCTCGCGTGGCAAGCCTCGAAGAGCGGCGATGATGGTAAAGAAGCCGGCTCCGATTGCCAATAAGCCAAATGATTCAACTACCGAAGTCAAAACCAGTGCGTGAAGCAGCCAGCCGACTGCAAGGCTCTGGACGCTAAAGATAAAAATCGCGAATAGCAAGGCAAAAACGCCGCGCAGCGCCAGTAGCCACCAGTTTTGAATCAATATGCGCAGCATAGGACCTCCCTGTGCTTAACTCCGCGCCAATACGGATTTCACGGCGTAATCATGCCTGAATGATGCAGCGAAAGCCATAGCAAAAATGGTCCGGTCGCGGCACAGCTGAGGTTAAATGCGATAAAGGCCGCGATGAAAATCATCAGGAGTGGAGGCATTTCGGCGGTGGACTGCTCGGTGGTCTCCTTCAGCAGCAGTTCTGTTTGTGTTGTCACACTCATAAGCATCTCCACCCTCACGCTACTCTCAATTGCGTTACGCGATCTGTGACTGTTGTCACGTTCTGCCGCTTCCACTGATCATCGCGATTCACGAGGAGATCTGTTGCGGGTGAGGTGTGACAGCGGTCACAGAAGGGCGAATGCAGTCGAGCCATAATGTCATTTCAAGGAGAGGGCGCCATGGCTACCAAGGCTTTCATTCCAATTATTCCGGCCATCCAGCTGAAACGAATTCTGTACGCAACGGACTTCTCTGAAGGTTCGCGCACCGCTTTCGGAGTAGTCGCTGCAATTGCCCGCCGCTATCACGCCGAGGTCCTCGCCGCCCACATCTGTCTGCCGGCAACTTCCACCATGGAAGAGCAGCGTGAGCGTGAGAGCAAAGAGGATGTGGCCCGCCTGCTGCGCGTGAGCGAGTCATTGAACATTTCAATCAATCCCATTGTGAAGTCTGGTGATCCCGTTCAGGAATTGAGCCGTATCGTGCAGGACGAGCATGTAGATCTGGCTGTCCTGACCACTCATGGCCGCACGGGTCTCAAGCACCTGATGATGGGTTCGGTAGCCGAAGCTCTTGTGCGGAAGCTCCCGTGCCCGGTTCTCACCGTTGGTCCGTATCTTGAGCATCGTTTTCAGGAAGCAGTTGAAGTCCGCAACATCCTGATTCCTACGGACCTTTCGGAGGAATCCATGGTGGTTTTCCCCTATCTGGCTTCATTGGCCCATGAAAATGGCGCACGAATTACCGTTTTGCACGTGCTTCCTCCGGAGACTGCCGGTAATCCGGATGCTAAAAAGCTGGCTGAATTTCTGCGCAACGAGATGATGCGTATCTGCCCGGAGATCAGTCCGAGGTGCGAGGCCGACTTTTTGATAGAAGCTGGCGATGCCGCTGAGCGTATCCTTGCCTGTGCCCGTGATCGCAAGGTGGAACTAATAGGGCTTGGGATTCGTAAAGCTGGCGGGATGACGACTCATTTCCGTAACACCGCGACCTATCGCGTGCTTCTGCAGGCAGGGTGCCCGGTACTGACTCATCGCTTTCATCATCCGCGGTTATCGCAATAGCATGCGGTGGCCCCCATGGAGCGAGCAGCCAGCTACGCGCTGGCGATTCGCCGGGCCACGTGAAGACCTACGGCCCCGGCGAGCCGGGAACCGCGCCATTCAATCTGAAAGCCTGCGGATTGAAGCGCACTTTCAAACTCCGGAATCGTTGCATACATGCGAATGGATGGGGCCAGATATCCATAGACCATTGGCTCCCGGTGCCACAACCAGCCCGCGAATCGGCCAGCATGCCACATATACCAAAGAAATAATTCCCGCCACGCTTTTCGCACCGGCCGGTAAAAATCGAGGTTAATTAAGACGCCACCCGGCTTGAGCACCCGGGCGATTTCGCGCAAAGCCTGGTCAAGATCCACCGTATTGCGCAGGCCATAGCCGATACTGACCATGTCCGCGCTGTGGTCACGCACGCACAGTTGCTCCATATTGCAGACCGCAAAGCGCACACGTTCTTCACTGCTGCGTAAACGCCGGGTTGCTTCCTTCAGCATTTCCAGGCTGGCATCAAGCCCGAGAATCAGCGGAGTTCCCGTACACTCATCCAGCGCCGATGCAAAGTCACCGGTTCCGCATGCGATATCGAGAATACAGGGCGTTTTCCCAATGCGCCGAGCGCCCTCCTGAATCAGCCGCGCCTTCCAGAAGCGATCCATACCAAAAGAAAACAGCCGGGTGAATGAGTCGTATCCAGGAGCAAGAATGTCAAACAAAGTACTTACATATCTCTCTTTGAAGTCCCGGTCTTCGAGACGAAGCTCCGTGCTCATTTCGGACAACTCCTGCGGATTTCGTCCATCACGTGCTCTGAACTGAAACAAAACTATTCCTCCGGGCGGCCAGACATCAGAAATGCAGGCGAACACAAATACCTGACCGGATGCATGCTGAACTTATTTGAGGATTAGATCAAACTACCGGCCTCGTTACAACTACTCATGCGGTGCTTTATTCCGGCTTTGCAGCGCGCGAATTTTACAGCGCATGCATAAAAACAGGCAGAGTCCGGTTTTCGCCGGGATCAGGCAGCGTGAGCTCAGAATATTTCCGCACGCGCGCGGATTGCATCGAGATCATAGCTGGCCTTGATTTCCCCGTTTTCGAACACTGTAACCAGCCGGTCTTCATTATCAAACTCGTTCCCTTGTACGTTTTCCATCGTGTGAAATTCTCCAGGCTGTGGTTCCACCAGCACCAGGCGTCCATGCTTGGAGTTCTTGCCCGGATCGGTCACCGGATCTTTGAAAACCGGCTGCCACTCACCCTGAATCCTCGCAGCGGAGCACTTAAAAGCGAATTTCTGTGTATCGCGATTCAGTTGCTGCAGCAGCGCTCCTCCCATGCCAAAGCTCAGGTTATCGGCGCTCCAGCCGTGGAATTTTGAGAGCTGATAGAGCATGTTCTGAATGGTAAACATGTTTACCCCATCCCCCTGGATCACGCGCACACACTGCGGCAGCACGCGATATCCTTTGGAGTTGGTTTCGTATCCGAACTTCTCTCCCAGAATCTCAAATACCTTCGTCAGCACCTGCACGGGATCGCCGGAATCCGGACGGACCACCAGCGTGCCATTACGCCGCAGAATATCCGGTTTAAGAAGCTGGCCCCACAGCTTTTCGCAGGCATCGTAGACGTTATAGCTATCCGAAACGCAGGCGACCAGACCCTCGGGATAGGCCTCCAGCATATTGCGATACGCGTCCACTTCGTGGTCTTTGCCCCATGCGGTGATGGTCGAATGCTCGGACGCCGGAATCGAGAAACCCGGCATGCTCTTCGCATGGTAGAAGTCCTGCAGGAACACGATACCGGAGACATTGTCCGACCCCAGGAAATTGAGCAGGTGGCTGGCACCGCCGATTCCTGCCGTTTCTTCGGAACTGACTCCGCGATAGCCGAAATCATGCAGCTTAAACGGCAAAAGAGAGGGATCTCCCGTACGTTCCAGGAAGCCGTGGATAATTCTTTTGATCTCGCGAGACAGAGTTGCAACCGTGGTGGGATACCAGACTTTCAGCAACAGGGTCTCCAGATAGTTGGGCAGCCAGTGAAATTCAGGGTCGGTGTTTTCAATGGTGACCAGCACATTCTGCAATGGAACCACCATACCTTCAGGCACAGCCCGGATTCGGACAGGCAAACGCCCTGCGTATTTGCTGTACATACGCGACCATCCCTCGCGATTAAACAGCGGGCTGCCGAAATGCTGCCGGCAGAATTCATCCGCCTGCTCAATGTCCCGCTCGGTGAATCTCGGGCCTTCGAGATAGGTCTTCAGGTAATACTGCAGTCCGAAGAAAACCGTGTTGGGAAACATCCCGCCCCGCGATTCAAGATAGGAGTAAATCGCCGTGGTATTCGGCGGATACTGCTTCCAGTGCGTAAACTTGTAACTATCGGTCCGGAGCAGGAAGTTCATGGATGGTTCCCTCCTTGAGTTGTTTTTCTTCCTGGCATTTTGAGAGCGCGGCGAAGACCCCGGCCAGTAAGGGCCGGTGTGCAGCGACAATGCCGGTGAAGTCGAAACTGGAATCGCAGGCAAACCAGCGAAGTTCTTCGATGTCATCATCCGGCTGAATGGCGCCAAACACATACCGAGCAAGAAAGACCGTGGTCATAATTTTGTCGACTTCGTTGCGGTAGCGCCAATCGTCAACCAGGTAGCTGCCAATGTATTCGGGAGCGGATATCTCGATATGCGCTTCTTCGGCGACTTCGCGGCGAGCGGCGGCGTTCAGGCTCGCATCCTGTGGATCGACAAAGCCGCCAATCAAACGATACCCTTTCTCCCCTGGCTTTTTGGCCAGCAATATCTCAATGCCATCTTCGCTTTCTCGCACCACCGCTGCATCCACCGCGGGAAAAACCTGTGGATAGCGATTGTAAGCTGCATAGACCACTCCCGCGCGCCAGTCCGCGCTGCTGCGCACTTCGAGCGAGGCATTCCGACGCTCCAAAGTTCCCGAGGCGGCCACATAGGCGGAAGGCTCAACCTCCTGGCAGGGAAACTGCCCCGAATAAAACGGAATGAAGCTGTCGCGTCCACCGTACAAGGTTACGCTGCCAACGGGGAAGACTTCGCGAATTCTGCGATCGAGCTCTTTCGACCACTCGTGGTCGTCGGGACAGTCCATCAGTGGCACGACCGGCAGATCAGAATAGTGTGCATTGATCATGAGCTTGCGGGCCTGGAAGTCGAGAGGGTTATGGCGGCTGACCAGCGTAGGTGAGCAGCCCAGCACGATCAGGAACTTTTTGTGCCATCCCGCGACTTTGCCGATCAGATCTTTGTGCGCCCCATGCAGGTCCGGCGTCTGAAACCGGCCGACCAAAACGCCGATGTCGGAGCGTTCATCTGTATCGTTACTCATTGTCTGTGCCTCTATATAGTGTCATATAGACACTAAGGTAAAATGACGCCACTTGTCAAGGCGGAGCTTCTGGAGTGTGACTATTTGTTTTTGCTATAGTGTCTGCAGAACACTATATTGGACGTGCGACAGCGGACGATCTATTGCGCGAGAAGGAGCAGCCGACAGAAAACCGTCTCAGCCAGCAGATCCGCGCGCGAAAAACCATTGCATGAAAGTCACGGTCGACATCGTAATCTTCACCATACAGTCCGGCATGCTTAAGGTTTTGCTGGTAAAGCGCGCCATACCGCCCTTTGCGGGCCAGTTCGCCATTCCAGGCGGCTTCGTTCACAAAGACGAGAGTCTGGACCAGGCGGCCCTGCGGGAACTGCGCGAGGAAACCGGAGTTGCCAATGTTTATCTGGAGCAACTTTACTCATTTGGCGATCCCGGTCGCGATCCACGGGGCCGCGTGGTCACGGTCGCCTACTATGCACTGATCTCAGCCGACAGTTCTCCGCTGGCCGCGGGCACGGACGCGGCGGAAGCAAACTGGTTCCCGGTGAGCAAACTCCCCCCTCTGGCGTTCGATCACCGCACAATTCTGGACTACGCTCTGGAGCGGCTCCGCAACAAACTGGAGTACACCACGGTCGGCTTCCAGCTTCTGCCCCCCAATTTCACCCTCACTGAGCTGCAGGGAGTGTACGAAGCCATTTTGGGCAAGACACTGGACAAGCGCAATTTCCGGCGCAAACTGGCCCTGCTGAAAATCCTGAAACCAGTCCGCGAGTACCGCCGAGGCGGCCAAAGGCCGGCACAGTTATATAAGTTTGTGGCCAGTCATTTCGAAAAGCTGAAGGACAAAGGAATACTGTTTCCTTTTTGAGAGTTGCACCAGCGAATAATGGTCAGGAAAAATCATGGCCAGGCTGGTATGTCCCTCAGATTTGTCCAACAGATTTGTGGAGCTGTAACCCGCAGGAAATAATGCGCCTGAGCTGGGCTTTGTTTGAGGAACGCAGGCTGTTTGAACCACTCAGGGGATCGCCGGTAAGATCACATTCCTGCGTGACTTACGTCACATCCTTCCCAAACACCCGGTGGATAGCATTGACACTGTGAAACATCTCTTAAGCAACCACAAAGTCGCTATTTAACTTAAAGGAGACGCACCATGCCGAATATCATTCGCAGAGATCCATTCTTTGAGCTGACTTCACTGCAGGACCGGGTGAACCACCTTTTTAAGCAAACTTTTGGCGGTTGGGAGGGCTTCGGATTTGAACAACCGTTAACCTCGACTGAATTTATTCCACCGGTCGACATTCTCGAAGATGAGCACAATATCCTGCTGCACGCAGAGATTCCGGGTGTGAACGCAGGAGATCTGAACATCACTCTCGAAAGCAACGTGCTGACGATCACCGGCGAGCGCAAGTTCAAAACTGAGGAAAAGAAAGAGAACTTCCACAGGATAGAGCGCCGCTACGGAAAATTCACCCGGTCCTTTACGCTTCCTGGCGGCGTGGATTTTGAAAAGGTGAATGCCGCTTTCGACAATGGAATACTGACCGTGACCGTGCCCAAAAAGGAGGAATTCAAGCCCAAACAAATCACCATTGGCGTCAATGAGACGCAGGCCATACCTGTAAAGCCTCTAAAGGAAAAGGCCGCGTAACGTTGTGCTGTCTTGACCTCGGCGCCCACGGTGCTGGCCGTGGCGCCGGGCCTTGTGTTACGCCTGTTCGCCTGGAACGTCCATCTGCAAAAAAATCGCGAACGGCACCTCTACAGCCGGCACATTCGGTACTCAATCAGGCATGGTTTTCGAATTGTTTTTTAAGCAGGAACGCTACCAGCGGCGGACCGGACCAACGTCGACATGGACGAAGGCTTTCTTGCGGTAGTAGCCCACGCCGCCACGCCCCAGTGCCAGTGCGGCATCGCGCAGTTCCGTCGTAGTAACTCCTGGCAAACGGATGTCCATGGCCATGGCCTGCATGTGCAGGCTGTGTTTGGCCACGCGCCGTGAGCGTTGGCGCAACATGCGGTTGGTTTTCGGTGTACGGTACCCGCAAACCACGTTGATCTCTGCATCGGCCTGCCCTACAGAAGCCTCAAGATCGGTCAGCAGATCGAAGAGTTTGGGATCGAACTCGTGCACGTCTCCGGTGCGGGTATCGCGCAGAAAATGATTGAGCTGATCGAGGGCCTCGGGAACATAGTCGTCGCCTTCGCGGTAAACAACGTCAATGTGTTCGTTGGTATGCGTATTAAAAAGCCGCAGGCGATGAATTTCGTATGGCCGTGACGAAGCGGCATTCACCGCGTCGGTATTCGATACCGGCGCAAGCAGCGCGACTAAAATCAGAAAAAAATGAGGCATACGACTTTGGAGATTCTAACTTTCCCCGTAAAGCTCCGGCAAGGTGTCTTCCGGACGATGACTGCATACTGTCTGAACGGATGACGTGGATAAGACACAGGTTGTCATCGCGGCAAGTTCTACGGCCCACAAAGAGTGTAAAATTTATCCGTTCGCCGGAGGCTTTCATGTCGCTCACAGCAGCCGCTCTTGAATTGAAACCCTGCCCTCTGTACATCAACGGAGAGCGCGTCATTTCGCGCAGCACAAAAGACATTCAGTACAATCCCGCCACGGGCGAGGCCGTCGCGGAGATTCCCCGCTGTACGGCGGAAGAGATCTCCGCTGCCGTGGAAGCGGCCCACAAAGCCTTTCCGGCGTGGAGCCGGACTCCGGTGGTGCAGCGCTGCAAGGTGCTGTTTAAATTCCGCGAGCTGCTGGAAGCTCATTCCCATGAACTGATCTCTCTGGTCACGGAAGAAAACGGCAAGACCACGGAAGAAGCCCGGGGCTCGTTTGACCGCGGCATTGAGTGCATTGAGTTCGCCTGCGGCGCTCCCACGCTGATGATGGGCGAAACCGTGGACCGCGTAGGCACCTCGGTGGATAGCTGGTCCGCGCGTTATCCCGTGGGCGTTTGCGTGGGCATCACGCCGTTCAATTTCCCCATCATGGTCCCGCTTTGGATGCTGCCCATGGCCATTGCCTGCGGGAACACCTTTATATTGAAGCCCTCGGACAAAGTTCCGCGCACCGCCGTGCGTATGGTTGAACTCGCGCATGAAGCCGGAATGCCTCCCGGCGTCCTGAACCTGGTACACGGCGCAAAAGAGACCGTGGACCGCCTGCTGACCGATCCGCGTGTAAGAGCTGTTTCGTTCGTGGGGTCGAGCACCGTAGCCAAGTACATCTACCAGACAGCGGCCAACAACGGAAAGCGCGTGCAGGCTCTGGGCGGCGCCAAGAACCATTCCGTAGTGATGCCCGATGCGGAGATGAAATCCACCGTCGCCGCCATTATGGGCTCGTCCTTTGGCTGCGCCGGTGAACGCTGCCTCGCGACCAGCGTGGTGGTCGCCGTGGGCGAGGTTGCCGATCCGCTGGTCAAAGAGTTGGTCCGTGCGGGAGACAATCTCAGCGTTGGCCCAGGATGCGACGCCGGATCGCAGATGGGGCCGGTCATCACCGACGAATCGAAGAAACGCATTCTCAGCTACATCGAACTGGGCGAAAAAGAAGGCGCGGTGCTGGCCCGCGATGGCCGCAAGGATTCCGCGACTCGTGGCAACGGTTACTTCGTTGGCCCGACCATTCTGGACAAGGTGAATCCCGAGTCGCGTGTGGCGAAAGAAGAAATTTTTGGCCCTGTGCTCTCGGTGATTCGCGTGAAAGACCTCAAGGAAGCTATCGAGGTGGTAAGCCGCTCGGAATATGGCAACGCCGCCTCGGTCTTCACCCGCTCCGGCGGAGCCGCGCGGGAGTTCACGCAAAACGTGACCGCGGGAATGGTGGGAATCAATGTAGGCGTACCCGCTCCGGTGGCCTTCTTCCCCTTCTCCGGATGGAAAAGCTCGTTCTTCGGCGATCTGCACGCGCTGGGCAAGGATGCCGTGCATTTCTATACCGAAACCAAAGTCGTGACATGTCGCTGGCCGGAATAACCTCGCGATTCGCCATGATTCGTGAAACCGCAATCCGGCCCGACTCAACCAGATTCCGATCAGTTGTCATCGGTATAAATCAGTGGTGGTGTTTAATCCGCGACATGCAGTGCATGAAACAATGCCGCCATTTTTTCGAGCGGTAACGCTTCCGCCCGCGCATCCGGGCGAATCTCCGCCTGCATCAAAGCTGATCGCAGGGTTTCATCGGAATAATTTTTCCTGAGGTTATTCATCAGCGTCTTGCGCTTCATGGCGAATGCGATTTTCAAAAAGGAAATGAATTTTTTGGGGTCGAGGCGCAGTTCGTTAAAACGCGGCGCAACCCGCAGGCGGAGCACCGTGGAATGGACTTTGGGCGGTGGCGCAAATGCTCCCGGCGGCAGAGTAAAGAGTTGCTCTACTTCGGTGTAAAGCTGGGCAGTGGCGGAAAGAAGTCCGTAGTCGCGCGTACCCGGATGCGCCGCAATGCGGTCGGCCACTTCGCGCTGCACCATGATCACAATCACATCAAACTGGTCATGAAATTCGAAAAGACGCAGCAGGATGTCCGACGTAATGTAATACGGCAGGTTCCCGATCACCCGCGCCGGCTCCGGCCTTTGCGGACGCAGGTCGTTGAGCGGGCCGATGGTCCGGTTCAGTACGGTGCGGAAATCCATGTTCAACACGTCGCCTTCAATAATCTCCACGGCGGAATTACCCGCATGGAGAAAGCGCAGTTCGGCAGCCAGCATGCGGTCCAGTTCAATCGCGATCAGCCGATGCGCGCGGCGGGCGAGAGTTTTGGTCAAAACACCTTTGCCAGGGCCAATTTCAACGGTTACAGAGCGCGAAATATCGCCCAATGCGTCAACGATTTTTTCCGCTGCGCCCGAATCGTTGAGAAAATTTTGTCCCAGTTTGGGCTTTTTTGCACTATTCAAATTGACCCTGCTTCTTTCCGTTATTTAGACTTTTTTTAAGCCGTTGCCCGGTTGCAGCGCTCAGCTTCGGAGGGCCCATGAACATCGTCTTTGCAGCTTCAGAGTGTGTTCCTTTTTCCAAAACCGGGGGGCTGGCCGATGTTGCGGGCGCGCTGCCGAAGGCCCTGGCGGAACTTGGGCACTCGGTCACAGTGTATCTTCCCAGGTACCGCCAGACGAAGCTGCCCAATGCCAAAGTACTGCTGCCCAGCGTGACCGTCCCCTTTGACGATCAATACCGCTTTTGCTCGGTGCTCGATGGCGGCACGGTCGACGGCGTGCAATTTTACTTTATCGACTATCCGCCGTTCTTCGATCGCGACGCGCTGTACGGGACTTCAGCGGGCGACTACTCGGACAATGCGGAGCGTTTCGCGCTTTACGCCCGCGCCGTGCTGGAAGCCTCCAAGATTCTCGGCGTGCCGCGAATCTTTCACTGCCATGACTGGCAATCGGCCCTGATTCCGGTCCTGCTGCGAACCAGCTATCTGGACGACCCGCTGTTTCGTGGTACAGGCACGGTATTTACTATTCACAATCTTGGCTATCAGGGGCTGTTTTCGCCGGACACGCTGCCGCTGCTCATGCTCTCCTGGGATTTGTTCACCATCGACAAGATGGAATTCTGGGGCAAGGCCAGTTTCCTGAAGGGCGGCATTGTCTTCTCCGATCACGTGACCACGGTCAGCAAAAAATACAGCCGGGAAATTCAGGAGGTGGAATTTGGCTTTGGCCTGGAAGGAGTGCTGCGCGCCCGCGCCAGCACGCTCACAGGAATCCTGAATGGCGTTGACTATTCAGAATGGGACCCGGCAACGGACAAATTCATTGCCCGGCAATACTCCCCTGAAACCCTGGAAGGCAAAACCGAGTGCAAGCGCGACCTGCTGCAGTTGTTCGGCATAAGCAATGCCGACCCGAAATTGCCGGTGATCGGAATCGTCTCTCGCTTCGCGGCGCAAAAGGGCTTTGACCTCATCACGGAGGCAGCCGACGATCTGGCGAGACTGCCGGTCATCTTTACCATCCTGGGCACGGGGGACAAAGTGTATGAAGAGCTGTTTCGCCGTCTCAATCGGCTGATGCCCCAGAAATTCGCGGTAAAAGTAGGGTATGACAATGCTTTGGCCCACAGAATCGAAGCCGGCGCCGACATGTTCCTGATGCCCTCCTACTATGAACCCAGCGGCCTGAATCAGATGTACAGCCTGAAATATGGCACCGTGCCCATTGTGCGCGCCACCGGCGGTCTGGATGACACGGTGGAGCACTGGAATCCGGGCACCGGCAAAGGCGCGGGATTTAAGTTCAACTCCTACTCCGGGAGCGCACTGCTGGCAGCAGTACAGGAGGCGCTGCACGTATTTGAAGACCAGCCATCCTGGAAAAAACTCATGCTCAATGGTATGAGCAAAGATTTTTCCTGGAGCAGCTCGGCCAAAGAATACGTGAAAGTTTATGAGCGGGTGGCGCTGAAGGCCGCAGCTACACGGGAAAAACCGTCCAGCGCGGCGCGGGCATAAGAACTAAAAGCCTTACCGCAGATTTGCGCGGATGATCGCTGATCAGGAACTTTTACCACTGATTTGCGCTGATGACACTGATTTTTGGGAACTTTCGTTCGGACTTTGAAGCTGTTAGCGTTTCATTTGCTATAAGCAATTATTGTGGCGTCATATTTTGACCCAGCGTTCCGGTCCACGATCATCCGCGTAAATCTGCGGTAAAGATTTTTAGTGCCATGCCAGCGCAGCACCAGGCAGTTTTACCGCGCAACTGAGGTATTGAGCGTTACCACTCATAAACTTTCACGGGTGCCCTACAAGAACTAAAGAACCAGAAAATCAATGTCATCAGTGCAAATCAGTGGTAAGAATTCCGGTCCGCGCTAATCCGCGGTAAGGCTTTTCCGGCGTTGTTTGGCAAAGTATCCGTACACGGGGATTCCCGCCATAATTACCAGCGAACCAATGACTGAGTTTTGCAGATTGCCCAGGAACGTATAGGCCAGCAGCACGGCAGCCAGCAATACAAACATCGCGGGAACTATGGGGTATCCCCATGTGCGATAGGGGCGCGGCACATCCGGTTCGCGGTGGCGAAATACAAAAATGGTACTGGCAGCAATCATGTAGAACAGCCATTCGGCGAAGATCGTCAGCTCAAACAATTCTTTGAAGGCGCCACCCACCAGCAGCAGCACAATCGCCACCACCGCCTGCACCACAATCGCCAAATGTGGCGTGTGGAAGCGCGGATGCACCTCGGCCAGGCGCTGGAAGAAATAGCGGTCACGCGCAACGGCGAAGGGCACACGTCCGCCGCTCATGATGGTCCCATTAAGAGTCACAAACATCGAAAGCGCCATGCCGATGGAGACCAGGGCCGCGCCTCCGAATCCAATGGCCACCTGAGTGGCCAGTGATGCCGGTACTCTGGAGTCGGCAATAGCACTCGCCGGGAGCACGTATTGCACTGCGGCATTGATGCCCATATAGAGAAAGGCCACAATCGCCACTCCGGCGATTAGCGCCACCGGAATGCTGCGCTCCGGATTGCGAATCTCGCTGCTGACCATGGTGAGATCGTTCCATCCGTCATAGGCCCAAAGCGCCGCAACCAGGGCCAGCATGAACCCGGAGATCCCACCCCTGGCTCCGGCAAAAGTGGTGTGGAAGTTGGCCCAACTGCCCTGGCTGGCGGTGAAGCCAATCAGCATGATGGCCAGAATCATGCCGATTTTGAGCGTGGTGAAGACCAGTTGAAAGGTTCCTGCTTTTTTGACACCGATGTAGTTGATGGCGGAAATCAGGACAGTGGCGACGATTGCGACCAAATGCCCCCAGGTAATTTCAAAGGTCCGCGCGGAGGTAATGTGCCAGGCCGCGAAGGCATTCCCCAGAAAACCAAAGCGCGGAAAGGTGCCGATTACGTCCACAATTCCGGTGGTCACGGCGGCAATGGATCCTGGCTTGGCGACGATAAACCAGGTCCATGCGTACAGAAATCCTGGCAATGGCCCGTAAGCATCACGAATGTAAACGTATTCGCCGCCGGCCCACGGTCGCATTGAGCCGAGTTCCGCATAGGTGAGCGCACCGGCAAAAGAGAGCAGGCCGCCGACGATCCACACCAGATAGACCAGCCCGGCGGAGCCAACTTCTTTCATCATCTCGCCAGGAACGCGAAAGATTCCGCTGCCGATGATGGTGCCGGTAACAATCGCAATCGCGTGCCAGACGTTCAGCTCGCGGACCAGGTCAGGTTTTGTGTGCTCAGCGTTTTGCATCGCGTCCCGGCAAACTTGCAAGATACCCCACAACAAAGGTTGTAATCGAGCCCAGAGTTACATACCAGGTCAGGGCGATTTTTGTCCATCTCCATACATAGAGATTCAAAGCCAGACCGCAAACCATACCGATGATCGCGCCAGTCTGCCGGGCGCGCCGGGTGAGCACACCCAGCAAAAAAACTCCCAGCAGGCCGCCGTAGGCCACGGAAGCAATGCTGAGTCCGGTCTCCAGAACTTTTTCCGCATGGCGCGAAGCCAAACCGAACATGAAAAGCACGATGGCCCAGATCACCGTGGCCACGCGGGAAAAAAGCAGCCGGCGGTTTTCAGGGGTTTCCGGCCGGATGCGCAGATAAAAATCCACCATCGTGGTGGATGAAAGCGAGTTGAGCGCCGCGCTCAGGTTGGACATGGCCGCGGCCAAAACAGCGGCAATCAGCAGGCCGGAGATACCGCGCGGCATGTGCTCGACGATGAATGTGGGAAATACCCTGTCGGCTGAAGTAAAAGGCGTGGCGGGCGGATATACCCGGTAGAAGACCCACAGACCGGCGCCAACCAGCAAAAACAGTGTGAACTGGGCGAATACCACCAAGCCGCTGGAGAGCAGCGCAATTTTGGAATCGCGCTGATCGCGGGCCGCCAGCAGCCTCTGCACCATGAGCTGATCGGTCCCGTGGCTGGCCGTGGTCAGAAAGGTTCCGCCAATCAGTCCGGCCCAGAAGGTGTACTTCAGCTGAGGCTTGAAGGAGAAGTCGAGAATCCGCAGCTTGCCGGCCTCGGCGGCGCTGTGCTGGATCAGGCTCCATCCGCCAGGGACCAGATGGACCAGGGTAATGAAACCAACAATCGTGCCCGCGACGTAGATGAACATCTGCACTACATCGGTCCAGATCACCGCCGCCATGCCGCCTTCAAAGGTATAAATCAGCGTAAGGGCCATCACGATCACGATGGAAAGAACGTCATTATTCCATCCGCCGAAAACATGGCCCATAGCGATGCTCACCACTATGGCGACAGCCCACACGCGTACGCCTTCCGCCGCGGCACGCGTCAGCAGGAAGACTCCGGCGGTGAAGCGATGCAGTGTGGCGCCGAAGCGGCGATCGATCAGCTGATAGGCCGTGAACATCTCACCGCGAAAATACTGGGGGAGCAGAATCAGGCTGACGATTACGCGTCCCAGCAAATAGCCAAAGACCAGCTGCAAAAAACCAAAATCCCCGGCATAAGCAATAGCAGGCGTACCGATGATGGTGAGCGTGCTGGTTTCCGCGGCGACAATCGAGAGCGCAATGGCCCACCAGGGAATGGTGCGGTCGGCAAGAAAGTAGTCGCGCAGAGAGTGCTGCGACTTGCGAAAGTGCAGGCCAAACAGGGTGATACCGGCAAGATAGGCGACGACGATAGCGAGATCGATAGTGGAAAGATGCATGCGCGGACCAGAGCGGACTAAGTCTCAGCCATTTCAGGGATTGGCCCCATGGAGTGCGAAGTCTTCGAAATGCGCCGGGCTTCAAGTTGCGAGCGTGGCATAGTGTGTCAGCACAATACCAGCAATCATTGTGTCTAGCAATCCAGTGTGTCCCGCAATCCAGCGTATCTCGCAATCAATGCAGACGGCTTTGCCCGGGCATGACAAAAATGCTGCAATCCAAAAACAAAAGTTATGGGAAGATGGAGCTTATGCCGCTGTATTTGGGAATTGATGCCGGAGGCACCAAAACCGACTGCGCCGTGAGCAATGGCGCGGAGTTGCTGGGCCAGGCCACCGGCGAGAGCTGCAAGATTTCGAGCGTGGGCAAAGAGGAAGCGCGCAGACGCCTGCAGGAGACGATCCATAAGGCGTGCACGCTGGGTAAGGTTTCGCTACAGGAGATACAGCACGTTTGTATCGGCATGTCCGGGGCCTCGGTGGAAGAAGCCGTGAACTGGGCCCGGCAGACAATTCAGGAAATTGTTTCCGGAAGCATCCATGTGGTTGGCGACCACGTGATTGCTCACCGCACTGCGTTTGGTATTTCGCCGGGAGTGCTGGTCATCGCGGGGACCGGCTCGATCGCTTTTGGGCGCAACCAGAATGGCGAATTAGCGCGCGCTGGCGGCTGGGGGCCGTTGGTCTCCGATGAAGGCTCGGGCTGCTGGATTGGCCGGGAGGCCGTGGCGGCTGCGCTGCGCGCCTATGACGCCGGAAGCAGCAATGGTCTGCTCTCTTCCATTGCCCAATGCTGGAAGATCGCTCCGGAAGAGGTGGCGCGGGTGGCCAATGCCACCACCTTTGCCCGGCTCTCTGAACTGGCGGCTCCAGTGACGGCAGCCGCCGAAAGCGGCAATGTGACGGCGCGCGAGATTGCCGAACGCGCCGGCAAAGAGCTGGCACGGCTGGCGGAAGCCATTATCCATCGCCTGTGGCCGGAAGGCGGCACGGTGCGCGTCGCGCTGGCGGGAGGCGTGGTGCAGGGCTCCGCGATTGTGCGCCAGGCATTTCGCACTGCAGTGCTCGAACTCCATCGGGAAGCCTCAGTAAGCTTTGCCCATGTACGCCCGGTGCTGGGCGCCCTGGCGATCGCCGCGCAGCGCGGAGCAGCCAAATGAAAGATGGGGCTGGGGAAGCCAGCGCCAAAAAGCCCGCTCTGCCGCCGGATGCCACACTCGATCTCCTGATTCATGCTCGCGCTCCGGAGTCCCTGATCGCCGCGGCCTCCGATGGGCGCCTCACCGAAGATCTGGCGCTTTCACTCCTGAACCGCCGCGACCTTCCATCTAAAGCTCTGGAAGCTCTGTACAAAAACGGCGCGCTGGCCAAACACAAGAAAGTCCGGCTGGCGATTGTGATGCACCCGCGCACGCCCCGGCATATCTCCATTCCGGTCATTCGCCATCTCTACCCTTTTGAGCTGATGCACGTTGCGCTCTTTCCCTCGGTCCCGGCGGATGTAAAACGCATGGCGGAAGAAACAATTATTGGAAAAATCGGCACGATTTCCTCAGGTGAGCGTTATACGCTGGCCAAACAGAGTTCGGGGCGCGTGGCTGCGGCGCTGCTGCTCGACGTGGAAGAGCGCATCATGCTGGCGGCGCTCTCCAATCCGCAGATGACCGAGGGCTGGATTGCCAAAGCTCTGCGCGCCGAAGAAGGCACACAGGCCCTGGCGCGGGCTGTCTGGATTCATACCAAGTGGTCGCGCCGCCTGGAAGTGAAGACGGCCCTGCTCATCAACCGGCACATCACATTAGCGCAAGTAGCGCAGCTGGCGGATGCTTTGCCGGTGAATGCTCTCAAGGATGTCCTCTACAGCACGCGGCTTGATGCCAACGTGAAGAGCTATCTCAAATCAGTGGTGCAGAAGAGGACCGGCGGGTAAGTTGGGCTCGAGAACAATCAATCTTTGAATACAGCTTTTGGCGCGTTCTGTTCAATTTTGCAGGAACCGACAGCCCAGTCTCCCATGTTCTGATGAAATGACAGTAACACTACAAAAAGGGCCGTCTTCCAGTATTTGCTGAAGCAAGCTGTTTCCAGATTTCATCCACAAAGTAAAAACTTCTAATCCAGTACCCGCTTGCTCAGTTGGCGATATATTTCACCGTGGGCCGAGTGACGGTTCTGGAATTGAATGTTGCCAGGCTTCAGAAAGTGCTCAAAGGCGATACTGCTTCGGAAAGGTTCTCGATCTTTGTCGAGCGTCTGCAACGGCCGGAAGTAATGCTTGCCCTTCTTCAGGAATATCCTGTGCTGGCGCGGCGCATGATTGAGATCATTGACAACTGGCTATCCAGCAGCCTGGAGTTTGTTTCGCATCTTTTTCGCGCCTGGAATGCTTCACGCATCCAGGACGCAGATCCGGGCGATGTAGCTGAAATTACCGGAGGGATGGGTGATTTGCACCGCGGAGGCAGGGCTGTGCGACAGGTAACTTTTAGTTCCGGCGCCATCCTCATATATAAACCCAGGTCCCTTTCCATGGGCGTCCATTTTCAGGAGCTGTTGCGCTGGCTGAATGCAAAGCAGCCCGTGGTTGATCCGATAATTTGCAAAAGACGAGAGCAACCTGCCAGGGCTCATCAATCGCTGAAAACCGCGTGCTATACTTCCCTGCAAAACAATCAGCAAGTTTGGAATATATTCGCCCAATCTATCTTTATGATGATTCTTTGTTCTTTAAAGGACTATATACATGCTTAGCTTAAAATTAAGCTTTACTAAAGTTGGCTCTCTTGTGTTTTTGGGGTTGATGTTGCTGGGAGCAGGTTGCGGCGGCAGTCAAAACAACAGCCAAACGAGCACTCCCCAGATTGCTTTTGCTTCGTCTGGATCTTTGGATGGCAGCAATGCTTCGAACAATATCTGCCAACCCTTTTTAACTAACCACGGCATTCTCCCCACCAATGGTTTCAACCTTTGGGGAGTCAATGCCAGTGGAACCTCTCTCCATCCCCTGACCAAACTGATAACGTGCGAGATAAGCGTAAATCCAGTATGGTCACCCGATGGCAGCAGGATAGCATTTGATTCGAACCGTGCTCTCGACGGCCATGACGGCTCCAATGGCACGGTTTTGAACATCTGGCTCATCAACGCTGACGGAAGCGGAATCACAAGATTAGCTACCCCCACCACAGCCGCCTCCGGACCAGTTTGGTCGTCGGACGGAAGCACCATTTTGTTCAATGGTGATGGCAATATCTGGAAAATTAGAGCGGACGGCAGCGCAGCAACGCAGCTCACAAAATTGCCGCAGGGTACAGCGTTTCAGGGTTCCTTGTCGCCCGATGGTCAAAAGATTGTCTTTGGTTCCGCCCAGGCCCTGGACGGCAGCAATTCTTTCAACACGAATTTTGCTAATAATATTTGGGTAATGAATCCTGATGGGTCTTCTCCACATCCTTTAACCAGCTTTACCTTTGCCCTGGAGGTGGCTGAGGAGCCAATATGGTCTAATGACGGCAGCAAGATCTCCTTCATTTCCAATGGCGCGCTGGATGGGAGCGATACGTCCAATATGAACATTAATCTCTGGGTAATGAACCCGGATGGCACGAATCGCACTCCGCTCACTAAGCTCACATCGGCCGATGGGAACAGCGTGCTGGCGAGCGCATGGTCCCCGGACAGCAAACGAATTGCTTATATTTCCGGAGGAAATATTTGGGTAATCAATGCTGACGGTACTGGCAATTCACAGTTGACTACATTTACAAATACAGCTACTGGTTCTTCGCCGTCCTGGTCCCCGGACAGCAAGCAACTGGTATTCGCTTCCAATAACCCTATAGGGATCACAAACAACTTCAATATTTGGCTGATAAATTCGGACGGTTCCGGACTCGTTCCCCTAACCAAATATTCACTTGCGGGCACATCGGACAATGGCGGGCCAGGTGCTTTCTCGCCAGTTTGGCGTCCATAAACTCCCCGCGGCGCCCTTGCAGGATTTTGGCAAAATGGCAGGACTCAACACCTAATTCGGATTTCCATTTGGGCGCACAGCGGAATTCGTTGCTGAAGGAGCGGGCGTGTTGGTACTGGCGACCGGGTTTTGGGTGGGATAGGGCAGACCGCCGGCCAGCGCGCTTTGCAACTGGGCGTCGTGGCCGTAAATGTCTTCAAAAAAGTGGACTTCGCCGTTTTCTTCCACCGATGCCGTTCCATAGAGAATCAACACCGGGACAGGGCGGGGGAGATTCACCTGCATGGTGGCATCGCCATGGATGGCGGCATGAATTTTCTCCTCTGTCCACTCGGGATTGCCGTGCAGCAGCCATGCCGCCAGCGCCTCCGGGTCTTCCACGCGCACGCAGCCGTGGCTGAAGTCGCGCCGCGAACGGGCGAATAATCTTTGCTCGGGCGTGCCATGCAAATAAACGTCATAGTGATTGGGGAAGACGAACTTGATGAGGCCAAGAGAGTTGCCTGGGCCGGGCTGCTGGCGAACTTCAAGCTGTTTGGCTTTTAACTGGCGCAGGACCTTACTGTCGATTTTATCCGGGGGAATCACCTCGCCCTGGGGGGTAACGACTTCATACTGGTGCTTGTTCAGATAAGCTTTGTTCTTCTGGATCGCAGGCAGCAGCTCATTTTCCACGATGCTGTCGGGCACATTCCAGAAGGGGCGAAAGATGAGAAAGCGCATGGAGTCGGCAAACACCGGCGTCTGATGCTCGAGGGCTTTGCCCACAACCGTCTTCATGGTGAAGGTCTCACGGTCTCGGTAGGCGTGCAGCCTAAACTCAGGAATATTGACCACGATCATGGGTGCATGAAGATCGGATGGAAGCCAGCGCCAGCGCTCCAGCATGAACTGCAGTTGCTCCACGCGCCGGCTGAGCGGGGTGACGAGTTGATTAAATGTGTCGCGGTCGATGATTCCATCGGGTGTAAGGCCGTGCCGCTGCTGAAAATGTTTGACCGCTTTTACCACAGCGCCGTCATAAATGTTTGTGGCCGGCGCGGGGGCGTCCGGGTGTAAATCTCCCAGTAGCTTCAGCCGCTTTACCAGTTGCGGAACTCCGGGATAGACATCATGTGGTCTGATTTTGTCCGCCGTGGGAACAGGCAAAGGATCGCCTTCACCAGCTTTGGCCAGCGCAGCATACTGTTCAAGTGCGGTCCGGGTGCGGAGGTAGAAAGGGTTCGACGGCTCGACTCTTTCGAGAACACGCGTGACATCCTGCGCTGCAATCACGCGGGTGCGAAGAAACTCCGCCAGTTTGTATTTTTTGGGTGCGGCGTCGAGACCATACTCAAAGTATTGCGGGCTGATGCGGCCATTATGCAGGTCGGAAATGTAGCGCATGGCGGAGACGGTGAGAGCCAGATCGAACTTTGCCCACTCGCCGGAGGATGCCGACGAAGTCAATTGTTCAAGCCTGGCCAGGCGTTCGCTCCAGCGTGAAGCGTCGTAGTCCTCGGAGCGCAGCCCTTTTTTCTCTGCGTTTTTGAGTACGGCGATGAGCGCGAGCGCCTGGGGCGTGGGCTGGTTTTGCGAATTCCAGACCAGCGAATATCCGCCTGTCAGGTAAAAGTCTCTTACTTCTTTGTGGTAGTCGCTGAAGTTGGGCCAGCGAAGATCGGCGAGAGTCGCGGCTTCAATCGCGGCACAGAGATCCGCCTGTGATATTCCCGCGCATGGATTGGAAGGCGACTGTGCGACTGCGACGGCAGGAGAACTGGCCGTCTCCTGCGCCATGTTTTTACGCGCAAGGCAGGAGAGAAAGACAGTCGCGACCAGAAACAGCGCGCGCAACAGTTTCAATTTGTAACCCGCCAGACGTGTCATATGCTCACGTTCCAGGCTTTTAGCGAAACACTTCACCGCAATCACACGATTGCGATTGTTCAAAAATCCGGACACAAAACCGCCACGCGTGATGGCTGGTCGGCGTTGTGCGGCCGAGCCTTGCTCCTGCAATGTCGGGGGATATTGCCCGGATAGTACCACAGCCCTCGGATTTTTCAACGACTCATTTCACCAATGCACTGGAGATGAAAAATCTACTGCTCTCCTATGTAGTGATCCTTCGGCAGAAAACGTTTCACTCTGAAGAAGAAAAAGAGCAATTACGAGGGTTGGCCAGGAAACGAGGTTGTTAAGACGCACGCACTAAAGTCATCTGGCCGAAACCAGGTATGAAAGTTACTTTCATCCTCACGAAGATGAAGCCCGAAATTTTGAGTGCGAGCAAAGCAGGATGAAAAAGCGATCCACAAAACAATCGGTGACGGCTGCTTCCAGTGCAGGCGTGGGGGAACGGATCACTGCCGGGCTGAAGTCGCTCTTTTTACCTGGCGGGTTGGTCCTGCTGGCAGCCCTGGCGGCTGCGGGCACAGGTGTGCTTTCCAGCCCTGTGGCTGCTCGCCTGGCGGATTATGCGCCTGTTGCCATCCTTGGTTCGGGACTGCTGCTGAGCGCAGTGTTTCGCCGCAGCCGCCTGTTTTTTGCTTTTTTGGTGCTGGCTTTGGCCGGAGTTACCATCACGCGAATTGTTCCGGCGCTGGAATCGAACGAAGCGCGCCGCATTATTCCGGATGCGGTCACTCTGCTGGCTGTACTGGATCTGCTGGCGCTGGCTTTTCTGAGTGAGCGGGGCATCATATCCGCCTCCGGTCAAAGGCGGCTCGCTCTGTTGGGTGCGCAAGCCGCGCTGGTGGCTATTCTTTGCCTACCCGATGTTTCTCATGCGCTGGCACATGTCGGCCAGGATTTTTTTACAGTTGACGTTCTGGCCGGGAGCAAAATTTCGCAGCCCGTGTTGTTCGTGCTTCTGCTGGCGGCAGGCGTGCTGGCAATCAAGCTGATACGGCAATATCAGGCGGTAGAGAGCAGCCTTCTTTGGGCGATGGTGACTGGTTATCTGGCGATTAAGGCTCAGCCTGGAACCCCGGCGCCGGCGGTTTATTTTTCGGCCGCCGGACTGGTGCTGATGGTGGCGGTGATTGAGACTTCCTATGCCATGGCGTATCGCGATGAACTTACGCAGCTTCCCAGCCGTCGCGCACTGAATGAAGCCCTGCTCCAGCTGGGCGACACATACAGCATCGCCATGGTGGACGTGGACCATTTCAAAAAGTTCAACGACACTTACGGACATGAATCCGGAGACCATGTCCTGCGTCTGGTGGCTTCCCGGCTGGCGAAAGTAGAGGGCGGAGGAAAAGCGTATCGCTACGGTGGCGAAGAATTCGCCGTGCTGTTTCCCAGAAAATCCGTCGATGACGCCTCTGTATCCATGGACCTGCTGCGCCGCGCAATCGAGCAAACCAGCTTTGTGATTCGCGGCAACGAGCGCCGCAATATCGCGAACCGGGGGAAGCGGCGTGGCGGAGAAAAGCAAACCAGCGTGACCGTGAGCATCGGTTTGGCCGAAAATCGCGACAGCATGGGGCCGGAAGCAGTGCTAAAACTTGCCGACAAAGCGCTGTATCGCGCCAAAGAGAGAGGCCGAAACTGCACCGTGGCCACAAGACGCTCCCGAATGGCAGTGAGGCCAGGAGTCCTGGGCGCGGCACGCTGAACCCTTTAAAATTGTGACAACTGGCAGAACCGGGCCAAACGTAACAGGCTCCGGTGGTTGCCGGAGCCTGGTTAAGGTTAGGAATTTTGCTGGCCGGACCAGCTTTCCCCCGAAACCTGCCGGCCAGACTGTCTTGCAACAACTGGATGATCGCAGGCCCACGAATATCGGGCAAGGGTACGTTGGTAACGGCAGTCGGGACTTTCAGGCCATGCTGCAACGGGCCGTCCTTTGATTTCGCTCACACGCAAAGGCGGGCATCTCTAGTAAGCTATAAGGGCAATGGCATCTGATAATTCATTTGATATCGTCAGCAAGGTGGATCTGCAGGAAGTTTCCAATGCGATCCAGATTGCACTGAAAGAAGTCCACACGCGCTTCGATCTTAAAGACAGTAAGTCCGACATTCAGCTGGAGAAGGATGCGATCATCCTCACCTCGGCGGATGAATACAAGCTCAAGGCCGTGACCGAAATTCTGCAAAGCAAGCTGGTCAAGCGCGGAGTTCCGATCAAAGCCCTGACGTACGGTGTGGTGGAGGCGGCGGCTGGTTCCACGTCGCGGCAAAAGGTCACCATGCAGCAGGGTATTCCCTCGGAAAAGGCCAAAGAGATCGTGAAGGCGATCAAGGATTCGAAGAAGAAGGCCCAGGCCTCCATACAGGGCGACACCGTGCGCGTGACCAGCAAGGATCGGGACACCCTGCAGGAGATCATCGCTCTGCTGCGCGGGCACGATTTTGGCATTGACATGCAGTTTACGAATTACAGAAGCTGAGGCGCGATTTTGAGTTCACCGGTCATATCCAGCACCAAAGAAGTATTTGAACTTTTGCGCGAAGACCTGGCGGCGATTGAGCGCGAGTTCGGGTGCGATACGGTATCGAGCGTGCGCGCCATCACCGATATCGGCGAGCACCTGCGCGCGGGCGGCGGAAAACGCATTCGTCCGGCGCTGCTGCTGCTGGCGGCCAAACTGTTTCCCCATGAGGCGCGCAGCGCCATCCGCCTGGGCGCGGTGGTGGAGATCATCCACACGGCGACTCTGGTACATGACGACATTATTGATGAAGCCCGGCTGCGGCGCGGGCGTCCAGCGGCCAATACCCAGTGGGGCAATTCGAAATGCGTGCTGGCCGGTGACTGGCTTTATATGCAGGCATTCCGGGTGGCCGTTGCGGAGCGCAATTTTCGCATTCTCGACGTGCTGATCGAGCTGACCCAGCAGATGGTGGAGGGCGAACTGCTCCAGATGGAAAAGCTGGGCCGGTGCATCACCCTTCAGGAACACACCGATCTTATTTTTCGCAAGACGGCCTGCCTGTTCTCCGTTTCCATGCGTATCGGAGCTATCCTGGGCAAGGCAACAGAAGAGCAGGAAGCGCGCCTCGGAGAGTACGGCCGAAATCTTGGTTTGGCATTTCAGATTATCGATGACGTGCTTGACCTCACCGCATCGGAAGAGGTGCTGGGCAAGCCGGTGGCCAGCGATCTGCGCGAAGGCAAAGTCACCATGGCGGTGATTCACGCGCTGGAACGCTGTACCCCGGACGAACAAAAGCTGGTGGAAAAGGTGCTCGAAGAGCGCGCCTTTATCGCCGTGCAGCACGAGCAGATACTGGAAATGCTGAATCGCTATGGCTCCATCCAGTATGCCTATGATGCTGCCGCCCGCCATGCCAGGGTTGCGCGCGAGGCAATCTGTTCCTTCCCCGATTCAGAGATCAAGGCGGCGCTGCTGTTTGTTCCGGAGTTTGTGGTGGAGCGCAGCAGCTAGACGCTCGGTCATTTTATACTTGCAGGCGGAGACGGAGTGCCTTTATCAGCAGTCATTGTTGACGATGAGCAGCTTGCCCGGGACGAACTCAGCTATCTGCTGAAGTCGATGGACGACATCGACATCGTGGCCCAGGGCGGCAACGGGCTGGAAGCGATCAATCTCATCAAGGAGCATTCGCCCGATCTGGTGTTTCTTGACGTCCAGATGCCAGGGCTCGACGGCTTTGGCGTGATCAAGAAATTGCTGGACAGGAAAGTTCCTCTGCCCCAGATTATTTTTGCCACCGCGTATGACCAGTATGCGGTGAAGGCTTTTGAAGTCAGCGCGCTTGATTACATTCTGAAACCCTTTGACAAGAAGCGGATCACCCAGGCAATCGAAAAAGTGCGCCGGAAGCTGCAAGGCGCCTCTGCGAGCGGCGACAAGCTTGATACCCTGGTAAAACTGCTGGAAGCCCAGCGTCCGGAGAACTCCAAGGTTCTCATCCGCGCCGCCGGGCGGCTGCTGCTGGTCGAGCAAAAAGAGGTATGCTTTGCCTCGATTGAAGACGGCGTGATAACCGTGGTCTCCACCACAATGGAAGGCCAGTCGAACTGCCGCACGCTGGAAGAGCTGCTCGAAGGGCTCGATCCCGGCATGTTCTGGCGCGCACACCGCTCCTATGTGGTGAACATCAACCGCATTAAAGAAGTGGTGCCCTGGTTCAAGAGCTCTTACCAGCTTCGCATGGACGACAAAAAGCAGAGCGAAATCCCGGTGAGCCGGGCACAGACCAAACGGCTTAGGGAATTGTTTGGGTTGTGAGATTACCTTCGCGATCAATCAACACTTAACCACAAAGGACACGAAGGTTCACGAAGGAAATTCATTTCGTGCCTTTTCCTGTTTCTTCTTACATCATAAGCTGGCTGGTTCTTATGCTGTCGCTAATGGCGCGGCCATTTTTCTTGGCAGCATTTCACCAATGCGCCGGATTTGAGCACCGACACCACGAAGCTTTTCCTCAATGCGCTCGTATCCGCGATCAATGTGATAGACGCGATCAAGGATGGTTTCGCCGTCCGCGACCAGGGCGGCAATCACCAGCGAGGCGGAAGCACGCAGATCAGAGCACTGCACGGCGGCGCCGCTTAATGGAGTCCGGCCGCGCACGATGGCCCGGCTGCCTTCGACCTTGATGTTGGCGCCCATGCGAAGCAGTTCCTGGGCGTGCATAAAGCGGTTTTCGAAGATATTTTCGGTGACAATCGAGGTGCCTTCCACCTGGGTGGCCAGTGCCATATACTGCGCCTGCATGTCCGTGGGAAAGCCGGGATACTCTTCGGTGGAGACATCGGCCGAGCGCAGCTTTTCATTGCCAATCACCCGGATGGAATCTCCATTGGCCCTGATGTTCACGCCGCATTCTTCCAGCTTTTGTACAAGAGCGCCCAGATGTTTGGGGTTGCAGCCGGAGACAATCAAGTCGCCGCCGGTGAGCGCCGCTGCAATCACGAAGGTGCCTGCTTCAATGCGGTCGGGAATAATGCGGTGCCGCGCTCCATGCAGTTTGTGCACGCCTTCAATGCGGATGGTGGAGGTCCCGGCGCCGGTGATGCGCGCGCCCATTTTGTTCAGCAGCTCCGCGAGATCGGTGACTTCAGGCTCGCGGGCGCAGTTTTCCATGATAGTTTCGCCCTCGGCCAGGGCCGCGGCCATCATCAGGTCTTCCGTGCCGGTGACGGTGATTTTGTCGAAGATAATGTGCCCGCCGCGCAGCCGGTCGGCGCGAGCTTCAATGTAGCCATGCTCCTGGAAAATCGCAGCGCCCAGTTTTTCGAGACCCTTAATGTGGAGATCAATCGGCCTTGCTCCGATGGCGCAGCCGCCGGGCAGCGAGACGCGTGCGCGCCCCATGCGCGCGAGGAGCGGGCCAAGCACCAAAGTGGAGGCGCGCATGGTCTTGACCACTTCGTACGCGGCTTCGGGGTTCACGAGTTTCCCGCAGCAGACCGTAGTGCGATGATGCGCGCGGCCGTAGCCCAGTTCGACCTCAGCGCCCATGGAGACCAGCAGATTGCGCTCGGTCTGGATGTCGCGAACGTCGGGAATATTTTCGAGGATGACCGGCTCGTCGGTGAGGATGGAGGCGGCCATGGCCGGCAAGGCGGCGTTTTTTGCGCCGCTTACGCGAATTGTGCCCACCAAAGGGTTACCGCCACGAATTACAAATTTGTCCATATGCGCACGTAATGTCGAGGTGCTTTTCAAGACTACTATTCCCGCAGTCTGCTCTCAAGCGCAGCCTGTCCTATGTTGCATTTTAAGTTAACTGCCGGTCATTGCCCTGCGAATATTTCCTTTAACCTGTTTCAGCTTTTGCTGTGCCCGAAAAGGCCCCACTCCGCTCCTGAGCATAATGAGCGCCACCGGAACCTGATTGCCCGCGGCTTTGAGCGCCTGGGCCGCTGTCTCGCGGTCCACGCCAGCCGCTTTTTCTAAGATGCCCAAACCGCGCTCCACGAGTTTCTGATTTTTTGTGTGTACGTTGACCATCAGATTCCCGTAGATGTACCCCAGCCGGGCCATCGCTCCAGTAGTCAGCATGTTCAGTACCATTTTCTGGGCTGTACCGGCCTTCAGGCGGGTGGAGCCGGAAAGAACCTCCGGGCCGACCTCGGTTACGATCTCAATATCGGCGGCTTTGCCCAGTTCTGAGTTTCGGTTGCAGGTTACGGCAACGGTCTTTGCGCCTTTCTTACTGGCGTACTCAAGGGCCGCGATGGTGTAGGGTGTTCGTCCGCTGGCGGCGATACCCACCACTATGTCTTTTTTACCTGGTCGATGGCGCGAAATATCGCGCTGGCCAAGAGGGCGGGAATCCTCGCTGGCTTCGGTGGCCGAGCTGAGTGCGGCGGCTCCTCCGGCAATCACGTAGCGGACGGATTTTGGGTTGGTATTGAAAGTCGGCGGGCACTCGGACGCATCCAGTGCGGCAATGCGGCCACTGGTTCCGGCTCCTGCGTAAATCAGCCGGCCGCCGCTGCGCAAGGCGTCGGCCACCGCGTCGATGGCGCGCGCAATCTGCGGGAGGGCCTTCTCCACGGCCTTTGCCACCTTCCGGTCCTCGGCATTCATGATGCGGGCGATTTCAAGAGCGGATTTGGTATCGAGTTCGGTGGAAAGGGAATTCTGCTGTTCGGTCCTGAGCTTTTGTGTGCTCACGAAAGTGCCTCAATCACCGCATCGTGGAATGCCGGACGGATTTCTTTGATGCCCTGGGACCGGCAGTCGGGCCATGTGCGGTTCGTAAGCAGCGTAACAGAGAGCTGGCGCACGGGATCAATCCAAAGTGAGGTGCCGGTATAGCCCAGGTGTCCATAAGAAGATGGGGAAAAGTACCTGCCGGACTGCGAGGGCGACGACGGCGTGTCCCAGCCCAGCGCTCGCGATGTCCCCCACGGCTGTGGCTGGCGCCGGGTGAATAACTGGACCGTTTCCGGTCGTACCAGGGGCGAGCCGCCCGACATCATGCAGTGTGTAAATACCGACACGTCGAGTGCGGTGGCGAACACACCTGCGTGCCCGGCTATGCCTTCCATACCCCAGGCGTTTTCGTCATGAACTTCACCCTGAATGACGCGATGGCGAAACGTTTGATCGTCCACGGCCGGTGGGATGAGGGATTTCCATTCATCGGAGGGCCTGTATCCAGTGTGATTCAGGCCAAGCGGAAGAAAAATCTCACGGTGGCAGAATTCATGCAGCGTTTCGCCCGTCATCCGTTCCAGCGCGATGCCGAGCAGGATAAACCCTATATCACTGTATTCGGCGGTGGTCAGCGGATCGGTCACCAGCGGCACTTTGAAGGCTTGCTGTAACAGATCTTCTTTGCCGGAGGCGGTTTCAAACAGCCGCTGATACGCAGGCAGTCCCGATACGTGCGCCAAAAGCATCTGGAAGGTGACTTCATTGCGGCGGTAGTCGTAATTTGCGAACTCCGGCAGAACTTCCACAATCGGCTGCCCGAGATGAAAGATGCCGCGTTCATGCAGGATCATGCAGGCAGCGGTGGTGGCGATTACCTTGGTTAAGGAGGCAAGATCGTAAATGCTCTCCACGGAGACGGCGGCGGAATCGGGCGCATAAGTAAAACGCCCCAGAGCGTTCAGGGCAATGAGTTTTCCGCGATGGACTACCGCCAGAGACGCGCCGGGGAACACGCCCTGTGCAACCGCAGTCTCTAAAATCTGAAAGGCGGAGTGGAACTGCTCGTGCTGGTTCTGCAAAGAGCCAGCGGATGGACTCAATGTGTCCTGCTGCAAAAAATACCTCGAATTTGCTTTTGATTCTGGTTTATAACACACTCACTTGTGAGATGAAATTGCTTCGCTTTATTGTTGTTTGTCTGGTGTGCGGCCTTGCCTGCCGGCCAGGTCTGCTGGCGGCGCAGCACACGAAGCAGCGCGCCAGAAAAACCTCAGCCGCTTCGGTTTCAGCCTCGCTGCCGCTGGCGGAAGCGCCTTTGCCGGCCGTGGACAGCCTGGTGGAGAGCGAAATCACCAGTGAGCACATCACGGGCGCCGTTCTGCTCGTGGGACATAACGGCAAGATTGTGCATCAGAAGGCGTTCGGCTACAGGGCCATCAATCCCCGGCACGAGCCGATGACACTGGACACGGTTTTCGATGTGGCCTCGCTTACCAAAGCCGTGGCGACCGCGCCCAGCGTGATGCGCATGCTGCAGCTGGGCCAGATCCGGCTGAATGATCCGGTGGCGCATTACATTCCTGAATTTGGCGCGAATGGAAAAGACCAGATCACCATCCGCGAACTGCTCACGCACTATTCCGGGCTCAGACCGGACCTTGATCTGAACGTCGGGTGGCAGAGCCGGGAAGAGGCGTTTCGCCGCGCCCATGAAGAGAAGCCGCAGGAGCCGCCGGGATCACGATTTGTCTACAGCGACATCAACTTTATTGTTTTAGGCGAGCTGGTGGAGCGGCTTTCCGGCATGTCGCTCGAAAAATATGCCGACGCACACGTTTTTCAGCCGCTGAAGATGACGAATACGCGATTTGTGCCTCCGGCGGCATGGCAGAACAAAATTGCCGAGACCCTTTCTCTCACGAATCATCAGGTTCTGCGCGGTATAGTGCAGGACCCCACGGCAGAACGCATGGGGGGAATTGCGGGACATGCGGGCCTGTTCTCCACCGCCGGCGATCTAGCACTTTATGCCCAGGCGCTGATTGATCGCAAAACCATTCTGGCGGCGGACGTCATCGAGAAGATGACCACGCCACAGCAGCCGTCGAATGCCATGGATCTGCGCGGACTCGGCTGGGACATTGATACTCCGTTTTCCGTGAATCGCGGCTCGCTGCTTCCCGTGGGGTCATTCGGCCACACCGGATATACCGGGACCTCGCTGTGGATTGATCCTTACAGCAATACCTTCATCATTCTTCTCACCAACACGGTTCATGCGCGCAATGGCGGCGTTGGGCCTTTGCGGCAAAAGGTGGCTACGGCGGTTGCTGCCGCACTCAATCTTGACGTGACCGAATCTGGTCGCGAAAAGCTGCTGACGATTACCGGATACAACGAAGCAGAACCCAACGCCCGCCGCCTGACAGCACGCAATGGTCACGTGCTTACCGGAATCGACGTTCTCGAAAAAGACGCGTTCGCATCTCTGAAGCAGAACAAGCAGCAGATGACCATCGGCCTGCTGACCAATCAGACTGGCTTCGACTCCGATGGCCGGCGGACGATTGATGTGCTGGCCGCGGCTCCCGGCATCAAGCTGGCGGCGATTTTGAGCCCCGAGCATGGTATTCAGGGAGCTTTGGACACAGAGAAGGTCGGCAACAGTGTGGATGCTGCAACCGGCATTCCCGTTTACAGCATGTATGGGAGCACGGATGAAAAACGCCGCCCGCCCATCGAAGTACTGAAAACTCTGGATGCGGTGCTGATCGATATTCAGGATGTGGGCGCGCGCCTCTTTACCTATCAGACTACGCTGGGTTACATGCTGGAGGCGGCGGCGCACAGCAATACTGAAATAGTGGTTCTCGACCGGCCCGATCCCATTACCGGCTCACTGGTGCAGGGGCCTGTCTCGGATGCAGACCGCCAGATATTTACCAATTACCATCCGCTTCCGGTGCGTCATGGGCTCACCTTCGGCGAGCTGGCCCAGCTTTTCAATGTAGAAAGAAAGATCGGCGCGCGGCTGCGCGTAATTGCCGTGCAGGGCTGGCTGCGCGGCGACTGGTTTGATTCCACCGGCCTCACCTGGGTAAATCTGTCGCCCAATATGCGCTCGCTTACGGAAGCCACGCTGTATTCCGGTGTGGGATTGATCGAGCTGACGAATATCTCGGTGGGTCGCGGAACAGACACTCCTTTCGAGCTGGTGGGCGCTCCGTGGATCGATGGCCGCAATTTTGCCAGTGCACTCAATGCGCGTCTGATCGCTGGTGTGCGCTTTGTCCCCGTGAACTTCACGCCGGTCAGCGGCCCTTATGCCAATCAGCGCTGCAGCGGCGTCAATATTATTCTTACGGACAGAAACCTTCTGGACGCGCCGGAGCTGGGAATGGAGCTGGCCTCTGCTCTGGCAAAGCTTTATCCTAACGACTGGAAAAAGGCAAACCTGCTCACTCTGCTTGCCAATCGTCATGTCTATGACGAACTGGTCGGTGGAATGGACCCGCGCAACATCGCGCAGGAGTGGCAGGACGATTTGCAGAAGTTCCGCGAGCTGCGGGTGAAATATCTGATCTACAAGTAAACCAAACGTGAAAAATCCGCCCCTCTCGGTTCGTTGACCGAATTTCCCCGTGGTTATAGGCTTATGGGGCAGTAATTCTTCCGAGGAGGACTGGATGCGCCTAAAGATCGCCATTCTCTGTTTGTCGATGCTCGCACTGGCTGTTCCGCGAGCCGGACAAATGATGGCCCAAAATGACAAGAAGGAAGGGCCGCCGCCACTTGCACTCAAAGTCGGTGACGAAGCGCCCGATTTCACACTGCGTGACACTGGCATGAAGCCGGTATCGCTGCACGATTTTCGCGGTAAAAAGAACGTTGCCCTGGCATTTTATATCTTTGCCTTTACCGGTGGTTGAAGCAAGCATATGCAGAACTTCCAGCAGAATCTTGCAAAGCTGGAAGCTGCAGACACCCAGGTTCTGGGTGTTAGCATGGATAGTCCCTTCAGCAATAAAGCCTGGGCGGAGCAGATCAAAGTCACCTTTCCTCTGCTGAGCGACTGGGGTGGTGAGACCACCCATAAGTACGGTCTCTTTAATGAAAAGTGGAAGGCTGGAAGGCGCGTGAACTTCCTGATCGACAAGGAAGGCAAGATCGCCGAGATTCAGGTGGATAACGATGCGGTCGATCCAACACAGATCGTGAACACATGCGAACGCAGAAAGCTTAAAGGCTAGTGACAGGCACCGCAGGAACCCAGACCCGCCAGGAGTATTCCACCTGGCGGGTCCTTTTTTTGCTTTCTCTCGCCGAGCTGCTGGCCATGTCGCTGTGGTTCACGGGAACGGCCGTGCTGCCGCAGGTGACATCGCTATCGCTATGGCATTCGGACCTTGCCCTGGGTTCGTGGCTGACCATTGCCGTGCAGATTGGCTTTGCCGTGGGCGCGGTCACCTTCGCGCTGTTCAATGTTCCGGACATTTTTAGTCCCATCAAAGTATTTACTATTGCCGCCATTCTGGCTTCCGCCACTAATGCGGCTTTTGCCTGGGCCGCCGCCGACCCGCTCACCGCGATACTGTTGCGCGGCGCAACTGGATTTTTCCTCGCGGGCGTGTATCCGGTGGGCATGAAGATTATTGCCGGCTGGTTCCAGAAAGGAAGAGGCCTGGCGCTGGGCATTATGATCGGCGCACTGACCGTGGGCTCTGCATTGCCGCACGCGGCCAATTCCATCGGCGGAATTCCGTGGCGCGGCGTGGTGCTGCTGGGCAGCGCACAGGCGCTTTTGGGCGCGCTGATTGTGGCTTTTGCCGTGCGTCAGGGACCGTTTGCCACACCGCAATCGCGCCTGGATATTTCGCAGGTGTGGGAGATCGTCCGCAACCGCAAACTGAGGCTGGCCAATCTGGGTTATCTGGGGCATATGTGGGAGTTGTACGGCATGTGGGCCTGGATAGCGGTGATCGTTGCCGCTTCTTCGGGCTGGCCTCGCGTCAGATTTGAAGCTTGGGCCGCGATTGCGATTGGCATTGGAATCGTGGGATGCGTCTGGGCCGGCGCAGCGAGTGATCGTCTGCAACACAGCGCTGATTCTCTTCGCATTGCGCAGCGGGCCAAAGTCACCATCGCGGCCATGGCCGTGAGCGCCACATGCTGTGTGGTGGCAGCGCTGGTATTCCATCGCCCTGCTTTGCTGGTCGCGGTTTCCATTGTGTGGGGAATAGCGGTGATCGCCGATTCGGCGCAGTTTTCCGCCATCATCAGTGAAGTCGCGGAAAAGAGCTACATCGGCACCGCGCTCACGCTGCAAACGGCTCTGGGCTTCCTGCTTACCGCGTTTGCCATTCGCGCCGCTGCCGCCATTGCTGCACGCTTTGGCTGGCAATGGGCGCTTGCCTCCCTGGCCGTTGGACCGCTGTTGGGGATATGGGCCATGAACGGCCTGCGCGCCAACGGCAAATAACTCTTCTTAACGTCCCGTCTGGAATCGTTGCCCAGTGCTGTGGGTTTATTGAGATGGAGACGGCCCATGAACACCGAACTGCATTTGGGAATCGCGTACGCCACGTGGTTTTGGCATCAGTGCTGCTTCCTGGCCCGATGGATTGCCGAAGCGCAAATCGTGCGCCGATGAATGAACGTGCTTCGCTTCGGTGATCTATACTGACCGTGCATGGCACTGCATGTGGGCACATCGGGCTGGTCGTATCCGAGCTGGAAGCCGTCGTTTTTTCCGGACAAGCTTCCGCAGAAGCGCTTTCTGGAATTTTATTCCTCACAGCTCAACGCAGTAGAGCTGAACGCCACGTTTCGCAGGATGGGTTCGGCAAACGCGATTGCGGGCTGGGTGAACAGCACGACACCGGATTTTCGTTTTGCCGCCAAAGCGCATCAGTCCATCACCCATTTCAAGCGACTCAAAGATGCCGCCGAGCCTCTGCGTTTTTTTCTCAACAGCATGGATCCGCTGCGGGAGTCGGGCAAGCTGGGGCCGATTCTGCTGCAAACGCCGCCGAATCTGCAGGCCGATCTCTCGGTGCTGAAGGAGTTTGTGCAGCATCTGCCGCAGGCGTATCGCTTTGCCTTTGAGTTTCGCCACGTCAGCTGGTTCAGCGACGCGGTCTTTGAGATTCTCAAAGAGAAGAACGCGGCCCTGTGCTGGGCGGAGAGCGAAAAGATCTCCACGCCTCATGTGGCCACGTCCGACTTTCTTTATTTCCGGTATCGCGTTCCCGAATACAGCAGGGCGCAGCTCGAAAAGCTTGCCGAAGATTTGCACGAACAGCAGCGAGACAAAGAAGTGTTTGCCTTTTTCAAGCACGAGGAGAACCCCGAGAGCGCGCTGAACGCGGTGATCGTGGCGCGGCAGAACGGGATTGCGGCCAAACCGTTCGAGATGCCCGTCAAAAAACAAAAATCCGCCGCTGATTCACGTCAAATGCGATTGACGCCGGAGTCGCCTGAAGTCTGAGAGAACCTCGCATGTTATTTACTCCGGGGCCGCCTGGCTGCATACTGGCCTTGTGAATGCGTCAGAGAAGCGCGTTGTCCGCGGCTTTCTCGATTATCTGAAGATCGAGAAGGGCCTTGCGCCTTTGACTATTACTGCCTACGAAGCCGATCTCGAGCAGTTTGCCGGATTCATGGAAAATAAGCAGCGCGAACTGTTGCAGACCAGCCGGGACGATGTGCGCGCTTTTATGGGTGATCTGTTTGCGCATGGCGTTCGGGACCGCTCCGTCGGGCGCAAGCTTTCTGCGCTGCGCCATTTTTACAAATACCTGATTCTGGACCGCCGCATCGAGCACGATCCCACGCTGGATATCGATTCGCCCAAACAATGGAAGGTGCTGCCTAAGTCGCTTGCCGGGAGCGAGATTGAAGCCATGCTCAGCAAGGTACAGAGCAAAGAAGAGAAAAAGCCGGCGCGCGCGATGGCCCAGCGCGATACCGCCATGCTCGAATTTCTCTATGCCAGCGGGGTGCGCGTATCGGAGCTGACCGGAATACGCCTTGAAGATTTAAAGCTGGACCTGGGGCAGATTTTGGTGCGAGGCAAGGGCGACAAAGAGCGCATTGTGCCTTTGGGCGAATTAGCGCAGAAGGCAGTGAGTATTTATTTGAAAGAAGGCCGTGGAGAACTGCTGCGGGGCAAAACATCGCCTATGCTGTTTGTACGGCGCGGCGGAGGCGGACTGACGCGCAGCCGGGTCTGGCAGATGGTGAATGCGGCTTCATCTGAGGGGAGACATGCCAGTCCGCATATGCTGCGCCACAGCTGCGCCACGCATATGGTGGAAAACGACGCCGATCTGCGCACAGTGCAGACGATTCTTGGCCACGCCGATATTTCCACCACCCAGGTGTACACACACGTCGCGCTCGACCGGCTCAGGAGCGTGTATCGCAGGCACCATCCGAGATCCGGGAAAACCAGGGCTGGGAAAACATCGGAGCCAACTCCATGAGCGTGGAGATTCCCACCATGCATCCGGAACTGAAAAGCGGTATCGACGGCTTTCTGAATACACTGCGCGCAGAGCGGCACGCCTCTGAACATACCTATCGAGCTTATGCGAAAGAGCTTTATCGCTTTGGCGAGTATGCCGGGCCGGATTTGCAATGGAAGGAGATTGATCATGTCTTCATCCGCGGGTTTCTCGCGCATTTGCATTCGCTGAAGCTAAGTAAGGTCTCCGTGGCGCGGGCACTGGCGGCACTGCGTTCATTGTTCAAGTGGCTGGCCCGCGAAGGCCTGGTGCAGCAGAATCCGGCCAAGCTGGTGTCATCTCCCAGGCTGCCCAAAAAGCTGCCGCGCGTGCCGACACTCGAAGAAATGAACGGTTTTCTCGATAGTGGCATGCCGGAGAGCGCCGCGTTTCCCGAGCGAGACCGAGCCATCTTCGAGCTTTTATATGGCTGCGGCCTGCGCAATTCCGAACTGGTGGGCATTGAACTGGCGGATATACAGGATGCCAACGGCCTCATTTTGGTGCGGGGCAAGGGGCGCAAGCAGAGGTATGTTCCGCTTGAGGGCGCGGCGGAGCAGGCACTGGGCACGTATCGCGAAGCCCGGAAGAAAGTGCTGGCGCAGAGCGGCAAAGCCACGCAGCGGTTGTTAATCAATCGCCGGGGCGGTCCGCTGACTACGCGCAGCGTGGGACGCATTGTGAAGCAGATTGCCGTGGCCAAAGGATTGCCGCCGGATATCCACCCGCACACGCTGCGCCACGCTTTTGGCACCCACATGCTCGGTGAGGGCGCGGACCTGCGGGCCATCCAGGAATTGCTGGGGCATGCGCGACTTTCGACCACGCAGAAGTACACACAGCTTTCCGTGGAGCAGGTGGTTGCGGTTTACGACCGCACGCATCCCCGAGCCAAAAGCTCTGCGCGGGCTTCCAGGGCCAGAACGGACAAGAACTGAGATAGAATTCTCACGACCTTCCAGCTTTCATAAGGAAAATCATCATGCGTAAAGTTTTCGTTTTCGCCATCCTCTTTTTCGGGCTTCCCCTGGTTTCGCATCAGGCGTTTTTACAACAGGTGTCCGCACAACAAACAACGCAAAAGACTGAACCCGGCAAGCCTTCCGCTCAGGCCACATCCTCGGACACGCCGACTCGTGAGCAGGTGCTCGAGTTATTTGACCTGCTGAAGGTTCGCCAAAATATGGAAGTCATGATGGAGGGCATGAAGGATACAGCCCGAACCGGCGCTGAAGATATATTGCGGCAAAAGGTAGAAGAGCCTTCCGAAAAGCAAATTGCCATGACGCACAAGATCTTTAGCGACGTATTTGGCGAACTGCCCATTCAGGAAATGATGGAAGCTGTTATTCCCGTGTACCAGCGCCATCTCACCCGCTCTGACATTGAAGCCCTCATCACGTTTTACTCTTCTCGGGTTGGACAAAAGCTTCTTCACGAGCAATCGGCGATGATTCGCGAGAGCGTGCAGGCCGGTTCGGAGATTGGAAGAAAGCGGCTGGATGAGATCATGCTGGAACTGGACCGGCGCATTGCCGAGATGGTGAAAAGCGACGAGAAAGCGGCGAAGAAACCGTAATCGGCAATCAGGGTTTGGCCGGGCCGTGAAAGAGAAAGAACAGCTCAATGATCAGGATGAGCACCACAATGAATTCCAGCAGAAAGCCACGCGCCTGGTGGAACTGCTCGATCATAAAGTCATAGAGTTCGTCCGCCGTGCGCAGCTTTTCTTCCACGAGGCTCTGGTAATCGGATACGCCGATTCTCGCCGCGGAAAGCTTGTAGAGGCGGGCCGAGAACATGTCACCCACGAACTTGAGCGCGTTGTTGGTGCGCTCGGTAAGTTCCGTCACGTCAAGCAGGACGGTGCGCAGGCGCGAGGCCGCCGGCCTCATGCGCCATCCGGCGATTAGTCCGCGGCGGTGTTCCAAAAAACGGTACACATCGGCCAGTTCGTGCGTGAGCAGATCATCGTAATGGCGAAACTGCAGGAGCTGTGAGTTCGAGTATTCGAGCAGCCGGATGGTGGCTTCGGCGCCGGCCTCACTGTCAAAGAGAAAAGCCGCATTCCATCCCACGACGATCAGATCATTGGGATAGTACGACATGAAGGCCTGCAGCACCTCTTTGCGTTCGAATTCCGCCAGCGGCAGCGTCTCTCCGCGGACGATCTGGCTTATCTCCGCGCCATGCCGGTTGAGCAGCTCGGCCCCGTTCTCAATCCCCGGCACGGCATGCAGATGGACGACACAGTAATCCTCGGTCAGCCATCTGTCATATTGGTTGACCAGCGCCGGGCTGATGTCCGGCAGTTTTTGCCGCACCACTTGCCGGGAGAGATCATCGAAGGCGGAACTGGAGATCCAGTTTCCGGCCAGCTGCTGCAGCCGCTGCCAGCTTCCGGAAAAAGTGAAGCGCAGCAGCAGGCTCACCACGCCGTAATCGTAGTACTGCAGCGTGGCGGCAAAGTTTTCGCCGGTGGCGATGGTGACGGGCGGAAGGGCCTCGATCACCGGCGGACGCTCAAAGCGCACATGCTCCGGCGCGGCATGTTTCAGCGCGGGCGCAACCGGAGTGCCGCCTATGAGATGCCGCAGCTCTTTGAGATTGATCTCATCGCAAACGTCGAAGAGCGTGAAAAGAATGATGGTGCCCTGCAGGTCCTGCGCCATAAGAATTCCACTCGGGCCAGTGTAAATGGATGCGCGATGGAGAGTACAGAATCTCCCAAGCCGGCTTTTTAGGTTTTACTTCCTGCCGATTTGCTAAAATTTTTTGTGCTTCGAATCCCTTCCAGGACCCTGCTGCTGGCCTTGTTGTCGGCCTGTCTTCAGGTGCTCGTGTTTTCCACGCTTAAGCTTTATGTCCTTTGCTGGGTCTGCATGGTCCCGTTGCTGTACGCTTTGCTGCGCGGACACGGCGGCTCGGCTGAACTGATTGATTCCGAGGGCCGCTCTCTGCGTCCGTTTACCCTGCCCCAGGGATTTTTGGTGGGATGGCTTGCCGGCGTGGCCTTCTATGCCGGTTCCTGCTTTTGGATCGTCGATGTTATGCACAGCTACGGCGGGGTTGACGTTTTTTTGTCGGTGCTGATCCTGCTGGCTTTTGCGCTTCTCTTCGGACTGCATCACGGCGCGTTTGGGCTGCTGATGGTTTGGATGGCGCGCCGCTCTTCCGTGGGGAACCGCCGTCCGCTTTTGCTGGCGCCGGTCTTGTGGACGGCGATCGAGCTCTTTCGCGAACGCGCCTCGCCCGTGCCGTGGAACCCGCTGGGCAACGCCCAGATAGATAATATTCCGTTTACGCGGCTCGCCGAGTTCACCGGAGTTTATGGATTATCGTTCGCCATTTTTGTGGTGAACTGCGCCTTTGCCGCCGCGCTGCTGCTGCGCGGACAACGGCGGAGAAACCTGCTGATCTCCGCCTTTGCCGCCGCCGTGGCTCTGCAGATCGGTATCTTTTCGAAGCCGGAGAGTTTCAGGGCGACGAATGAGGCCGTCCTGATGCAGCCCAATGTGCCGGTACTCGATTCTTACCAGTGGAATGCCCAGTTTTATGATCAGACTTTGTTTGATCTCACGCAGCTCAGCGTCCATGCCACAGGGAAAAATCCACCGGAGAAGCCGGGGCTCATCGTGTGGCCGGAGTCGCCCACGCCTTTTCAGGATGCCGATCCCCGGCTGCAGCACTGGCTGGCGGCGATGGCGCAGGACGCCAATTCTTACCTGATCATCGGCCTCACGGGCACGGACA
>Ga0070730_10000480_pt1 | contig 46970 bp, 44 predicted proteins | sample Coa_R1_3_FD_66447 | JGI IMG/M metagenome (GOLD analysis project Ga0070730, IMG submission 66447) | Surface soil microbial communities from Centralia Pennsylvania, which are recovering from an underground coalmine fire - Coalmine... | ecosystem: Environmental > Terrestrial > Soil > Unclassified ...
AGGGAAAAGAAAGGAGGGAAAAGAAAGGAGGGAAAAGAAAGGAGGGAAAAGAAAGGAGGGAAAAGAAAGGAGGGAAAAGAAAGGAGGGAAAAGAAAGGAGGGAAAAGAAAGAAGACAAAAGAACCGGTCTAAAGACCGGCCACTACAACGGCCGCGATGGGGGAAATTCTTGTGAAATTATGGTGAAAAGAGAGAATCGGAGCTAGAAGTTACCGGCGGAGGAGGCAGAGAGAAGAGAAGGAGAGGATTGTTGCAAGAGAGAGAAGTCTGACTGAATGGCGCGATTGGAAGATTTTTTGGTGCGGCCACCGCGAAGTTCTTCGTGGAGACGGGCGACGAGAAGAAGGCGGGCCTGGGTTTGCGAATCGGGAGAAGCAAGAATGTTGGAGCGAGCGGCGCCGAGATTGGCGGTGCCTTGCGGAGAAGCGAGCTGAATCGTGGGATGGCCGTCGGCGTCCATGTGAAATTCGGAAGAGGCTTCGAGCGGCTTCCAGGCGGTTTTGGTGAGGGCCGGTTTGAGAGACGGATCGGATTTGACGAGGTCCTGAAGCTGGCGCTGCCAGGCGAGGCGATCTTTTTTGGTGAGCGGCTGTTCCAGGATGCCGCCGGGCGTCCAAAGGGCGGCGTTTTTGGCGGGATCGAAGCGGCCGCCCAAATAATAGGTGGTGGCGACGCCTCCGGCCACGAAGGGCTCGAAGACGGCGAGCGGCAAGAAATATTTTTTGGCGTGAAAGACGCCGTCCACGAGACCGTGAACGGGGCGGCTGCGTTTGACGGTGCCGGGAACCTGGGGAATGAAGAACCGCGTGAGCTGAAGCGGAGGGTCTTTTTTGGCGAGGCGAGTGGAGAATTGCACGAAAGATTTGGCGGTTTGTTTGGGCGTCATGACGCCGAGGTCGCCGAGTTTGCTGCGCCAGACGGAGTCGGGGTAGTAGAACGTGACGACGTCGTGGACGAAGTCGGCGCAATTGTCGGAGACGAGTTTGTAGGCTTGTTTGTTGCGGCCGGAATTGAATTTGGCGATGAAGCGGTCGTCGTCTTCGGGCGACGTGGGCAATTGAAAGCCGTAAAGGGTGCGATCGAAGGCGGAACCAATGAGCTGATACCAATCGCTGGTGTCCGGGTTTGCGGTGGGCGGATCGGGAGCGATGTCCGCAAAATGCGTGCGGCGATATTGATTGCGCAAAAACCAGGCGAGTTTCGGATCGACGAAAAGAGGAATGTCTTCGGGTTTTTCGACGGCGTAAAGATAAGCGACGACGGGAACGGCGATCCAATCGTACCCGGCGATGTGATGATAGCGAGAAAGAACGATGCCGGGTTCGCCGGGATTGCAACGGCGGAGCTCGGTGGGCGAAGCGGCGCAAATATGGGAGAGATAGACGGCGGCGTGGCCGGTGCCGGCTAGCGAGCCGTCGAGGCTATACGGCTCTTCGAGAAGAATGGCGACGTCCGCGCGCGACACGGGCGGGAACGCGGCGAGCGCGAGCAAAAAGAGGCATGCGGCGAGTTTGAGTATAGCGCGCACGAGTTCGAGCCTTTTTCCAACACAACTATTTGAACCCGGAACGAAGGGAAAAAGTTGCGCGGCGAAGTACAGGAATCAGTAAGAGAAAACTGTACGATCGGACAGGGCGCTGTGACGCATCGTTGTGAAGACGGAAGAAGGGCCTTTTCGGAAAAAGGCCCCTACAACTGCGGCGCGCGATCAAAAGCGAATATAGGGGCCGAAGGCGAGGCGCAAATTGTGATGAGCGCCGCCGGCGAAATAGATTTCGTCGCCGACGTCGAGGCGGAGGCCGACGGGACCGAGATGACCTTCGAGACCGCCGCCGGGATAGAGGACGCCGGTAAGGTCGTTGGCGCGGAGATTTTCGATGGAGCTGACGGCGGTGCCGACGGTGGCGGGACGACTATCTAGAAAGAAGTGATTGAAGCCGCCCTTCACGGTGAGGAAAGGATGAAGATTGCGATGGCCGAGCTCGAGCTTGGGGCCGACGAGGCCGTGAAGAACGCGAAGATTGGAGGGGACGACGGTAACGGTTGGAGGGGCGGTTGTGTTATCGGTGAAGCCTTCGGTAAAAACTTTGTTGAAGTCGTAGCTGACTTCGGCTTCGAGCAGGATGGGTTTGAACGCGTGAAAGCCGAAGCGAGCGCCGACGCCGGCGAAATTGGTATTGGTTTGGGAGAAGCGAAAATAGTCGGCGTAAACGCCGGCCTGGACGTGATCGTTCTGTGCGAACGAAATGGGCGCCAAGCCGAAAGCGAAGAAAAGCAGCATGAGAGTACGCTTCATGGACGAGCTCCTTGAAATGGATGAACGGCGCACGACGCAAAAAGGCTGGGAAGGAGGCGGCGGGGCGGGAAAGCGCGCCTTGGCAAAGTGAGATGCGAGGAGGTGGCGGAGGAGTTGTCAGACGGGTGTGGGCGAAATTGTGGCGAAAAGGCGAAGCGAAAAAGTGGAGTTGGAATGCAGATGGAGAGGGATGGGAAAAAGTTGTATATTGACGAAGCTGGCCCAAAGTACTAGGGTAACGGCTTGCTAGTTGGGGTGTTTCTGGTACGGTTCGGCTATTGTCCCACCCTGGGGTGAAATGCAGAATCGTGACTGTGCAAGAGCAAGTTGCTTTTGCAGGGCAGTCCGACGGTGAGTCTGAAGCCGGCAATGGCCGGACGGGCGAACCGAAACAGCGCGGCCCCGCTGGAATGAAGTCTCTTCCGGAATCAAAATTTTTTGGAGCGTTGAACGTCCCCATGTCGCTACTTCATTTTCGGTGCAAAGAACGCCGGCGGACATTGCGAGTGAATTTGACGGTGCCGCTTGCGGTGCACGGCGAATCGGAAGAGAGCGGAAAGTTCTGCGTGCACACGAATTCGCAATCGATCAGCCAGCATGGCGGAATGATGGAATTGAGCGAGCCGGTGATTGTGGGCCAGGTGCTGAAGCTGGTGAATGAAAACAGCAACCGGAAAGCGGAAGCGCGAGTGGTATCGGTGCAGAGGAAACGGGACGGGAAGACGTACATCGGTGTGGAATTCACTTCGGCGGAAATCAATTTCTGGCATATGACATTTCCGGTGGCGGGAGCGAAGCCATTGCGGCGAATCGTGACGGACAAGCAAGTGACGGCGTAGATTCGAAAGAAAAGCGCGAAAAAATTTGGAGACCGGCTCGAGGGATCGAGCCGGTTTTTTTATTTGCGGCGAGCTGGTTTGCGTTTGCGCGCGGATTGGACGGGCCGGGCGGATTTTGATTTGGGTTTGGCGGCGGAGAGAGAAGCGCGGGTTTTTGCGGGGAGCTTGGCGACGACGAGGTCGTAGGAGGTGCGAAGGAGAGAAGCGAGTTCGGCGGGCGGAAGGGCGTCGGCATGTTCGAGAGAGACCCATTTGGCGCGGGCGAGATAAGGGGCGGGGATGATGCCGGGGCGCTCGGTGAGTTCTCCGAAGGATTCGTCGCCGGCTTTGATGGTGAGGAAAACGCGCGCGGGGATGAGCGGCGCGACGGCGAACATTTTACCGGCGATTTTGAAGACGAGATCGTCGCCCCACTGCACGTGTTCGGTGGCGTGGGGAAAGGTGAGGCAAAGCTTGCGAATGGTGTCGACGGAGTTAATGGACATGGAAGGCCTTGTCGAGCGATTTTAACCGGCGAAATTAATCGGCGGCGTAACGGCGGAAAAAGGAATCGGGCTTCCAGTGGGGACGGGCGGGATTGTTGGCGGTGTCCACGAGAAGGCGGCGGACGATTTCTTCGTAAAGAGCGGCGGCGGCGAGGTCTTTGGGTTGGTTGAGATCGTCGGACGGCGCGTGGTAGCGATTGGTGAGCCAGTCTTTGAAAATCTGCTGTTCGGGAGTGCCGAGGAGAAAGCCGACGTCCATTTTGACGGAAGGAATGCCCTTGACGATGAAGCTGTACTGATCGCTGCGGATGAAGCGATTGCGAAGGGGTTCCTGATCGGGAATGGCTTTGACGCCGAGAGAAGAGGCGACGGCGGCGGCTCTGTCGCCGAGGTCGGATTCTTCAAGGCCTTTGACTTCGAGAAATTTCAGAGGGACGAGCGGGAGAAACATATCGACATTGACGTCGGCAACGATGGATTTGGCGGGGACGGTGGGGCGAGTGGCGAAATAGCGCGAGCCGAGGAGGCCTTTTTCTTCGCCGGTGACGAAGACGAACAGGACGGAGCGGCCGAGCTTTTCGGGATAAGCGTGAAGACTGGCGGCGACGTCGAGAAGGAGCGCGCTGCCGGAGGCGTCGTCCATGGCGCCGTTGTAGAGGCTGTCGCCGTTGATGGGAGCGCCGATGCCGAGATGATCGAGATGGGCGGAGAGGACGACGAATTCATTTTTGAGGGCGGGATCGGAGCCGGGAAGTTTGGCGACGAGATTGGCGGATTGGACTTGCTGAGACTCGACGGCGACATGGGCTTTGAGAGACGTGGCGAGAGGGAAGTGCGGCAGGGGTTTGCGGTCTTTGGCGAGGGCGGCGAGTTCGGCGAAGGTGTGGCCGCTGCCGGCAAAGATTTTTTCGGCGGAGGCGGGATTGACGGTGAGGGCGATTTTGAGGCCTTCGGATTCGTTGAATTCGTTGCCGGCGAGATCCATGGAGGGATGAAGGCGATTGGCGGCGATGCGGGACCAGGGGATGTCCATGGAAGCGGGATTGGGAATAACGATGACGCCGAGGGCTCCGGCGGCGCGGAGAGACTTCCAACGTTCGGCGAAGGTGCTGTAATGCGAGGCGAGGGCGGCGGGGACGTCCGACGGTGAGCCGCTGATGAAGACGACGACTTTGCCCCTAAGATTTTCGGCGGCGAGATCGTCGAGATTTTTTTCGGGAACTTTGAGGCCGTAACCGACGAAGACGAGTGGCGCGAGGAAATCTTTTTCGCCGGTGTCGCTTCGGGAGGAGAAGAGAAGGTCGTCGCCGGGAACGAGGGATTCGGTTTTGCCGTCGCGAAGGAGCGAGGCGGAGGAATCTTTTTCGACAACCTGGCGCTGGACGAGCTGGACGGGCTGGTAATAGCCGTCGGCGCCGGCGGGATCGATGCCGTTCTTTTTGAGTTGATCGACGACGTAGGCCTGGGCGCGGCGAAGGCCGTCACTGCCGGTTTCGCGGCCCTCCATGTTGTCGTCGGCGAGAACTTTGACGTGGTCCCACCAGGATTGGCCGTTGAAATGGGATTGCGGCGGCGTTTGCGCGAGCGAAGCGGAGGCGGCGAAGACGGCGAGAAGCGCAAAACAGACGACGATGCGACGCATGGATGGGTCCCCTTTGACGAAAGATTTTCGCACGGAAAATTATTTGGAACGGCTGAACTCAACGAATTCGCGGCCCATGTAGAGGCGAAACTTGCCGGCGTCGGGCGCGGCGACGATCTGGAAGGGAGTGGGGCGCTTCATGTCGGCGTCACGCTGGGAAGCGACTTGAAACAGTTCGTTTGCGCCGAGATCGAGAAGGACGAATTTGTTTCCTTCGAGGAAGCCGAAACCGTAGGCGCCGGGCTTAACGGATTGGCCGCCGATCTGGAGCGGAACTTCGGTGAGGAGATAGGCCTGATATTTCTGGCGGAGGCCGGAAGAGTAACCGGAATTGTCGACCATGCCGGCGAGCATGTAGAGGTCGTCGGAGAAATGAACGGCGCCGGTGTTGCGCATTTGCACGGGAGCGGATTGGCCGCGGAAAAAGACGGTTTCGGGGAAAAGTTTGGGAGTGATGTCGGACGCTTTGAGGACGACGTCTTTGCCGCCTTGAGCGGCGAAGGCGGAGTGAGAGTTGCGAAGCAAGGGAGCCACGAGGAGAAGAGCGGCAAAAGTGACGGCAGAGAAACGACGGATCATGGTGTCTCCTTAATTTTCGTCGGCAAATGCTAGAACAGTCCGCGGCACATCACAAGTGCAACGGTTACATTTGACCGGCTTTTGAGGCGCCTTTTTCGATTGGATAGCCCTTTTCAACCCAGTCGGCGGCGAAGCTGGTGGGAAGGAGAAGGACGCGGAGATGGGTGAAGCCCATTTGCCGGAGAGCGAGGAAGGCGGGGCGGAGATTGGGGCAACGGTCAAGCGGGCAGCAGCCGCAATAGACGACGAGACTGGAGTTTTTGGGAAGCGTTGCGGCGTATTTCTTCAACGCGGCGATGCCCTCGACGGTGGAACCCGGTCCCGCGAAAACGGAGCCGGGAATGTGGCCGCCCGAGAAAAGGGTGCGGACGCCGACGTGAATGATTTTGAGGGAAGGGTCGGGCTTGGCTTGAAGCTCTTTGGCGAAATCGGCGGGAGAGATTGTTTCGGCGGGATCCCACGGGTCTCGGTCGGGGAGAGCGACGGGCGTCGCGCGAGGCGACGCGTACGTTGCGGGAAAGTGGGCGGCGGGAAAAAGCACCGCGAGTAGGAAAAGTTGGAACAGGCGGCCAAGTGATTTCATGAACCAATGATAAGAGCAGGCGGGCCGCGGAGCAACCGGCGGACGAAGCTACTTTTTGAAATCGGAGCGCTGGCGCTGGAGTTTTACGGCGCTGGTGCGGAGCGTTTCCGGAATGTTCTTGTTCATGGTGAGTTTTTTGAGGTCGACGGCATTCACCATGGGAAGAAGGTGAAGGGAGACGTCGAGAGGAAGCTTCGGATTGTTCACGAGGTTGCGCACGACGATGTAGTTTTTTCTAAAGACGCGATTGGCGGCGATGAGGCGAAGAATTTCGTCGGTCAAATTGGCCATGGCGGCGAAGGCTTCGACTTCCTGATCGGTGAGGCGCGGAGATTGAAGGACGGCGCGCTGAACGACTTTGTTGGTGTCGCGAATGAGGGTGCGGCGCGCTTCGGAGCCGCCCTTGACGGCGAATTGGACGCGCTGGGCGACGGTCATTTTCGCGATTTGCTGGAGGAGAGTCTGGCGGCGGTGAGCGTCGGGTTCGGCTTCGGCAGCGGCTTCGGCAAGAGCGGCTTCATCGATTGTGCCGCCGTGCAGTTCGTGGAGGATATTTTTTTGATCGGCAGTGACGGAAGAAGAATGCTCGAGAGCGGTGGCGAGAGCGAGGGAATCGCTGACGCGGCTGAGATCGTCGAGCAAGGACTGGATGCCGACCGTGGAAAGATGTTGCACGACGGGAACGAGAAGGTTGGCCGGGCAATTCTTGTTTTGCACGAGCGCTTCGCCGACGCCGGGTTTGTCGGCAAGATTTTTGGCGGCGTAAGAAAAGAGTGCGGGGAGGGCTTCGGGCCGCTTGATGGCTTGTACAAAGACGTCCGGGGAGATGGAGAGCAGGGACTCTTGCGCGCGCGTTGCGACGACTTCGTCGGGGTCGTGAGCCAGAACGGTTAAAACTTCCGCGCGGTCGACCGGGTCCATGTGAGCGCCGGTGGAGCAGACGGCGATCTTTCGCTCGCGGGTGGCGCGGCTATGGCGAAGCTGATCGACAACTTCAGGGCTGAGAGACTCCAACGGACACCTGCCTGACGTCCTTGCTTGTCAGGACTATTTTACCGGAGGAGCCGGGAGTTCCGAGCGGCGGGATCATGCGGCCGTTCAATTCTAGCAACACCGCGGAAGAATCGGAAGCGGAGACCTCAAAGCGATCGGCGGCGGCAAAGCGGCGATTTTGGCCGGCGAGGAGGTTGGCGTCGAGAACGACGTTGCCGTCGGCAAGGATTCGTACATGAGTTGCGGAGGCGGCGAAGACGGCGAGCCCCAATGGAGTTTTGTGCGGAGGCAGAACGGCTGTGGAAGCAGAGAGCGGCGAAGCGGAAGTTGCGGGAGGTTGAGTGAACTGTTCGGCGGACGAGTGCAGTTGTTTGGCGAGCCGGCGCGCCTTGATTTTGCGCCAGGCGTAGACGCCACCGAAGATGAGGCCCGCGAAAAGAAGAAGAATTACGAGAACGGCGGCGACGGGAATCCATTTGGGAGGAGAGGGAATGCGCTCTTCGGGTTTGGAGGGAGCGGCAGGCGCGTTTTCGCCTCGCGCCAAGTCGTATTCGGCGAGCAGGCTCTCTTCGCTGAGCCCCAAATAGCGCGCGATGGTGCGGACAAAGCCGCGACCGAAGATGCCGCCGGGCAATTTCGGCCAGTCTTCATTTTCGAGGGCTTGCAGAAAACGCGCGCTGATACGGGTCGATTTGGAGACTTCGTCGAGAGTTACTTCGCGCAGCTCCCGTTCGCGCTTGAGGCGTTCGCCAAACGTACCTTTGGCCATGCAGTCGAAACCGTCCTCGCACAATCTGTCGCCGCACCGCCCGAAAAGAAGGAAGACGGTTCAGCTGGTTGCAACTAAACAAGAAAGAGTTTACAGCGACACCGAACCGAACGGGCAACACGATTGCTGAATTCCGCGCGGAAGGAGAGAGAAAGGCGTGGAATCCCCGTGACGGACTATAGGTAAGGCGAAACCGGCTGTCAAACCGAGGGGGAAGCGGAAGCTACGCGGGATCCTTGGGGACGGGGCGCGGACGAGGAGTGAATTTTCTTGCTTCCGGGCTCCGGGCGCTCCAATCCTCGGGCGGAAAGGCGACGCGCCAGAAGCGCGGCGATGGTTCGTCAAATTCCACGCCGACGGCGCACTTGTGATCCTGGCGCTCGCCGACGTCCACAACGGTGCAACCGACCTCCTCGCCCGTTTTGACGTTTCTGATTTGCAAGCGATCACCGGTGGAAACGAGGCGCTTTATCAGGACGAGTGCGCCGTGAGCATTTACGACCTGCGTGAGGGCTTCTTCGGCGTAAGGCGCACCGGAGGATTGTTTGCCGGAAACGACGACACGGATGGAGAGGAGCAGACGCTGGCTGCGGCGACCAACGGTCGGCCTGACTGGTCTTGCGGGAAGAGGATCCAAGGCGAACACTCCTTCTAGAAGAATATCGGCGGGAAAGGGAAAACGCTTTAGTGAGGGGCCGTTCCAATTTGGAGCAATGGTTTTTTGCCGGCGCGGAGTGGGTTTGCATGGAGTGCGATTTTCGTGTTTTTTTTGCAAGGTTGAAGCGACGAAAGAAGTGCAATGAGAGAAGAAGGTTCGATTGTGGCCGATTATTCATCGTACGCTTCACGGGGATGGCTAGGAATTTGAAAGACACGATGAGGCAAAGACCCGAAGCAGTGTGCGCGGAGCAGGAGAAAAGTTTGAGCTTGATACCGAAGCACAAGATGGCGGGAATTCGTTGGTGTGGCGAAAGGCAGGTGCGATGTGCCGGAGTCGGTGCGAGCAAAGCCGACAGGAATTGTGTAACCGTAGCGGTTGGCAGTGCAGGGCCGGCAGAGAGGCGCGGACGAGGATGGCAAGATGAGAACGCCTGTACCACGAGCGAGTTGCACGGGTTTTCCGGCGGGGCCTATACTGGCGAAGATTCGATCCATTGTTCGAATCGAGGCGAGTGGTAGTGTGCCCGATTGAAGGCGCGCCTACGGAACGTTTGGACGCAAGGAAGAGGCGAGTGGAGGAAGCAAAACAGTTTCCCGAAGTAGAGCGCCGGAGAAATCCGGGCCTGCAAGCGGACCGCCGTCAGGCGGGCGAAGTGGCCGTGTTCCAAGAACTCGGGAAGGCCCTGACGTCGTCGCTGCAGCTCGATCAAGTGCTGCGGACGATCATGGAAAAGATCGATGAATTTTTGCGGCCGGACAATTGGTCGCTGCTGCTGCTCGACGAAGCGAAGCAGGAACTTTATTTTGAGCTGGCGGTGGGCAAGGCTTCGCAAGCGCTGAAAGACGTGCGCGTGAAGATGGGGCAGGGAATTGCTGGCTGGGTGGCGGCGCACGGCGAGACGGTGGTGGTGCCGGACACTTCGAAGGACACGCGTTTTTTTGCCAAGGTGGACGAAAAGACGAAGACGGAGACGCGGTCGATTGTGGCGGTGCCGGTGCGTTTTCGCGACACGTGCCTCGGCGTGATCGAGCTGATCAACTGCATCGGGCCGGAAGGATTCGACCCGCGCGATTTGAAACTGCTGGAAGCGCTTTCTGATTTTGCCGCGATTGCGCTGGAAAATGCGCGGCACGTGAAACGGATTCACGAGCTGACGATTACGGACGATTGCACTTCGCTTTATAACGCGCGGCACATGAGCGTGATACTAGAAACGGAGATTTACCGGTCGCAGCGGTACAACTACGAATTTTCGCTGATTTTTATCGACCTGGATCACTTCAAGCAGGTGAACGACACGCAAGGACACCTGGTGGGCTCGCGACTGCTGGCGGATATTGGAAATGCGTTGAAGCAACATTGCCGGTTGATCGATTTTGCGTTCCGCTACGGCGGAGACGAATTTGTGCTTTTGTTGCCGCAGACTTCGAAGGAAAATGCGCTGCATGTGGCGCGGCGGCTGCACACGCTGATCCGCGAATCGAAGTGGCTGGAATCCGATGGACTGAACCTGCATTTGACGGCGAGCATGGGTGTGGCTTCTTATCCGGTGGATTCGCGGACGAAAGAAGGATTGCTGCATCTTGCGGACGAAGCGATGTACCTGGTGAAGAATACGAACCGAGACAGCGTGGCCGCCGCCAACATCGGAATACTGCCGGAAACTTCCGCGGCAAGCGCGGAATCCGCCGGTTGAGTTTCCGACTGACTCTCCCCTTCGCTATACAGCCCTCGCAAATTTTGTTTAACTGAATCCATGAAGAGAAGTGAAGCGGCGAAATACGCGCAATGGTCCGCGGCGGTGGCGCTTTGCCTGGCCGGTTTGACGGCGGCGGTGTACCTGGGCCGCGGCTGGCAGAGGATGCGCGCGCGGCGGAACGTGCCACCGGCGGCGCCAGCGTATGTGGAACGCGAACTGAGCGGGATTTCGTTTTCGAAGGTGGAAGGGAACAAGACGATTTACACGGTGGACGCGTCGCACTCGACGGACTTCAAAGGCGATGCGGCGAGCCTGCTGGAAGATGTGAAGATCACGGTGTTTGGCAAAGAGCAGAACCGGAACGACGTCTTGCATACGCGGACGTGCCGCTACACGAAGAGCCCGGAAAATATCGATTGCAGCGGACTGGTGCAGATGGATTTGATGAGCGCGGCCGACGCGGAGCTGGTAAAGAAGCATCCGGAGATGGCCGCATCGCGCGTGGTGCACGTGGAGACGAAAGGCTTGCTGTTCGATCGCAACACGGGAATCGCGAAGACGGCGGAACCGATTACGTTTCGACTGCCGAATGGGACGGGAGAGGCGCGGGGAGTTGAGTACCGCTCGAACGAAGGAGTTTTGCAGCTGGAGCACGATGTGCGGATCGATTTGAAGCCGTCGTCTTCGAAATCCGGGAAAAACGCGCGTTCCGCGCCGGTGGAGATACGAGGGAGCGAGCTGGAGTTTGACCGGGAATCGCGGCGGATGAAACTTGCGGGGCCGGCCGAAGCGACGACGGAAGGGAATCGGATGAAGGCGGGGAACGTCACGATCGACCTCGACGAGAATTTTCGCACGAGAAAAGTTGTGGCGACGGCGGGCGCGATGGGGCTGCGGCCGGAACTGCGTTCGAACGACGCAAAAGGTTCGCGCGCGATGAGCGCGGACACGATGAGCGCGGCGCTGACCGTGGAAGGCAAGATTGCGGAAATTGAAGCAAACGGAAATGTGACGGGGTCGGCGGAAAGCGCGGAAGAAAAAGAAGAGATGGCCGCGAACGAAGCGGTTTCTGAATTTTGGCCCGCGACCGGAAAAGCGAAGGATTTGACGCTGAAGGGCGCGGCAAAGGTCTACACGACGAATAGAAAGACCGGCGATGCGCGAGAGCTGCAATCCGATTCTGTGCACCTACGCTTTGCGGGCGCGGCGACGCAAGAAAAGGCGCGGGTGGAGATGGCGGAAACGCTGGCGCCGGGTACGCTGCAATGGACAAGCGGGGCCGCGAATGCCACGAGCGCCGGCGACCGAACGAAACTGGCCGCGGATTGCTTGCATCTCGATTTTGGCGAAACGGGAAAAGCGAAACTGCTACAGGCGGCGGGAAACGTGCGCGTTGACCGGACCGCGGCCGGGAAAACGACACAGACCGCCACCAGCAACCGCGGCTCGGCGCAACTGGATGCCGACGGCGGATGGTCGGAGATGGAACTGCACGGCGAGGTGCGGTTGAAAGACGGCGAGAAATCCGGGCAGGCCGATGATGCGGCGTTCAGCCGCGTGGCGCACTCCATTGTATTGAGCGGACACGCACAAGCACGGGACGCGGCGACGGAGACGCATGCGGCGAAGATCACGTTTGCGCAAGAAACGAGCGAAATTCTAGCCGAGGGCGGCGTTCGGTCGACGGATTATCCGGGAAAAGCGGGAGCGGTGCAGATGGGATCGGCGCCGGCGAACATCACGTCGGACAGGTTGCAAGCCAATTCGAAAACGGGGCGCGCGCTTTATACAGGGCACGCGCGATTGTGGCAGCGAGAGTCCACGCTGGAGGCGGAGAGCATCGAATTGCAACGCGACGCGCGCACGCTGAATGCAAGTGGAAACGTGCGCGCCGTGTTTGTGCAAGCGCCGGCCGGCAACGCGGGCGGGCAAGCGGTCAAGAAAGCGCCGCAACTTTGGTACATCACCGCCGCGAATCTGACGTATTGGGACAAAGAGAATCGGGCGCATCTTGAGAAGGATGTGGCGGTGCAGTCCGCGGAGCAGAAGATTCGCAGCGCGGCGATGGAACTTTATTTTACGCGAGGTGGGGTGGGGAGTGCAGCGGTACCCGGCGCGCAACAGATCAGCCGCGCCGTCGGAACCGGCGGAGTGACCGTCGAACAGGGCCAGCGGCGGGCGACGGCGGAACGCGGCGAATATACGGCAAGCGACGGAAAATTCGTGATGACCGGCGGAACGCCGACAATTTTTGACGCGGCCGAAGGAACCACCACCGGACGTCAATTGACCTTCTATTTATCGGATGCTACGATCATCGTCGACTCAGAAAATGGTTCGCGCACGTTGACGAAGCACCGGGTCGAGAAATAACCGGACCGCGTGGGCGGTCCTTTTTGGCGAGGTATGCTGAAGCTCCAAGCCGTCGAACTGAGCAAGTCGTACCGGGGTCGCAGGGTCGTTGACAACGTGGAGTTGGAAATCGCGCAGGGCGAAGTCGTTGGGCTCTTGGGACCCAACGGAGCGGGGAAGACCACAACCTTTTATATACTTGTGGGGCTAGCCCGGCCGGATTCCGGCAGAGTGTTGCTCAACGGCGATGAGATTACCGACCTGCCGATGTACCTTAGGGCGCGGAGCGGGATCAGCTACCTTCCGCAGGAACCGTCGGTTTTTCGCCAACTGACGAGCGAAGAAAATCTACTGGCCGTACTGGAAACCCTCCCTCTCACTCCAGAGCAGCAGCGAGACCGACTGGAGGAATTGCTCGTGCAAATGGGACTGGACGCGGTGAGAACCAGCAAAGCGTACATGCTGTCCGGCGGAGAACGCCGGCGGCTGGAAATTGCGCGCTCGCTGACGTTGCAACCGTCGTTTGTGCTGCTGGACGAGCCCTTCTCCGGCATCGATCCGCTGACGGTGAAGGACCTGCAAGAGATCATTCGTGGCCTCGCAAAATCGGGCATCGGGGTTCTGATCACGGACCACAACGTTCGAGAAACCTTGACCGTAACCGACCGCGCGTACATCCTGAGAGGTGGGAAAATCTTTCGGAAGGGAAATCCGGACGAACTAAGTAACGATGCGGAAGTACGTCGTGTGTACCTCGGCGATCACTTCCGCTTGAATTAGAGGGCTGACGAGAAAGACCGCAAAAGACCATGGCCTGGCAGGGACTAAAACTTAACCTCAAGGTGGCGCAGAAGCAGATTCTGACGCCCGGCCTGGTACAAATGGTCAGCGTGCTGGCGCTGAACCGGCTGGAACTGCGGGAAATGATCAATCAGGAGATGATTGAGAACCCGGTTCTGGAAGAGCAAAGCGAAGAACCCACCGCGACGGACAATTACAGCGACGAAAATTTTATTCGCAATGAAACGGAGAAGGTTCCGGAGAAGCCGGAGTCGAATCCGTTTGATGAGTTCGACGTCGGAACATTTTTCAATCAATACCTCGATACGGGCGGCGATGGCGGGCAATCGCAAGAACGGGAAGTGAGCGAGCGGCCGTCGTTTGAAAAATTTTTGTCATCGCCGGCCGGCCTGACCGAGCATCTGACCTGGCAATTGAGCGTGACGATCTGTTCGGACAACGTACGTGAGCTGGTGGAAAGCATTATTGGGAATCTGGACGAGAACGGGTATCTGACGGCGTCCACCGATGAGCTGACGCAAAGCGGAAAATATTCGCAGGACGATCTGGACGATGCGCTGGCCGTGGTGCAGGATTTCGACCCGATCGGCGTCGGAGCGCGGGATTTGCGCGAGTGCCTGCTGCTGCAGCTCAAGGCGTTCGATCCGCAGAACACGCTGGCGCAGCAGATTGTTTCGGAACATTTGAAGCAGGTGCAGGCGAATCAACTGAAGGAAGTGGCGCGAGCGCTGAACCGGCCGATTGAAGTGGTGAAGCGGGCGCTCGATGTGATCAAAAAGCTCGATCCGCGTCCCGGACTGCGCTACAACAAGACGGAACCGAGGCTGGTCGAACCGGATGTGTATTTCCGCAAGGTGGATGGTCTGTGGCAGGTTTTCCTGAACGAAGACGACATGCCGCAACTTCGGCTGAGTCCGACGTACCGGCGGCTGCTGGCCCGGGATGCGGCGGATCGCGACGTGCGAAATTACGTGAAAGAGCGATTTACGGCGGCGATTCAGCTTTTGAAAAATATTGAACAGCGCAAGCACACGATTTTGCGCGTTTGCCAGAGCATCATTGCGCGGCAGGGCGAATTTCTGGATCATGGGCCGGACGCGCTGAAGCCGATGATGATCAAGGAAGTGGCGGAAGAAGTCGGCGTGCATCCTTCGACGGTGAGCCGCGCGGTGGCGAGCAAATACGCGCACACGTCGCAGGGCGTGCTGGAACTGCGCTCGTTTTTCAGCGAAGCAGTGAATGGGCCGGAGGGCGGCGGAATGTCGCTGCTCACGCTGAAGCGGCTTGTAAAAAAGATGATCGATGAAGAAGACGGAACGAAGCCGCTGACCGACGACCAGATTGCGAAAAAGCTCGAGGATGCGGGCATTCGCGTCACGCGGCGGACCGTGGCAAAATATCGCGAAGATATGCGTATCCCCAGCACGCATCAGCGGCGGGTCAAGAGTTGAGCAACTGCCAATCGTGAAGCCGCGCTCCACACGCGAATCACGCCAACTGGTCATCTTGACCGGGCTTTCCGGCTCCGGGAAAAGCACCGTCCTGCACGCGTTTGAAGACATGGGATTTTATTGCGTGGACAACCTTCCGGTTGAACTGATTCCCATTTTTGCCGAATTGCACGCGGCGGGCGAGGCCGATTTTGCGCGCGCGGCATTGCTGGTGGATGCGCGCGAAGGCTCGCAACTGGAAAAATTGCCGGCGCTGCTGAAGCATTTGCGCAACGATCATCCGATCACGCTTGTGTATATCGAAGCGGGAGAGGATGCGTTGCTGCGGCGGTACAGCGAAACGCGGCGGCCGCATCCGCTGGGCAAGGCGCTATCCGTGCGGGAAAGTTTGCAGCACGAACGCAAGCTGATGGAGCCGATTCGCAAGCTGGCCAATGTGACGATCGACACCTCGCAATTCAACGTGCACGAATTGCGGCACTTTATTACGGAACGTTTCAAGACGGCGGACAAGCGGCCGCTGCTGGTTTCGCTGGTGAGTTTTGGATACAAGTACGGATTGCCGAGCGACAGCGATCTGGTGTTCGACGTGCGATTTTTGCCGAACCCGCATTTTGTGCCGAGGCTGCGGCGATTTACCGGAAAAGACGCAAAGGTGCGCCGATTTATTTTGTCGTATCCGCAGAGCGGGCAATTCCTGAAGCGGATTGAAGGGCTGCTGACTTACTTGATTCCGCACTACATTCACGAAGGGAAGAGTTATCTGACGATTTCCTTCGGCTGTACCGGCGGCAAGCACCGCTCCGTGATGCTGGCGGAGGGTTTGCAAAAAACCTTGAAGAAGCTGGGTTACTCCGCGAAAGTCACTCACCGCGATATTGAAAAATAAAAGTGTGCAAGGAACGAGCCGGCGTCAACTTGACACATTGCATGACGGGCGAATAGCGTAACTAGTGCTGAGTGCGGGGGATTCTGGGGCGTGGCGTCTTTGTTTTCACCACAAGTAAAGCGGCTTCTCGGGTACGTGCGGCCGTATTGGGCCGGCATGGCGGTCGGCATTTTCGCGCTAGCAGTGATGGCCTTGGGCGAGTTAGCCGTCACGTTAATGATCATTCCGATCTTTGGGCGCGTCCTGGATCCGACGAGCGGCAATTCGGACGTCAAGCTCGAACTCCCGCTTTTGCATCGCGCAATCTACGTCAATCATCTGTTTCCGGCTAGAATTCACAACGTCTGGACCGTCGTTGCGATTTCGTTGCTCGTCCTTTATGCCGTCAAATCAGCCAGCGAATTTATGGGCGTTTCGCTGATCCAGTACATCGGAAATCGGGCCATCACAGACCTTCGCAACGCCGTGTACGCGAAGATTATTCGGCAGCCGGTAGGATTTTTTCAGCAACAGTCGGCGGGTAGAATTTTCTCCGCTGTCATCAACGACGTCGAACGGGCGCGGCTGGCCATTTCGGAATATTTGGCGGAGCTCGTTCGTCAAGTATTCCTTTTCCCTGTTTTCATTCTGGTGCTCGTCGGGATTGATTGGAAGATGACGCTTGGCTGCGTAGTTTTTCTTCCGATGATTGTCTGGCCGATCGCGAAGCTCGGACGGCGCATCCGGCGATCCGTGGAAAGCAGTCAAACGCGACTCGGAGAATTGACACAAATTTTGCAAGAGACGGTCGGCGGAAATCGCATCGTCAAAGCGTTTGGCATGGAAGACTTCGAGATCGAGAAGTTCAAGTTTGCCGCTCGTCGTTTGCTTCGGGAAACGATGCGCTGGACACGGGCACAGGTAGGTACTTCTCCGTTGATGGACATGCTCGTGCCGGTCGTGATTTCACTCCTGTTGCTCTACGCGCGGGATCGGATTCTGCACGGTCAGATGAACACCCCGATGTTCATCGCGTTTGTTTATGCGCTATTCAAGGCGTACGAACCAATCAAACGAGTCGGCGCCGTCTATCAGCAATTTCAGCAGGCGCAGGGCGCAACCACACAGGTGTTCGCTTATCTGGACCGAGCAGAGGAAGAACAAGAGGTTGACGGCGCAGTCGACCTCCGTCCGTTTTCTGAGTCCGTCGAATTTAAGGATGTGTCCTTCTCGTACGAATCCAACCCGGTTCTACGAAACATTCACTTCACCGCACAGCGGGGACAGGTTGTTGCGTTTGTGGGCGGCAGCGGCGCGGGGAAGACGACGCTGGTGAATCTGTTGCCGCGATTTTATGACGTCAGTTCCGGCAGCATTCTGATTGATGGAACGGATATCCGCGAGGTTCGGCTGCGATCGTTGCGGGCGCAGATTGCGATTGTGACGCAGGAAAACATACTGTTTCACGACACGGTTTGGAACAACATTTGCTACGGATTGTCTGGCGTTTCGAAGGAGCGCGTGATGGGCGCGGCGCAGGCGGCGCTGGCGCACGATTTCATCGAGGAGCTTCCGTCGGGTTATGAAACGCTGATCGGAGAACGCGGTACGCGATTGAGCGGCGGGCAGCGGCAACGCATTGCCATTGCGCGCGCGATTCTTAAGGATTCTCCCATCTTAATCCTGGACGAGGCGACGTCTGAACTCGATGCGGAATCGGAGTCGTTTGTGCAAAAGGCGCTGGCGAACCTAATGGTGGGCCGAACCACTTTTGTAATCGCTCACCGCTTGGCAACCATACGCCGTGCGGATAAAATTCTTGTACTCGAAGACGGGCGCATCCGCGAAAGCGGAACCCACGCGGAACTACTGGCGCGCGGCGGAACCTACGCCCGGCTTCACGATTTACAGTTTGCGGACGACGAGGTGCTAGCCCCCGCACCGTCCGCGCAGCCGACAACGGGGGAATCAACATGAGCAATCGAGGCACAGCGACGAACAGGAAGCCGGAATGTTTGTCGATGACGGGCTACGCGCAATCGCGCAGCGAAGTGAACGGGTGGGCGATTCGGGTGAGCGTGAAGAGCGTGAATCACCGCTTTCTGGATTTGAAGCTGCGCTTGCCGGAAGGTTTTGATCTGTACGAATTGCGTTTGCGGCAAGTGGTGCGCGAGCGGATTCATCGCGGGCACGTGGATGTCCATGTTGGCGTGGAGCCCGGCGCGGCGACGCCGATTCATGTGAATCGCGAACTCGTGCAAGCCTATTTGAAAGCCGCGGACGAATTGCGGTTGCAGACCGCGGTGACGGCGGAGCTCGACGTCGTGGCGCTTTTGCGTTTGCCGGGAGTGATCGGCGGGCTCGCGCCGGCCGTGCCGGAAAATGAAGAGGAGCAGGAGGAGCTGGGCCAGACGCTGGACAAGTGTTTATTGGAGGCGTTGGGCAGGCTCGACGAGATGCGCCGCGCGGAGGGCCTGCATCTTGTGGAAGATTTGCGCGGACGGCTGGCGCGAATCGGCGAACTTGCCGAACAAGTGCGCGGACATGTTTCGACGCTGCGCCCCGCGTTTGCGCGCAGGCTGGACGCACGGTTGAAGGAAATGCTGGGCAGCACGACGCTCGATCCGGCGCGGCTCGCGCAAGAAGCGGCGATACTTGCGGAGCGCAGCGACATCAGCGAAGAGCTGGACCGTTTGCGCAGCCACCTGCAACAATTTGGGAAATTGCTTGACGGCGCGGGCGAGCTCGGCAAGAAGCTGGATTTCTTGCTGCAAGAGATGCATCGCGAGGCGAACACCATGCTTTCGAAAACGCCCGGAGTGGAAAGCGAAGCGCTCGCGATTACGGGAATTGGCCTCGAAATCAAAGCGGAGATTGAAAAATTGCGCGAGCAGGTACAAAACATCGAATGAGCGCCGGACAAGGAAGCAGTCCGATGGTTTTGATCGTTTCCGGGCCGTCGGGTTCGGGGAAATCGACTTTGGTCCAGCGCATTTTGCAGATGCCGGGAACGATGGCCTCGCGGTCATGTACTACCCGGCCGCGCCGGGCGACCGAGGCCACTGGGAAGTGTTATGATTTCGTCACGGAAGCGGAGTTTGAAGCCATGGTGTCGCGTGGCGAGTTTCTGGAGTATGCGCGGGTCTTCGGGAAACATTCTTACGGCACGCCGAAGAAGTGGCTCGAAGAATCGCGCGAGAAGGGCCTCGACCTGGTGCTGGAGATTGATGTCCAGGGGGCGGCTCAGGTAAAAGAGAAGCTGCCCGAGTCCGTGGCGATTTTCATTTTGCCGCCATCGCGTGCAGAATTGGAGCGCCGGCTCCGCAGCCGGGGGCAGGATTCGGACGAAGAGATTGCGCGACGCCTGGCGAAAGCGAGGGCCGAGATTGAAGCGTTCGGCAAGTATTACGATTATTGCGTCGTGAATGAAGACGTGGAACGCGCCGGACGCGAAGTGGAAGCAATCGTTATCGCGGTGCGATGCTCGAGTACACGGCGCCGCGCGGTGGTGGAAAATCTTCTGGCGTCATTTGGAGGGACAGATTGACAATGACTGTGCAGACCAAAGCTCCTGAAAGCCAGTTTGCGTACGTGGTGCTTGCGGCACGCCGGGCCCGCCAGTTGATGGCAGGCGCGCCGCCGCTGGTGGAAAATCCGCGCACGTTGAAATATACGCGCGTGGCCTGCGAAGAGATCGACTACGGACTGGTCGAATACGAATTCAATCCCGGAACCAGTACGGAAATAGACAAGGACGGCAACAAGCGGCGCAAGTAACGCGCCGCGAGCTCTCCCCATGCGCATCACGCTTGGCGTCACCGGCGGGGTAGCGGCGTATAAAGCCGCGGAATTGGTGCGCCGCCTGCAGCAGGACGGCTTTACGGTGCAGGTTGTGATGACGCGTTCGGCGCGTGAATTCGTGACGCCGCTCACCTTTGCGGCGCTCTCCGGACAGAAAGTGATTACCGACCTTTTCGCCGAATCCGGCGGCGAAGCCAATCTGGAAAGCGCGATTGAACACATCGCCGTCGCGCAGCGAACGGATTTGTTGCTCGTTGCGCCGGCGACGGCGGACGTTATCGCGAAGTTCGCGCGAGGCCTCGCGGACGATTTTCTTACCACGCTGCATTTGGCGTCGACGGCTCCCGTCGTTCTTGCGCCGGCGATGAACGTAAATATGTGGAATCATCGGGCGACGCAGGAAAATCTGGAGATGCTGCGCGCGCGCGGAGTTCACATCGTGCAGCCGGATGAAGGTTATCTCGCTTGCGGCATGACGGGACCGGGCAGGCTCGCGGGACAAGAAGCGATCGTTGCCGCCGTTCGAGAAGCGCTGAAGATGAAGCGCGATCTGGAAGGCGAAACGGTCCTCGTTACCGCCGGCCCCACGTGCGAAGACCTCGACCCTGTCCGTTACATCACGAATCGTTCGTCCGGAAAAATGGGCTACGCGGTGGCGGCAGCGGCGGCGCGGCGCGGCGCGAAGGTGATTCTGGTGTCGGGCCCGACGGCGCTGGACGCTCCCGCCGGTGTCGATCGCGTCGACGTTCGAACTGCGCTGGAAATGCAGCAAGCGGTTCGACAATACTTTTCCGAAGCGTCGGTTGGAATTTTTGCCGCAGCCGTTTCGGATTATCGTCCCGCCGAGCCGCTCGCACAAAAAATAAAACGCTCGAAGGAACCGTTGACGATTCGGCTTGAGCCGAATCCGGATATTCTTCGAAACGTTGCGGCGGAAAAGGGTTCGCGGCTCGTTGTGGGTTTTGCGGCGGAAACGGAACGCGTAGCCGAAAACGCGAGAAAGAAGCTCGCGGCGAAGAATGCCGACTTGATCGTCGCGAACGATGTAACCGCGGAAGGCGCGGGGTTCGACGTTGATACGAACATCGTGACGCTACTCGCGCGCGACGGCCGCGATCTGGCGCTGCCCAAACTGAGCAAACGCGAAGTGGCCGACCGCATACTGGACGAGGTCGTGCGGCTGCGCGCCGGCGTGCGTGTGGCCGCGCAACATTCCTCCGACTAAGCCGACCATGCCCGAGCGAATGCCGGATTCACTCCAACAAAAACTTTCCAATCGGCTGCGCTACTACGAAGAGATTGGAATTGGCCGTTTTTACCGCGATCGCGGCGCGGTGACATCCCTGCACGCGCCCGAAGCGACTGCCGCATCAGAAGTCATGCCGATCATCGAGGAGCCGAGCTTGCCGAAGCGCGAACCGAAATCCGCATTGCCCGCTGCGTCACCGTCGCCGTTGCACAAACTGGAGCCGGTGCCGGTTTCCGCCGGACCGTCGCTGTTCGAATCCGCCGGCAAAATCGAAAACGAGACATTGCCGCTGATTCGCGAAAATTTGGGCGAGTGCACGCGCTGCAAATTGCACAAGACGCGGAAGAAAATCGTCTTTGGCGACGGCAACCCGAACGCGCAACTTGTATTTGTGGGCGAGGGTCCGGGTGCGGACGAAGACGCGCAAGGCCTGCCTTTTGTGGGCCGAGCGGGGAAATTGCTCACGCAAATGATTGAAGCGATGGGGTTGCAGCGCAAGGACGTTTACATCTGCAACGTCGTCAAGTGCCGTCCGCCGGAAAATCGCCAGCCCGAAAAAGACGAAGTCGCGGCGTGCTCGCCGTTTCTTTTGCGCCAGATCGACACGATCGCACCGAAAGTGATCGTGTGCCTCGGCAGCACCGCCGCGCAAACCATTTTGCAGACCAATCGCGGCATCTCGCATTTTCGCGGCGAATGGCTGGAATTTCGCGGACGCAAATTGATGGCGACGTATCATCCCGCCTATTTGCTCCGCAATCCCGCGGCAAAAAGCGAAGTCTGGAAAGACCTGCAAAAAGTAATGGCCGAGCTTGGCCTTGCCGTGAAGCGCGGCAAGCCGGCTTAGCGCGACATGGGGTTTCTGTTTGGCTTGGCGACGGCTATCGGCTGGGGCAGTGCGGATTTCATCGCCCGCTTCGCAACCCGAAAAATTGGCACGCTTCGCGCTTTGTTCTATATGCAGTTCTCGGGACTGCTGATCCTCACTTTTTTTCTGATTCGCTTGCACGCGTGGGGACATCTTTTTGACGGATCGGGCTGGCGGCCGTGGGCGTGGGGATTTCTCGCCGGCGGATGCAACACGCTGGCGATGTTGGCGTTCTACCGATGCATTGAAATCGGCAAACTTTCCGTGGTTGCACCGCTTTCCGCCAGTTATCCGGCGCTTACTTTGCTGCTTTCCGTGTTGTCGGGCGAGCGGCTCACAATCGCGCGGATTTGCGGAATCGTGTTTACGATGATCGGCGTTTTGCTCGTGGCGCGCGGCGAAGCGCAAGGCGATGGCGCGGCAAAAACCGCGCGCGAAGGCGTCATCTGGGCCATTTGCGCTTCGGTTGCGTTCGGTTTTCTGTTCTGGATTCTCGGCGTGCGCGTCATCGCCGCAACGGGCCACGCGGCGACGGTCTGGATGATCCGCCTGACCGGGTCGATCGCGACGTTCTGCATTTTGCGATGCAAGCGGCTGCCGATTGCGCAACCGCTCGGCGCGGCGAGCGGGCAAACCGCGGCGATGGGGCTCCTCGATACCGGCGCGTTTATTCTGAGCAATCGCGGCATGCAATTGGAACAAGTCTCGGTGATCACGGTTCTGTCGTCGCTTTATGGCGCGGTGACCGTTTTCCTCGCGGCAATCTTTCTTCGCGAGCGCGTCGCGCCGGCGCAGTGGCTGGGCATTGTGGCGATTTTTGCGGGGATCGTGCTCATCGGCCGGTAAGTTTTCGCGCTACTGGTACACTAACGTTCGCAATGTCCGCTCCGCTCTGCAACGTCGCGCTGCCGGTTCCGCTGCGCACCACATTCACTTACGCCGTGCCGGAAGCAATGCGGCTTGCCTTGCAGCCCGGTTGCCGTGTGCTTGTGCCGTTCCGCAAGAAATCCTTGGTAGGCGTCGTCGTCGAACTCGTCTCGTCGCCGCCCGCCGGCACGAAGCTGCGCGAAGTTACTCGCGTGATCGATCTGGTTCCCGCGCTGACGCCAAAACTGCTCGAGCTCGGCCAATGGATCGCGAATTATTATCTTGCTCCGATCGGCGAAGTGGTTCGCTCGATGCTTCCGCCGCCGACGGAAATCTCGTCGCAGCGCGAAGTGGCGCTCACCGCCGCGGGACGCGCCTTGGCCGCGGAGCACGCCAAAAACTTTCTCCTGGCCGGAAATGGCCGCGAAGAAGCCGCTGCGCTCGAGGAACTTTCCAAGAAAGCCAAAGCCATCTCGCTCGCCGCAGCCGTAAAGCTCGGCATTTCGGCGGAACTGCTGCAATGCCTGCAGCGCAGAGGATTGTTGGAGATTCGCGAAACGGTTCGCGGCCGCAAACAGAGAACGCAACGAATCGTCGCATGGAAGGGCATTGAATCAACGCAAAAGGTTGATGCGGAAAAGCTGGAACGCGTTCGCGCCTTGCTCGAAACGGAGCGCGGTCCGCTGCCGTTGCCGCAGTTGTTCAAATTTGCCCGCATTTCGCGGCCGTTGATTGAAAGATGGATCCGCGAAGGTATTTTGACTTCGTGGGAGGAGCCGGTCGATCCGGCGGAGGAGCCGTTTGACGCCGGCTATGAACCGCCCGCGCACACGTTGAATCCGGCGCAAGAGTCCGCGTTTGGCGCGATTCGCGCGCGCTTCGAATTGGGGGAGTTCGGCGTGCAGCTGCTTCATGGCGTAACCGGCAGCGGCAAAACGGAAGTGTATCTCCGCGCCGTGCAAGACACGCTCGCGCGGGGAAAAACGGCCATCGTGCTCGTGCCGGAAATTGCGCTCACGCTTTGGATTGGCCGCCAATGCCGCGCGTGGTTCGGCGCGCAGTTTGAAGGCGTCGTTGTGTTGCACTCGGCGCTCAGCGATGTGGAACGTTCTCGCGCGTGGTGGCGCGTGCGTCACGGTGAAGCGCGCGTCGTGGTTGGCACGCGTTCCGCGGTTTTTGCGCCGCTCGAAAATGTCGGACTCATCATTGTGGATGAAGAGCAGGAGTCCAGTTACAAGCAGGAAGAGACGCCCCGGTATCACGGTCGCGACGTCGCAATCGTGCGCGCCAAAACGGAGAATGCGCTCGCGCTGCTCGGCTCCGCCACGCCTTCGCTCGAAACCTATCATCACGCGCGAGAAGGGAAGTACGAACTCCTTGCCATCGCCGCGCGCGTCGCTTCGCGCCCACTTCCGTCCGTTGAAGTCATCAGCTTGCGCGAGGAATTTCAGCGGACGCACAAAACGAGTCCGATTTCTTCGGCATTGCACGCTGGAATCGAGGATTGCCTTGCAAACGGCACCCAGGCGCTCATTCTGATCAACCGCCGCGGCTATTCGTGGTCGGTCCTTTGCCGGAGTTGCGGCGCATCCGTCGAGTGCGCGAATTGCAGCATCTCCATGACGCATCACAAAAGCCGCAATCGCCTGGAATGCCATTACTGCGGCTCGATTCAGCAGATTCCGAAGCAGTGCCCGAAGTGCCAGTCGAAGTACGTTTATTTTTTTGGAGAAGGCTCCGAGCAACTCGAAGAACGTTTGCGCACGGAATTTCCGCGTGCGCGCATCGCAAGGCTCGACCGCGACACGGCGCGCACGAAGCGCCAGTTTCAGGAAACGCTCGGTGCGTTCGCCGGCGGCGCGCTGGACATTCTGGTCGGCACGCAAATGCTCGCCAAGGGCCATGATTTTCATCGCGTCACGCTCGTTGGCGTCGTCAGTGCCGACGCATCGCTCAGCATGCCGGACTTCCGCGCCGCGGAGCGCACTTTTCAATTGCTCACGCAGGTGGCCGGCCGCGCCGGCCGCGGCGATCTTGCCGGCCGCGTGCTCATTCAAACTTATTTTCCCGACCACTACGCCATTCAGGATGCGGTGAAGCAAGACTACGCGGCGTTCTTTGAACGCGAACTTCATTTTCGCCGCGTGATGGCGTATCCGCCGTTTACGTCGCTCGCGAACGTCATCGTGCGCGACGCGAGCCTCGAAAAAGCGATCGAGTGGTCGCGCGAACTTTCGCAGTACTTCGCTCCGTTCAACGGTGAATCGGTCCGCGTGCTGGGTCCCGCCGCCGCGCCGCTCGCCAGGTTGAAACGCGAACACCGCTTTCAGTTCCTTTTGAAATCGAAGAGCCGCGCGAAGCTTACGCAGGTGCTTTCCGGCGCATTGTCCTATTGCGACGCAAAGGAAATTCCGCAAACGGCGATTTTAGCCGACGTTGACCCGCTTTCCCTGCTGTGACCAAAGAGACTCACGTTGAGGATTTCGCCGAACTCTTCAATCTCCAGAAGAAATAAACCGGTACCCCGGCACCGAGGAATGCAAGTGCCGCCAGCACATGGCGGAACTGCGCCGGATCGACCGTGGCATGATAGATCGCATTCCCAACGATCGCCACCGCCGCAAAGACGAATAAAAGCGGTGTCCACGGATAGCCGGGCACGCGATAGGGAAGCGCGGCGGCCCCGAATTTGCGTCGCAGTGGAAAAATCGCCGCCCCGGCCAATCCATAAAAGATCCATCCGACAAAAATCACGCCTTCGACTAACTCAGAGAATTTTCCGGCCTGTGTCAAAATCGCCGCCAGAACGCCGAGCGAAATCACCGACGCCGCGGGCGTATGAAAGCGCGGATGAACTTCCGCCAGCTTCTTGAAAAAGAGATCGTCTTTCGCCATCGCGTAGAAAACTCGCGGCGCGGTAAGGACAACGCTGTTCGTGGAACTGAAAACGGAAATCAAGATCGTCGCGGCGACCAGCTTTCCCGCCCATTCTCCCAAGACTGTTTTTGCCGCGGTCGCGGCGATCGCGTCCGTCGCGGAGGCCGCCGCCGGCCCGAGCGCGACGAGGTACGCCAATACCGCGGTTAAATAGAGTCCAATCAGGAATATCGACCCCAACAAAAACGCTTTCGGAAATGCGCGTTCCGGCTCGAGAACTTCGCCGGCGCTGTACGTGCCAAATTGCCAGCCTTCGTAGGCCCACAATGCGGCAATCATCGCGAGGCCAAAACTCGAAAGTAGCGAGAAGCCGTGCAAGTCACTTTTGATCGAAGTGAAAATCTCGTGGCCGTGATGACCTCCAGAAAAGAGCGCAGCGCTGAGCAGGACCACCAGGCCCGCTTTGATCGCGGTCGTGACGTTTTGCAAATTAGCGCTTTTGCGCGTGCCCCAGACATTCACAACCGTCACCACAAGAATCATGCCGATCGAAATCGCGTTCGATTGCCACTCTCCGAGCGGCACGATCTCGTTTAAATATTTTGTGAAAGCCCGCGCGAGCGCCGCAATCGTACCGCTCGCGATAACAACGAAAAGGCACCAGCCATACAAAAACGCCGGCAACCTTCCAAATCCGTCGCGAATGTAGCAATAGAGCCCGCCGGCCTCTGGATTCGCCGCCGCCAATTCCGCATACGTCAGCGCCCCCAGCAAGGAAAGACCTCCGCCCACGATCCACACCAGCAGTGAAAGCCCGGCGGAGCCGTGTACCTGGCGCAAAATCAGGCCCGGGGCGATAAAAATTCCCGAGCCGATAACGGAGCCAACGAAAAGGTAGAGAAGATCGCGCCGGCGAATCGTGCGGACTAGATTGGTCATTTACTCGCAGCTCGGATACGCAACCAAAGCGTTGCTGCGCGCGGCATCATAGCGTCAGCGGAAGCGAAATGCCTTTGACATGAAAGTTTGGATTGCAGAATGGGCCTGGCTTCAGCCTTCAAGTCCTTGCAGTTCTTTTCCCGGCTTGAATCGCACCGCTTTGCCCGGCGGAATATTCACTTCTTCGCCGGTGCGCGGATTGCGGCCAATGCCGGTCTTGCGCGGGCGCACGCTGAACACGCCGAATCGCCTCAATTCAATGCGCTGGCCGCGCCCCATGGCGTTCTTCAGCGATTCGAATACCGTTTCCACCGCCTGTTCGGCTTTCACGCGGCTCACCCCGGCGCCTTCCAGTTTCCCGAGCACCGCGTTCACAATGTCCAGCTTGATCACGCCATCCTCCGCTAGTTACTGTCGCCCGATGCTAGAGGCACCGCCGCGGGTTGTCAAGACGCAACGCCCTGCCATACACTGGCTGTCTCATCGTTCGGGTTTCGCACGAAAAATTTTAGCAATTGCAACGCAGCACGCAAAACAGGAGGCGTGGATGTCCGTCAAGCCAGACCGCTGGATTCGCAAAATGGCGCTCGAACACAAGATGATCGAGCCTTTCACCGACCGCCAGGTGCGCGAAGGCGTCATCAGCTACGGAGTTTCGTCATACGGTTACGACATTCGCGTCGCGGATGAATTCCAGATTTTCACCAATGTGAACTCGACGATCGTCGATCCCAAACATTTCGACGCGCGCTCGCTTGTCGCGTACAAAGGCGACGTCTGCATCGTCCCGCCGAACTCTTTCGCGCTCGCGCGTTCCGTCGAATACTTTCGCATTCCGCGCAACGTGCTCACCATCTGCCTCGGCAAATCCACCTACGCGCGCTGCGGCATCATCGTCAACGTCACGCCCTTCGAACCGGAGTGGGAAGGCTTCGTCACGCTCGAAATCAGCAACACCACGCCGCTCCCCGCCAAAATTTACGCCAACGAAGGCCTCTGCCAGGTCCTTTTCTTTGAGTCCGACGAAGACTGCGAAGTCAGCTACAAAGACAAAAAAGGAAAATACCAGGCCCAGTCCGGCATCGTCCTCCCGCGCTTGTAATCGTTCTGCCTCTCTTCATTTTCTCTCGCGCAGAAGAGCGGCGATAATGCGGGGGTTTCGGCGGCCGTGGAGTATGGCCAGCACCACGAGGGGTTTTTCATCGGGAGCGTAGACGATCAGAAAATCACGTATGGCATGAAAACGCAATGGTCGCGAAGTTATTTCGGAGCGGCTATGCCCAACGTGAGGAAATTGGACGAGAGAGACAATCGCTGTATGAATTTCCGTAAGAACGCGGTCAGCTGCGCTCCGATTGTCAGCGGCGATATATCCCCAAATTTCTTCAATGTCGGTTATAGCATCAGGATGTAGGACAAACCCGCTCATGAGTGGCGGTGGTCTTGACTCTTTTCGCGAAGCCGGGCAAACGCCTCTTCCCCATCGACCGGCTGAACTCTGCCGCTCTTTATGTCATCGTAACGGCCATCCAGCACGCCGCGTACTTGCGCTAGTTCCGCTATGTATCCTGTCATCGCATCCTCAACGAGTTCTTCTGGCGCGCGGCCAGTCGCAGCGGCAAGTTCTTGAAGACGTGATTCAGTTTCGGGCTTGAGGTGCAACGCCATAGTCATCAGTCTAGATACGCCCCCAGGAACTGTCAAAGCCATTTCCCTTAACAACGGTGCAAATCTAGACCGCAATCACAACCCTCTAGAGGCCGTACCCAATCAAACGAAGGACCCTCACCCTCACCACGAGAACTGGGCACCCTCAGCCCAACTCTACCTTTCCAGCTTTAAGAAAGTGTTATCCTCTAGCTGCTTATGACGCAGACATTGACCAGAAGAAACTACGGGCAACCAGGAGGGTGGCCCGGACAGGGTTGCACGAAAGATATTGAGCAACGCACACGGTGACTAGGCGATCTCCAAGTTACGCAACTCACAGAAACTCGAAGGGTGCCCCATGGCTCGATTCCCAGAGCCTGGGTCTTGGGTTTGAATTTGCATTTTTTTTCCTACCTCGCGTCGGCTTCGATTTCACCAACGCCATGGGCGCGAACAACCGCATCGCCGCTTCCGGCTACGTCTATGACGCCGCCGGAAACATGACCACTTCTCCCGGCGCGGGCACTGTCGTCTTCAACGCCGAAAACCAAATGATCTCAGCTGGCAGCGTCAATTATCTTTACGACGGCGACGGCAAGCGCGTCAGCAAATCCAGCGGCACGCTCTATTGGTACGGCACCGGTTCCGACGCTCTTCTCGAAACGAACACTTCCGGCAACGCCGTCAGCTATTACGTTTTCTTCAACGGGCAGCGCGTCGCCCGCTTCAACGGTGGCGGCGTGCAATGGTACATGACCGACCACCTCGGCTCTTCCCGCGTCATTTGGAGCACCGCCGGCGCCGATATCTCGGACTTCTACCCCTTCGGCGGCGAGCGCGTCATCTCCGCCGCCGCCGGCGGCAACAACCGCTACAAATTCACCGGCAAAGAACGCGACTCCGAATCCGGCCTCGACAACTTCGGCGCCCGCTTCGACTCCTCCACCCTCGGCAGATTCATGTCGCCTGACCCAGAAAACGCGGGTGCTTCGGATGACGATCCACAGTCCTGGAACGCCTACTCCTACGCACTCAATAACCCATTAAACGCAACTGACCCAGACGGCCGGGAACCTGTATTCTTTGTCTGTGACACCTATGGAAGATGCAGTAAGCTGACCCAAGATGAATTCGATGCGTTCCAAAAAAACAGTAAGGACCTACTATTTAATTCGGGCAAAGGTCTAATTTATGCGAAGAATTCCGACGGAAGCGCTGGAGAATTAATCGGCGGTTATAGCTCATATGACAACAAGGCCGAGGGTGCGGTCGCATTCTTAAACTTTTCAACGGGAATCTTCGCCAGTAACTACCTAAGACTTTTGGGTCCGTTAGCCAAGCTAGGCCTCGCTGGAAGGGGTATCACAACACTCGGCATCGACAGCGCGGCTGCTTTTTCGGCTAACGCCGCCGAAGCAGCTAGGGCAGCGCAAGCAGCGTTAACCACTCTACAAGAAGGCGCCACGCTTGAAAGAGCGGGAAGAGGCGTTCACGCCGCGGAGATTTTTAGCAAAACTGGAGGATTTGATCAGGCCCTTCAAGATTTCGAGAGGCTACCGGGAAACGAAAGTGTAAAAGGACCCGTGAGAGTTAAGGAACTCGCCGACGGGACAAAAGTCAATGTTAGGAACTTCAGCTCCGATGGCCGACCGAGCTTAGAGATTCAGCGTACCGACGGCACGGCAACCAAATATCGGTATAACTAGATGAAACCAATCACAGACCCATCGCAAATTGCCCATTACGGCCTATTACTCCGGCAGATGATGCTAACGGCCATGGGACAAGAGTGCGAGTTTAATCCTAACTGGACTCGCAGCCGCGGCTGGAAAGTTGTGCCCTCAGAATCTATGGCACGAATCCCGACTCCAGATATACCACGCATTGCTATGAAGCTAAGGGACGCGGGCCATAGAGAATGCGTCGCCGTGTACAATGAGCCGGGTTACATCCAGAATCTTCCGGCGATCGTTGCCACCAATCCTCCGAGCGACATGTCTACTTGCTACCTACTATCGATTGACGAAGCGGACTTCCGGGAGTTTAACCATGAACTGGGATCGTTTCGTTCCGTGTTAATGCCAGAAGACCAGTCTTGGGCAATTTCGTGTAATGAGTGGTACAACCTTTTTGGGGCAAAGCCGGACCTAGTGAAGGCACTTCTCGGAAAGTCGATTGAACAAGCGAGGGAAGAGTTTCTTGCATTCGCTTTATCGCTCGCGCACGGCAAAACCGACGACTTGCTTCTAAAGGTTTCGAAACACTATTCGGCCATATAGGTGGGCGGGTGGCGCATTTGATCGGAATCACAGAGAAATGAATGAGTAAGCGAGCAACTCGGGGTGGAGGGTGGGTCTTCCTTCAGCATCGAGGCGGGTGGCAGGCACGATTCGTGTATTTTCTTCGGCCACGTTATAAGTCGCGACACCGTATCCTACAGCCACTCCATTTCAAATCGCACGGAGGGTGCCTCGTACTCGAAGTGTGAGAGCGGGTCTTGCGTTTGCATTTGAATTTCCTTTCTTCACGAATTTGATATGCATTCGAATACCAAGAAAATATCTATTGACTTCGTAAAAGAAACCGTGCTACACTGTCGAGTGTAATCAAGCTCCATTCGAACTGTCGGCCCCCACTTTTCCCGGAATCCCCTCCCGGCCATCCTCCCCGCGCAAACTTTCTGCCCCGTACCTCTATTCCCTTTGTTTTGCTGCTCATGCAAATGCCTTCTCTCGCAAACCCTTTCGTTTGATACTCATACAAACTCCCCGGGGGGTGTGGGTACCCGTTGTCGGCTCCACGTCTTCCCTCTTTTGCCGTCCGCGGCAACTCATCTTCTTATTTCTCAATATCTTCCGCACTCTTGCCAAAACAACCGGAGTGGTGTTCGTACCGTCAACCAAAATTTCGCTCGTTTCCGGCCACTCCTGCCGGTCTTGCCCCCGTAAGCGCTGCATTTGCCACTCTTACGAATTTAACCGGGGTGTACCCAAACTCTTCCCAACCTGGGAATGGTGCAACTCAATTCGGCCCGTAAGCTCGATCGCACTGCGTGGCGATTCGGGCGCACGGTTTCTCGCTAGAATGGATTGCCACCATCGGCAGGGCGGCAGCTTTGCGCACAACCGGGCGCTCCGCGAAAGGCGCTTTTATGATCTTTGCGAATCGGTCGGAGGCAGGTCGAGGTTTGGCGTCGCGGCTCCGTGAATACGCGGACCGCAACGACGTCGTGGTGCTCGGAGTTCCGCGTGGTGGTGTCCCCGTCGCGTTCGCGGTGGCAAAAGCGCTGCGTGTTCCGCTCGACGTTTTTGTGCTGCGCAAGCTTGGCGTGCCTGGCCAGGAAGAGTTCGCCTTCGGCGCAATCGCCTCGGGAGGCACGCGGATTTTGGATTTTCAAATCCTTCGCAAATTGGGCCTTTCTACCTCCGACGTCGATGCCGTCACCGCGCGCGAGCGCGAGGAACTCTTGCGGCGCGAACGAATTTACCGCCGCGGCCTGCCGCCGTTGCGGCTTGCCGAAAAAACGGTGATCCTGATCGACGATGGCGCCGCCACCGGAGCCAGCTTGCGCGCGGGAATTCGTGCCGTGCGGCAATTGGCGCCGGCAAAACTCGTCGTCGCCATTCCGGTTGCTCCGCCCGAAACGTGCAAGCGCCTCGCCGGCGAAGTGGAGGAAATTGTTTGCGCCGCCACGCCGGAAAACTTCCGTGCCGTTGGACAGTTTTATGATGAATTCAGAGAAGTTTCCGATGCCGAGGTCACCAGTCTCCTTGCCGGCGCGCATGCCGCGGAGATGGCTCGTTAGACCTTCGCTAAACGAAGTGGCGAAGTCCGGCGGAGACTTTGCATCACCGAACGGGCTGCGAAAGCCTATGGAGGTAGGCCATAAGGTCGGCAATTTCCGAGTTGCTAAGCCGCTCTTGCCACGGCGGCATTCCGGAGGAGCGGCGCATCGATTCGCCGCCGTGGCGGATGATTTTTTCCCTGTATTCGTCGCTCTTGCCGCTGCGAGTCAGGTCGGTTGGCGGCGGATTGTAAAGCTTCGCCGCGCGGCCTTTGCCATCTCCTTTCAGGCCATGGCAAAGCACGCAGTTCGTCTTGAAAATCACTTCGCCGCGACGCACCGGATCGCCAAGCACCGTTAAGTACGACAGCACGTCTCCCACTTGTTCGTTTGACAGCTCATCCTGCCAGGGCGGCATGGAGGGAGAAGCGCCGACGGCTTCTCCTCCTTTGCGAACGATCTTGTTGTAGTAGCCCAGCGTGCGCGGACGAATGGCCAGGTTGATGCCCGCGTATAGTTTTGCGGCTCGCGCTACACCGTCGCCGCGCTCTCCGTGGCACAAGACGCAGTAGTTCTTGAAAACGATGCCGCCGCGAATCATCGGCTTGGACATCTCCTCGTCGACGGATTCGCGTGTGTCTTGTGCGAGCGCGGCAAAAGCCGCCGCACACACTGCCAACAAGATTGCTCCCGACAATACAGCGGCGCGGCCACGCACTATTTCACCTCCACTGTCATGTGCATTTGCGGATGGATGGCGCACTCGATTTCCACTTTGCCTGGCTTGTCGAACTGGACCGACTTGGACTGTCCCTGGGGATAGGAGCCGAGATCGAACATCTTTACGTCCGACAAGGAAAACACATTGTGGAAAAACGAGTCGACGTTCCGGAATTCAACCACGTCGCCAACCTTAAGCTTCAGAACCGTGATTTTTTTCCCTTTGTAGACAAACTGTTTGTCCTTTTGCTCAATAACATAAGCTTCTCCGCCAACCGCACGCGAAGCCCACAAGACTCCGGAAAGAATCGCCGTCGTCCAAAATATCCTTGCCATACGCATTGAACCGACTCCTGTGCCCACGCGGATTCCAGCTATTGGGGCAGCCTGGGAAGAACGACTGGTTGCTGCTTCCCGGTAAGGCCTTTCAAGAACTCCACGAGGTCTCTTTTCTCCTGATCCGTCAGCCCCAAGGGCCTCATATTCGGATCCAAATTTTCTTTCGCATCGCCGCCGCGGTCATAATGATCGATAACTTCGTCGAGTGTGCGGTATGCGCCGTTGTGCATATAGGGCGCGGTGAGAGTCACGTCGCGCAGTGTGGGCGTTTTGAAGGCGCCGCGTGAGATGCGAACAGGAACGATCGCAAACCGCCCGGGGTCGGCACTGCCTTTCAGGCCGAGATTGTGGAAGCCCTGGTCGGTGAAATTGCTTCCCTGATGGCAAGCGGTGCAGTTCGCTTTGCCGGTAAAGAGGGCAAAGCCTCGCTTTGCGGAGTCGCTCAAGGCGGAGTCTTCTCCCGCTACCCAACGGTCGAAAGGCGAATCGCGCGAAATGATGGTGCGTTCGAAACTGGCGATGGCCTTTCCGATGGTTTCCTTCGTGATGCCTTCTCCGGGATATGCCTTTGCGAACGCAGAGACGTAGCCGGGAATGGCCTTCAATTTGACCAAAATCGCTTCCTCCGAGCCGTGCATTTCCGCCGACTCGAGCATCGGCGTCCAAGCTTGCGCTTCGAGGGTAGGAGCGCGTCCATCCCACATATTGATGGTGTTAAAGCCGGAATTGACGAGGGAAGGAGTCTTCCGGCCAAGGGCGCGCATGCCATCGCCAACGCCGGTGGGCAAGCCGTCAGACCAACCGAGCGATGGATTGTGGCAGCTCGCGCAACTGATCCAATTGGAGCCGGAAAGGCGCGGGTCAAAGAAAAGCATTTTGCCAAGCTCGACGCGCTCCGGAGTTGGCAAGTTCTCCGGAGGCGCAGGAATCTCGGAAGGCAACCGAAAGATCTGGCGTTCCGCGGCAAACGACGTGGCGCTCAACTCTTGCGCGAGACACGGGTGTGCCGCCAAGGCTCCGATGGCGATGAGAAAAAAGCGGAGTGCCGGAGCAAGAAAAGATCTCCGTGCTTGACCGAATTTGGAATTGAGCCGCAACATTTTCGTGCAACCTTCCTTTCGAATCATTCGTTTCTCTCGGCACATCACTTTTCTCGGCAAGAGCGGGTGCAATTTTAGGACCGAAACAAAGTGAACCACCCGAATCTCCGCTTCGCTTTTCGGTCCGCGTGCGGCGACACGCGGTTCAAAGCGGCTACACCTTCGCCAAGGATTCCGTGGCGGTGGACACGCAACCCTCGATAACCGCAAAGAGCTCCTTTGTCTGAATCGGTTTTGAAACGTAACCGTCCATTCCCGCTTCCGTACAGCGTTCTTTGTCGCCGACCATCGCGCTGGCAGTCATCGCAATGATAGGGATGTGTTTGCCCGACTGCTTTTCGCGCGTTCGAATTGCCGCGGTCGCTTCGAGCCCATCCATCACCGGCATTTGCACGTCCATCAAGATGAGGTCGAACGGCTCTTTCTCTATACATTCGAGAGCGGCTTGGCCCGTTTCGGCAACGACCACGGCGTGTCCTCTCTTTTCGAGCAGGCGGACCGCCAATTTCTGATTCACGGTGTTGTCTTCCGCCAAGAGAATCTTCAGCCGCCCTCCAATCTGTGTGCGCATGGAATGAACGGTGATGAGGGATGCGCTGCCCGGTTGCTGCTTTTGTGCGCCAAAAGCGAGGCGGATGGCATCGAGAAGATCGGCACGCTTTACGGGTTTCGGCAGATAGGCATGGATGCCGAGCTCGCGGCAGCGGGCCGCATCGCCGCGCAGGCCCGCGGAGGTGAGCATGACGATGAGAACTTTTTCAAACCGCGTATCCGCTCGAATCCGTTCCGCCACGGCGAAACCGTTCAAGCCAGGCATCTGGGCGTCCAAAAGCACCAAAGAAAAAGGCGTTGGCTCGGTCTTGGAACGCGCAAGGATGTCGAGCGCTTCGCGTCCGCTGCCGGCCTGGACGGGTTTCATCAGCCAGCTCCGCGTCATCTCTTCCAGGATGTTTCCGCTGGTGGCGTTGTCGTCCACGACGAGCACGGAAAGGCCGCGAAGCATTTCGAGGTCTTCGCGCATCGGGTTGCGGGAGGAAGCTTTCTGCAAAGGAAAGCGCCCGGTGAACCGGAATGTGCTGCCCCGGCCCGGTTCGCTTTCCACCCAAATGCGTCCGCCCATGGCATCCACGATGCGCTTTGAAATGGCGAGCCCGAGGCCAGTGCCACCGTACTTTCTTGTCGTGGAACTGTCGGCTTGCGTAAAGGCTTCGAAAACTTCCTTTTGTTTATCCAAAGGGATGCCGACGCCGGTGTCGCGAACGGCGAACTGGAGTACGGCTTCGTTTTCGGATTCTTGATCCAATTCGACGCGAAGGACGACTTCGCCGACGGACGTAAATTTGATGGCGTTTCCGGCAAGGTTAATTACGATTTGGCGGAGCCGCGTGGGGTCGCCAAACAAGGCGTCCGGCACGTCTGGCAGAACCTGGCAAGCAAGCTCGAGGCCTCGCTGGTCGGCACGCAAGGCCAAGACTTTCATGGCGTCTTCGAGACAATCGCGCAGACTGAATTCAATGGACTCAAAAACAAGTTTGCCGGCCTCGATCTTGGAAAAATCGAGAATGTCGTTGAGCAGCGAGAGAAGGGACTCGGCCGACGATTTCACGATGGTGAGATATTCGCGCTGTTCGCGCGTGAGATCCGTGTCGAGCGCGAGATCGGTCATGCCGATGATGCCGTTCATCGGCGTGCGAATCTCATGGCTCATGTTGGCGAGGAATTCGCTTTTTGAGCGATTGGCCGCCTCCGCACCTTCCTTGGCGCGCTGCAACCGTTGCGCGAACCAACCGGCCAACAGGTTGATGACGATGCCGGCGAAGACGGCCCCGGCCAGCTCGCGGATGGTGGAATTGCCGCGCCTTTGTTGGTCCGCAACGGCGGCGGTGAGGCTACTTTGTTGCTGCTGAACGACGCCACCCGAAAGCTCCTCGACCCGCGCCATGTCCACTTCCATGGCGCGCACTTTGACGCGGGCTGCCGCCAACTGATTCGTCCGTACGGCGCGGATAACCTCCATCTTTGCCGGCGCGATTTGCGCGACCAATTTGGTGAGTTCGCGCACTTTCGCGTCACCAGGCAACGCAGATTGCAGCTGTTGAATGTTTTCGTCCAACGAGGAAAGGGAGCGAATTGCGAGCACGGCGGCTGCGCGCCGATCTTCGGCATTTGCGGCGCTAAGGAGCAAGGCCTGGGCCTTACCCATGGTCAGAATCGCGGATTGCGTCCGGCTGGCTTCGTCGGCGCGCGCTTGGGAGATGCGGAGAGCGGTTTCGGTGGCGTGGTTTTGCGTGGAGATTGTATAGGCTCCGACGACACCCACCAAAAGCAGGCAAAGCATGGAAACAGCGTTCACCGCAAGAAGCGCCCGCGATTTGGGGGCCGCGACGTTCCAATGCGGCACAGTTGAACTACCCATCGGAGACTCCGAAGCGAATCGCGAGAATGAGCCTTGCCACCGGAAATGCCGGGAGCTGCGATTTTCTGTTTGCCACGTCGACGAGACCTGTTACCGGCGAACTCGCTCGGCATGTGATTTTGAGACACACGTACATTGGTCTTCGGAGGAAGCATGTCAAGGGCCACAAAAAAATTCGGTGGTCGGCCGACTTGGCTGCGCGAAGTTCGTGACAAATGCTTCGGTGTCAACGCCTTCGCGCGATATTAGCGATCACGATCGGTGTTCGCGCACTGTTCCAATATGGTGCTTTGGTCCTTTTTCAAGACAAGCCGGTCTGCGGAAGCCGCGGTAAGGCGGATTTAGCGAACGCTGCGATTGAGACGAGCGCTCGTTTTGCAAAAGAATTTCGAGACTACCGACGACAACGTTGCTGGGAGGCCTGTGCAGGAACAGGGCACGGCGAACGGGGCCAAGAAGAAACCGACGCGTGAGCGATAACTAATTCAAAGTAAAGGGGTTGTGGCGCGTATTTTTTGTCTTGCCGGATACCCTTTTTTATCAGGGGGAAGGTGCGCTTGGGCAGCCTGCTCGATACTTCACGAGAGATTTCACCACCGCGGCGGAGGCCGGTGCAGGAGGCGGTGCGCGTCCTGCTGGTGGACGACAATCAAGAAGTGTGCGACGTTTTGCGAGAAATGCTGGAAGCAAATGGTTTTGCCGTGCTTGTTTCAAAAGACGGTTTAAGCGCGCTCAACGTTATTGAAACGTACTGTAGTTACATTGATATTCTTCTGACGGATATTCGCATGCCACAAATGGGAGGTCCTGAACTTGCAAAACGAGCGAAGTTGCTGCGCCCGGAAATGAAGGTTCTCTTTATGTCGGGGGATGCAAGCGAGGCCCTCGCATCCGGCGAATTGGACTCCGCGGCGATGATTTTGGCAAAGCCTTTCGGTTGGAGCATTCTTGCGGGGAAGGTTCGCGATGCGCTCGGTCAGGAGAACACCCGACGGCGCGTATTTACTGCTGTGGAATAATCGTCTAATCCGTTCGACCGAAGTAACGAATATGGAGCCAAAATAGATTGATTCTTTGCGTGAACGTCTCGGGCGCCGGATGATTCTCCTTTCCGCCTGCCTGCGATATTCGGTCGCGAGACGCTATGGGCCAGAAGACCTTCCAGAGGAAGCTGGTTGCCGCTTTCGGGGCGGCACTGATCGTTCTTGCCTGCCTGGGCGTCCTTTCTTACCGAAGGGTTTTGCAGGAGGAGGCGGACCAGAAGTGGGTTGAACACACTCACCTTGTGCTGGACACGTTGGACGAAGTTCTGCGGGACTTGACGGTTCAAGAGAGCGGCCAAAGCGGAGAAACGATCGCAAGCGATGAACTTCTCCGTAAGCCCCACGATGCAAGCGGAAGCGATCTTCGCCAGAATCTAGCCGAACTGCGAAACCTGACTTCAGACAATCCAAAGCAACAAGGCGCTCTCGGCCGCCTGGAGGCTTTAATCGCCGCCCGAATGACTTTCGCCGACGAACAAAGCGGCGGAAATTTGGCGGCAAAAGATCGCGAACGCGCGAGCAAGCGGCAAATGGACGAGATCCGCGGCCTGCTTCACGAGCTGAATCAGGAAGAACGGCGCCTGCTGAGCAAACGGCTGGAAGCGGCGGATTCCAGCACGCGGAAGATGAAAGTGGTTTTCGCGGCCGGATTTTTTCTGTCGTTTCTGCTCCTGGCGTTCGCAAGTCTGGTGACGTACAACGAAATCGCCAAGCGCCACGAGTCGGAACAGGAACTGCGAAACACGCAGGAACGCAATCGGCTGCTTTTCGACGGCAATCCGATTCCGGTTTGGGCATACGACCTGGATAGCCTGGCGATACTCGACGTCAACGCGGCGGCCGTAAGGCACTACGGATACTCGCGAGAAGAATTCCTGACGCTGAAGATTACCGACATCCGTCCGCCGGAGGAGATTCCCGCGCTGATCGAGGATCTGGCGAAGGCTCCGGAAGGGGAAGAGGATTCGGGCCCCTGGAAGCATAAGAAGAAGTCGGGCGAGATCATCGATGTCGACATCAAGTCGTACCCGCTGCGGTTTGCCGGGAAGAAGGCGCGACTGGTGGTTGCGCTGGATATCACGGAGCGGAAACGGGCAGGGGAAGCGCTGCGCCAGAGCGAGGAACGATTTCGCTTGATGGTATCGAACGTAAAGGACTACGCCATTTTTATGCTGGATCCGGAAGGCCGCGTGATCAGCTGGAATGACGGAGCGAAGAAGATCAAAGGGTACGGGGCGGAGGAAATTATCGGGCAGCACTTTTCTCGTTTTTATTTGCCGGAGGATTTGGCGGCGGGAAAACCGGCGCTCGAATTGAAGGTAGCGACGGAAGAAGGGCGATTCGAGGAAGAGGGCTGGCGGGTATGCAAGGATGGATCGCAATTCTGGGCGAATGTGGTACTGACGGCGTTGCGCGATGAATCGGGGCGGCTGCGCGGATTTGTAAAAGTCACAAGGGATATTTCGGAGCGAAGACGAGCGGAGCAGGAGAGCCTGCAGCGGAACGCCGAACTGGAAGTTGCCAACAGGGAACTCGAAGCATTTTCGTATTCGGTATCGCACGACCTTCGCGCTCCGCTACGAGGCATCGACGGATTCAGTCAGGCGATTCTGGAAGACTTTGCTCAGCAATTAGACGACACCGGAAAAGACTACCTGCGGCGGATCCGCGCGGGAACGCAGCGAATGGGCACGCTGATCGACGACCTGCTCGACCTTTCGCGCGTGACCCGCGCGGAGATTCACCGGGAAACGATCGACCTAAGCGCGCTGGCGAACGAAATTGCGGCCGACCTTCGCGCCGGCCAGCCGGAGCGGAAGGTGGAGTTCAAGATTTCCGCCGGACTCAAGGCGGAAGGCGACAGCCGGCTGATGCGCGTTGCGCTGCAGAATCTGCTCGGGAATTCGTGGAAATTCACGTCGAAGCGGACACAGGCGCAAATTGAATTTGGACTCGACCGATCGAGCGGCCAATGCACCTATTTCGTGCGCGACAACGGAGCGGGATTCGAGCAAGCCTACGTGGCGCGGCTGTTCGGCGCGTTCCAGCGTCTCCATTCCATGAATGAGTTTCCTGGCACCGGGATTGGCCTGGCTACCGTCCAACGCATTGTTCACCGGCATGGCGGAAAAGTGTGGGCGGAAGGGCTTGTCGATCGAGGGGCAACGATTTACTTCACGCTGTAAGAAATTGCGAGACCACAGGAGGCAATGGATGGACGGCAAGGTCATTCTGCTCGTGGAAGACAATCCGGACGACGAAGCGCTGACACTGCGCGCCTTTAAGAAGAACAACATCATGAACGAAGTTGTGGTGGCGCGGGATGGAAGCGAGGCGCTCGATTACCTGTTTGCGACGGGCGCGCATGCCGGACGCGACTTGAACGTGATGCCGCAAGTGATTCTGCTCGACCTCAAGCTACCCAAGGTGGACGGGTTTGAAGTGTTGCGCCGGATTCGTGGAACCGAGCACACCAAGTTTCTTCCGGTGGTCATCCTGACGACTTCGAACGAAGACCAGGACCGCATTAAAGGCTACGGATTGGGAGCGAACAGCTTCGTGCGCAAACCAGTGGAATTCGACCGTTTCATCGAAGCAGTTCGGCAGCTGGGGTTGTATTGGCTGATCCTGAATGAACCGGCCCCGCTGCCGAGGAGTGTCTAAGTGACAGCGCCGCTTCGCGTTTTATTCATTGAGGATTCGGACGATGACGCCACGCTGCAGGTGCGACTGCTCCGGCAGGAGGGCTATGACGTGTCGTACGAGCGCGTCGAGTCTCCGGCTGGTTTGAACGAGGCCCTGGAGAAGAGATGGGACGTGATCATTTCGGATTATTCGATGCCGCATTTTAAGGGAACCGACGCTCTGAAATTGGTGAGAGAAAAGGACCAAGACGTTCCGTTCATTTTCGTATCCGGCACGATTGGTGAAGACTGTGCGGTGGCCGCGCTGAAATTTGGGGCGCAGGACTACCTGATGAAGACGAATTTAAGCCGTCTCATTCCGGCGGTGCAGCGGGAGTTGCGGGAAGCGGTGGAGCGAAGAGAGCGAAGGCGACTCGAACAACAGGTGCAGCTGCTGCAGCGCTTTGAAGCGATCGGGCGGCTTGCGGGTGGCGTGGCGCACGACTTTAACAATGTGATTGGCGCGATCATGGGTTGGGCCGACCTTGGCGCACAGGCGGCAATTCCGGGCGGCGACCTGCAGGATAAATTTCTGAAGATTCGAGCCCAAGCGGACCGCGCGTCGGCCCTGACGCGCCAGCTTCTTGCCTTTGCCCGCCGCCAAGTGCTGCAATCGTGCAATACAAATCTGAATGAGCTGACCAAGGAAGCGATCAGCCTGTTGCGGAATGTGATTGGCGAACGGATTGAGATTCAGATGGAGCTGGCGGAAAATTTGCGGATTGTGTGGGCAGACCCGGGACAGATCGAACAAGTTCTGATGAATTTGTGCCTCAACGCCCGCGATGCCATGCCGAATGGGGGCCGGCTGCGGATCGAAACGAAGAATACGGAACTTGGCGAAGAATACCAACGGCTACACCCTTACGCCGTTCCCGGCCAGTATGTATTGCTACGAGTGGTTGACACGGGAACCGGAATTGAGGCCGGAACACTGGAACATATATTCGAACCATTCTTCACGACAAAAGAGATGGGCAGAGGGACGGGACTCGGTTTAGCCACGGTGTACGGAATCGTGAAACAGCATAAGGGCTTCATCGATGTGGACAGTACGCCGGGTGAAGGAACCGCGTTTCAAGTCTACCTGCCGCTGGGAGAGGGCACGCCAGAAATACAAGAGAAGCGGCAAAAACCGGTGTTGCGTGGAGGACACGAACGAATCCTGATCGCAGAGGACAATGAAGGGCTGAGGGAAGCGGCCAAAGAGATTCTGGAGAGCCTTGGTTACCGCGTGATGATTGCGAAAGACGGGGCCGATGCCGTCCGCTTGTTCGAGGAAAATCATAGTTCGATTGACTTGGTGTTCCTGGATGTCGTGATGCCACACCTGAATGGCCCGGAAGCGTACATTCGAATGTGTGCCATCAAACCGGAGGTTCCGGTGATTTTTACGACGGGATACGCGTCGGAAGCGAATCTGCTGGCGGTTCGGTCGCGGGAAAGATCGACGGTTCTGCAAAAACCCTACGGATCGCAACACTTCGCGCAAAAGGTGAGGGAGATCCTGGACAAAGCGAATGGTTAGTTTGAGGTTGTCGAGAAAAAAGCGCCGAGGACACAATCGTCCAGTGCATCCGAAAGGCGCGGGAAAACAGATGCGACGAGAGAATGCTACATGATGACTTTCGATCCGGCGGTATTGGCGGCGAGGAAGCGGATGGAAGCGGCTGCGGATACGGACTGGGTAAGCAAGCGCTTGCCATCTGCTTACCAAGTGAACTGAATAGTTGTGGTAAGCTGTTGAAAGCGCGCCGCGGAGAGGTGGCAGAGCGGCTGAATGCGGCGGTTTGCTAAACCGTTTTAGGGGTTAAACCCCCTAACGGGGGTTCGAATCCCCCCCTCTCCGCCAGAAACTCTAAACACTACACTTACGGGGTCCGTTACTAAACCCGTTACTTCCGAAATTGCCGAACTCCTGAAAAAGCCAGTATTAGGCTAACAAGGAGATCGGAAATGAAAAAAGTATCTGTCCTGCTACGCATCCATGAAAATGGCGAATATCCCTTTGTAAACCCCGTTTGGCTCAACCCAGAAAAGAAGCTTAAACTTAAACCTCTATGGGGCATCGTCAACGGCGTCCCTACCGAAAGGCCCGACGGCTCCTACTACCTTCGGTACACACACCCTGAAACCAAAAAGCAAAAGACCGAGCCTGCTGGCAGGCACGCGGGGGACGCGATTACGCTCCGCGATGCCAAGATGTCCTACCTCGAAGCTAAGAATGCAGGGCTGAAAGTTGTGGAGCCTTCGCTAGCTCAGGAAGACAAGTCACGCACAACACTTTCAGATGCGGTTGGCACCTACATTGCGGAGCAGAAAAGGCGCAGGGTCAAGGGACGCCTCCGCCCCGCCAAGAGCGTTGCTTCTGCAAAGCGACAGTTGAACATCTTCACGGAATGCTGCCACAGGAAGTATCTGGCCGATGTTACACGTCATGATCTCCTCGACTTTCTGGACTTCCTTGAGGGCAAGTACCAATCAACTTGGACAGTCCGCAACATCATGATTCAGGTGCTGGCATTCCTACGCCATTCTGGCCGCCCCGGATTACTCCGCTATGAGGAAGTGCCTCAGGGCGATCCAAAACCAGTCAAGCCCTATACGTCGGAACAAATCCGCAAATTATTCGCTGCGGCCAACGACCGGGAATTGATTGTGATGAGTTTCTTCCTAGATTCAGCCTGTCGGGAGCAGGAAGTCGCACACGCGGAGAAACGGGACATTGATTGGGAGGCCAAACAATTGTGGGTTGGCAACAAGGGAGACTTCGTGACAAAAAACCGCAAAGGTCGTCATGTCCCGCTGTCCGACGAGGTACTGGAAATGCTGGAAGCCTGGATTGAAAGCCACCCCGAATCCGCCTTACTGTTTCCGAGCGTCAAGGGCCGAGTTGAGGGGCACTTTCTCCGCGTGCTCCAGGAGGTAGCTTATCGAGCCGGGTTAGCTTGCGGCAATTGTGTAAACGAAAAGAAGACGTGCAAGGACGGCTCCTTGGGTTGCCACGAGTTCGGCCTACACAAATGGCGCAAGACAGCAGCCACCAATTGGCACCAGAACGGGGTTCCACTCGGCGACATTCAAGCCTACTTGGGCCACTCTTCCCTTGAGATCACCCGCGTCTACCTTGCCGTGTCGGAGTCTGCTTCACCAATCGTCCGAGCACGCATCAACGCGGCCCGTCAAAATCTCCTGCGGAGCAAGGTGGATGCGAAATGATCACATCAGTACCCACAAAAAATAGCACTTTAGTGTAGTTTACTTCTTGGTGACTGTCACGTATGGTAGCGCCCAGTCCTAGGAGGGACGCTAACATGAAGACCAAGAAGAGAGCTACAAGGGCAAAGAAACTCGCGACACCAAAGCGAACGCAAGTGCGGTCGAAGGCGGCCCGTGCGCACATTGCTGAGGGCACGCGCCTGTTTGCCCTTGCCGGACGGCCGACAAAAGCCCAGTTCATAAAGGTGTATGGGCCGCAGGGACCAAAAATGACCTGGGAGCAGCGGGCAAAAGCAGGCGTTGACGCTAAACACTTCCAAGAGGCGCTCAAGGCGAAGTCTTAAAGTGAGCAAAAAAGGACGCTCCTTCGGTCAGAAAACGACCGAGGGAGCGTTCGGAAGAGCCTGAAGCAAATCGCCAGCATCATGGCAACCGCGACAAAGAGAGACTTTGCTAGGCTGTGGCGGATTTCGCAAGCTTAACAATCCCTTCGACAGTCTTAACGGCTTCCAAAGAATCATCAAGAGACACATGTGGTTTCAAGGAGTGGAGATACTTAGCTCTTTGATTTTCAGATTTCGATGATGCTTCTATTCGAATGTATAGTGCAGTGGCAAGTTTTTCCAATTCGGAAACATTCTGTTTCCCAAGTTGATCGCTAACGAAATTCAGTTGTCTTTTGTACTTCTCTAGTGTTCTCGAATACTGCTGACGGAAACGCTTGCTCTTCTGTGTCGGAATTAGTGTGGGTCCATAGGGCCACTGCTGATGCAAATCGAAGAGGCCGTCTGCTCTCATTGAAGTCAGCTCATCCCTGAGTTCAAAGGAAAATGGGCCGTGTTTGTAGAGAATGAAATCAAATCCGACAGGCACCTTTTGCAGTGCTTGCAAAAAATATGTGGCCTTCTGTAGATGGGTTTCACCGCACCAGCTTCCCTTTTTCCTAAGGTTTTCGGCGAGAGCAGTCAGCAATGCAGTTCTTTTGAATTTATCCATTCTTTTTTCCTTTTCGCTTGATGATTGAATTGCGATTCGCCTCTAGCCAAGCGACTGCTTTGTCTCTCTTATCGGGTGTTACAAATATGAATTCAGCAGCGATGGGAGGTACTTTTAGAAGCACTGCAGAAGCAGCACCTGATCTAACTATCCGGTTGTCGCTCAACAAGACTGGAAAATCATGCCCTCCACCTTTGGCGGGATACTGATCAAACCTTAGATTTGCAGAACCGAATTCCTCCTCAGCGGCTTTGAATATTGCGCTAGCTGCCTCGGAATTCTCCTGCACGTCAAGCGGATTGCGTTCGTACAATTTCCTGAAGTGATCTCGCTTAACGATCCGACTAGCGGGATCATGACCTGCACTTCCTTTTCTTCTAGCTGCTGCGAGTAATCCACTCGTCACTTCGTTATCGGTCATTCGGAGGTGGGCTTCGATGTTCGTCAAAAATCTTCCCTTATCTAACCAAGCCTTCAAAAAATCTCTGAGGTGAATATCATAGATTCGCCTCACGGGATGCAAATATACCTGCACGTAGATGAGATATCTAGCCCAAAGCAAAGCCTCCGCGGATTGCAGTCCACCTTCTTCAACTCCAAGCGCAGGTTCATCGGTATCCGGGCTTGGCAAGATCCTCAGCGTATCAATCAGCCGGTGATGGTCAAACTTACCATACGCGACTCCAGTGTGGTGAGAATCCCTAAGCAAGTAGTCGATTCGGTCCACGCCAAAGGCATCTCCAATTATGATTTCCGAAAGAATCGTCTCCCAGACCGAAAACTTCAACGACTTAGCCTTAGCAGGTCCCAGGGCAACCTTCACGATGTCGTCCGCACGGAGAGGCGGGGTAAGTCGCTCCCATATTTCTTGCATTTCTGGTGAGTAGATTATTTCCCGCGTTAATCTCTCATGGTCCCAATTTATTGGAAGAAGTTCCCGTTCTGCGGCATGTGAGAATGGCAAATGGCCGACGTCGTGACAAAGTGCAGCCATTCGGAGGACACGTCTCCAGTACTGCAATTCGTTTGGTTTTTTGATTTCGGGAAGTGATTCGCGAATTCTGTCGGTTACGTTGTCCTGAGACGTCACGACATCAAAAACACGTCCAGCTAACTCCATTACACCGAGGCAGTGTTCGAATCTTCTATGAGTAGCACCTGGATAAATAAGGTAGGAAAGCGCAAGTTGGTGAATATGTCTGAGTCTTTGGAGCGGCCTTGAATTCACGACCTTTCGTTCATCTGAGTCAAAGTGGACGAAAATATGGACTGGGTCCCTCAGCTCATGATAGTGCTTCGACACCTTCTTGGGGGCGGGGTTTTCGGACATAGCTTTCGCAGATGAGATATAACATATGCAATAAACAAATAAAGGAAGGATAAGAAAGCTTGTCGCTATCCTTTCACCCCTGGCGCGCCCACTGATGGTTCTGATTGTCCCTGACCAAAACATGAAGGTAAGTATATTCGCTTTTTGTTCGCCACGCAAGCTTGGCGTGCCACTCGTTCTTTTAGTCGCCGCAAGCGCATGTATTCGCTTTTTGTTCGCTATTGTGATATGCTTGTGTATCGTCCGCCGGGTTTTGGATTTACACTCCTCAGTAATCGGCGACGGCTAGACGCGGTAGATGACTAACACTCCTAAGAAAGAAGGACTGAGAATAGCGCGGCTCCTTATGGTGCTCAGCAGCATCTCGCCGCTATTTGTTCTGTGGGCGATTAGAGGGAGCAAGCTGGTACCAGACTCGTACCTGCTCAGCTTTTGCGCCTTGATGGTGGCCCTTCCGAATCTTTTCCTCTGGCTGCGGATACAGGCTGCCAAGAAGCATCACGTCAAGAGTGAGTTGGTCGTTGGTTCTGCCGAAGATCATCGCGATCATCTTCTCGTTTATCTGTTCGCGATGCTGTTGCCTTTCTATCCCATCGACACAGGCAGTTGGAGAGATTTCGCTGCGTTGATTTCGGCACTAGCCTTTGTCGTTTTTCTCTTCTGGCACCTCAATCTTCACTATATGAACATCATCTTCGCGATTCGCGGATATCGGGTGTTTACAATCCTGCCGCCGAAAGATGACAATCCGTTAAGTGGTCGGATAAGTTTAGTGCTGATCACTCCCCGAACCAGTGTGCTATCGGGAGATCGCATCATCGCATATCGATTGAGTGACACTGTCTATTTTGAGGCCAAGGAATGTCCGCCCAGTTCAACGTTAGCGCTGTCGAATTAGTCGAGTTCGGCGTTGGACTCGACGATGGTCGAGATCAGCGTTATGTGTCGGTTCCTATAGATGCCGACATTCAGGCGGCCCTGCGAGAAATGGTGATTACAACACGGGACGAAATGAAGGAGGCAGGAGACGCCACCACCTACGATCACGGCGAGAAGTATGCTGGTCATGA
>Ga0070730_10000482_pt1 | contig 46943 bp, 48 predicted proteins | sample Coa_R1_3_FD_66447 | JGI IMG/M metagenome (GOLD analysis project Ga0070730, IMG submission 66447) | Surface soil microbial communities from Centralia Pennsylvania, which are recovering from an underground coalmine fire - Coalmine... | ecosystem: Environmental > Terrestrial > Soil > Unclassified ...
CTCGAACTTGTCCTCGAGCTCGATCTCCTTGGCGACGGTGACGCCGTCCTTGGTGATGCGGGGAGCGCCGAACGACTTGTCGAGCACCACGTTGCGGCCCTTCGGGCCGAGGGTGACCTTCACGGCATTGTTGAGGATGTCGACGCCGCGCAGGATACGGTCGCGCGCGTCGACGCCGAATTTGACTTCTTTGGCTGACATTTGATTTTCCCTGAGTTGGTTCTGTTTCACCTTGAGGAGGGGCGCCTTTGATTTGCACCGTTCGCTACGGCCTCGCTTCGCTCGGCCTGCTCGGGTGCCCGGCGCTCCTCAGGGTGAGCGGATGGGGGCTTAGGCCTTAGGCGGCCTTCTTCTTGGAAGCGCCGGCGTCGGTGAGAACGCCCATGATGTCGCTCTCCTTCATGATCAACAGCTCCTGGCCATCGATCTTGACCTCGGTGCCCGACCACTTGCCGAACAGCACGCGGTCGCCGACCTGGATGTCGATCGGGATCAGCTTGCCGCTCTCGTCGCGGCCACCGGGGCCGACGGCGATGACTTCGCCCTGCGAGGGCTTTTCCTTGGCAGTGTCGGGAATGATGATGCCGCCTGCGGTCTTCTCTTCGGCGTCGATGCGCTTAACCACGACGCGGTCGTGAAGCGGACGGAATTTCATGCAGTCCTCCTAAGATCTTGCAAGTGTTTGGAATTTTGGAGTGTTAGCAGTCTCTGCCAGCGAGTGCCAGCCCGAGCAGAATTGATTTAAGGCAGAGTTTTGGGGCGGGCAAGGGCTTCTAGCAGAAAAATTGGCACTCCGATGGCCGCCCTGCCAAATCTTGTCAGAGATCGTTAATGCTGCCGCCCCGCAGACACGGCAGCTAATCCGCGGTCCCATATCCGTATTAGCACGTGCGGTAAGCTGCTGCTAATGCGTGAATTTTCAACAACTCGTTAACCATTTGGGCTTGTGATGAGTTGGTTCACTGCGTCACATTTTGATCATGTGAGCGCATCTCCGCCGGGGTGGCTCCGGCAGGTAGCTACCACCGTAAAATGCGCTCCAGCAATGGAGGTTAGCATGGTGTCGCGGGTTGGGGCGGTTTCCGAAGACTTCCGGAAACTCGCGTTGGGCTACGGGCTGACGACGGCAGAGATCCTTTATCGGATGCCGGATCATCCCTCGCTGCTGCAGACTTACGTTTGGCAGAACTACGATCTGTTTCCGAAATTCCCGGCACTGCAGGATTTCCTGCGCTTCTGGCAAATGACGCTCGAGGGACCGCTCTATTCGGTCCGCGTCGCACATTCCAAGCTGATCAAGCCCGCGGAACTGCGCGCCGTCGACGGCGTGTTCCGCCTGCATTGATCCGCCTTCGCTCTACGCGCTTCGGAGCGACAAGTCCGCCTGGATTGTAGATTCGTAGGGTGGGCAAAGGCGCGAAGCGCCGTGCCCACCACCCTTTTCGCGAGCTTGTTGGTGGCGGGCACGCTTCCGCCTTCGTTCGTTGAGCTACGGCGGACGCGGTCGCTTTGCCCACCCTGCACATGTTATTCGTGTTAGGCTTTGCTCTCCAAACCTAGGGGAGAGCAACATGGCCAAGAAGAAATCCAAGAAGCCGGCCTCGCGCGCCGCGAGCAAAAAGGCCGCACAGAAGAAATCGCCGGCAGGCAAAGTTGCCGCCAAATCCACCGCGCGGCGGAAGCTGAAGACCAAGGGCAGGGCGGAAGCGCCGGCCAGGCGCGCGCGGCCGAAGCAGAGCGTCGCCATCAGCCACTACCGCGACGAAGACTTCAAGGCTGACGGGCTTCGCGCCTACGCGAAATATCGCGACCTCGGCATTGCGGACGCCACCCATGGCCTGGCCCGTGCGCATGTGATCCGGCTGGTCGGGCCGTGCAATCCGGACGAAGTCTCCAAGCTGCACTACCACGACGTCGAATTCCAGATGGTCTACGTGCTCAAGGGCTGGGTGAAGACCTACATGGAAGGCATTGGCGAGACGATGTTCCAGGTCGGCAGCGCCTGGACTCAGCCGCCAAAAATCCGGCATCTGATCATGGATTATTCCGACGACGCCGAGGTGCTCGAAATCATCCTGCCGGCGGATTTCGAGACGAAGGAATTGACCTCCTGATTGCTCTCGTCATTCCGGGATGCGTGCGAAGCACGCAGGCCCGGAATCCATAACCACAGAATTTGGTTGTGACACGAGCAGTCGGTTCCAGCCGTCTCACGTACAGAAGCCTGGGGTTATGGATTCCGGGCTCGCGCCAAGGGGCGCGCCCCGGAACGACGACGTCAGTGGTGTCGTCACGTCAGCACCCCCACGATCGCGCCGATCAGGCAGGTCGTCAATGTGCCCGAGACGATCGACTTCAGGCCGAGCGCATTGATCTCGTCGCGCCGCGTCGGCGCCATGGTGCCGAGGCCGCCGATCATGATGCCGAGGCTGCCGAAATTGGCAAAGCCGCACATCGCGTAGAGCATGATCAGTTTGGAGCGCGGATCGAGCGCATCAGGCGCAAGCTTTGAGAGATCGACATAAGCGATCAGCTCGTTCAGCACGGTCTTGGTGCCCATCAGGCTGCCGGCGGTGACGGCCTGCGGCCAGGGCAGGCCCATCAGCCAGCACACCGGCGCCATTATGGTACCCAGCACCCGCTGCAGCGAGATTTTTGCGCCGCCGACCTCCGGCAGCAGGCCGATGATGGCATTGGCGAGATAAACCAGCGCCACCAGCACGATCAGCATCGCAACGATATTGAGCAGGAGCTCGAGTCCTGCGGACGTGCCTTGCACGATCGCGTCCATGGTGCTGGCGGCTTTCATCTCGGGATCATCGAGCGCGCCGCCGGTGCGCTGGTCCTTCGTCTCCGGCACCATGATCAGGCTCACCAGGATCGCAGCCGGCGCGCCCAGCACGGAGGCGATCACGAAATGCGCCGCCGCATCGGGAATGAGCGGCGCCAGCAGCGTCGCATATAGCACCAGCACGGTGCCGGCGATGCCCGCCATGCCGCCGGTCATCACCAGGAACAACTCGCTGCGCGTCATCTGCGACAGATAAGGCCGCACGAACAGCGGCGATTCGACCATGCCGAGGAAGATGTTGGCCGCGGTGGAGAGACCTACCGCGCCGCCGACGCCAAGCGTGCGTTCGAGCAGCCACGCCATGCCACGCACGATCGGCGGCAACACGCGCCAATAGAACAGCAGCGTGGTCAGCACGCTCATGACCAGCACGATCGGCAGCGCCTGGAAGGCCAATATGAAATCCGCGCCAGGCGCCTTCAGGTCGAACGGCAGCGCGCCGCCGCCAACATAGCCGAACACGAACGAGGTGCCGGCACGCGAGGCGGCCGCGATCGTGCCGACCGCATCGTTGATGGCGCCAAAGGCGTTCGCGACGACCGGAAGCTTGATCAGGATCACGGCGGTGACGAGCGTCACCAGCAGTCCGATCGCCGCCTGCCTCAGGGACACCGCGCCGCGGTTCTCGCCGAATGCCCAGGCGAGCAAGAGCAGGGCGACGATGCCGAATGCCGATTGCAGTTGAAGCATGAATCCTCCGCGAGCGCCGCGCCGAGTATGGCAGCGGCCGCCGGCCAAGCGCAATGCCGTGATGCCCCGATGGGCGTTGACACGAGGCTTTCGCTCGGCCACCGATCGCGCATGTCATCGCTCGCAACGGCCGGCGCGGGCGCTCTGCTCCGGCAGCCCTCCCTGATCTTCTTCCTGCTATCGCGCAGCCTGTCGCGGTTCTCGACCCAGATCGGCGCGGTCGCGATCGGTTGGCAAATCTATGATCTCTCCGGCAGCGCCTTCGCGCTCGGCATGGTCGGGCTGGTGCAGTTTCTCCCCACCGCGCTGCTCGTTTTGGTCGCGGGCCATGCGGCCGACCGATTCGAGCGCAAGCGCGTGGTGCAGGTCTGCCAGATCATTGAAGCGGCAACCGCGCTGTTTCTCGGCTGGGGCTCCTATGCCGGCTGGCTCAACGAGGTGCATATCTTCATCGCGACCTTCGTGCTGGGCACGACGGGCGCGTTCGAGAGCCCGGCGACCGCCGCGCTACTGCCGCTGATCGCGCCGCAGGGAACGCTGCAGCGCGCGACCGCGCTATCGAGCGGCGCCATTCAGATTGCGACCATCACCGGGCCGGCGCTCGGCGGGCTCGCCTATGCGGTCGCGCCCGGGCTGCCCTATGGCATCATGGTGCTGTTTTGGCTGCTTGCGGTGCTGCTCACCGGCGCGATCCGTGTGATCGCGCAAGCGCCGGCGACGGGCTCGGCCTCGGCCGGCGACGTCTTTGCCGGCGTGAGGTTCATCCGGAGCAATCCGGCGATTCTCGGCACGATCTCGCTCGATCTGTTCGCGGTGCTGTTCGGCGGCGTGGTGGCGCTATTGCCGATCTATGCGCGCGACATCCTCGAGGCCGGGCCGTTCGGTCTCGGCGTGCTGCGCGCCTCGCCCGCGATCGGCGCGCTCCTGATGACGACGATTCTTGCGCGCCACACCATCAACCGCCGCGTCGGATTACGCATGTTCCAGGCGGTGATCGTGTTCGGCGCTGCGACGGTGGTGTTTTCGCTGTCGCACTGGATGTGGTTGTCGATGCTGGCGCTCGCTGTCCTTGGCGCCGCCGACACCGTGAGCGTGGTGATCCGCTTCTCGCTGGTGCAACTGCGCACGCCGAACGAGATGCGCGGCCGCGTCGGTGCGGTGAATTTCCTCTTCATCAACGCATCCAACCAGCTCGGCCAGTTCGAGAGCGGCGTGACCGCGGCGCTGTTCGGCGCCATGCCGGCTGCCGTGCTCGGCGGCGTCGCCACGATTGCCATTGCGTTGATCTGGATGAAGCTGTTTCCCTCGCTGCGCGAGGTCGAGAAGCTGGAGTGACTATTCGGCAGGCTGCGCGGCGACGGCTGTAGCGGGCTTAAACAGCTTTTGCAGCAGATAGCCGGCAAAGGCCGGCGCGATGAATCCGGGTCCGGGCAGTTGCAGGTTGCCGAACAGGAGCTGCAGCGCCGGGGTCCAGAACACGAGTTGCGCCAGCCGCCGACCGAGATCATCGAGCTTCTCTTCCGCGATCAGCGCAACTGCAGCGAAGGTGAGCGGCAACAGATCATAGGCGCCCATATAGGGTGAGGCGGACACGCCGCAGGCAAAGAACAGCGTCTGCAACAGCTGCGGATCGGCATCGCGCCGAAAGCGGAATGCGAGCGAGACCGCGGCGACGCCAGCGAGCGTGAAGACGTACTGGATCATCTCGCCGATGTGGTTGCCGACCACGCCGCGGATATTCATGAAGATCGAGGGCTGGAACGGCATCGCGGTGCCTGCGGAATCCTGCAGCACCTCGCGCTGCAGCGGCAGCGCCTTCACGATGTAATCGTGCCAGCTCGCGATGTCGCCGATCGCGACGCTGGCGGCGAGCAGCGCAATCGTCGTCGCTGCGGCCGCGAAAAATACTTTCCATCGTCCCGAGGCGATCAGCGCGAACGGAAAGAGAAAGCCGAGCTGCGGCTTGACCGTGAGCATGCCGATCAGCACGCCCGAGATGATCGGCTGCCTGTCGAGGAGCGCGAAGATCGCGAGCAGCGCGGCGGTGGTGATGAACGAGCTCTGGCCTGAGAGCACGCACATCAGCGCCGCAGGCGAGACCAGCACGACCACGAGCGTGCGGAGGTCCTTGACCTCGCGCCGGCCGGCGAGAGTGAAGGCGAGCAGGCTCACCACAAACCAGGCTAACAGCGCCGGGAAATAGCTGAGCAGTCCGAATGGCGCCATCACCACCAGCGCGGTCGGCGGGTTCGGCCAGTTCTGGCCGGGATAGCCGGGCCCGAGCAGATGCGCGAGCGTGTCGTTGTAGGTAGCAATATCGTAGTAGCGCGCCGGGTCGGGCTCGAAGGCGGCGACGCCATACATCCATAAATTCAGGAAATCGCGCCCGACTATCAGAGTCGCCTTGTCGCGCGGAAACGCGCCCGTCCAGTTGGTCGTGAGGAGGTAGCTCATCAACGTCAGCAGAAACAGGGCGCCGCCAAGCAAGAGCAGCGCGCGCAAAAATTCCGCGTTGGCGGGCTCGCGCATGTCGGGCGCCAGGCTTTGCAGGAAGCGGCGCAAGCCGTTCGTCGCTCCGGCAGGCTGGGAGGTTGAGTCTGGCATGGTGAGTCCGCGCGGCTTTTCGCACCCAAAGCGAGCTTAGGGAGTGCGAATTAAGATATTCTTAGGGGGAACGCCGCAAAGCTTCAGGAGTCTGTGCCCTGAACGCGCGTCATTTCATGAGCCACGGCACGGCAGCGGGCTTCTCCATGAATTGCGTCGTCATCCCAGCGTACCGCGCGGCCGGCACCATCCTGCCGGTGATCGCCGGCATCGGCCCGGAAATCGCGCTGATCGTCGTGGTCGATGACGGTTGCCCCGAAGGCACCGGCGTCATGGTCGCCAACCGCTGCGGCGACCCGCGCGTCGTGACGCTGATGCACGACAAGAACCAGGGCGTCGGCGGCGCCTTCCTCACAGGCATGCGGTACGCGATCGGGCGCGGCGCCGACATCATCGTCAAGGTCGATGCCGATGGCCAGATGAACCCGGCGCAGGTGCCGGCACTGATCCACACCATCGCGAGCGGGCAAGCCGATTACGTCAAGGGCGACCGCTTCTTCTTCCTCACCAACGCGGCATCGATGCCGCCGGTACGACGCTTCGGCAATCTCGTGCTGTCGTTCCTGGCCAAACTATCGAGCGGCTACTGGACCATCATGGATCCGACCAACGGCTTCTTCGCGATCCATGCCCGCGTCGCCGAATTGCTCGACGACGAGCGGATCGCAAAGCGCTTCTTCTTCGAGACAGACCTGCTGTTCCATCTCGGCCTGATCCGCGCCAAGGTCGTGGAATTTCCGATGCGCGCCTCCTATGGCAACGAGGTCTCGAACCTGCGGGTGTCGCATCAGCTCGGGCCGTTCCTGGCCGGGCACTTGCGCAACACCACGCGCCGTGTCCTCTATCGCTATTTCTTCCGCGATTTCTCGCTGGCCTCGCTGCAGCTCGTCGCCGGCAGCGCGCTGTTTCTCTTCGGCCTGGTGTTTGGCCTCTATCATTGGTGGGCGGCGCCGCCCGACCAATTAGTGCCAACCGGCACCATCATGATCGCGGCGCTGACGTTCCTGATCGGCTTCCAGCTCGTGCTGTCGTTCCTCAACTACGACATCAGCGCCAGCCCGCGCGAGCCGCTGCATCCGTTCCTGGGGAAGGGTTGGCAAGCGACAGCGGACGCGTCGGAAAAGACGGGCGTTGCAGAAGGCAACGGCGAGCAGGCTGAAGCAGCGCGCCGCAAGGCTTGAGCCTTAGCCGCGTCCCACGAACGGCATCTTCGATGCCATCACCGTCATGAACAGCACGTTGGCGTCCAGCGGCAGCGTCGCCATGTAGGCCACGGCATCGCCGACCGCCTTCGCGTCCATGCGCGGCTCGTGCTTCATCGTGCCATCAGGCTGCATCACGCCGGGACCGTCGACCATACGATCGGTCATGGGGGTTGCGGCATTGCCGATATCGATCTGTCCGACCGCGATGTCATACTTGCGGCCGTCGAGATTGCACGACTTGGTCAGGCCCGTGATAGCGTGCTTGGTTGAGGTATAGGCCGAGGAGTACGGCCGCGGCGCATGCGCCGAGATCGAGCCGTTATTGATGATCCGGCCGCCGCGCGGGTTCTGGTCCTTCATGATGCGGAAGGCGTGCTGCGTGCACAGGAATGGCCCGGTGAGATTGGTGTTCACGACCGCCTGCCATTGCGCCAGCGGCAGGTCCTCGAAATTCACGGGCGGGGCGCCCATGCCGGCATTGTTGAAGAGCACGTCGAGCCGGCCATAGGTGTCCTGCACCCTCTTGAACAGCGCGGCGATCGATTCCGGATTGGTCATGTCGGCGGTGACGGGCAGGCTCTTGCCGATATTGTCGCCGAGCTTGGCGGTCTCCTCCAGCATCTCCTTGCGGCGGCCGGCGAGCACCACGGTGAAGCCGGCCTTCATCAGTGCGAGCGACGCCGCGCGTCCGACGCCGGTGCCGGCACCGGTCACAACGGCGATCTTGTTGGTTCCGTCGGTCATGGTTTCCTCACTTCTTACTTTTTTGCTTCCGCTTCGGATTTGTAGGGCGGACGGGGAATGTTCTGATGCGCCGCGCGCAGCGCCGCCGACCAGCGCGAGCGGAGATCGTGGAAATAGGGCTCGCCGGCCTCGATGCGGTGATTGAGATCGGCCTCGCAGGTGTCTGCGCGCACCACCAGCACGTCGATCGGAAGTCCAACGCCGAGATTGGAACGCATGGTCGAGTCCATCGAGATCAGGCCGGTCTTCAGCGCGTCGTAAAGCTCGACGTCGTAATGCATGGCGCGGTCGAGCACCGGCTTGCCATATTTGTGCTCGCCGATCTGCAAATAGGGCGTGTCGGTGGTGCATTCGATGAAGTTGCCGGCGGTATAGACCATGAAGAGCCGCATTCGCGCGCCCTTGATCTGACCACCGAACAGAAAGGAGACGTCGAAGCTCACATCTTCGGATTTCAGCGCCGGTCCCTCGGTCGCATGCACGGCGCGGATGGCGCGGCCGATGCGCTGCGCGGCCTGGAACATTGTCGGCGCGTTCATCAGCGTCTCGACATCGCCGGTGTCGGGATCTTCCATGCCTTCGGTCAGGATCGACAGCACCGATTGGCTGATCGCGAGATTGCCGGCGCTCGCGATCGCCATGATGCGATCCCCGGGCTTACTGAAGATATGGAGCTTGCGGAAGGTCGAGATGTTGTCGAGGCCGGCATTGGTGCGGGTGTCGGCGATCATGACGAGCCCGTCCCGTACCAGAATCCCGCAACAATAGGTCATTTCAGCGATCCCCAACGCAACGCCGTGCGCGGGATTTCTAGCCAATTTCAGCGCACGGTCCAACCCCAATTCCCGTATGGCGGCGGCGCTGCGAAGCGCGTACCCACCACTGCCATCACGCACGATCACGGTGGGCACGGCGCGAAGAGCGCTTGGACAAATACCTTCCGTCGTCATTCCGGGGCGCGACGAAGTCGCGAGCCCGGAATCCATAACCCCAGTCCGTGGTTATGGATTCCGGGGTCTGCGTGCTTCGCACGCATTCCGGAATGACGATGCCGATAGAGTCTTACGACCAGGCTACGACTGGCTCTGCCACTGCGACTGCCCGGGCCGCCCGGCCTGATCGACCCTGACCGACACCGTCAGCGTCTCCGCGCCACCGCCATAGCGCGTGCCGCGCACGGGGGCGGCGCCGAGATAGTCGAGGCCGATAGCGACGCGGGCGTGGGCCTCCGTGGTGCAGATGCAGTTCGCCGGATCGAAGCCGACCCAGCCGAGATCGGGCACACAGGCTTCCGCCCAGGCATGTCCCGCGGCCTGGTTGATAGTGCCGTCGGAGCGCAGGAAGTGACCGGAGACGAAGCGCGCCGGCACGCCGCCGGAGCGGGCGCAGGCGATGAAGATGTGGGCGTAGTCCTGGCACACGCCGCGCTTGAGGCCGAAGGCTTCGACCGCCGACGTGCCGCTGTTGGTCGGGTCCTCGTCGAAGGTCATGTGCTCGTTGACCTGCGTCATCAGCGTATGCAGGAAGCCCAGCGTGTCTTCCTCGGATTCGGCGCGGAGCTGGCGCGCAAACGCCGCCATCGCCGGATTGACCGTGGTCAGCGGCGTCGGTCGCAGAAACAGGCTCGGCGGGAAGCGCTCGTCGGTGCCGCGCAGCACGCCGCCAGTGTCGTGCGTCTCGATCAGCCCGCCGACCGTGATGGTGAGGTCCTCGATCGCTCCGTGCGTCATCACGTGCGTGACGTTGCCAAAGGCGTCCTCATGCATGGCCAGACGCGAGTCGGCCGAGACGTCGATCTGCCATTCGGCGACATATTGGCCGTCGTGACTGCCCGGCGTCATCCGCAGGATCTGGATGACACCAGTCGCCGCCGGCTCGTAGCAGTAGGTGGTGGAGTGAGAAATTCGCAGGCGCATGGCGTGTCAACTCGTCGTCATTCCGGGGCGATGCGAAGCATCGAACCCGGAATCTCGAGATTCCGGGTCTGGCGCTCACGCGCCATCCCGGAATGACGGCATTTAATGGTCCGGCACCTCTCCATCAAATCAAATACTGCCTCGTGATGATTTCGCCGAGCCGCGAATTATCCGCGATGAACTCCTGGATGAACTCGTGCACGCCGTGCTGGAAGATGTCGTTCATGTTCGAATGCTCGAGCCGGTTGCGGATGCCGCGGGCGTGGCGCTGCGCCGGGCCCTGGCGGCCATAGGCGACGCCGATCTGGTCGAGGTTGCGCACGAGATTACCGTAGCAGCTTGCAAGCGAGCGCGGCAGCGAATCGTTGAGGATGAGCAGATCCGCGATCAGCCAGGGTTTCAGCGTTTCGCGGTAGACCCAGTGATAGGCCGTCTGCGCCGAGACCGAGCGCAGGATCGAGCTCCACTGGTAGAAATCGAGCGGGCCGCCGACGTGCTCCTCTTCGGGCAGCAGCACGTGATATTTGACGTCAAGGATGCGCGCGGTGTTGTCCGCGCGCTCCAGATGCACGCCCAGCCGCGAGAACCAGTAGGCATCGTTGCGCAGCATGGTCCGGTAGGCCGAGCCGTCGAAGCGGAGCGAAGCCTCCTGCACGAAGCGCAGGAAATTTGCCAGCTCCTCGCGGGTCGACGCCCCCTTGCTCCAGACCTCCTGCAGCTCCAGCCAGGCGCCGTTGATGGTGTCCCACATCTCGCTGGTCAGTGCGGTGCGCACCGAGCGGGAGTTGAGCCGCGCGGCCTCGATGCAGTTGCGGATCGAGGAGGAGTTTTCGTGCGAGAACGACAGATATTCGACGACGTTCTGCTCGTTGGCTTCTTTGTAGGCCGCAAAGAAGCTGTCGCTGACGCCTGCGGTGAGCAACGCCGATTCCCACTCGTTGGTCTTGCCGATATAGGCGGCGGGTAGCGCCGTGACGCGCAAGGTCGCATCGATCGTGCGCGCGATATATTCGGCCCGCTCGACATAGCGGGCGAGCCAATAGAGGTTTTCGGCGGTGCGCGACAGCATGCGGGGCTTACTCGTCCAAAATCCAGGTGTCCTTGGTGCCGCCGCCTTGGCTCGAATTGACCACGAGCGAGCCTTCCTTCAGCGCCACGCGCGTCAGCCCGCCCGGCACGATGGTGGTGAGTTTGCTCCCCGTCAGCACGAAGGGGCGCAGATCGACGTGCCGCGGGGCGAGGCCCGACGCGGTGCAGGTCGGACAGGTCGAGAGCGCGAGCGTCGGCTGCGCAATGAAACCCTCGGGCTCGCGCTTCAGCTTGTCGCGGAACGCCTCGATCGTCGCCTTCGTCGCCGCAGGGCCGATCAGCATGCCGTAGCCGCCCGAGCCGTGCACCTCCTTGACCACGAGGTCCGAGAGATTGTCGAGCACATAGGAGAGATCTTTCGGTTCCCGGCAACGCCAGGTCGGCACGTTCTTCAGGATCGGCTCCTCGCCGAGATAGAATTTCACGACGTCCGGCATGTAGGAATAGATCGCCTTGTCGTCGGCAATGCCGGTGCCGACGGCGTTTGCAAGCGTGATGTTACCGGCCGCATAGGCCGACATCAGGCCGGGGACGCCCAGCACGGAATCCGGGCGGAAGGTGAGGGGATCGAGGAAGTCGTCGTCTACGCGGCGGTAGATGACGTCGACCCGCTTCAGCCCCTCGGTGGTGCGCATGAACACCTCTTCGTTCTTGACGATGAGGTCTCTCCCTTCGACGAGCTCGATGCCGAGCTTGTCGGCGAGGAAGGAATGCTCGTAATAGGCGGAGTTGTACACGCCGGGGGTGAGGAGGGCCACCGTCGGCTCGGCCGAGGCGCCGCCAGGTGCCACCGATCGAAGGGCCGCGAGCAATTCATCCGGATAACGCTCGACCGGCGCGACGCGGTGGCGGGCGAACAGGTCCGGAAACAGCCGCATCATGATCTCGCGGTTTTCCAGCATGTAGGATACGCCGGACGGCGTTCGCGCATTGTCCTCCAGCACGATGAAGTCGTTGGCGTCGACCCGGACGATGTCGATCCCGGCGATGTGGACATAGACGTCGTGCGGCACGCTCTGGCCGTTCATCTCCGGCCGGAACACCGGGTTCTGGAAGATCAGATCTTCCGGCACTATTCCGGCGCGGAGAATGTCGCGGCCATGGTAGATGTCGCGCAGGAACATGTTGAGCGCTCTCACGCGCTGGCGCAGGCCCTTTTCCAGGATGCCCCATTCCCTGCCGGAGAGGATGCGGGGGATGACATCGAACGGGATCAGCCGTTCCTGGGCCTCGGCGTCGCCATAGACGGCGAAGGTGATGCCGATCCGGCGGAACAAGAGCTCGGCTTCCTGGCGGCGATAGTCGAGGGCCTCCGGAGGCGTCTCCTTGAGCCAGCGGGAGAGCTCGGAATAGGCCGCGCGGAGGTCGCCCCCGGGACCGTTCATCTCATCGAACGCAACTGCCATAGAACCCGATGCTTGTTGGGGTCACGCGCAACACTGCATGACCTGACGGGGTGGTAGCAAGGCCCGGGCCAGCACGATATGCAACGTCAAGCGGCATTTGGTCTTGATGGCGGCGGGCTTGCCTGAAAAAATGGCTGCAAGGTGCTTATTTCGGCAGCAAACCCCCGTGACTTCAAGAGGTTGCCCCGGCAAGTTCGAGAACGTCGGCAGGGGAAAACGGGAAGGCTTAGGGAGTGGTCATGAGCGAGATCGTCACCGCGGGGATATTGGTGATCGGCGACGAGATCCTGTCCGGGCGGACCAAGGACAAGAATATCGGCTTCATCGCGGAATACCTCACCAATATCGGGATCGACCTGAAGGAGGTCAGGATCGTCGCCGATGAGGAAGCGGACATCATCGCCGCGCTGGACGCGCTGCGCAGCCGCTACACCTACGTCTTCACCACCGGCGGCATCGGCCCAACCCATGACGACATCACGGCCGACAGCGTGGCCAAGGCGTTTGGGGTTGGCATCGACCACCATCCGGAAGTCGTGGCGCGATTCAGGGAGCGCTGGAGCGGGCAGGATCTGAATGAGGCGCGGCTGCGCATGGCGCGCATCCCCGACGGAGCCGAGCTGATCCAGAGCGCGACCATTCTGGCGCCCGGCTTCAAGATCGGCAATGTGATCGTGATGGCGGGCGTGCCGGCGATCATGCAGGCGATGATGGACATCGTGGCGCCGAAGCTGAAATCGGGCGTCAAGATGCTGTCGGAATCGGTCCGGGCCAATGCCAGGGAAGGCGACATCGGCGGACCCTTGCGGACCATCGCCAACTCCCATCCCGACACCATCATCGGCAGCTATCCCTTTCTCGACGAGAACCAGAAGCCGAACACCAATCTCGTGGTGCGCTCGCGCGACCCGGACAAGCTCACCGCCGCCATGAACGCGGTGAAGGAGATGCTGGCGGGATTGAATGTAGCGCGCTAGCGATTGGCTTGGCGAACAAACGGAAGCGACATGGACAAGAATGCAGACCTGATCGCGCAGGAGCGGGCCGGAAAGGCATTTCCGGTCTCCTGGGATCAGTTTCATCGGGATTGCCGGGCGCTGACCTGGCGGCTCAACGAGGTCGGCCCGTTCCGGGCGGTCATTGCCATTACCCGCGGCGGGCTGGTGCCGGCGGCGATCGTGGCGCGCGAGCTCGGTATCCGCACCATCGATACCGTCTGCATCGCGAGCTACGACCACACCAAGCAGGGCGAGTTGAGTGTGCTGAAGGGTGTTTCGGAGGAGGTGGCAAAGCTCGGCGGCGGCACCGGCAAGGGATTGCTGATTGTCGATGACCTCGTCGACACCGGCAAGACCGGGCGGCTGGTGCGGAAACTGCTGCCGGACGCCCATTTCGCCACCGTCTACGCCAAGCCGAAGGGCCGGCCGCTGGTCGATACCTTCATCACCGAAGTGTCGCAGGACACCTGGATCCATTTCCCCTGGGACACCGCGCTGTCCTTTGCGCCGCCGCTGCGGGAGTGATCGTTCTTCACCTCGCCCCGCTTGCGGGGAGAGGTCGACTTGCGAAGCAAGTCGGGTGAGGGGACTCTCCACGAGTCCGTCTCTCACCGAGTTTGCCGAAGCAGCCCCTCACCCCAACCCTCTCCGCGCAAGGGCGGGGAGAGGGGGAAGGAAAGCGATGCCCCTGCAAAACCGCGTCACGCCGACGGGAAACATCATCGCCACGCCGCATCGCGGCCTGTTCACTGGCAACCGCGGCATCATCCATGACCCCGCCACCAGGACGCTCCTGAAAAAGCGCTGGTCGACGCCGGCTTGGCTCACCTGCGTGCTGGAATTTCGCGGGCAGCGGCGCAAGGTGATGGGCGGGCGGAGCTGGACCGAGCTGTTCTTTCTCGATGAAGCGACAGCCTTCGCCGCCGGCCATCGCCCCTGCTTCTTCTGCCGCCGTGACGACGCCAACCGCTTTCGCGCGGCATGGGAAGCCGGCAACTGCCGCGGAGACGTGCTCGCGTCCGAGATAGATGCAGTGCTGCATCATGAGCGGCTCGCCAGCGGCAAGACGCTGCATCCGCTGCCGATGACAATCGAGAAGCTGCCCGACGGCGCCATGGTGCAGGACGGCGAGGACAGCTTCCTGATCACGCAGGGCAGAGCATTGAAATGGTCGCCGGCCGGCTATACCGCGGCTGAGCGCGCGCTCGATCACGCGATGCTGCTGACGCCGCCGTCCACGGTGCGCGCGTTTGCAGCCGGCTATCGGCCGGTGCTGCATCCAAGTGTTGGTCTGTAAGCTCGCCCACTGATGCCTCGTAGCCCGCGTGAGCGACAGCGATACGCGGGATAGTCCCGCATGGCGCTTCGCTTATGCGGGCTACGAGGTCACTTCATCGCGTGGCCGTTCTCATCCACGCTCATGCGGGAGTCACGCAGCGTCCATTCCTTGATGATCTGCCGGCATTTTTGCAGTTGGGCGTCGTCCGGCGCGGTTGAGCCCTTGCCTTGCGGCTGGGCGGTGCGATCCACCATGGCCTTGCAGGCATTGAGTTGGTCGCGCTCGCCCGGGCGCGCGACTGCCGCCGTCGTAGCTAGAACAAGCGCGATCGGCAGAACGCGCAACGCGTCAAATGACCTCATGCGAGCTTCTGCCGCGCGAGCTTGGCGCCTTCGCCGAGCGCCAGCAGTTTCGCTTCGGCGATCTCGCGCCGCATTGGCGCCATGCCGCAATTGGTGGTCGCGACGATATTGGCCTTCGGCACGAATTTCGCGACGTCCTCGATCACCTTGACGACGTCCTCCGCGGTCTCGACGGTGTCGCTTGCAACATCGATGACGCCGGCCTGCACCACCTTGTTCGGCAGAAGCCCGAGCAATTCCAGCGGTACCTTGGAATTGCGGCATTCGATCGCGACCTGCTGGATCGCGCTCTTGTCGATCGAGGGGAATGTCTCTTCATATTGCCGCCATTCGCCGCCCAGCGTCTTTTTCCAGTCCGTATTGGCCTTGATGCCGTAGCCGTAGCAGATGTGCACGGCGGTGGCGCAGAACAGCCCTTCGGCTGCGCGCTCGAGCGCCTTGATGCCCCAGTCGCGGACCTGATCCATGTAGACGTTGAAGGCGGGCTCGTCGAACTGGATCACGTCGACGCCGTCGGCCTGCAGCGCCTTGGCCTCTTCGTTGAGAAGCTCGGCGAAGGCGAACGCCATCTTGATGCGGTCGCCATAATACTTGTCGGCGATGGTATCGATGATGGTCATCGGGCCGGGCAGGGTGAACTTCACCTTCTTCGTCGTGTGGGTGCGGGCGACGCGAGCTTCATCGGCATGGACGCGGCCCTTGAGTTGCAACGGCGCCACCACCTGCGGCACCATCGCCTTGTAGCGGTCGGCGCGGATTCCCATCTCGACCTTGTGGGCGAAATCTATGCCCTCGATCTTCTCGAGGAAACCATGCACGAAATGCTGCCGCGCCTGCTCGCCTTCCGTGACGATGTCGATACCGGAATCCTCCTGCAGCTTGACCGCAAGCAGCGTCGCATCGCGCTTGGCGCGTGCCAGCTCCGCGCCGGAGGATTTCCACGGCGCCCACAGCGTATTGGGTTCGGCCAGCCATTCCGGCTTCGGCAGCGAGCCCGCGATGGTGGTTGGAAACAGCATGAGGGCCTCCCGGCTAGTTCTGATTGAGCGCCTGTCTGCCATGTCCTATGCTTGAGGTACAGAACAACAAAAGTCTTTGTGATGGGGAATAAGGGGCCGATGATTGGCCTTGTACCGGCGCGAACGGGCTGGGCCGGAGGGCCGGTCTCCGTCATTGCGAGCCAACGGGTCCGCGCGCAGCGCGGCCCGATGACAGGCTCCGCGAAGCAATCCAGGATGTTCCCGCGGAGATAGTCTGGATTGCTTCGTCGCTTCGCTCCTCGCAATGACGTAAAGCCACAAGCTAGAACACTGGAAACAAGGAAACGCCATGATCGAGTTTTTCTTCGACTGCTCCAGCCCCTGGACCTATCTCGCCTTTCATAACATCCAGCCGCTGGCGAAAGAGTTCGGCGAGGAGATCATCTGGCGGCCGATCCTGGTCGGCGGCATCTTCAACACCATCAACCCGAGCGTCTACGCCACGCGGGATAATCCGGTGCCCGCGAAACTCGCCTACCAGAAAAAGGACATGGCGGACTGGGCTCGCTCGGCCGGCCTTGCCATCAAGATGAGGCCCACCGTGTTTCCGGTGAACAGCGTGAAAGCGATGCGCGGCTGCATCTTGCTCGGCAAGGACATGGTTCCGTTCGCGCGCAGCGTGTTCGAGATCTACTGGGGCGAGGATCAGGACATCTCGCAGGACGCGGTGCTGACAGACGTCTGCAAGCGTGTCGGCGTCGATCCGCAAAAGTTCCTTGCCGGCATCACGCAGCAGTCGATCAAGGACCAGCTCAAGGCCAACACCGATGAGGTGATGGCGCGCGGCGGCTTCGGCTCGCCGACGATCTTCATCGACAAGACCGACATGTATTTTGGCAATGATCGCCTGCCGCTGGCGCGCGAAGCGTTGGCGCGGCGGAAGGAGGCTGCTGCCTGATGCCGCGCAAGGTCGTCTGCCGCGAACTCGGCCCGCCTGGCCGGTTGCGGCTGGAAGCGTTCGAACCGGCCGTGCTCGGGCCGGGGCAGGTGCGCGTTGCGATCCGCGCCGCCGGGATCAATTTCCCAGACGTGCTGATGGCGGCGGGCGAATATCAATTGAAGCCGGAGCTGCCGTTTACGCCGGGCATGGAAGCCGCCGGAGATGTCATCGAGGTGAACGTCGCACAAGGGATTGCGGTGGGCGACCGGGTGATCGTCAAGTTCAGGCATGGCGGTTACGCGGACGAGGTCGTGGTCGTGCCGTCGCAACTCGCGCCGCTGCCCTCGACCTTCGACTATGCGGAAGGCGCGACCTTCCTCGCGGCGCACGGCACCGCCTATCACGGGCTGATCGACCGCGGTCACCTGCAACCGGGCGAGGTGCTGCTCGTGCATGGCGCCGGCGGCGGCGTGGGGCTGGCAGCCGTCGAGATCGGCAAGCTCCTCGGCGCCATCGTGATCGCAGCCGCCTCGTCGGAGGAGAAGCTTGCGATCGCCAAGGCGCGGGGCGCCGACCATCTCGTGCTCTATAGCCGCGAGCCGTTTCGCGACGCGGTCAAGCGCATCACCGACGGTCGCGGTGTCGATGTGGTCTATGATCCCGTCGGCGGACAAGTCTTCGAGGAGAGCTTGCGCTGCATCGCCTGGGGGGCGCGGCTCCTGGTGATCGGCTTCACCGGCGGCATCGGGCTCGCGCGCACCAATCTGCTGCTGATCAAGGGCGCGAGCGTGCTCGGCGTTCGCGCCGGTGAAGCGGTGCGGAAGAACCCGGCGCTGGGCGAAGCGCGCATCAGGAAACTCATGGAATGGGCGGAGCAGGGCAGGATCCGCCCCAACGTCTCGCACCGACTGCCGCTGGAGGATTACGCAGCGGCGATGCAGCTTCTGATCGACCGCAAGGCGATCGGGCGCGTGGCGCTGGTGATGGGGTAACCCGTCATTGCGAGCGAAGCGAAGCAATCCATACCGCCTTCTCGGAAACTGTCTGGATCGCTTCGTCGCTTTGCTCCTCGCAATGACGGCGTCATCATTTATATTCCCGCTCCTGCCACCACGGAAAATAATCCGGCATGTCGCTCGAGACCCTGTTCTTGAATTGCGCGGGCCGCTTTTCCAGGAACGACACCACGCCTTCTTTCACGTCATCCGAGCGCCCGCGGGCATAGATGCCACGGCTGTCGATCTTGTGGGCTTCCATCGGATCGTCGGCGCCCATCATGCGCCACATCATCTGCCGGATCAGCGCAACCGACACCGGCGCGGTCTTGTCAGCGATCTCCTTCGCCAGCGCGCGAGCGGTCGGCAGGAGCTGGTCCGGCGGCATCACCTTGCTGACGAGGCGGCCGGCGAGGGCTTCCTGCGCGGGAAAGACGCGACCGGTGTAACACCACTCCAGCGCCTGCGAGATGCCGACGATGCGCGGCAAAAACCAGCTCGAGGCCGCCTCCGGCACGATACCGCGCTGGGAGAACACGAAGCCGAAGCGCGCGGCTTCGCTCGCAATGCGGATATCCATCGCAAGCTGCATGGTGACGCCGATGCCGACCGCAGGCCCGTTCACCGCCGCGATCACGGGCTTCAGGCATTTGAAGATGCGCAGCGTCACCTGCCCACCGCCATCGCGCACCTGCGGGTCGCCGTAATCGACCTTGCCGTTGGCGAGCCGCTTCACCGGCCCACGCCGTGCGTCGCGGTCGAAGGTGTCGGCACCCGAAGAGAGGTCTGCGCCGGCGCAGAAGCCGCGGCCGGCGCCGGTGACGATGATGGCGCGGATGTCGTCGTCCTTGTCGGCCGCATCGAATGCCGCGATCATCTCCCGCTGCATGGTCGCGGTGAAAGCGTTGAGCTTGTCGGGCCGGTTCAGCGTGATGGTGAGGATCTGGTCCTCGACCTCATATTTGATGGTCTCGTAGGCCATGGGCGTTTCCGGGTGATGCTTTTATTTGCTTGTCATTGCCGGGCTTGACCCGGCAATCCATCTTTTTGAGAAGATGGATGCGCGGGTCGAGTCCGCGCATGACGATCGAGGATGTTGCGCTAGTGTTGCTTCTTCGGCGGCGTCGGCCAGGGATGCTGCGCACCGCGCAGGCCTTCGAACGCCTTGGCCAACGCGAGCACGCCGTGATCGTCGAAGCGGCGGCCGATGATCTGTACGCCGATCGGGAAGCCTGCGCTGTCATAGCCGCCATTGATCGACACCGCCGGATTTTCCGACATGTTCCAGGGCACGGTGTAGCCGATGTGCTCGAACGGCTTGTCGGGGTCGTGGATGGGCGAGGCAAGCTCGGCGTTGAACTTCACCACCGGCGACACCGGCGAGATGACGTAGTCGAGGTCGCAGAACAGCTTTGCGGCGGCGGCGCGGATCGCCATGGTGACGTTGAAGCCGCGGATCACCTCGACGCCCGTGAGCTTTGCGCCTTTCTCCCCCCATTGGTGGATATAGGGCAGGACCTTGCCGCGATCGGCCGGCGAGAGTTTCGAAAGATCGTCCCACATCCGCGCGCGCCAGAAATTGTCGAGCCCGTCCAGCATCTCGCGGGTCAGAATGCTGTCGACTTCCGTGACGACGGCGCCCGCAGATTCGAAGGCTTTCGCGGCCTTGACCGTGGTCTCGCGCACCGGTTGCTCCGGCGCTTGTCCCGCGCCGATGTCGAGCATGAGGCCGATGCGGAGCTTGCGCGGCGACTTCTCCAGCGCCTTCCAGTGAATGTCGCTCGGCGGCAGGCTCATGCCGTCGCGACGATCGGGTTTGGAGAGCACGCTCATCATCAGCGCCGCGTCATCGACGGTGCGCGTCATCGGACCGGCGACGCGGCCGACATAGGGCGGATCGATCGGGATGCGCCCGAGGCTCGGCTTCAGCCCAACCAGGCCGCACCAGCATGAAGGCAACCGCACCGAGCCGCCGATATCGGTGCCGAGATGCAACGGACCATAGCCGGCCGCACCCGCTGCTCCTGCGCCGGCGCTGGAGCCGCCGGGATTCTTGGTGAGGTCCCAGGGATTGCGGGTGAGGGGATGGAAGGAGGACAGTCCCGACGACAGCATGCCGTAATCCGGCATCGTGGTCTTGGAGAAGATCACCGCGCCCGACTCGCGCAGCCGCGCCGCCGGCGGCGCATCCTTCTGAGCCGGCACCAGCGGCACGCTGGCCGCGCCGAGCGGCACGGGCTGGTCTTTGGTGGCGATGTTGTCCTTGATCGTCACCGGGACGCCGTCGAGCGCGCCTAACGGCTCGCCGTTCTGCCAGCGGTCGGTCGACGCTTTCGCGGCCTTCCGTGAGCCGACAGGATCGTAAAGGTACAACGCCTTGATGTGTGGCTCCCAGGCAGCGACGTGGGTGATCACATCCTCCAACACCTCCGACGGCGAGAATTGCTTGGCCTTGTAACCGGCGATCAGGTCCGTGGCGGAAAGGTCATGGAGCGAGGTGAGGGCCTCTTTTGTCGCTGTTTTATGCATGGGAACCTACCGGCATGCGGGTTTCGATGATACGGGCGAACATGCTGGCGCCGATCGGCAGGATCTTGTCGTCGAGCACGTAGCCCGGATTGTGCACGGGTACCGAGCCGTCATGGCCGACCCAGAAATAGGCGCCGGGAATGGACTGCATCATGTCGGCAAAGTCCTCGCTGCCCATCTTCGGCTGAGCGCGCGTCATGACCTTGGCCGGATCGACCACGGTCCGCGCGACCTGCTCGACAACGCGCGATTGCTCTTCCTGGTTCACCAGCACGCTGAAAGTATCGCGGATGTCGCATTCGATCTCGCAAGCATAGGCAGCAGCCATGCCGGCGCAGATCGCACGCATGCGCCCGCGGATCAGAGCGCGCACCTCGTCGGAGAAGGCGCGTACCGTGCCGCACAACCAGGCTTCGCCCGGGATCACGTTATAGGCCGAGCCCGAATGGATCTGGGTGATGGAGACGACCGCGGCCTGCAGGGGATCGACGTTGCGGCTGACAATGCTCTGCAGCGCCTGTCCCAACGTCATGGCGATGACGACGGCGTCCTTGGAGCGCTCCGGCATTGCACCATGCGCGCCGTAGCCGTGGATCCTGATGTCGAAGAAATCGGCGCCCGCCATGGCCGGTCCCGGCAGGATCGCGATCTCGCCATGATTGAGGTCCGGCGCGTTGTGCAGCCCGTAGACCTCGTCGCACGGGAATTTCTCGAACAGCCCGTCCTTGATCATGGCGCGCGCGCCGCCGAGGCCCTCTTCCGCGGGCTGGAAGATGAAATGCACCGTGCCGTCGAAGTCGCGGGTTTCCGCAAGGTAGCGCGCAGTGCCGAGCAGCATGGTGGTATGGCCGTCATGACCGCAGCCATGGAAGCGGCCGGGAATGGTCGAGCGCCATCTCAGGTTGGTGTTTTCTTCCATCGGCAGCGCATCCATGTCGGCGCGCAAGCCGATGCGCTTGGGCGAGGAGCCCTTGCCCTTGAGCACGCCGACCACGCCGGTGCCCCCGAGGCCACGATGCACCTCGATGCCCCATTGCGTCAGCTTGTCGGCGACGATGCCGGAGGTGCGGACTTCCTCAAAGCCGATCTCCGGATGCGCATGCAGGTCGCGCCGGATTGCGGTGAGTTCATCGGCAAAGGCCTCGATGCGGTCGATGCTGGGCATGTTTCCTTATCCGGTTGAGCGTGACTTGGTTTGGGGAATGAAGGCGGGGCCGTTCGGCTTGATGCGAATGCCCCGCTTCAGCCGCGTCCAGGGCAGTGAAGCAGTATCGGCTGGCATCGCGCCAGGCGCGGCGCAGATCAGAAGCTTTTCGGCCATCGGCTCGAAATCGGCGCGGAAATGCACCGAGCTCTTGTTGACGAGGATCGCCTGCTCGATCGGCTCGATGCCGACAAAGCGGTACATCGCCTGGTCCGCAAGCTGGGCCTTGTGGGAGGCGACGACCACGCGGACGTCGCCGATACGCAGGCAGGCGGACGGTCCCATTTGCATCGTCCGGCCGCCATAGTAGGGGCCAGGCGCGAGGAAATTTCCGTCGGACAGCCTTTCGACGACGAACGTCGCTTCATAAGGTGCGTCGCCGATGATGCCGGACTTGCCGCCGAGCTTGAGCCGCACGCTTGCGCCTTCGCCGGCTTCATGCGCGGCTTTCGCCGAGGCCGGATCATAGATCGCGCCGGTTGCGGCGCGCTTCGCGCCGTTGCGCACCAGCGCGCGCAGCATGCCTGTCGTGTCGGAATCGCCGCCGGCGCCGGGATTATCCTGGGTGTCGGCGATGACGACCGGCTTCTTCGCCGATTTAGCAAGCTCCATCGCCAAGCGTACGCCCTCATCGGGCGAATAGATCTTGCCGTCGAAATCGTCCTCGTGGCCTTCGATGATGGCCGTAATTGTGTCCGCCGCGGCGTCCGCGTCGGCCTGTGTCCGGCCATAGGCGAACACGCTCGGCGCGCAATGCTCGAAATCGGCCGCCGGAAAACCCGGCGCAAAGGACAAGGTCGGCAGGGCGTCGCCCTGCAGCGCGGCGAGCTTTTCGTAGATGCCCTTGCAAGGCTGGTCGAAAGTCGCTTGCCAACTGATCGGGATCAGGAACGGCAACTGCCGGAACGCTTTTGCGAGACGCTGCTTCGTCCTCAGGATCAGCGCGAGGTGTCTCGCGCAGGCGCGTCCCGTGTCGGCCATGTCGACATGCGGATAGGTGCGATAGGCGATCAGCGCATCGGCGTGCGCGACCATCTCTGGTGTGACATTGGCGTGCAGGTCGAGGCTCGCGACCAACGGCAAGTCCTTGCCGATCACTTTGCGAACGCGGGCAAGCAACTCGCCTTCGCCATCGTCGAAATGCTCCGTCACCATGGCGCCGTGCAAATCGAGATAGACACCGTCGATCGGCCCGGCTGCGGCGATGCCATCGACCAGCACCTTTGCGATGCGCTCATAGGCGTCTTCGGTGACATGCGCCGATGGCGTAGCGGCCGCGAAGATCGTCGGGATCAGCTCCCAGCCTTCCGGCTCGGCCGCGTCGATAAAGCCGGCGAGCCCGACATTGACGTTGCGTACGACTTTAAGGATATCGCCGCCCAGCACCATCCTCGGCCAACCGCCGCCATGCGTGAAGGCGTCATACGTCGCCTTGGTCGGCGCAAAAGTGTTGGTCTCGTGCAGGAAGCCGCCGACGGCTATGCGGGTCATTGATCCCATCTCGGCAAATCGCATGGAGGTGAAACGTTAGCCCTGCGTCTGCGCAAAGTGCAAGCTGAAGAGCAATGCCGCTTTGCATGGGCTGTCATTGCGAAAACATCGCGGCTATTCACTTCCGTCATTCCGGGCTCGCGCCCAAGGGGCGCGCCCCGGAATGACGAACGATTGGTTAGGCGCTCGCGGCTACGGGACGAAAATTCGCAAAGTCCCAGCCGCGGCCGGGCGCGGCATCGAGCAATGCTTTGGTATAAGCCTGCTTCGGATGCGTCAGCACTTCTGCCGCCGGACCTTGTTCGACCACGCGGCCATGCTGCATCACGGCAACGTCGTCGCAGATTTGCGCCGCGACGCGCAAGTCATGGGTGATGAAGAGGAGCGCAATGCCAAGCCGCTTCTGGATTTCGTCGAACAGTTCCAGCACCTGAGCTTGCACGGAAACATCGAGGGCGGAGACGGCTTCGTCCGCCACCAGCACGTCCGGATCGAGCGCGAGCGCACGCGCAATTGCGATGCGCTGGCGCTGGCCGCCGGAAAATTGATGCGGGTAGCGCGAGATTGCGTCCACGGGCAGGTCGACCAGCTCCAGGAGCTCGCGTGCCTTTGCCAGCGCATCGGCGCGCCGCGTGCCGTAATTGATCGGCCCCTCCGCGATGCTCTCGCCGACGGTGACGCGCGGGTTGAGCGAGCGATAGGGGTCCTGGAACACGATCTGGATGCGCTTGCGGTGCGGTTGCAAGAGCCGGCGCGAGAGGTCGGAGATTTCGCGGCCAGCGAGGCGGACGCCACCGGAGGTCGGGTCGATCAGCCGCACGATGCAGCGCGCCACCGTCGATTTGCCGGAGCCGCTCTCGCCGACGATGCCGAGTGTGCGGCCCTTCTGCAAAGTGAGGGTGACGTCCTTGGCGGCCGCGACCTCGCGCGCTTTGCCGAATAGCGAGCGCTCGCGATAGACCTTGCCGAGCTCAATCGCCTCCAGCACGACGGGCTCGGTTGTTTCCGGGCGCGGCGCGCGCGGTACGAGGCTCGGCACGGAGGCGAGCAGGTTGCGGGTATAGTCCATCGCCGGCGTGCGCAGGATGCTGTCGAGCGAGCCGGTTTCGACCAGGCGGCCGTTGCGCATGACAGCGACGCGGTCGGCGAGCTCGGCAACCACACCCATATCGTGGGTGATGAACAGCACCGCGGTGCCGTGGTCGCGTTGCAGGTCGCGGATCAGGGTCAGGATCTGCTTCTGGGTGGTGACGTCGAGCGCGGTGGTCGGCTCGTCCGCGATCAGGAGCTTGGGCTCCAGCACCAGCGCCATCGCGATCATGATGCGCTGGCGCTGGCCGCCGGAAAGGCGGTGAGGGTAGGAGGCGAAGATGCGCTCGATCTCGGGCAGCCGCACCTGGTGCATCATGTCGAGGATGCGCTTCTTCCGCGCACGCGCATCAAGGGACGTATGCGCGCGCAACACCTCGTCGATCTGGCGGCCGACCGGCACCACCGGATTGAGTGCGGTCATCGGCTCCTGAAAGATCATCGCCATGCGCGTGGCGCGCAATTGCCGCAGCCGCCGTTCGCTCGCGGTCAAGAGCTCCTCGCCGACCAGTTTGGCGCTGCCCGCCGTAGGCTTGAGCGCGTTTTTCTCCAACAAGCCCATGACGGTGAGCGAGGTCACCGACTTGCCCGAACCGCTTTCACCGACCAGGCACAGCGTCTCACGCTCGTGCACCTGCAGCGACACGCCATCGATGATGCGCGATCCGGTGCCGTTCTTGCCGAGACTGACGACGAGATCGTTGATATCGAGAACGGGCGTGGTCATGACGTCACTCCGCCGTCATTGCGAGGAGCGTAGCGACGAAGCAATCCAGACTATTTCCGGGGAGACAGTCTGGATTGCTTCGCTTCGCTCGCAATGACGGAACTCTCATCACTTTCCCTCTCGCTGCTTCATGCGGGGATCGAGCGCGTCGCGGGCGGCGTCGCCGATCAGGTTGACGCTGAGGATCGCGATCGACAGCAACAGGCCCGGCCAGAAGATCAGCGAAGGCTTGACCAGAAAATACTGCCGGCCCTCGGCCATGATGTTGCCCCAGGTCGGCGTCTCCGGCGAAATGCCGGCGCCGAGGAAGGAGAGGATCGCTTCGGTCAGGATTGCGGCCGCGCAGAAATTGGTGCCCTCCACGATCAGGGGTGCGATGGTGTTCGGCAACAGATGCCGCCACATGATCTTGGGCAGTCCCGAGCCGACCGAGATCGCGGCTTCGACATAGGGCTCTTCGCGCGCCGACAGCACGACCGAGCGCACCAGCCGCGCCACGCGTGGAATTTCCGGGATCGTGATCGCGATCAGCACGGTGAAGATGCTGGCGCCCGACAGCGACACCACCGCAATCGCGAGCAGGATCGCCGGGATCGCCATGACGCCGTCCATGACGCGCATCAGCACCGCGTCAACCATGCGGAAGAAGCCGGAGAACAGACCGATCAGGAGCCCGCAGCCGATCGACATCACGGTCGCGCCAAAACCGATCAGGAGCGAGATGCGTCCGCCATAGATGATGCGCGACAGCACGTCGCGGCCAAAGGCATCGGTGCCGAGCAGGAACTGCTCGCTCGCGGGTCTCAGGCGCTGCGCCGGCAGGAGCTGCATCGGATCGTGCGGCGCGATCCAGGGCGCGAGGATCGACATCACAGTGATCAGCAGAAGCAGGATGCTCGCGGTCGCGATGATCGGCGTGGCCAGCAGGAAGCCGAACCGCGGTCGCGCCGTGGTGATCGGCATCGCAATTGAGGGTTCTGGAAGGGTCTCGATCGCCATCAGTAGCGAATCCTCGGATCAAGCAACGTGTAGGCGACGTCGATCAAGAGATTGATGGTGACATAGACCAGCGAGGTCAGCAGGATCATCGCCTGGATCACCGGATAGTCGCGCGCCAGCACGGCGTCGACCGTCAGCCGGCCGATGCCGGGGATGTTGAACACGCTTTCTGTGACGACGACGCCGGAGATCAAAAGTGCAAAGCCGGTGCCGATCACGGTGATGACCGGCACGGCGGCGTTGCGCAGCGCATGCCGGAACAGAACCGCGATCTCGCCGATGCCCTTGGCGCGGGCGGTGCGGACATAGTCCTCGCCCAGCACGTCCAGCATCGAGGCTCGCGTCATGCGCGCGATCAGCGCGACATAGATGAAGGAAAGCGCGAGCGTCGGCAGCACCAGGCGCTCCAGAAACGGCCCGAACCCGCTGCCGATGCTCTTGAACCCCTGCACCGGCAGCCAGCGTAGATCGAGCGCGAACACCTGGATCAGCACATAGCCGATCACGAACACCGGCACTGAAAAGCCGAGCACCGACAGGCCCATGACGAAGCGGTCGATCCAGGTGCCTTGCTTCCACGCTGCGATCACGCCGAGCGGGACGGCGACCACGACCGAGAGGACGATCGTCGAAAGCGCAATCGAGACCGTTGGCTCGATGCGCTGGCCGATCATCGTCAGCACCGGCACGTTCGAGATCAGCGATACGCCGAGATCGCCGTGGAGCAGCTTGTCGATCCAGGTGAAGAACTGGATATAGAGCGGCTCGTTGAGGCCGAGCGAGGTGCGGATGCGCTCGAGCTGAGCAGTTGTGGCGTTGTCGCCGGCCAGGATCGCCGCGGGATCGCCGGGCGTCAGCCGTAGCAAGAGGAACACGACCAGCGCCACCACGCCCATCACGGGAATGGCGGCGAGCACGCGGCGAACGAGATATCCGAGCATAAGCCTCTACACCGCTCTCAACACTCAACACGCGACTGTGGATGCGTTTGCAGGTCCATTGCAATCCGACATTTTGCGGAAACCCGCGAGATTTACGACCGCGGCCGCGTTGCAATCCTCATGCCATTTCCGCCTTTAGTGCGGCGTATAGTTTTCGCCGATCGACATCGCGCAGATCCGCGATAGATGCACATAAGGCAGTCCGGTTTCCTCCGCCCATGCGTTGAATTGCGCCTGCACCTTGGCCAGGTCGCCCTTGGATTTGACCTCGGGGGCGATATCGAGCCCGGCATCGCGCAGGCACGTCACCACGTCCTGCGAGGTGACGAAACCGTCCCAGCCGATGAAGCGCAAAAACATCATGCCGGAGTTGCCGCCGAGCCGGCTGCCGCGCTTGGTGAGCAGGTTGAGGAGCCCGATCTCGTCGGAAGAAGGCCATTTCGCGAGGAACTTGCCAAAACTGCCATGCTCTTTCGCAATCTCCTGGACGAAGGCCGCATTCTCGCGCACCGAATTGATCTTGGCGCCGTTGCGCACGATGCCGGTATCGGACAACAGCTCGTGCCAGAAATCGTCGGGCTGGAACGTGAGCTTGGCCGGCTGGAAGCCGAGGAAGGCTTTCTCGAAGCCCGGCCATTTCGATTCAATGACGCTCCAGGCGAAACCCGCCGAGAACACACGCCTGGTCATTTCGGCGAGCACGCGATCATCGCCAAGTTTCTCGAGCGTCTTCACGCTGGGCTTGGCCGGCAGCAATTTCTTCAAGCCGCCAGGCCCGCCCTTGCGCTTCTCGGCGCGGGCAAGGATCGCCTTGAACGGAATGGTCTTTGCCTTGGCCATGGCGCTCATTCCAGGGTCGCGAGCAGACCTGCCATCAGGCGGCCGCGCTCGGCGAGGCTTTCGATGATGATGTGCTCGTTGAGCGTGTGCGGATCGGCGCCGCGAACGCCAAGTCCATCGAGCGTCGGAATGCCCATCGCGCCGGTGAAATTGGCATCCGATCCGCCGCCGGCCGAGGCGTGCGGCAGCTCCATGCCGAGTTGCTTGGCCAGATCCCTGGCCTTTTCATAGAGCGCCATGGTGCCTGCATTCGGCTCCCATACCGGTCGCGTCACCCCGCGCGTCACCGTGAACGTGACGTCGCTCGTCGTACCTGACAGCGCCAGCATGCGCTCCACGCCGCGGTCAAGATCAGCCTGACGCTTGGCCATGCTCAGCGCCTCGCCGGTGCAGGTGGTGGCGACGCAATTGACCCATTCGCCGCCATGCACGATGCCGACCGAATAGGTGCAATCGTCGGTCGTCATGCCGTCGATCTCGATGATGCGCCGCGCCATCTCGCGGATCGCCGAGCGGCCCGCGGACAAGTTGGCGCCGGCATGGCTTGGCTTGCCGGTGGCTTCCAAATTGAAGCGCGCAATCGCATAACGGCCGGTGACAACGCCGTTGTTGGCGCGGCCGGGTTCCGGCACCAGCACATATTTGTTGCGTGCGGCTTCCGCTTCGATGAGGTCCCGCACCGACGGCGTGCCGACCTCCTCGTCGGGCGTGAACAGCACGGTGATCGGCAGCGGCGTGGTGAAGGACGCGCGCGCGAGCTGGCGGATCGCTTCCAGGCTCAAATAGCTGCCGCCCTTCATGTCATAGATGCCGGGGCCGTAGCATTTGTCGCCGTCACGGCGGAACGGCAGCCTGGCCAATGTGCCGACAGGATGCACGGTATCGAAATGCCCCGCGATCAGGATGCCGGGCTCGCCTTGCTTGGGATGCGGAAATTTGGCGCGAACGCAGCCGGCAAATCCCTGTCGTCCCGCGATGCGCTCGATGCTGGCGCCCATGATCGCCATCTCGCGTGCGGCGATGTCGAGCATGCGCTCGACCGCGGCGGCATCCCAAGTCGGGCTCTCGCATTCGACCCAGGTGCGCAAGCCGGCGAGCATCGCCTCGGAATCGAAGGGAAGGTTGGCGGGGTTCATGGACTTTTCTCGGGCTTTCAAGCGGGATTGCTTACGAGAATGGTCCGCGAAGCATTTGTAAAGAGCAAGGTTAGGCAAAGCGAGGCATGCGCCAAATCACGATTGACGCGAGAGAGGCTTGGTGCAAGTCTCAAATGACAAGGATTTACAGCGTGTTAGTCCGCCTAAAGAACGGACGATCTGCACAATCGATGACCGCTCTTTGACTGCTTTCACGCCACGCCAGGAGAAAAACCAATGCTAAAGATCTCGCGCCGGAAACTTCTCAAAGCACTGGGCGTCGCTCCGCCCGCACTTGCACTCTCCGCCGCCTGGATCAAGCCTGCATCGGCCGCCGCCAAGAAGACGATCACCGCGGTGATGCATTCGGACCTTCGCATCCTCGATCCGCTTTTCACCACGGCCTACATCGCGCGCGATCATGGCTACATGGTCTTTGATACGCTGCTCGCGACCGATTCCAACTTCAAGGTCCAGCCGCAGATGGCGGACTGGAAAGTGTCCGACGACAAGCTGACCTACACCTTCACGCTCCGCGACGGTCTGAAGTGGCATGACGGCCCGCCGGTGACGGCGGAGGACTGCGTCGCCTCGCTCAAGCGCTGGGGCAAAGCCGACAATATGGGCCAGAAGCTGATGGACTTCACCGCCTCGATCGAGGCCGCCGATCCCAAGACTATCGTGCTGAAACTGAAGGAGCCCTATGGCCTGGTGCTGGAATCGATTGGAAAGCCCTCGTCCTATGTTCCCTTCATGATGCCGAAGCGGCTTGCCGAGACGCCGGCGGGCAAGCAGATGGCGGAGCAGATCGGCTCCGGCCCGTTCAGGTTCGTCAAGGCCGAATTCCAGCCGGGCGTGAAGTCGGTCTACGAGAAGAACACCGACTATGTGCCGCGCAAGGAGCCGGCGAGCTGGACCACGGGCGGCAAGGTGGTGAAAGTCGACCGCGTCGAGTGGATCACGATGCCGGACGCGCAGACCGCGGTGAATGCGCTGCAGTCCGGCGACATCGACTTCATGGAAGTTCCGCCATACGAAATGCTTCCGATCCTGGAGGCCAATCCGGACATCAAGGTCGAGACGCTCAACAAGCTGGGCAACCAGACGATGGGGCGCATGAACTTCCTGATTCCGCCCTTCGACAATATCAAGGTTCGCAAGGCGGCGCTCCTGGCCATGAACCAGAAGGACGTGCTCGACGCCCTCATCGGCGTTCCCAAATATCAGCAGGCCTGCGGGGCGCTTTTCATTTGCGGCACGCCGCTCGAGTCGGAGGTCGGCGCGGGCGACCTCATCAAGGGTGGTAACGTGGAAGCGGCGAAGAAGGCGCTGGCCGAATCCGGCTATGACGGCACGCCGATCGTCATCATGGCGCCCGGTGATGTCGTGACCTTGAAGGCGCAGCCCGTCGTCGCCGCGCAACTGCTGCGCCAGGCCGGCTTCAAGGTGGATTTGCAGGCCACCGACTGGCAGACCGTGGTGAGCCGTCGCGCCAGCCAGAAGCCGGTCAGCGAAGGCGGCTGGAACATGTTCTTCACCAACTGGGTCGCCGCCGACCTGATGAATCCCATCGGCAATTTCCCGGTGGGCGGACGCGGCAAGAATGGCGGCTGGTTCGGCTGGGCCGAAGACGCCAAGGTCGAGAAACTGAAGGATCAGTTCGCGCGCTCGTCCTCGCTCGAGGAGCAGAAGAAGATCGCGGCCGAAATCCAGCAGGAGGTCTATGATCAGGTGCTCTATATCCCGCTCGGACAATTTCAGGCGCCGAGCGCCTGGCGCAAATCGCTCTCCGGCGTGCTCGATGGTCCGGCGACGCCGATCTTCTGGAATATCGACAAGAGCGAGTAGGGGAGAACGGCGCCATCTTCCTTACCGTCGTCATTGCGAGGAGCGAAGCGACGAAGCAATCCAGAGTCTTGACGTGGCGCTGGATTGCTTCGCTTCGCTCGCAATGACGAAAATCGCATTCGCCCTTGTCGGGAGTCGCCATGCCTTTTGATCTCATTTTGCGCGGGGGGCGGGTCATCGACCCCTCCCAGAAGCTTGACTCCACAACCGACGTCGCGTTCGCCGGCGGCAAGGTCGCGGCGATCGGCAATGGGCTGAAGGCGGATGCGGGGACGGACGTCCGCGACGTGGCGGGCCATATCGTCACGCCGGGGCTGATCGATCTGCACACCCACGTCTACTGGGGCGGGACCTCGCTCGGCATCGACGCCGAGGAGTTTTGCCGCACCTCCGGCGTCACCACCGCGATCGACACCGGCAGCGCCGGCCCCGGCAATTTCGCAGGCTTCCGCAAGCATGTGATCGAGCCGAGCGAGGTTCGTATCCTCGCCTACCTGCACGTCTCGCATGCCGGCATCTTCGGCTTCTCCAACCGCGTCATGGTCGGCGAGAGCGAGGAATTGCGGCTGATGGATCCGATCAGCGCCGCCGAGGTCGCCGATCAGAACCGCGACCTCATCGTCGGCATCAAGGTTCGCGTTGGCCTGCACGCCTCCGGCAAATCCGGAATCGTGCCGCTCGAGATTGCGCTCGAGGTCGCTGACCAGGTCGGCATGCCCTTGATGGCGCATATCGATCATCCGCCGCCGAGCTACGAGGAGGTGGTAGCTCGGCTCCGTCCGGGCGATGTCCTGACCCACGCGTTCCGGCCGTTTCCCAATTCGGCCGCGACCGCGCAGGGCACGGTCAAGAAGGTGGTGCTTGAGGCGCGCGAGCGCGGCGTGCTGTTCGATATCGGCCACGGCAAGGGCTCGTTCGCTTTCAAGACTGCACGCGCACTGCTCGCCAATGGCTTCTATCCCGACACGATCTCCTCTGATGTGCACGCGCTCTGCATCAACGGCCCGGCCTTCGACCAGGTGACCACGATGTCGAAATTCCTCTGCATGGGCATGGCGCTGCCGGATGTGGTGGCGGCCTCGACGGTCAATGCAGCGATGGCGTTGCGCCGGCCCGAGCTTGGCAGCCTCAAGGCGGGAAGTGTCGGTGATGCCACCATTATCGATATCAAGGAAGGCAGGTTCGACTATGTCGACGTCGTCGGCGAGCATCTGATCGGTGATCGCAAGATCGCTTCCGAAGGCGTCGTGATCGCCGGCCGCTGGTGGCATCCGGGATAATCGCGCGCCGCCGATCGACAGAATGACCGATGGACTATCGATGACGAGGCATTGACACGCTTTAACCTGGGGAGACTGCGAATGATCGACATCTCGCGCCGGAAACTTCTCAAAGCATTGGGCTTCGCGCCGCCCGCCCTCGCACTCTCCGGCGCCTGGATCAGGCCGGCATCGGCCGCCGCCAAGAAAACCATAACGGCGGTGATGGCGTCGGACCTGCGCATCCTCGATCCGCTGTTCACCACCGCCTACATCACGCGCGACCATGGCTACATGGTCTTTGACACGCTGCTCGCGATCGATTCCAACTTCAAGGTCCAGCCGCAGATGGCGGACTGGAAAATTTCCGACGACAAGCTGACCTATACCTTCACGCTCCGCGACGGCCTGAAGTGGCATGACAGCGCGCCGGTGACGGCGGAGGACTGCGTCGCCTCGCTCAAGCGCTGGGGCCGGAACGACGGCATGGCGCAGAAGCTGATGGACTTCGTAGCCTCGATCGAAGCCGCCGATGCCAGGACTATTTTGCTGAAGCTGAAAGAACCGTATGGCCTGGTGCTGGAGTCGATCGCCAAGCCGTCGTCCTATGTCGCGTTCATGATGCCGAAGCGCCTCGCCGAGACGCCGGCCGGCAAGCAGATGGAGGAGCAGATCGGCTCCGGTCCCTTCAAGTTCGTCAAGGCCGAGTTTCAGCCGGGTGTGAAGTCGGTCTACGAGAAGAACACCGACTATGTCCCGCGCAAGGAGCCGGCAAGCTGGACCTCTGGCGGCAAGGTCGTCAAGGTCGACCGCGTCGAGTGGATCACGATGCCGGACGCGCAGACCGCAGTGAACGCGCTGCAGTCGGGCGATATCGATTTCATGGAGGTGCCGCCGTTCGAGCTGCTTTCGGTGCTGGAGTCCAATCCCGACCTGAAGGTCGAGACGCTGAACAAGTTCGGCTTCCAGACCTATGGACGCATGAACTTTCTGATTCCGCCGTTTGATAACGTCAAGGTGCGCCGCGCGGCGCTGCTTGCGATCAACCAGAAGGACGTGCTCGATGCGTTGGTCGGCAACCCCAAATATCAGCAGCAGTGCGGTGCGTTCTTTGTCTGCGGCACGCCGCTGGCGACTGATGCCGGCGCTCCCGCAGGCCTGACCAAGGCAGGGAACATCGAGGCGGCGAAAAAGGCGCTCGCCGAATCCGGCTATGACGGCACGCCGGTCGTAATCATGGCGCCCGGCGACGTCGTGACCCTGAAGGCGCAGCCGATCGTGGTGGCGCAGCAGCTCCGCCAGGCCGGCTTCAAGGTCGACCTGCAGGCGACCGACTGGCAGACCGTGGTGAGCCGCCGCGCCAGCCAAAAGCCCGTCAGCGAAGGCGGCTGGAACATGTTCTTCACCTACTCGGTCGCCGCCGACGCCATGAACCCCATTGTCAATTTCCCGATCGGCGGGCGGGGCAAGAATGGCGGCTGGTTCGGCTGGGCCGAAGACGCGAAGATCGAGAAGCTGAAGGATCAGTTCGTGCGTGCCACCTCGCTGGACGAGCAGAAGAAGATCGCGGCCGAAATCCAAGAGGAGGCCTACGACCAGGTGATCTACGTCCCGCTCGGACAATTTCAGTCGCCGAGCGCCTGGCGCAAGTCGCTCACCGGCGTGCTCGACGGTCCGGCAACGCCGATCTTCTGGAACATCGACAAGACGGAATAGGGCGGCGCAGTCTCGATTGCGGTCGTTATTGCGAGCCAACGGGTCCGCGCGCAGCGCGGCCCGATGACAGGCTCCGCGAAGCAATCCATGCCTCCACAAGCGGAACGATGGATTGCTTCGTCCGCTTCGCTCCTCACAATGACGACGTGCAAGTGACCGTAGGATGGTTGAGCGCTTGCGAAACCCATCGTCGGAATGCACCCTTGACATTACGTAAGCTATGACTTACCATTAGTAATGGCTTACGGAACGGCATTGGCGGTGCTCGCCGACCCGACGCGGCGGCAGGTGTTCGAGCGGCTGCGCGAGGGGCCGCGCCCCGTGAACAGGATTGCGCATGGATTGCCGGTGTCGCGGCCGGCTGTGTCGCAGCATCTGAAGGTGCTGAAGGATGCCGGGCTCGTCGAGGAACGCAGCGAGGGCGTGCGCCGGATCTACTCGCTGCGGCGTGAGGGACTGATGGAATTGCGCGAATGGCTCGACAGTTTCTGGGGCGATGCGCTGGACGCCTTCAAGCTCGAGGCTGAACGTTCCTACAAGGCGAAGAAGAGGGACAAATGAACGAGAGCGTTGCCATCGCGCCCGTGCGCAAGACCGTTCACGTCAAGGTGCCGATCGCGCATGCGTTCGAGGTCTTCACGAGCGGGCTCACGCGCTGGTGGCCGCACAATTTCGGCGTCGGCAAGAAGCCGATCGCAAAAGTGCTGATGGAGCCGAAGCTCGGCGGCCGCTGGCTCGAGATCAGCGAGGACGGCACCGAGACCTCCGTTGCCACGATCATCGCCTGGGAGCCGCCGCATCGCTTTGTCATGCTGTGGCAGATCAATGCGCAATGGAAGCCCGACATGTCGATGAAGTCGGAGGTCGACGTGCGCTTCACCGCCGACGGGAGCGAAGCGACCCATGTCGAGCTCGTGCACCATCGCTTCGAGACCATGGGCGCCGAGGCGGGCGCGTCGTTGCGCAAGGATGTCGACGGCGGCTGGCCGGGCCTGTTGCAGCGCTTTGTCGCGGAAGCCGAGCGCGGCTGAGCTTCGTGAGTATCAACTGAAGGAGGGAGATCGTTATGTCATTCGTCGTTCATTCCGTTCCCGGCAGCCCGTTCGGCCGCGCGGTGCTCGCCACGCTGGAAGAGAAGGGCGTGCCTTACCGCCTGCAGGCGCTTCAGCCCGCAGAGCGGCACTCGCCCACCTATCTCGCGCTGCATCCGTTCGGACGGATTCCGGCTTTCGAGCATGACGGTTTTCGTCTCTACGAGACCCAGGCAATCCTGCGCTATCTCGATCGCGTGCTCCCGGAGCCGGCGCTGACGCCTTCGGATGTGAAGCGCGCCGCGCGCATGGACCAGGTGATGAATGTCAATGACTGGTATCTGTTTCAGGGCGTCGGCAGTGTCATCATCTTCCATCGCGTGGTCGCACCCCGCTTGATGGGACAGGCTCCCGACGAAGAGGCGATCAAGGCTGCGATGCCCAAAGCGCATACGGTCTTCAACGAACTGGCGCGGCTGCTCGGCGAACAGCCGTACTTCACGGGCGACACGCTGTCGCTCGCCGATCTCATCGTCGCGCCACACGTTGAATATTTCACGATCACCCCGGAATGGAATGTGCTGGGCGCCCAGCACGCCAATCTCGGCGCGTGGGTGAAGCGCATGCAGGAGCGGCCGAGCATGAAGGCGACCACCTGGGAGCGCGTCGCCGAGCTCGCCAAGGCTGCATAAAGAGACGGAGTAGCAAGTCAGCGTCGAGAATGCGCGTCGCCACCAGCCGGCCCGCACTTTATTTCAGGCCGGATGCGTCCGGATGTGCTCCAGCATCAGCTCGCTGACGCGCTCGCTCGCCTGGTCGGCGGCGAAGTGGCCGACGCCCGGCAGCACTTCGAAGCGATAGGGCGCGGCGACGAACTCGACGGTGCCCGCGGCGGCGATGCGGCCCACGGTGTCGTCGGCGTCGCCCCAGATATAGAGTGTCGGCACGCGGATAGGGCCGAGCGGGGAGCGGATCGCGCCGCGCGCGCGGTACCAGGCGAGCGCCGCTTCCATCGCGTCCCTGTTGCCGAGCACCGAGAGGTGCGCGCTCACCGCGGATGCCGGCATGCCGTTGGCCGCCCAGCGCTCGCGCAGCCATTTGCAATCATCGGTGAGCACGACGTCCGCCGCGTCCGGCTCGAGGAAGGCTTTGTGGTGCCGCGAGCGATGCGCCTGCTCGCCGTCGGCCATCGCAAGCGCGCGGTTGAACGCGTTCGGATGCGGCCGCGACAGCACGGTCAGCGAAGCGACCCGCTCCGGATAACGGTCCGCCAGCGCCCAGGCGATGCTGCCGCCCCAATCGTGGCCGGCGAGATGAAAGCGCTTGTCGCGACTGACCGACGTCGCGACGATCGCCATCGCATCATCCATCAGCCGATCGATGTGATAGCTCGGAAAATCGTGCGGATCGGGCCGCGCACCGGGCGAATAGCCGCGCTGGCTCGGCGCGATCGCGCGATAGCCCATGTCGGCGAGGTGAGCTATCTGCGCGCGCCAGCAATGCATCGATTCGGCAAAGCCGTGCAGCAATAGCACCGGCGGCGCGGCCTCATCGCCCGCGACCAGCGCGTCGAAGGTGAGGTGAGGGGCGGTGGTGATCCGGGTGAGCGAGGGCATGCGGCTTTCATCGGGGATCATTCCGACAAAAGCAAGGAGGCGAACTCCCTCAAAACCGACACTATTAGCGAAAGACCGTAACGGCCTTGCCAAATTTCAAACTCAAACCGATCAGGAGCAAGTAGGGCCAAAGGGAGTATCTTATGCTTGCCCAAAACGGATCATCGGCAAGCTGAGAATCCGCTCGCAATTCCTCCCTCAGTTTCTTAAGCCTCTCGCGGGCAATCTCGCGGTCTGCCTTTACAACTGCGGGATATCTTTCGCAGGAGTCCGCTACTTGGTAAAGTTGGGGCGGATAGGACAAGAACAGTCCGTTGATTTGATCGATTGCTGCTATGCGCTTCGTCCCTTCAATCTCCTTTTTGATTTCAATAATTTCACCACATCGCTTCTGTCCGTTATCGACGATCGCTGGTGAGGGTTGATCACCACTCGTTTTGATACCGAGTATCCGATCAAGACTGTATTGAAGACCATCGCGAAGCGCGCACGCAGTTGGGCGATTGCGAAACGGGCTCGGAAATGCCTCAAAGGACATATGATCGTCGCATGCCGATTTCGGAATCATTCTGATGACGCCGCTGAGGACCTCGCTGGTTTGCTTGTCTAAGTCCACAACCTCCGCGGCCGAAAGGCTCCGTTCCCCCTGCGCCTGCTCAAACGCTGCCTGCGCTTCACTGACTTCGCTGTTGATGCTCGCAAGCAGGGCATCTCGCTGCGTGGAAGCAGCCAACAAAATGACCCCAGCCCCACCGAGCAGATAGTAACCTATATCGACGAACTTCCATGCTCGTGCTTTTGGTCTCGTCCATCCGGCAAGGCCCAAAACCAACAAGAGGGCAACGAATGCGAAGCCAAGAGTCAGCGGTGCAGAACCGTACATTTTTCACCGATCTATGTAGCCGCTGCTCCAAGGATTTTATCCATTCCCTCTGCTGTGTGAAGTAGCCATGAGAGCGGACGTCCACGGCGGCCGCGCCCCGCGTGACATCCTTACAAAACCGCTTCCAATCGCAGAGCTCCCCATGATCCACAGAAGGGCGGGGACGAGGCGACAACCGGTTGATCGCCGCTCGGCAAAGATGTCAGTCCGCATCCGCGTTGGCGTCGCAGGTCGATGCGAAGGGGACGTTGGCCCAGCGCCACTCGAAAGTGCCTTCCTTCAGATCGACGCAGGTATGCCGCGATCCTTCAGAAATCTTCGACGCTTCTGCGACCTTCAGCCCTTCGGCGAGCCTGGCGCGGGCAATCATGGCAGGCGACCTTGCGGCCTGAACGGCGACACCCAGGCCGCCGCCGACCAATAGAGCAACCACTGCAATTCCCATCAACTTCTGAGAGCGTGTCATTGCTGTGCCTCCTCCGGCTGGTTTTCGCCGGTTGGGTTGGTCTTAACGGCTGATGATCGCGGGGGCCGTGATCAAGCTCACGTCCGGCAAACACATTCTCGGGAGGTGATCCGTCGAAGCATGGGTGGCTTGCCGAGCCCTTGCTCGCGGACGCACGGCTGGCCTTCGGCCTTCGGGCCCCGGCGCTCGGTTCGGTCCGTCTTCGCTCTCGCCAAGGCTCAAGCTACGCCGGACACGCTTCGCCTGAAGCCCCCGGCGCGGCTACGCCACGCGTAGCCTTCAGGCGAAGCGTGGTGCGGGCGGTGGGACTCGAACCCACACGACGTTGCCATCGAGGGATTTTAAGTCCCTTGCGTCTACCAGTTCCGCCACGTCCGCTTTGATAAAAACATCAAATAGTTAGTGTCTTTTCCGCCCGTATGGAATGAGGTTAGCATAGGCTGGAAAGCGCTTCCTTTCCTTAAAGCTCGCCACGGCCAAAGCAAAGCCTCAATCCGGACAAGAGCGCCTGCTTTAGCCAATCTCAATCTTGTGGGTTTAGCAACGCGTTATGACCGTCAGCGCATCCGTCGTGCCAGCATTGCCGCGTGCCGCGAGCGCGCTCGCCTGTCTTGTGCTGGGGCTGGCGCTGTCTGGCTGCGCGGACATGAGCGACAGCATGACTACGGCCTTTGCCGACCCCGCCCAATATGACCTCTACGATTGCAAGCAGCTCGAGGCGGCGCGCAAGACGCTCGACACGCGCGCCGCCCAACTACAGGGGCTGATGGCCAAGGCCGAGACCGGCACCGGCGGCGTCGTGGTGGCCGAACTTGCCTATCGCAACGACTATCTCGCGGTGCGCGGCCAGTCCCACTTTGCCGAGCAAGCCTGGCGCAAGAACCACTGCCATGAAACACCGCCTGGCGCGGCTACGGCGGGCCCGCCCACGCCGCCGGTCATCAAGCCGGCGCCGCCTTCCAGATCCGGCAGTGCCGTCTACTAGATGTTTGCGCATGATCTTGCGGGAAACCGCTTCACACCCCGCATCAAGTGCGGGCAGGCTTTTTCCGGATCAGGCGCCAGCGTTGAAAACCTTCACGACCGCCAATCGTAGATCCAGCTCTGCCGCGCCAGCATCCGTCGCGGCCCCAGCGCTCTGATCGTGACGTCGCGCGCAAGCGCCATGATCCCCGTCAGATGGTAGATGCGGCCCGAGCCGTCGGCGGTTCGCTGCACGCGCGTCACGCGTCGGCGGCGCAGACGCGCATAGCGCTTGAACGCCGCCGTGACCTGAGCCGCTGTTTCCATCGTGCCTTCGGCCATTACCTTGGCGAGCACCGCGGCATCCTCGATTGCCATGCCGGCGCCCTGCGCTGCGAACGGTAGCATCGCATGCGCGGCGTCGCCGAGAAGAGCGATGGTGCCGCTGGTCCATTCGCCGCCTTCCGGCACCGTGAACAATGCCCACCGGCGCCAGTCGTCGACCGCGCCGATCATCATCCGTGCCGGCGCCGGCCAGCGCGAGGCGTCGAATAGCCGCTTCAGTTCCAGCCCGTCGCCCGGCGCGCTCCAGCCCGGCCGGTTCCAGGTGCCCGGCACAATCGCCACGACATTGAGCTGACGCGCGCCCGAGATCGGATAGGCGACAAGATGCGCGCCCGGTCCCATCCAGAGCTGCACGCGCCGCGCGGTCAACTCACGCGGCAACTGCGTGGAGTCGAGCGTGCCGCGCCAGGCGATCAGGCCGGAGAATTGCGGCTGCACCTCGGGAAACAGATGATGGCGGACGCTCGACCAGATGCCGTCGGCGCCGATCAGCGCGAGCGCCAGATCCTGGTTCCGCGTGTTGCCGGAGCGGTGCACAACCGTCATGCCCTTGGCATGCGAGGTCACGTCCTCGAACTGGCAGCCGAGCCTGAGATCGATGTCGGGATGGTCGTTGACGGCAGAAGCCAGCGCCGCCTGCAGGTCGGCGCGATGCACCACCCAATAGGGCGCACCGGCGGAGCGCGCGGCGGCTTCGCCGAGCGGCAGGCGCGCAACCTCGCCGCCGGCGCGTGCGCTCATCAGACACACCGCTTCTGGAACTACCGCGCGCGATCCAAGCCGTTCCTTGATGCCGACGCCCGTCAGCACGTGGCTCGCATTGGGGGAAAGCTGCAGCCCGGCGCCGGTTTCCTCCAGCTTCTCGGCCTTCTCAAGCACCACCACGCGAAAGCCGCGCGCGGCAAGTGTCAGCGCTGCCGTCAACCCTCCGATCCCGGCGCCAGCGATGAAGATGGTGCGTGACGCCGCCACTAGCGCATGATCCGGAAAAAGCCTGCTCCGCACTTGATGCGGGGTGTGCAGCGGTTTCCCGAAAAGATCAAGCGCAAACAACTAGGTCAGGTCAGGCGACGTCCTTCAGCACGCATTCGGGAGGACGGGCCTCGCCGGCTGCAAGGTCGGGGGCAAAACGAAACAGCGTCGAGCAATAGGGGCAGATGATTTCGTTGTCGTTGCCGAGATCGAGAAAGACATGGGGATGATCGAACGGCGGATTGGCGCCCACGCACATGAACTCCTGCGAGCCGATCTCGATGACGGGCACACCGGCATCGTTGTGGAAGTGCGGAACGACATTATCGGCCATCGTCTTCACCTTGGAATGGCAACAAAAGCGAATTTAAATCAACGCGACAGCGTACGAAACGCCGCGCACCATATCGGCGGTTTCGGTTGATTCCTATAGCCCCGGATTGCTTTTTGCCTATGCAAATTCGACACAATCTTGTCGTCGGAGAGAAGCCCTTCTTTCGTCGGGGACGTTGCGTCTTAAATGCGGCACCCCATTTGAGGTCAGGCGACACTCCCGGAACCGGTGGGATGAGGCGGCGGCGGATCAGTACGGCCCTGATGGGGATTGCGGTGAGTTGCGCAGTGGCAGCAGCGCTGTGGCCGCACGCGCGCGAGGCCGTGGTGCTGCTTTCCTCGCAAGACAATCCGCCTCGACTTGCCGACGCCGAAATCAATTCTGTCTTGCGAAATAATCAAAAGATCATCTCGCAAGGCATCGAACAGGCGCTTGCCAGTGACGATGCCGATCTCGCCAACAGCTTTGTCGAGCTGGCGCGCGCGAAGAACGTCGCCTTGCCAGACGACATGACGCGGCGCGTCGCGGAGGCAGTCGCGGAAGAAAATTCGACGTCGCATTTCGCCAGACGTTTTGCCACCGGATTCGTCACCGGCAGTGCCGATGATGTCGGCAGCCTGTCCGGCACCGTCGCCGGCGATCTCTTTGTATGGGGCGACGTCCGCGACGTCGTGCGTGAGAGCAAGCATCTTGCGATGGGAGAACAGACCGATCGCCTGGTGCTTGGGCTTGCGGCGGCAGGGCTGGCGGTGACGGCCGCGACTTACGTCTCGCTTGGCGGCGCAACGCCGGTGCGCGCCGGGCTCACGATGGTCAAGGATGCGCGCAAGGTCGGCCGGCTCGGCGAGGGTCTCGCCGAATGGGCCGGTCGCTCGGCGCGCGATGTCGTCGATGCGCCGGCGCTGGAAGAGGCGGTGGCGTCGAGCTCTGTGCTGCGGCCCTCCGACAGCGTCAGGGCGATCAGGGCGGCGTTCCGCGCGGAAAAGGCGGGTGGACTGGTTCGACTGGCCAAGGATGTCGGCCGCGTCACCGAAAAGGCCGGCACGCGTGGCGCGCTCGACACGCTGAAGATCGCCGAGGGCCCGAAGGACGTTGCGCGCGCGGCCCGGCTCGCGGAGGCCAGGGGCGGACAGACCCGCGCGATCCTGAAAATTCTCGGCCGGGGTGCGCTGCTGCTTGCGACCGGCATCTTCGATCTGACGCTGTGGGTGCTCGGCGCGCTGTTTACGCTGTTCAGCGTGCTGTGCTGGATCAAGTCCACCACCGAGCGGGCCACACAGGCCTGGCTCGATCACAAGAGGGCGCGCCGGTTGCGCCGGCAGGCGGCCGCCGCTTGACGCCGGCTTGCCGCCTTCCAACATCTCTCCCAATACGGAAAACCGCTGATGCCCAGCTTTAATCACGGCGATGTCGAAATCGCCTATCTCGAAGAGGGCGAGGGCGACCCGATCGTGCTGGTGCACGGCTTCGCATCGAGCAAGAACGTCAACTGGGTCTATCCGACCTGGGTCTCCGAGTTGAGGAAAGGCGGCCGCCGCGTCATCGCGCTCGACAATCGCGGTCACGGCGAGTCCTCCAAACTGTACGATTCCGCGCAATATTCCATTCCGATCATGTCAGGCGACATCATCGCGTTGATGGATCATCTGAATATCGATCGCGCCGACGTGATGGGATATTCGCTCGGTGGCCGCATGGCGGCGTGGCTCGCGCGGAATGCGCCGGATCGCCTGCGCTCGGCGATTCTGGGAGGCATCGGTATCGCCATGATCGAAGGCGGCGGTCCCGGCGAGAACGTCGCGCAGGCACTGGAGGCGCCGTCGCTCGAGGACGTCACCGACCCGGTCGGCCGGACGTTCCGCGCCTTCGCCGATCAGACGCGTTCCGATCGCCTCGCGCTCGCCGCGTGCCTGCGCGGCTCGCGCGAGTTGATGACGAGGGAGGATGTGGCGCGGATCGCCGTTCCCGTGCTGATCGCGGTTGGCACCACCGATGAGGTCGCCGGCTCCGCGCATGCGCTAGGCCGGATCATACGGGGGTCGGAAGTGCTCGACATCCCGAACCGCGACCACATGCGCGCGGTCGGCGACAAGGTCTACAAGACCGGCGTTGCGGAGTTTCTGTCAGCGCGGAAGTGACGCGTCGTCCGCCTCCACCTCGTCCTCGTCGCCGAAATAGCGAGCCGCCGCGAGCAGCACCGTCAGCGTTGCGATCCAGACGAGCCGTGCGCCGTAGCGGTCATGCGGGCCCGAGATGATGCCGCAGATCATGGCGTTGCCGAGCAGCGCGAACGATACGGTCGCGGCCAACAACGCGAGATCGTCGAACTTGCGCCGCCATAGCGCGAGCGCGAATATCGCCAGCGCGAGCAGCATCGAGGCGAGCGCGACCGGAACGTGCAGCCGGTTCACGGCGGCGAAATTGATCTCCCCATGCTGCTGATGCGCCGCCCGCATCGGCGCCACCTGCAAGGGGATGTAGTGCTCGATGATGCCGTAGGTATGCGGCAGCCAGCTAATGGTGCCTTCGCCAGTCGCGACCATGACGAGTTGCTGCGCGGTTGCCTTGAGCGCCGCCTCGGCCTGCCAGGCCGGGTAGTCGGCGAGTGACCGCACGACGATATGCCCCATCTCGTCGCCGAGCCCCTTGAAGCGGCCAAGCTTGTCGAACATGCTGTCGCCCCACAGGAACTCGTCGGCGGTGGCGGGCAACTCGTTGCGGTAGGGGCAGAGCTTCAGCTTTTCCTCGCCGCAATGCTCGTTCAGATATTTCGCGACAATGCCGTCCTGGAGCATGCGGCCGAACGCGACGCCGATGCCGCCGGGAGTCCACGCAAGCTGACCCGACAGCGCATAATTGGCCGACAACAGCATCGCGCTGCCCAGAACCAGAGACAGGCTCGCTTGGGTAAGGCCCGCGAGCGCGATCTTCTCGCGCAGGAACGGGCGCGCCAGGAAGCCAAGCACGCAGAGGCCGAACAGCACGCCCAGCGTTGCGCTGTGGGTCGCGGCCGCAAACGCCGTGAACAGGGCCAACGAGAGCTTCTCCAGCGGAGTGATCTTGTCGCCATGGGCGATCAGGATGAAGAGCGACAGCACCGATAGCCCGGCGAAGATGTCGGTGAGCAGGAGGCTGGAAAGCCAGGGCAGGGCAGTGGTGAGAATGAGCAACAGGCTGATCGCGAGCAGCCGGAACGGCTGGGAGAGGTTGAGAACGCGCAACGTGAGCTGCAGGATCCAGAGCGTGCAGAGCGCCTGTGCCCCGAGATTGACCCAGAAATCCGAAGCCTCGCCGAAGTGCAGATAGAGACCGAACACCGTGGACCGGCTCGGCACCAGGTAGCCCTCATACCAGCGCGCCAGATAGCCGCCGGTGTCCCATTGCAGCAGCGGATAGCCGTTCCACAAGGCCGGCGCGATCAGGAAGAGGGGGATGAGGATGGCTGTAATCCAGACCGACACCTTGTCGGCCGGGCGCGCGCGCAGAACCTTGGTCTTGACGTCGTTGTGATCCATGGGATGGCCCACCATGCGCAGATGCCCGGTTCCCTCGATATGCTCCATTAGTCGGACGCCCTGATACTTGATTTCCGCTCACCGGCGGATAATCGCGCCGAGCGGTTTGTCTTCGCGCCGGCCATTGGAGAATGATTTTCTTTCATCCATGCCATGAGGCGCGCTCATGAATCTCTCGGAAGCGCTTGATTTCCCGCGATGACTGACCACCTGTTGGTTCCCGGCGGCGTTCACCGTGTTGAGCCTCCCGTCAGGACACTGTCGTTCCGCCGTGTTATAAAAGCGGCCACTGAAAGGTTTCGGGAGCGATCCATGGCGATGCATCAGATCAATCCGCAGGGAAAACTCGCGGCGCTCGACCCGATCTGGGATCGCATCCGCACCGAGGCGGAAGACATTGTCCATCGCGAGCCGGAGCTTGCGACCTTTATCTATTCGACTGTGCTCCATCACAGCCGCCTCGAGGATTCGGTCGTGCATCGCCTTGCCGACCGGCTCGATCATTCGGCGATGTCGGGCGACCTGATCCGCCAGACCTATGACGAGGCGCTGCGCGAGGAGCCGGACATCGGCAACATCTTCCGCGCCGACCTCGTCGCAGTCTACGACCGCGATCCCGCGACTTCGCGCTTCATCGATCCCTTGCTCTACTTCAAGGGCTTCCACGCCCTGCAGACCCATCGTCTCGCGCACTGGCTCTATCAGAAGGGCCGCAAGGACTTTGCCTATTATCTGCAGAGCCGGTCGTCGGCGGTGTTTCAGACCGACATCAATCCGGCGGCTCGCATTGGCCGCGGCATCTTCCTCGACCATGCCACCGGGTTCGTCTGCGGCGAGACCGCCGTCATCGAGGACGACGTTTCGATTCTGCACGGCGTCACCCTTGGTGGCACCGGCAAGGAGAACGAGGATCGTCATCCCAAGATTCGTCACGGCGTCATGATCGGGGCGGGCGCAAAAATCCTCGGCAATATCGAGATCGGGCATTGCGCGCGCATTGCCGCCGGTTCCGTCGTGGTGAAGCCGGTGCCGCACAATGTGACGGTCGCGGGGGTCCCGGCCAAGGTCGTCGGTGAAGCCGGTTGCGCAGAGCCGTCGCGCACGATGGACCAGATGATCTCGGCGATCGGGCTCTGATCGCGCATCTCTCATCGCGAAAGTTGCGCAGATTCGACGCGATTTGGCCGCGGCCCGCGATAATGGTCGCTGCAAATCGAAAATTGCCCTGAAATCAGGTATTTGTTCGCGCTTTCGCCACCCGCTCACGGCGCTGCGGATACGCCGCCATCCGCTGCAAAGTGTGGAATGGGCCACTAGCCGTGCGCCCCGTCTCGTCCTAAAACCTCCCGCAAATCTTAAGACCGATTGGAGACCGCCGTGGACGTTCAGGAAGTCAGGAAGCTCGACGCCTATCTCAAGCGCGTGTTCGGCAATCCCAAGATCCGCGTGGTGCCGCGGCCGAAGAAGGACGATTCCGCCGAGGTCTATATCGGTGAGGAGTTCATCGGCGTCTTGTTCGTCGATGACGAGGATGACGACCGCTCGTTCCAATTCCAGATGGCGATCCTCGAGGACGACCTGGCCGATCAGGGCTGATTGTTTCTGCGTAGCCCGGACAAGCCGCTCATGTGGGCTACAGTCCGCCTGCTATTTCCCGCCGTGCACCTCTGCCGTCAGCCGATCCATCGCGCCGGCTACGTCGCGCCATTGCGGTAACCAGCTTCGCGGGAAGCGGAAGGTGAGATCGGCGCCCTCGACGCGGCGCTCGCTCATGCACATGCCAGGTGTGGCGGCCTCGCGCGTGCAGCGCGCGATCAGGGCTGGCACGTCGGCGCTGAAGAGGTCCTCGCCGCTATAGGGCGTGCCGTCGCGGAAGGCGCGCATGGTGAGCCCGTCCGGCGCCGGCGTCGGCGCATCCTCGAGATAGCGCGGATAGATCGAGCGTACCCGCTCGTCGGGCGCGAGCGAATCGTGATGCGCTGCGATCGATAGGAAGATGCGGTCGATCGGCTGCTTCATCGCTTGCTCGACGGTGGCGGCGCTGACATGTTTCGGTCCGTCCGGCGGCTCGAGCGACGGATAGCTGAAATCGAGATCAACGCGCTCCTGCGGCCCGGAGTGACGCTGGATCTTCATGCGGATCGCCGCAGTCGGCACGTTGAACAGCGTGCCGCCGATAGACACCGGCATCCGTTCCGGCCCGCGCGAGCCGTCGGCGCCCCAGGTCGGCCACAGGAGATAGGCGACCAGCGCGATAGAGGCGGCCGCGACCGCGGAGGCGAGTGCGATCGGCACGAGGTGGCCAAAGCGGTGCCAATCGAGGCGGGGGAGCGAAAACACCGTCATGAGCGGAGTGCGGCAGGGCAGGGGCGAATCATCGCCCGCACTATGCCACGCCGCGGCGGGTTCCCTTCAACGTTTCCCGAGAGGAGCGCGGCCCGGGCAAGCCATGCCAGCACCCTCGTTTCAAATCTTGCCGATTAACCTTTCCTTAAGGATGATGTGGCGGACGGCCTTCGATTTTGCGATGAAAGGGCGGGTTTGGTTGCGTTGAGGGAAGAGTGCCGATGTCGCCGGATGCGTTGAATTCGCTGTTCTCCCTGTGCATCGGCTTTGCGTTCGCCGGCGCGCTTTCGAGCGGCTACCAGGCCTTCGCCGAGCGCCCCGCCGGCTTTGGCCTGCTGCAGGAGGGCGTGACGCCCCGGCGCTTCGCCGCCGTGCCGTTCCTGGTATTCGCCGCGCCCTTCATCATAATGCGCAACACGCTGCGCGGCGTGCAGGTCGAGCGCCGCCGTTTCGAATTCGTGATGATGGCGACCGTGATCTCGGGCTTCTGGAGCCTGATGTCAGGCACCTTCTTCGTGATGACGCTGCGCGCGGCAGGCCTACTGGCCTAATCATTTTTGCTGTGCCAAGGTTTTCCCGAAGAGGAGACCTTGATGGCAATCTACGAACTGGACGGGCAGGGCCCCGATCTTCC